>WNFB01001505.1_pt1 | contig 19920 bp, 19 predicted proteins | sample 5400501 | NCBI WGS metagenome assembly WNFB01 (sample SAMN13153341, study PRJNA577476) | soil metagenome | isolation source: 200 cm saprolite under Douglas fir tree site 2 hole 1 | place: USA:California | collected 2015-04-18 | reverse complement strand
GAGGTCGAGGCCGGTACGCTGTGGATTAACGATCCCCTGACCGATAACGATGCAGGGCCATTTGGCGGGTTCAAGATGAGCGGCATGGGTCGAGAACTGGGCGAAGAGGGCCTTGACGAGTTTCGCGAAACAAAACATGTTCACTGGGATTTCGAGGGTGGCAAGAAGCCCTGGTGGTATCCATATGGGAAGTAATGAGCTACCCCATAGGCGTCAAATTAACGAAAGAGAGACGGATGATCCGTAGGGGCGGGGGAGGTGTGGAGCGGGGTGCCGGGAACCTTGGACCCTTGTGGTCGCCCGCGTGGGGTGGCTGCTGAGCACCACAGGCAAGCGTGGTTGGCGGAAGGCACGCGGGCGACCACAAGGGTCCCTACCCCTCATCCACACCTCTCCCGCCCCTACGCGACCCTCGATGGCGTTCCCAAAAACCTACTCCTGAGAGAGGGGCAGGGGTGGTGTGGGTGAGGAGTGTCACGTTTCAGCAGCGAGTGGGAGAGTGAACCAGAACGTTGATCCTTTCCCTGAATGACTTTCGATTCCCACCTGTCCCCGGTGCTGTTGGATAATTGCCCTGGTGATGTATAATCCTAATCCCAATTCCCCTCCTGATCCTCCCGGCTGTCTCTGACCTTGCTGGAAGCGCTCCCATATCCTACTCTGTTCAAAAGCTGGGATTCCTGATCCCTTGTCCTGCACGGATACACGCGCCTGCGCATTACTTACTTCCAGGTATATCTTGATGGGTTGATCGGCAGGAGAAAACTTGAGCGCATTGGTGAGGTAGTTTGTAAGGGCTTGCCTGATGCGATCCGCGTCGGCAATAAAGACTCTTCCCTTCCCTACGAGCGACGTTCTGGAGAAATTGCTGAAGAACTGGGTTTGAGCAACGCTACCACCTCGGAGCATCTGCGCCAGCTTGCCAATCTCCACCTGGTTACGACTCGCAAAGAGGGAACTGCTATTCGGTTTGTACCGAAATAACATTCTATAGCGTGAAACGAATGGTATAGGTGCGATGTTTCAAGATGGAGGAAAAAAGGCCTGGTAAAATTTGGTCAGGAGCGGAAGGTATGCTGGGGTGAGCAAGCTACAAGATACGAGAACTTATTCTTCGGTCGCCCCTGAAGACTCTGAGGGAGAACCGTGGGTGTGATAGTGGGTTTCCAGTGCTCGCAGTAACTCATGGAATGCCTGAACCAGGTGATGATTGCGCAGCCGATAATAGATCACCGTACCCTCTCTACGAGTACTCACCAGGTGCAGGTTCAGCAAATGGTGCAGATGCTCAGAAGTCGTAGATTGGGCCAACCCTAACTGCTGAGCAATCTCCCCTGCACGCAGTTCATAGCCATCTGGGGTGTCCTGTCCCATAGGCGGGACAAGCAGTTCTAGAATGGCGCGCCGACTGTCGTCACAGGCAGCGTCTAAAAACTGATTGATAAAGCGATCTACCTGGAGCGGTCGACTATGACGACGTGGCCAGGAGGTAGGGAGGTCCTTGTCGCTCGCCATAGTGGTGTCCTCCTGTTTCCATGCGCACTGAAAAGTGCGGATGCTACATGGCTGAGGCAAGCGCAGCCACTACTATACGACGCTGATGCCCGCCGTGCGCGTATAGTAGTGGCTGCGCTTGCCTCAGCCATGCCTGCCGCACCGCGCTCGATGCAAAAATCGTACGTACACCCTCTCGTCACGAACGAGTTGTGCTTTGCGTTTCAGTCCTGCTCATGCGCACAGAGGATGCTTGCGTCGCCCGCGTCCTGTTGGTTTGCCGGAAACGTCCCCACTCCCCAGGGCGACGCAAGCGTCCCCACCACCCATCCACACAACCCCCGCCCCTACGGGTTATTTGCGCCTGCGGATAAACCAGGTCATGCGACATTTCACCTAAGGCGAGGAGAAAAGTCGTTCAATGGCTTCGAGCAGGTCAGTAAGCCTGAATGGCTTCTTCAACTGCGAGAGTTGGCGCGCTTTGACTTCCTTTTCAATACGTTCTGCTTCGGCACTGACTATCAGCACGGGGAGGTGTTCCAACGCTGTGACTGCATGGATGATATCGTAGAATTCGAGGCCATTCATATCAGGAAGGCCATAATCCAGGATAAGCAAATCTGGGTTCAGTGTTAGTAGCATCTCCAATGCCTGAAATCCATCAGATGCTAACGCTGGCTGATAGGGAGTTTCTTGCTGGATCGCTTGAACAAGAAACTCCCCAATGGCCGCGTCGTCCTCAATTATGAAAACCGTTTTTACCTCTGTGGGGTCTTTTTGGGCAGAATTGTCGATATCCATCGTATACTACTCTCAATATTTCGTCGATGACCGAAAGATTGCTATTATGAACATCACGTTTTATCCTGCAAAAAAGAGACACTGTTGAACGATAAATTAGAAAGGAAGGGTGGGAAAAAATCAAGGATGAGCTTGTTGACTGCTGCCTTCCTCATTCGGAGAATGAGGAAGGCAGCAGTCAACAAGCTCATCCATTCACAGACAACTTGACTTCCCACATAGGTCATGCTATAGTCTAAACCAGCAAGACATACATACAACACAGGCAACGATAGGGACATATTGAGAAGCCACCCGACGATTAGAGAGCAACACAACTGCTGAAAGTGCTGCCGTTGGCCCTTCACAATGACACCCTTGAGCCAACCGGTGAACCTCTCCTAAAGAGTAGTAGCTGATTTCGGGATGCACCCGTTATAGTGCGACGGTTTACTCCTTCCTAATAACAAGAAGGAATGAACCGGCTGAGGCCCCTATACGGGGCAAGTGGTGGTGGTACCACGATAGGCGTATACAGCCCTCGTCCTCCAAAGAAGAGGATGAGGGCTTTTTGTTGCACGCGAAGTTGTACCCCCCTTAAAAGAGAGAGGGACTGTATGGATATCGACGAACACGATAATGATCTCAAGGAAGGTGCCTGAACAATTTGTGGGTCTACCCAGGCACGCTTCCTGACCGTTGAAGCACGCTCTTATGGTTGCCCAGGTAGGCCCGATGATTTGTAAGAGATACATGAAAGGAACCTTCTTTATGATGGAACGCATACATACAGTCGAGGTTGGCACGCACGTAGGCGAGCGTGTCCGTGTGGCTGGCTGGCTACACTCGCTGCGCCGCTTAGGGGGCGTCAGCTTTCTGGTGATACGCGATGGCTGGGGCATTGTGCAGGTCGTGGCTGAGACCGAGGCTGAACTCGGTCCGCTGCAGGATGGCAGCATCGGCGTTGAAAGTATTGTGGCTATTGAAGGTCTGGTGGTCAGTGAAACCCAGGCACCGGGTGGAGTGGAGCTGCACCATCTCCAGATTGAGGTCATCACACCGGTAACAGAGGTGCCGCCTGTGACGATCAACAAGCGTAAAATTTCGGCGAACATCGGCACTTTGCTCGACCATGCCGTTGTCACGAACCGTCACCTGGCCAGGCGGGCTATACTGCGCCTGGCGTCGGGGGCGATGGCTGGCTTCCGCGGCACACTCAATGCCCTTGATTTTACAGAGATACAGACCCCCAAGATCGTGGCGGCCGCCACCGAAAGTGGTGCCAACGTCTTCAAGCTTGACTACTTTGGGCGAGCGGCATTCCTGGCACAAAGTCCACAATTCTACAAGCAGGATATGGTGGGCGTCTTCGAGCGCGTCTTTGAGGTCGGCCCGGTCTTCCGAGCCGAACCCCATGATACCACGCGCCATATCAACGAGTATGTCAGCCTGGATGCCGAGTTTGGTTTCATCGAGAACCACTTTACGGTGATGGCCCTGCTGCGCGAAGTTATCGCTGGTATTCTGGCTACCTTCAATGAGCGGTACAGGGCAGAATTGGAGATACTCCAGGTCAAGATGCCAACAGTACCTGAGAATATACCGCACATCTTCTTCCCAGAGGCGCAGGAGTTGATCTTCAAACGCTACAAGACGGATGTGCGCGGTGAGCCTGACCTGTCGCCGCAGGACGAACGCTGGTTGGGAGAGTGGGCGCAGCAGGAGTTCGGCAGCGATTTCCTGTTCGTGACGGGCTTCCCAATGGTTAAACGCCCATTCTATACGTATCCCGACCCGGAACACCCGGCATACTCAAACTCCTTTGACCTGCTCTTTAGAGGAACCGAGCTGGTTACAGGCGGGCAGCGTTTGCACCTCTACAGCGATTACGTGGCGGCATTGGAGAAGGCGGGATTGCCCATGGAGCCGTTTGAGGCATACCTGGAAGCATTTAGATACGGGATGCCCCCACACGGCGGCTTCGCCATCGGCTTAGAGAGGTTGTTGATGCAGCTCACGGGTGTGAGCAATATCAAGCTGACAACGACGTTTCCAAGAGATTTGACGAGGCTGACGCCATAGCTCACTCGACATGGCTGAGGCAAGCGCAGCATGGCTGAGGCAAGCGCAGCATGGCTGAGGCAAGCGCAGCATGGCTGAGGCAAGCGCAGCCACTACTATACAACGCTGAGAGCGCACCTTATCGCGTATAGTAGTGGCTGCGCTTGCCTCAGCCATGCTGCCCTCGCGTTCTTCATGCTCACACACCCAACCCGTTCCTACGGGATGTCCGTTGCTATACCTGGCCGGGCGGCCTGGAACTGCCGCGCAAATGTGGGTAGAAGCAAGACGAGAGAGGCACTGATGCAGATGATGGCTTCAACGAAGAAAGGAAGACCGGTAGAAAAGCCATAGAGCAATCCAGAAAATGTTGCTCCAAGCAAGTTGCCAATCAGGCCAGCCGCCGTGAAGTTGGCCTGTACTTTGCCCTTTACTTGCTGCGGTATCACATCGGCCAGCAGGCCATCGAGAGCACTGCGAGCAATCGAGGTTGTGGCACCTTCCAACGCGGAGATAAAGACGATGGCCCAGGCGGTGATAGCAGGAAGACTGTAGATATAAAAAATCACTCCCGTCAGCAATAGCCCCAACAAGAACAGCCAGTAGCGGCCATAACGATCTGATAGGCGACCCGCAAAGGGGGCGATGAAGATAATGGGCAGCGCGAAGGTGGTGTAAGAGAGTCCGATCAGGGGCAGGGACGCGCCACGATCCAGCATATAGAGGCTCCAGATAGCCATGACTACGCCGTTGGTAATCATTAAGATGACCTGCAGGCCGTATGCGAGCATTAATGGGCGGGTAAACAGGCCAGCAAAGGCGACAGGTTCCACTTCTTCTGACGAAGATAGATCACCCTGTTTTCTTTGTGAGGGTAAAAAGATGATGGTCACGATTGCCGCCAGTACAAGCGGGATGCTGGCGATCACAAAGGAGAGAATGTATCCTGCCTGGCTTGCCAGTAAAGCTCCTACTGCCGGGCCAATCAGGATGCCGGTTGTTTGCGAGGCACTCAGCAGTCCCAGGGCCTCGCCCTGGCGCGTTCTTGGGGCCAGCGTATTCATTAAGGCGCGTGTCGGCGGAAGCACGCTTACCGAGGCAATGCCTTCTAAAGCGCGAATAGCTATCAATAGAACAGGGTCCTGGACGGGTATGTAGGCCAGCATCAGCAGGGCATGGGCCAGCAGACCAATCCATAGCACGTTTTTATAGCCGAAGCGGTCGGAGAGCCAGCCAATGGCCGGTGATGCCAGAAAGCCCGCCAATAGAAATGAGCCTGTCATCAAGCCAATTTCAGTACTGGACGCGCCAATTTCCCGGCCATACAATGCCCGTAGAGGCATGACAAACCCCAGTCCTAAAAAGGAGACCCCTACGATAAGAATGATCATAAGAACGGCGGGGGTGTAGATGCTGTCGCGTTTTCCCTTTGCCAGTTGCCACATAAATGAAGTACTGCTTTCTTTTTGTTGGGTGATTTTTGTCGGATGATGCGATGAGGATGTTATCCACAGGCTCTGATTATAAACAAAATATGGGTTGTATGCAAGTGAAATTTCTTGAAGAGAAGAAGCGGTAAAACGCGCAGATGTGGAACATCTGCGCGTTTTACCGCTTCTTCTCTTCAGAAAAGGAAGGGGCTTGGTATGTGCATTCATGGTTGGTAATACAGCGTATGTACTCCATTTGGGGCAAGGTTGGAGTTGCCTTGCTGATCGTATACGTCGAAGCTCACCTTGATTGGCCCGGAAGGCGCCCCTAGACTACTAAGGTTGACATTACAGGTATAGATATTATCTAAGCCTGCTGGTGGAAAGACCGTACACGCAATTCTCCATGCTCCACTCCAGCCAATGGTGAAGTTGACATGATTGATAGCCGGGTCGCCATGGTTAGTAGGATAGGCTTTTGCCTCGAAGTGGATCGTATCATGCACTATTGAGCCGTTCGACGGACTTATCCACGTCCCGCCAGGTTTAATTTGCGAAGTAATAATCGGGGTCTGCGCAGGGCTGTTCGGAGAGTTAGAAGAAACCACAGGCATGAGCAGCCGCCACGAGAACAAGGTTAAGAGCAGGCTGACAATCACTACAATCACACTGGCAATGGCTATCGAGGCAAAAAGGCCGCGATAGCCTGGGATAAATTGACGAGATTTCGACTTCTCCGCAAAATCCCGCTTACTCCCGGTCGCTCCATTTGCTCGATTGGTTTCTCCAACAGGCAGTGGCGGTACCTCGCGTATTGGATGCGGTTCGACGCTATCTTTTACCTCTTCCTTGATGAAGCCCAGTTCTTCGGCATTCATGCCAAAGAGTTCGCAGAGCTTCTGACGATAATAGGGGCTGGGAAATATGGCACCGCGCTCCCACCTACCGACAGATTTAGTATCGCTCCCAATCTTCTCTGCAACATAATCTCTTGTCCAGCCGCGTCTTTCGCGTTCATTTTTCAATCGCTCGTTTGGGTTTGTAGAGGCTTTGATAGCCTCTTTCGTGCTATGTTCTTGCATGGCCCATTATCTCCCTTCTAGCCCTGTTTCCCTCTCTATCTATATCATCTCACAATGAGAGGCATCAGGGGCTGGTGAAAATTCACTGTTATGAAAATGAACTTGAGAGATAGGGGTAATTACCTCATAACTGAGCCTCAAATGGTACCTGGACACGATTGCCCTCTGACTGACCCTGGAATGCCCGCAAAATGACCAGGGAATGCCCTTCTACAGATCGGCACTTAACCACATAATTTGAGCATGATTGATTGACAACGTATATGGTTATGAAAGGAGCCATGTATATGTTCAGAACATGCACCATTTCCATAACGATCCAGTACCTTGCTTCGTCCTCCGAAGTGCTTCCCAACGACCTGAGTAGTACCGAGATTGCCATTGAGGATGGTATTCATACTGTTCTGATGGAGCTATTCGGTGGAGAAATCATAGTAGAAGATGTGATCGTCCAGGAGGGACAGGTCCAGCCTGTTGCCGCTTAGAGGCTATGGTACCACCTTCTCTACACTTTTTCAAAAGCATGATTCATCCCGAATTTTATCGGGAAAAGTGGGAGTTCGGACAAAAGACGCAGTCTTTTGTCCGAACTCCCACTTTTCCCGATAAAATTCAGTGTGGGGCAAGCAAAGCCTGCCCCACACACCTTTATGAAAAATGAAGCAGTATGAGCATTGATATCAGGTTTTGAACCGCTTTTTGGGCATAAAAATTCGGGTGGATCATGTTTACTTCAAACAAATGTGTGTTGCTGTTATTAAGGCCTCACTGTTTGTTTATCTCAAGTAGAATCTGCTTCGCCTCTTCAGCAGTTTGAGCCGCAAACAGTTTTGTACTCATCGTTCGCAGGATCTCCGCATTATTGATACTATTGGTTTGCTGGGTTGCTAAAGCCAGAACCTCTGGGAACCGCATCTGCAAAAAGTCTATGAGAGCTTGACGCCGCTCTTGTAGCCTTCCATCTTCTCGACCTAATTCCTTTCCCTGTTCGAAAAACTCGTGTCCAACCTCTTGATAGACCCATGACTCCCGAAGAATGTCTTGAAACATGCTGAACCTCTTTCTGAACGCTTCCCGTCTGGCATTCCAGGTGTTTTAAGGCCGCTTTTCCTTTCTTGGTGATCTTCAACAAAGCATCAGCAAAGATGTGCTGACTCTTCAACTCGATGTCGAGGGCCTGCTCGAAGGTGGCCTCGGCATCTAACCACTGCACAAAGTCTTCAGGATGTAATCCGATCATGCGTTTCATAATGCTATCAAATGGACCCGCCATCACAGTACCCCCTACACCTTTATTCTATCAGCAGTGTAACATATCGGTGATGGCGTGTCGAGAGAGATAAGGAGCCAAAACTTAGCTGAAAGATTGTATCCTCTTGCCACATGAGTTATAATCTTGCCATAACTAAACCAGAAGCATACAACCACAAAGACTGTGGGCTGTTCCAGTGCCGGACTGAAAGGAACCGTACCACGTCATGCGATTAATAGAGAACGATACCACTGCTGAAACCGTCACTGATGTGCAACAGGCCGTCACTATCGCCGATATCTGGGAGGCGCATAAACTTCTCAAGCCATATCTCCATCACACTCCATTGACCCCCTCGCGTACTCTGCATGATCTGACGGGTGCCGATATCTACCTGAAAGCCGAACATATGCAGAAATCTGGCTCGTTCAAGGTGCGAGGGGCCAGCTACAAGCTCTCGCGCCTGTCCGAACAGGAATATCGTCGTGGCGTAATCGCCGCCTCCGCGGGCAATCACGCGCAGGGAGTCGCCATTGCCGCCGCCAACTATCATATCCCGTGTACGATTGTGATGCCCGAAACCGCCCCACTTGCCAAGATCACCGCCACCCAAGGCTACGGAGCCAACGTTGTGCTGCACGGCTTTACCTACGATGATGCCTATCAACACTGCCTGGATTTGCAGGCAGAGTCGGGAGCAGCCTTTATCCACGCCTTCGATGATGCTGACGTGATAGCAGGACAGGGCACGCTGGGCCTGGAGATGCTCAGTGACCTGCCCGATGCCGATGCGCTGGTCGTTCCCATCGGCGGTGGAGGACTGATCGCGGGTATCGCCATCGCCGCTCGCGCTCTGCGACCGGATATTACCATTATTGGTGTACAGGCGGCGGGTGCCGCAAGCTGTCGTGCGTCGCTCGATGTGGGAGAGCTACATACATTACCTGCCATCACGACGATTGCCGATGGCATCGCCGTCAAGCGGCCCGGAGCCTTGACCTTCTCCATTATTCAACGCCTGGTCGATGATGTTGTCCTGGTCAACGACGAGGCCATCATCAGTGCAGTCCTGCTGTTGATGGAACGCAACAAAATGCTCGTTGAGGGAGCGGGAGCAGCGGGGGTGGCGGCCTTGCTGAGTGGCACGATCAAACTGCCGAGCAAGAAGGTACTTGTGCCTTTGACGGGCGGCAACATCGACATTAATCTGGTGAGCCGCTTTATCGAGCACGGTTTAGCAGCCGCTGGCCGCTACTTCGTTATGCATACGCGCCTGACCGACCGTCCAGGCGAATTAATGCGCTTACTCGCCATCATCGCGGAGATGCGTATCAACGTCATCGATGTGCGCCACCAGCGCATCTCCAGCCGCCTACCCATTATGCAACGCGAAGAGACGCTGACGCTGGAGACGCGAGACCGCGCGCAGTGCGAACAACTCCTCCAGCGTTTACGAGCAGCAGGATATGTAGTGGAAGAGGCACAGGTGCTGGAATGAGGAGGCTCTCATGCTCACAGAACATACCTTCAATACAGGCATCGTACTGTTCTGTAGCATTTCTCAACGCTCCTCTTCTTTGTTAGTTTACTATATTCCTGCGAGCTTCGGCACATTGCGAACATGCACGTTCAATGCCATTGAAATAGCAAGCATAATCCACCCGGCGAAGAAGATCAGAATGGTGGGGATCACACCGATGCTTTGACACAACGCCCCTGCTACGATTACGCCGAGAGGGCGACCAATACCATACCCGAACAGCCGGTGAACGCTGTTGACGCGGCCTTGCACATGGTCAGGAACTAAGGCGAGTCGATAACTCACATTCGTATTACTGGAAATAGCCTCAACGAGTGTAAGGCCGAACATGATCATACCCAGCACCAACGGGCTTGGAGCCAGTGCATAGAGCGGCCAGAGAAGTGCTCTCATCCAGAATGTACTGATCATGATCTGTCCAAAATTGAATCGATGGATGACCGGGCTCGCGATGAGTGATCCAACAATCCCTCCCAGGCTGCCCAGAAGGAAGATAAAGCCGGTCGTCGAGGACAACGCGTGAAGGCGTTGTGCAAGGAGCAGCACGACGAGTGTTTCAGTGTATGCAACGAAGCTCAACCCGCATCCAAGCAGGGCCTGGAAGCGAAACAGGGGGCGCTCCCATAACCACATGAATCCTTCTACTATCTCTTTGCGAAGATGACGCGGTGTCGCTTCACGGTGTTGTTGCAGGGGAGTCTTGATGAACAGGAGAGAGAAGGCAGAAAGCACGTATGAGACGGCATCAAAGAGAAATGGGACAGAACGTCCAATGGTGAAGAAGAGAAAGCTACTGATTGGTTGACCGACAATAGCGGCCGTACCATTCGAGACTCCTGCCACAGTCAAGGCTTGTGGTACTTGCTGCCTGGAGACAATGCGTGAAAAGCCGGATAACCCTGCAATTTCGAAAAAGATGGCGAGTGTGCCCTCAACGAAAGCCGCGCAGTACAGTTGGATGATAGTCAAGTGCCCGGTGAAGAGTGCCAACGGAATGCTTACCAGGATGAGGGCTCTTCCCAGATCACAAAAGATCATGACATACTTGCGATTCCAACGATCAATCCATGCTCCAGCTGGTAAGCTAAACAGCAAGAAGGGAAGCACTTCCAGCCCAAGCGTAAGCCCCGTTTGTGCAGGCGATCCAGTCAGGATGAGGACGAGCAAAGGAAAGGCAAGATCGGAGATGGCGGAGCCAAAGGTAGAAATCGTCTCGCCACTCAGCCGTAAGAGGAAATCGCGGTTAGTCCAAAGCGGTCGCTTGGGAAGAGGCTGTTCTTCGGCTTGTCGCGAATCTGATACCTCCATCGTCGCTAATCTCTTTTCCCTTCCAGAACAAACATGATGAGAAAAAGCATTGTATATTACAGAATACTCAGCAGGTGTATTATGTCAGAGAGAATGGCCTGTGTCAAAACGAACCCAGTTGAGGTCAAAGAATGAACGTCCACCAGAAATTTCTCATACCGGTGGATAATGTCCAACTAGCAAGAAAGAAAGGTTTCAAACCATCTTACAACACAATTCCATGCCTGCTCCCAGTCTTCCTCAATAAGATCATGAGGAGAGTTAGCATATTCAATATAACGCAGTCGTTCAGGTGCTTGCGCATAGTAAGGAGCAAGGCGCTGGTGGAGCTCTCTCGCAAAGTCAGGCAACACGTTGGTATCTTTGCTTGCCGTTTGAGAAAGCAGCGCCGTGGGAAAGAATTGGTTGATGTGGAGATGGGGGCTATCGGGCCAGGGAAGCTTCCATTCATGACAGCCATCCCTTCTGCTCAGCAAGTCGTGCCGCCTCCATCCGATTGTGCGTGCCAAGTTTCTGCATGGCCACAGAGAGGTGATTGCGCACGGTTCCCTCTGACAGGTACAGCCGTGCAGCTATGTCTGCAATGCTGGCACCAGAAAGTCCAGCTGAGAGCACCTCGCGCTCCCGGTTTGTAAGCGGGTTGCTGCCCTCGGCAAGTGCCGCCAGGGCGAGCTCAGGATCAACCACTCGCTCGCCTTCCATGACGCGGCGGATGGCAACCGCGAGCTCTGTGGCAGGCGCATCCTTGAGTAAGAACCCGGCGGCTCCGCTCTCCATCGCCCGGCGCATGTAGCCGCTGCGCCCGAAGGTGGTCAAGATGACGACGCGGCAGGACGGGAGGTTATCACGAAGTGCTTGCGCCGCAGGTAAACCGCCGCCGCCAGGCATCTCGATGTCTAGCAGGGCGACATCTGGATGGGCCGAGAGTGCCGCCGGTATCACCTCGTCTCCACGCGCGACTTCAGCAACCACCTCGATATCCTTCTCCAGTCCGAGCAGAGCGGAGAGTGCCCCGCGCACCATCGCCTGATCTTCTGCCAGTAGCACCCGGATCATGATCGCTCCTCCTATGACGCCTCTCTATGGCTCTGAATCGGCAGTTCCACCCACAGGCGAAAGCTCTCGTTACCCTCTGTTCGTAATGGACCTGCCTCCATACGTCCACCATGCGAGGTGACGCGCTCGTTGAGACCGGAGAGGCCGCTGCCGGTTCTGACTTTTGCATCCTCCGATTCCTGCTCCCGCGACCTATCGTTGATTATCTCAGCACAAATGGTTCCATGCTCATGGGTGAGTCGGATGAGGCAGTGCCGCGCGCGGCTGTGCCGGATCACGTTGGTCACACCCTCGCGCACCGTCCAGGCGAGCACCGCATCTATCGAAGGTTCCAACTCCCCGAGAGTGTATTCAACCTGGCATGTGACCCTTGCCGCCGAGAGTATCTGCCGGGCACCGTCCAGTTCGCTCTCAAGCCGGGGTTGTCGATACCCGGCGACGGCCACTCGCACCTCGCGCAAGGTTTGGCGTGACACGCGCTCGACCTCGCGCATCTCCTGCACCGCCCGCGCAGGCTCTTGCTCGACGAGACGCCCTGCCAGTTCGCTCTTGAGTGTGATCATGGACAGGGTATGCCCAAGCAGATCATGGAGGTCGCGTGCCAGGCGTGTTCGCTCCTCCTCGACCTTCAGCCGAGTCAGTTCTCCTCGTACAGCATGTAATTCCCGGATCGCGCCGGACAGGCGGGCTACGCCGATCATATCCACGCCGATTCCCCGCACCAACAACATCAGCGGGATGAGTTGTAGCCAGTTTACCTGTGCAATGCCCCCGCTCGTGCCTACGCTTATCCCAAGAGGGAGGAGCGTGAAGATCACGACAGCCACAAACGCGCTGCGCATTGGGAGCATTACCCCTGCTATGGCACTGATACCGATGAAGAGCCAGAGGAAGGCATTGCCATAAATCAGACTGAGCGCGAGCACGAGTGCCACCAGGACTCCGAATAGAGTGAGCGACAAAGGGGAGTGCGAGCGCTTGCATGCTCCACTGCTCGCCGGGTGGTGCCACATGAGCCAGGTGTAGCTGGCCGCGAAGAACACCAGGGCAGCTAGAGCCGGGTAGAGGCGCACCGGGGCGAGCGGCGTTTGCACGAGCGAGATGATGGGAAACAGGAGGCAGACGAGCCAGAAGTGATGGTTCAGCCGCCAGAGATGAAAAGGGATGCCGCTGGAGGCGACAGGCTCCTGTGCGTCTTCCATAGTGGTGAGGCGGCGTCCCAACCGCGCATACCCTTGCGCTAGCTGTACACGTATGGTCTTCATGAGTTCGACCCTCCTTTCTTCCTGCTGAAACAGGCACTTCTACTCACTAATCTATTCTACCATCGCTTCGTCCATAAGGTTTTTCTCAGGAAGGGATCTTCGGTATACAGGCTCATCGCAAATTCCTCCTACTCTTCACTTGCTGGTTCGATGAAGATTGTTCCAGTGGAGCCATCGACGGTGAGACGCATCCCGGTGGTGATGCGCTCAATCGCTTGTGGCACGCCAACGACTGCTGGTATACCATACTCGCGGGCCACAATGGCCCCATGCGCCATCGCGCCTCCCATTTCCATCACCAGGCCACCGGCAGTGAGGAAGAGAGGTGTCCAACCAGGATCGGTCGAGGGCGCGACCAGTATCTCGCCAGGAGTTATGCTCGCGCCATGCGGGTCAAGAATCACCCGTGCAGGTGCGGTCACGATGCCCGGTGAGGCTGGCGTCCCTTGAAGCGCGCCTTCTGCTGAGGTAGTAACAGGTGACCAGGCAGTGGGTTCAGTGCCATCGGAGAGCAGCACGAGTGGCACATGGCGGCGGGCCAGTTCGCGCTCAAAGACAGCACGCCGTTCACAAACAAGAGCACGCAGATCAGTTCCGGCCAGTATAGTAGTGGCTGCGCTCGCCTCAGCCATGTCCCGTATAGTAGTGGCTGCGCTCGCCTCAGCCATGTCCCGTATAGTAGTGGCTGCGCTCGCCTCAGCCATGTCCCGTATAGTAGTGGCTGCGCTTGCGCTAGCCACCTCAGCCATGTCCTGTGTACGTACAAGAGCACGCAGATCGGTTCCGGCAATGGCCTCGCGTGCTTCGGACAGGGTGATGAAAAAGATATCTCCGGCTGCCTCCAGTCGCTCGGCCCGTACAAGTTCCTCTCCAAGCGGCCAGAGGAGTGCCCGCGCCCGTGCCAGCAATAGGGTGAAACAGAATCTGGGCATTTCACGAAAGCCTGCCAAAGCGCGTGCTCGTCTGAGGAAGAAGCCAACGAGCAGGCCGCGCAGCCAACTTTTGCTTTTGGCACCGCGTGTTAGCTCAGACACCATCGCCTCGGCATCTTCTGCCGCTCGCCGGAACTGTGCATCTGGAAAGAGCACCGGATCAAGAATGGCCTGGTAACTGGCGAGGATACCAAGTACATACGCCGGATCCTCCGACCAACGTGTCATACCCATATCGAGTTCGTTCACACTGCGATGCCCATAGATCGCCAGGAAGTTCGCCAGGCCGTGTTGGAGCAGCGGAGGCAGGTTGCCGTTGCGGTAGTCCTCTGCCAGCCGGGCGGGCTGCGTGTCCTGCACCAGGTGAGTCAGCACCGGGTCCGCTGGCACCTGCTTTGCCAGCGTCCAGAGCGCAAGGTTCATCTCGGTGGTTGGATTGGACGGTGCTCCCCGCAGCACCACCTGAAGTTCGCTCGCCGTCGCAAGGTTGCCGAGCAATTTGCCAGCCACGTTGAAGGCTGCCATGCCGCCGAGCATGAGCGGAGTAGCACTGGACATCAGGCGTCGTGGTACGTCAAAGAAGAGCTGTTCAACGGCTGCAAGGCGGTCGGAGGCTGAAGCGTTCGCTTCAACCTTCCCCTCACTACGCAACATGCTCAAGAAGCGCAGTAGCCGCGCTTGCCCGGCCCTGGGCGAGAGCAACGCACGCAGTAGATACCACGGCATGCGTGTACGAACAAACAGCAGGGTGATTGTGCGAAACAATGGCCAACGCGGCGTAGGGAGGAGAGAGAGGCGCGGATCAGTGGCCAGTTGTTGGAAGATTGTTGCAGCGTGGACCTCTGCTTCCGACATTGCCTGTATGAGGAACGCACGCCCAAACGAGCGGCGCAGCGCGGCAGTCACATCGAAGAAGATACGAGAGGTGGACTCTGTGACGAAGCCAGGACCAGCAAGCGGCTCACGGGGAGGTAATCCTGCGAGCGTCGCTATCGATGAAGCGAGCAGGCGGATAGCGGAGATGCCCATAGGCGTGAAGGGTCGGTAGGTGCCCTGTTGGATATTGAACGACAGGTACACCCGCAGGACCTCATCGGCAGGCGGGGCATCAGCAGGCAGCGGAAACAATGTCGTAATCGGACGCGCCTGGAGCAGGAAGGTCAGACCAGAGGCATCAATCGCCCACTCTATATCCTGGGGCGTTTCAAAATGCGCCTCGACCTGAGCCCCAAGCTCTGCCAGTGTACGCACCTGGGCATCCGAGAGACAAGACTCAGTCGTTCGAGCATCTGCTTCGATCTTTCGTGTCCCTCCTCCGGGGATTGCCTGAATGATGATGCGTTTGTCGCCCAGGCGGCACTCGACTATCTCGCCCGTCGTCGTATTGACAACGAAGTGGTCGGGGTTGGTCGCGCCAGAGACAACAGCTTCTCCCAGGCCGGGACTGGCATCGATCACCGTCTGGTGTCGCTTGCCGGTGAGCGGGTTGGCCGTGAAGAGCACGCCAGCACTCTGCGCCTCGATCATACGCTGGACAACAACCGCCAGGCGCACGGGGCGCTGATCGATGCCCTGGCTTTGGCGGTAGCTCACAGCGCGCTCGGTCCACAGAGACGACCAGCAGCGTTGGACTGCTGTGAGCACGGCCTCGGTCCCAATGATATTGAGGTACGTATCCTGTTGACCGGCAAAGCTCGCGGAAGGAAGATCTTCAGCAGTCGCCGAGGAACGAACGGCGACGGGGACGGATTCTCCGTTGCCCAGTTCCTGGTAGGCTCTAGTGATGGCTCTGGTAATACTTGTTGGAACAGATGCCTGGAGCAGGGCAGCGCGTGCCGACGCAGCCAGTTCTGCCTGACGTGCCACATGCTCTACATCGTCGTCCCGCATCGTTGCCAGCTCAGCCACTATGGGATCAAGATTGGTACCCACCTGGGCATAGGCAACAGTGGTCACACAGAAGCCATCTGGAACAAGGAAGCCTGCGCGGATCAGCTCACCCAGATTCGCTGCCTTGCCGCCAACCAGGGAGGGCCACGTCCGGTCAAGAACGGTCAAGGGGAGTACCAGGGCATCAGCATCAGATTGGTGCGAGCCTGGCACCCGGTATTCCTGGTTATGGGAGTTCATGATGTTTCCTCCTTTTGCTTCAAAGTATAGCCGTGTCCTGCATCAATGGGAAGTGAAGTCTATCCTGATTTAGGTGTGACAAATGTCATGGGTGAATGCTAACTTCTTAAGCCAGGAGGGTTTTAAGTTTGATAACAAGAACACGTCAATGAGCCAGCCATTGCGCGCAATGGCTGGCTCATTGACGTGTTCTTGTATCAAACTTTTATTCTTTGGCAAGCTGGCGTACCAGTTGATTTGCCAGGTCAAAGGAGTAGTTTTGCCCCCGGTCATGTGGATAAATCTGGAACATGTTCGCCACCCACAGGCCCTTGAGCGGCGTGTGCAGGGGAGGGATATGCTCGCGATATTCTGTGGTGACAATAGGCTGGGCAAATGGTGCCTGAAAAAGCCAGCTTTCCGTGACCCACTCCGGCTCGAAGTCGGGCCGGATACGCTTCAAGTGTGGCAGGAATTCGTTGAGGATTTCTTCTTTGCTCATTTTGAAGAGTGGGTCATCCATCGGGCGATAATTGCCGAGATAGACCAGGTGCCGCCCGCCGTATTCGCCGGGTGGGCGAAAGTTGGTATGCTCAAACAGGCCGGTGAAAGGGTAGCCAGCATCGCAGATGTTCACCCAATAGCTATCGGTGAGCTGGCGATCCAGGGCAAGTATCAGGCACTGTGCCCCATAGGCCGTGCCCCATTCGTATTTAGCCCGGTAGTCGTCGGGCAGGGCCGGAACCAGGCGACAGGTAAGGCGGGTTGGCAGGGTCGAGATGACACGATCAACCGTCCATGTACCCTGGCCGGTCTGTACCTGCCACCGCTCATCCTCTAACTGTTCAACCTTCTCCACGCGGGTGCCGAGTAAAACTTTGCCGCCCGCTTGACTGATCTTCTCCACTAAGCGTTCGTAGACCAGTTGGAAGCCGCCGCGTAGATAGCCCAGGTAGGTGGTTCGATCATGCACACGTGCCCAGAACCAGGGCATGGCAATCTTCTCACGCATGGTCCCAAATTTTCCGTCAAAAAGCGGTTCAAACAGCATCTGGTACGGGCGTCTGCCCATCCAGCGGCGCAGCCAGGCATCGGCTGTTTTACCCTCAAAGGGCCGCTCGTTGGCCAGTTTCAGGATAGCCAGCACGGCGAAGACGCGCAGGCGTTCATCGAAGCGCAGCGGGGGGAACAGCAGTAGGTTGAAGGGCGAGTCTAATTGATGTATTTGTCCACCAGTCAGGGTCACGGTGCGCGGGTGCGACCAGGTCAGCCGGTCGCCCAGCCCAAGCTCTTTGATGGTGCTAATGGCAACCTTATCAGTACGAAAAAGGTGGTGGTAGTATTTCTCCAACCAGGCCTCTCCATCCTCGCCCACTTTAAAGCCAGCCGCCAGGCCTCCGGCAATCTGTTCTTGCTCAAAGACCATCACCTTGTGACCCGCCCGCGCCAGGCGGTACGCGGCCATCAATCCCAATGCCCCCCCACCTAAGACAGCATATTCCATATATTTTCCTCAGTGGAACTATCCAGGACGCCTCGCCGCCTGCGGCGGCTCGTCTATTTTTGTTGTTGCAAGGATTTGCTGCTTTAAGCAGCAAATCCTTGCAACAACAAAAACATTTGCGAGCCACCGCAGGTAGCGAGCACTCCTGAATAACTACCTCTCACTAATTGAGTATGGTTGTCTGAAAATCCAGGCAATTGTATCATAGAACGGTACAATTTAACAAACTGTAGTTAGATACAAATTTGCCAAACAGCAAGAACCGGCATGAAAAGCAGTGTGTGCTTTTCATGCCAATTCTTGCTGTTTGGCAAATGTTACATCTATCCCACTCGTTTCTGTTGATAAAACACTTCGTAGAGCAGCAGAACGGCGGCATTGCCAACGTTGAGCGAATCGGCTTTGCCGTGCATCGGAATGGATACACTCAAATCCTGCGCACCATACCAGGCTTGCGTGATACCATGATGTTCATTGCCCATCACAACCGCAGCGCGGCCCTGGTAATTCGCTTCTCTATAACTGATAGGCGCACCAGTATCCGTGGTGATGATCTTGAAGTTGTGCCGCTTTAACCAGGCTATAGCTTCAGAAACCTCGGCTATGATGACGGGGAAGGTAAAGACCGAACCCATGCTGGCATGAATCAGTTTGGGGTGCGATAAGCGTTTTTTGCAGCTGGTGAGAATGATGCCATCCGCTCCTGCGCCATCGGCACACCTGATGATCGTACCAATGTTTCCGGGTAATTCCACGCCATCCAGCACCACCAGCCTGTTGTGCTGTCGCAGCGGGATATCATTCCAACCGAAACAATGCAACTCAACAAGGGCAGTCAGGCCATCCGGCCCCTCCCACTCGACGAGCTTGTGCATCACCTTCTCGCTGACCACGTAAGAATGCTCGCTCGCCAGCATCATTTTTTCCGCCAGGTCCCTGGAGCCCTCGCTTCTGAGCAACTCGGGGCAGACGAAAAAGGCTTTTATATTCAGATTTGCCCTGAAAGCCCGCGTTAGTGCCCATGCACCTTCAAGAGACGCCAGGTTTTCAGGGAACGTTTTCGTATTATTTTTTACTGCCAGGTATTGCTGTATGCAAGGGTGATGCAATCCGGCAGGGGCAAGTGTGGAGACATCCATGGTATTCTCCTCCAGTCTGTTGCTGTGACTCCTATGTCACAGCACTCTCTTCAAGTGGTATTACACGACCAACATTTTTGTATCGAGAGATTACTCAGCCAACCAGCAGGTAGGATAATAGGCTGGTTGATATTATTTGCTATCCAGGCGTTCAGTGCCGGTGGACGAGTGAGAAAGCGGTTTTGAAGTATCAAAGACATGGTTGTCTCCTTTCATTTGTGTACCCAAAGGGTATCTGTACAGTAGCTTCAATTGTTGCTGCTGGCTTTGCTGCCGCAGGCAGCAAAGCCAGCAGCAACAATTGAATAAGCGAGCCGCCGCAGGCGGCGAACACACAAAGAGGCCGTGAGTACGCACTGTACGCCTCACGGCTTTTGGGATTTGTTTAAGCGAAGACAAAAAGAAAGACCGTGGGGCGATTTAGCACAATCACCACGGCCTCGTGTTTCGTATATCTGCGATCTTAGTTCAGGGAACTCCTGAAAAAGGGCATAATATGGCCTTGGGCGACTGTGCAGACCGAGTCGCAAGTCGCTCCCAGCGTCTTAAAGCTCCAATTGCGGATGAGCTTTGTCGCGATTGCCATACTATGACAAAACATGGTTTTCTTTCTCTTAGGAAATTACAAACTTGTTGTGCTTTCTTGAGCACGTTGAAAGAATAACATGGATTTTATGGGTCTGTCAAGGAAAAATTAGAGTGTTACGCAACACAAAGAGCACAGGGCGGCAGCGCCGCCCTGTGCTCTTTGTGTTGCGTAACACTCTAATGTGTTAACTCCTGGCCTGGCATCCAACGCAAATTCGGTTTGCGGGCCGCTAAAGCCTGATCCAACCTGCCCACAGGGGTCGTGTGCGGGGCAGTCTTGACGGTCTTAGGATTGGTGCGCGACTCCTCGGCGATCTGCTTCATCACGCTCACGAAGTAGTCCAGCGTCTCGCGAGTCTCCGTTTCGGTTGGCTCGATCA
>WNFB01001503.1_pt1 | contig 19923 bp, 16 predicted proteins | sample 5400501 | NCBI WGS metagenome assembly WNFB01 (sample SAMN13153341, study PRJNA577476) | soil metagenome | isolation source: 200 cm saprolite under Douglas fir tree site 2 hole 1 | place: USA:California | collected 2015-04-18 | reverse complement strand
CATTACGACGCAAGCCTGTCTGCGTCGCTGAAGGTCCAAGTGGACAGCGCAGTCTACAGCCTACTCGTGGGCATTCTGACAGCGGCCGGTTTAGCGGCCGTGCTCTACATCGGCATCGGTCATGTACAAGCCGGTATACTCACCCTTGGCAGCCTTCTAGTCGTCAACTACTACGTGACCCAACTCTACGGTCCCCTCAGGAACGTAGGCCAGTCAATACTGGATATTCAGATGTCTCTGACAGGAGTAGAGAGGTATCGTGCTGTTCTCGACGAGAAACCTGACGTGCCCGAATCACCGACCGCGCTTCCCCTAGCGAGAGCAAAGGGCAAGATAGAATTCCGGACCGTATCATTCGAGTACACAAAGGACCATCCAGTACTCCACGACATATCCTTCGAACTGCCCGCCGGTGACCGGCTCGGCGTGGTTGGTCCCACCGGCTCAGGCAAGACTACACTCTCCACACTCCTCCTACGCCTCTTTGACCCGACCAAAGGCGTGATCACTCTGGATGATATCGACTTGAAAGATTACAAGTTGGCAGATCTCCGAAATCAGTATGCAGTGGTCCATCAAGAAACCGTCCTCTTTTCAACGAGTGTGGCTGAGAATATTCGCTTCGCTCAGCCCCACGCAAGTATGGACGAGGTCATTACCGCCGCAACCGCTGCGAAAGCTCACGACTTCATCACAAGCCTACCAAACGGATACGACACCCTGGTCGGGGAGCGAGGAATGAAGCTCTCGGGCGGAGAGCGTCAGCGCATATCCCTGGCTCGCGCATTTCTCAAGAACGCGCCCATCCTCATACTCGACGAGCCTACCAGCTCACTGGATGTTCGTACTGAAACCGCGATCCTCGACACGATTCAAGAACTGATGAAGGGCAGGACGACATTGATGATCGCCCATCGCGCAAGTACTCTGCGGGACTGTAACATGATTCTAGTGCTGGAGGATGGAAGGGTCAATCGAATGACCGCTGAAGTCGATTCGGTAATCTCCGGCATGCAGGCTGTTAATGTTCAGACATGATCAATGGTCAGTCGCTCCGCTTTCGCGGAAACAAGCATGTCTGTTATTCTTGCGAGGAGTATGTGATTGTGATTGTCGACTGGAGTCATGGCAAGATTAGCAACGGTTGAACTGCAGATTCGTTAATGCAGCCTCTTAATCAAGCGTCGGATCCGCATGTGGGGTACACGCGTTTCCCTTGGAATCCATTACTGGGAAACAATAGCTGCTGACGTTTCGAGGAATGTTGGTGGGCTTTCGCTCTTGGGCCACGTGGAGAGGAGGTTGTCTAGTGATCCGAGGTAGGCTCTGTTGTCATAGCGCCATCCAGTATTGTCGTCGTAGGTTTTGTAGGAGAAGGTCTGGGTCTGGATTGTTGCTGGGTCAATCTCTGAGTAGTGGTAGCCTGTTAGAACACCGTCTCGGGCCAGATGTGATATCAGGGTCATGAGGTTCCTTATTTCTGACCGAGGAATGTAGATGCGCGAGGTTAGAGAGTTCAGACCGTTTATGGAAGAATGGTTCAGGACGAACGGAAGTGTCGTAAGGATTTCGCGGGCGTCTTTGAGGGAACCTTCGTTTCGAAAATCGAGTCGGAGTTCGGACAGCTGCGAGATATCGGGAGCGAAGGGCAGTATGTCAATGACGTAGTCGTGTATGAATCCTCTGTCAGCGAGATCGTCGAAGCGATATTTTGTCGCGGGCAGGGTCATGGATAATAGCTTGGACATGTCGGCGAGTGTTGTCCGTGCGTTCTTGGATAGTTCTTTCAGGATTATGAGGTCCTTTGCGTCGAATCCTCCCTCACTCTTTGAAGATTCTTTGCCTCGGGCAATTCCTCGGCTTTTAATGAATAGTTCGAGCCATTGGTTCCACTCGAATCTCCAGGTCTTGTTCTTCATGTCATAGTATTCGAAGTTAGGGATAGTTGTTCGAGGTTCTCCTAGCCAGAATAGCTGGAAGTTTTTGACGGCTCCTCGGTCGCGGACCTGTTCGATATACAGTTCGAAGTCTCGCTGGTGGGACGACGGTATTCCGTGTTGTGAGTAGTATCCGTTGCAGTCTCCAATGCACCGGGCGAATCGTAGCCAGTAGCCGGGTATCCGTAGAGCCTCTTTCGCCAGGAGTTCTTTGCCAGCGTACGGTGTGGCGTAAACCATTGCTCGGGAGAGTCCTAGTTTGGAGTAGTTGGGATGGATCCATGTTCTGAGCACGCCCATTGCCTCTAGCTTCACGACGCGCGAGTAGACGGTCGTGTACGGCAGCTTGCTCTCTCTTGCTATGTGTAGAATGTTTCTCGGGCCGTGTTCTTTCATAGTGCGGATTATTCTGGTGTTTTCTTCGTCGAGCAGAGATACGATTCGGTGAATTCTTTCGAAATACTCGTCCGGCGTGATAGTGCTCAAAGGGCGTTGGAAAAAAAGAGGGGGTTTCTGGTCTTTTCAACGTTTCTGCTCTCAGCCCGGTGGAATGGGGCTACTGTGTGGTGAAGGCGGACCTTGATCGCCGTCTACTTCGAGGCTCAGTTGTCTCACCTCGAGGGAGGAATCAGCGAATGGAACATTATTCAGGTTGGCGTAGCACAGCCCGAACAAAGATAAGCGGCGGGAGACAGAGGATTAACTTACCCAATGCGAAGACCTAGAGACTGGGTCAATGTTTTTCGCTACACGGCTGAGTGGGCCCTCTTGGTCCAAGCACGTTTCGCGACCAAGATTCGCCCTGCCGATTTGGGAAGCTCACGGGACGAGTCGGCGCCGGTGACTACCTTTTGCTGGTTAGTTGGAGGCAATCAAGGTCGACGTTATATCCTCAGAGATACTTCGGAAATCTGTCGAAGTCTTTCCGTGGCAATCCAGGGGAATGAGCGCTAATCCGAAATCTTCCCAAGTGCGGTTTGTTCGCCCGTGATTGTCTTGTAGAAACCTGCGCTTCATGCAAACCCCAACCAGCCCATTCTGAGCCGCAATCGGCCAGTCTCACCCAAAAAACCCCGTTACATTAGCAAATTCTTTCTTCCAGAAATGTCAATCGCAAATAGGCTCGCGACGCGAGATTCCACTCTTGGAGGGAATTAGCAAAAAAGTAATCCTCCTCTACACGCGACTCCTCGAAGATAGGAATCATTGAGGCGCTTCTGTTCCAAACCGAACAAGCCCAGAACAAACCCTGATCCGGAATCGGGGCAGGCGATTTTTGACCATCGGGATATTCATGCTTGATCACATGGATAAATCCATCATGGGAAAATGCTCGATCGGCCCGTTCCAAGCCCCGAATCGGGATGGTCGCCCAGATCAGTTTCAACTGGCGGGAGCGCTCAGAAAAAAAGGGGGCCAACAATTTGTTTCCCGCGACACGAGAGAGCTGTTTGAGCCGAACCTACTTGACTGTCTGGTTAACTTCCTTAATGGCACCTTCAAGAATATCGAGGCCGGAATCAACAAGGTCTCGGGTGATGATCAATGGCGGTGCGATGCGGAGGGTCGAATGGCCCGCTGTAATAATTGCCAGCCCTCTCCTGAATGATTTCATCATGATTTCGTGCGCCTCCCGGTCAGCATACTCTTTCGTTTTCGGATCCTTAACAATCTCCGCCCCGATCATCAAGCCTTTTCCCCGAACGTCCCCGATGATCGGATACTTCTCCTGCATCTCTCGAAGCCGCTTCATCATGTAGTTTCCCTGCTTCGTAGCATTCTCAAGCAGATGTTCGTCCCGAATGATCCCGATCACCTGAAGCGCTGCGGCGCACGACACTGGATTGCCTCCGAACGTGTTAGCATGCGAGCCCCCGTCCCAATCCATCAACTCCGACTTCGAGACGGTCGCCCCAATGGGCATGCCTGACGCGAGAGCCTTCGATGTGCAGACAACATCCGGCTCAACACCCCAGTGCTCAATCCCAAACCATCGCCCAGTCCGTCCCATCCCCGATTGGACCTCGTCATCGACCATCATGATCCCGTTCTTGTCAAGCATCTTCTTTAACCGCTGGAAATAGTCGTCCGGTGGTACCACGTATCCTCCCTCGCCTTGGATCGGCTCTACGAACATCGCGGCAACATCCTCGGGGGGCAGATACTTGTCTAGGACCTGTTCCTGGATAAAATCCACACAGTACATCCCACACTCGGGGTATGTCAGCTTGAATGGACACCTGTAACAGTCCGCAAAGGGAACATGGGTATCCCCGGGAACCATTGGAAAGAAGTGTCTACGCTGGTAGGGCTTGCTAGCCGTAAGGCTGAGCGCTCCTAGTGTTCGTCCGTGGAAGCCTCCGATGAACGAGAGGAACGCGTGCTTCCGGGTATGCCACTTTGCCAGCTTCATAGCAGCTTCGATCGCCTCGGTCCCGCTATTGCTGAGAAACACCTTCTTCCCGAAATTCCCGGGAGTAATCTTCACTAGCTCTTCAGATATCTTGACGACCTTCTCGTAGTAGAAATCGGTCCATGAATAATGGATGAGCTTCTCAGCCTGCTCCTTGATCGCCGCGACAACTCGCGGGTGAGAATGACCGACCGCTAGACAGACGAGTCCGGAGTTGAAGTCGATAAACTCGTTACCATCAACATCCTTGACGATACTCCCATGCCCGCTCTCAGCGGCAAGCGGATAGAACCGTACGAGTGATTGGGAGATTACAGACTCGTCCTCTTTGACGAGGGCTCGTGCTTTCGGACCTGGAGGAGTTACTACTATCTTCGGATATTTCTCAGTCGGCAATCAGATCGTTGACAGGCTCGGAGGGTCTACTACTAATAATATTGCTCTGACAAGTTAGATGTTCGTCGGTCAGTGTCCGACTATGATCTCGATCATTGAAAGGCTGGCCGTGGAGCCGTCTTCCCGCTTAACTTCCTCTGTCCCAATGTCCACCGAATGAATTCTGATATTCTTCATGAACGCCCGCCTCAGCATATCCACAACCTCAACCGCCTTCGTTATGGATTGGCCGCGTCCTCTCACCATGACATCAGCGACTCCTGTATTGAGAAGGGTCATGCAGGCTACCACATAGTTCATGATGGGTTTCTTGCCTATTCGTACCATGTTAGGCTCTTCTTCTCCCTCTTCGAAGCCGTCTTCAATGTCGGCTGATGCCGCAATGTCTGTGACGTCTGACATGATAGTTTCCGAACTAAGCTCCATTCTAGGCTATCTACAAGATTAAGCTTGCCAGACCATCGAGAGAAGACTGGAAGAACTCGCAGAATCCCTCACGATTTGTCAAGCATAATCCGTACGTCATATTCTCAGCACTCTCTTCGAATTCAATGCCGGTCTTTTAAGGGAAAACGGTCGCAACGGTGAATCCTTCGAGCCCGGTCGAGAAAACGTGTCCTCAGTATCCCCAACAGTATTTCACATGCTGGAACGGCTCGTCGGCAAACGAGTTCTCGCAGTGATCAACCGTGACTTCGGCTACGAAGGACGCCTAGCAGTCGTCTCACATGAGCCACCGGGAATCTGGTTGACAGAAGCGGAGGCCGTCATCCTGCGCTCGACCGTTGTCAGCCCGATTCCGCAGGTTGTGAGTAGAGAGTCAAAGGGAGAAACCTTTCTCCACTTAGACTCTGTTCAGAGACTGGAGACAACTCCAGAGGGAAAGAGCAATGCGAGAAGATAGAGTAGGCTGGCTCGACGGGCTCTTCATCGGCGCCTCAAACGCCACGATAGTTATCGATCCCTCAACAACACGGAAGATTCCAAAGACAGCCCGAGTACTCGTCTCTCACGCCCACGGAGACCACACCGGGGGTTTCAGATACAAAGGCCTCAAACAGTCCACATCCCAAACCAGGGACATTCATCGCGCCCTACATGATCATCGAATCGGGAACTTTCGCACGCTCGAAATCAATAGTCAGTTTGAGGTCGACGGCATCAGTGTCAGGGCTCTCGACGCGGGACACATGCTCGGCTCAGCCCAGTTTCTCATAGACACTCCTAACACATCGATCTTGTACACTGGCGACATCAACTGTATCGACACTCTCACTACAAAGGCGGCAGAACCCGAACAGTGCGATATCCTCGTCATCGAGGCCACGTATGGATCTCCCCACTACCGTTTCCCAACGCGAGAAACTGTCTACGCAGAAATTGTAGAATGGGCCCTGGACACGATAAAACAGGGACGGATACCATGCCTCCACGTCTACGCGGCCGGAAAGGCACAGGAGGTCGTCCGGCTCTTCAATGTATACACTCACCTCCCGGTAATTGTCAACCCGCGACTTGACAGCGTCAACGAAACCTATCACAAGAGCGGCGTTCATCTGCACTGGTTCTCGTCCGACTCAACAGATGGAAAAGTGATTCTCGACAAGGATCCGTGCGTCTATCTTACAACACCTAGCGATCGGACCCATATGGGTCGGAGGTTCTCGAGAGCCTACGCAACTGGCTGGGCACTATCGCTCAATGGTAAGGTTACAGCTTTTCCGCTAAGTAGTCATGCAGATTTTGACCAACTGATCTCTTTCGTCAAAGCTTGCGACCCAGACCAGGTCTACATTTTCACGGGTTTCGCTGAGGATTTGCGGCGGGCACTTGGGTCAAAGCTTGGGCTTGATGCTAGAGCTATTCCTTCCTATTTGCAGAGAACTCTTGCTGAAGACTATTGATCTAGTGGACTGGGAGCAAAAAGTAGAAGATTAAGGCGAAAGCTACTAGTCCGACCCCGGAGACGACCACTAGCTGGGGGCTGAGCTTTACGCCTGGCGTGTCTTCTTCGAAAAACCGCAAGAGTCCCGCACTGGCAGCAGGCATAGGCGCTTCGTCGCGTCTTCTCTTCTCCCGCTTAGTGCTCAAATTAGATCCTGCTATGGACCGTTTCAGTACCGCGGGTAATAAGTCTGGTGCGGGGCGGGCTTGGACTCGAGGACTGTCCTGGTGTCGAATGAGTGGGAAGCTTATCGGATGTGGAGGTATGTGTAGGCGTCTTTGCTGGTTTCGAAAGCATAGTGGACCTTCTGGTAGGGTCGTCGAAACTCTGCCACTGCGCTGGCGACTCTGTGAGAATCCTCTCCTTTGACCACTATTCTTGTCATGAGGTTAGCTATCTCCTCCATCTCCGACTCTCTCATCCCTAGCCTCGTCACTTCTGAGACTCCGCATCTTATTCCTCCGGGTGCTTCGAAGTGTCTTCCGGCTTTGATGTCGTATGGTAGTAGGTTGCGGTTGAGTATGATGTTTGCGTCTTCAAGCTTCTGCTCGATGGTCTTGCCGTCTCCGAATTTCGTAATGTCCGCCACTAGTAAGTGTGATCGGGTGAATCCCTTCTTTTCACCTAGAACTTGGAAGCCTCTTTCGTGTAGGGCTTCGGCGAGAGCTCGGCTGTTCTTGACGATCTGTGAGGCGTATTCTTTTCCGAAGGCGAGCATCTCTGCAAACATTATGGCTTTTCCTGCGAGGTGGTGTAGGTGGTGGTTGCTGACGTTGCCTGGGAATGTTGATTTTTTGATCTTCTCTCCGTGTTCCGGTTTCGACAGGATGAGACCGCCTTGTGGTCCGGGGAGAGTCTTGTGAGTGCTAGCCGTCATTGCGTCTGCTCCTTCGTGCAGTGGGTCTTGGAATTGGCCGCCGGCTACGAGTCCCGCGACGTGTGCTGCGTCAAAGCATATTCTGGTGTCATGTTCGTGGAGCGTGTCGGCGAGCTGTTTGACGGGGTGGGGGAAGGGGAGGACTGAGCCTCCGAGCATTGCGAGTGTTGGTTTCTTTCCTTCCTCGGCTAGTTTCTCGATTTTCTTGTCTGTGGCGTCGAGGTCGATGTTCATTTCTTCTGTGTCGAATGGGAAGTATTCCACGTTTAGGCCTCTCACGGAGCCGGCTGTGCCGCCGAACTCTTTCTTTCCCATGCTGATGTGGCCGCCTGCCGGGATTGCTAGGGCGAGCATCGTGTCTCCGGGTGTGGTAAATGTTGTGTAGGCTACTAGATTGGCGCAGACTCCGGAGATGGGTCTGACGTCTGCGAAGTCTACTCTGAAGAGTTGTTTTGCGAGGTCGAGGCAGATCAGTTCAACTTGGTCGATATACTTGCAGCCGGCGTATACTCGTTCTCCAGGCCATCCTTCGGCGTACCTGTTGCCGAAGTCGGAGAGAATGGCCTCGCGGACGGCTGGGCTGGGGATGTTCTCGCTGGCGATTAGAGGGAGGGAGTTTGCGAACCATTTCTGATGAGTTTCTAATAGTTCGAAGACTTTGTTGTAGGATTGTCTGGGATCCATGATTACTTGGTTCGTAATTGTCGAGCCTTGTATAACGTTTGGTGGTTAGACGTTATCTGAGTGTTTCTGGAACTGGTTCCACCATTGGGGATTCCGGTTGGCGTACTCGACGAGCTTTGCTAGGAGTCCAAGGGTTCGTGTGTCGATGTAGTGTTCTAGTCCCTCTGTGTCTTTCTGGGCTCTTGTCTCGTCGGCTCCGAGTAGTCTTAGGAAGTTTACGAGTAGGCCGTGGCGCTGTCTTATTCCGTCTGCCATGCTGCTGCCTTTCTCGGTGAGAACTATGCCTCCGTATTTTTCGTGTACGATGAACTGTTCTTCTCTGAGCTTGTTGAGCATTCCTGTGACTGTGGGCGGGGTTACGTGGAGGTTTTTTGCGATGTCTACGGGTTTTGCGTATCCTTTCTCGCGGATTAGCTCGTAGATGACTTCGATGTAGTCCTCATTCCTAGGTGTCTGGGCGCGTGGTGTAGGTTTGTGGGCGTGTGCCAGTTTGGCTAGCTGGCTTTTGCCGGGTGGGGCTTTTGTCATTCCTCTGTTAGGCTTTCCGTCCTGCTTGGCGGTTTTCTTTCTTGTGGTTGTTTAGAGGTGGATGGGGACGCCTAGGTTGTCTCGGAGTTTTCTGAGGATGGGTTCTAGCGGGCCTGTTTCGAGGCTTATGGCGATGATCTGGTTGTTGTGGGGTAGGAATATGAGGTCTAGCTTTTCGTATTGTACAGATATGTGGCTTAGGGGTCCGCACTGGGCTTCTAGCTGGGATAATGTGTCGAGTATTAGTGGGGGGACGCTTCCCATGAATTTCCGGTCGTAGCTTTCGGGTGTGAAGCTTGCTACGCTTGTCCGCATTCTTGACTCTACGAGTTTGTGGTTCCTGTCTAGTAGTGCTACGTATCTGATTCTAGGGTCTAGGGCGAATAGGTCGTCCGCTAGACGTGCTTGGGGTCTGCTCAAGCTGGGGTTTTGTCCGTCTGTTCTTGGTATCTAAAGGAATGCCCTGTGGTTCCCAAAAGAGCACTCGCGTGTCGCAAGGATCAAATTGTTGGCCCCCTTTTTTCCCGAAGGCTCCCCCCCGCTGAAACTGTTCTAGGCGAGTCTCCCGTTTCAGGGTGCAGAATCCGCCCGTCAACCATTTTCCTAGGGGCAAATTACCGCGTGATCAAGCGTGAAGATCTAGCGATCTGGAATAGGCTGCCCTGATTTCCATTGAGGCTTGGTTCCGCCCTTGTCGGACACCAAACAGAATATTCTGCGGATTCCTATCGCGAAGAGCCGTACAGAGGAGGGGTTACTCTCTGTTAATTCCCTCCTGATCTCGAGTTTTGTGTCGCGAGGAGCAACTACTTTTGAGATTTTTCAGGCAGGGGTCTCGCCAGTTGAAGCTGATCTAGGCGAGTTGCCTGATTTAGGGTGCAGAATAGACCGCTCTGCTGATTTCCGAAGTGCGAGTTATCCGCTAGAATCAGCGTGAAGATCTTGCAGTTAGAAATCGCCTGCCCCGATTCCGGATCAGGGCTTATTCTGGGAGAGTCGCCATCTCTTGCCCTGCCCGGGAATGTCTAGTTCTCTCTGCGGGGCGTTTTATACTCCGCTGGGTCGGGAGCCCGGAGACGCTTCGTAGTAGGGTGGATCGGTCTTGGAGTACAAGTGGGTCGTTCTCACAGTCACAACCGTCGGCATTTTCATGGCCACACTGGATTCGAGCATTCTTGTGGTGGGTCTGCCCCAGGTTGTTAGTGCGCTCAACACCAACCTCGTCGTTGGAGTCTGGTTCATCACCATCTACCGGCTCATGATTACCGTCCTCCTGGTGGGCATTGGAAGGATTGCGGACCTGTATGGTCGGGTCCGCCTGTACAATCTGGGCTTCGCTGTTTTCACTGTCGGCTCGCTCCTCTCCGGCCTCTCCATGACCGCGGAGGAGCTCTTGGTCTTCCGGCTCGTTCAGGGTGTTGGTGCCGCGCTTCTATTCGTCAATAGTGTAGCGATTGTTACCGATGCTTTTGCTGATGGAGAGTTGGGCAAGGGCATCGGCATAAACCAGGTAGCTATCAACGCGGGCACCATAACCGGCTATACTCTCAGCGGTATTCTCATCCAGCTCTTCACCTGGCGCTCCATCTTTCTAGTTAATGTTCCAATCGGAATCTTCGGAACATACTGGTCGCATCGGAGACTGAAGGAAATATCTCAACCCACTAAGGGGGAAAAGTTCGACCTACTAGGCGCGGTCAGTTTTTCCAGTTCGATCACTCTGTTTCTCCTCGGCCTAACTATTGGCAGCCTAACAGATGCTCTGAACTTGATCCTCGTAGCGGCAAGTGGGGTTCTCATGGTCTTTTTCTTTCTCGTCGAGCGGCGAACCAAGTTTCCAGTTCTCGATCTCTCCCTGTTCAAAATCAGGCTCTTCACCGCTGGAAACATCGCCAATCTGCTTAGCGGCCTCGCCTTTGCAGGACTCGCCTTCGTCATGACTCTCTACTTTCAACTTGTAAGAGGCTACGATCCACTTCACGCGGGAATTTTCTTGATCCCGCTTGACGCTACACTCATCATCATTGGGCCGATAAGCGGTGCGCTCTCGGACAAGTGGGGGGCCCGGGGCCTAAGCACTCTCGGTCTGATAGTAGCGTCCGCGGGGTTTCTCGTCTTGTCGAGATTCGATCAGGCAACTCTCTATCCTGAGATTGCTATAGGCCTAGTCCTCGTGGGATTTGGAATAGGTCTATTCCGCAGCCCGAACGCAAGTTCAGTGATGGGCTCAGTTCCTGGGTCAAAGAGAGGAATCTCCTCTGCTGTCAGGGTTACAATCATCAACACTAGCATCGTAGCCAGCATTCCGCTAGTACTGGCGCTTATGACTGCTGACGTTCCCTACAACAAGCTGATCAGCATTATTGGAAACTCGAGCCTGATCATGAGCGTTCAATCCTCGAATGGTTCTCTCAGCGGCTTTCTTCCAGGGCTTCAACATGCTCTCCTTGTGTTTTCAGGCATAATCCTTGTTTCAGCAGTCTTCTCTCTACTCCGAGGATCCCATTAATTTGCGACAATCTTCCTAAAACTGCAAAATGGATCTGTCGGCAAGACAAAGGCAGCCATGTGAGCTGAAGACTATGGTTCCTGATGGCCTTGGGGATGAGTGAGGATCTCACGTGGAGGGTGTATAATCAACTGTTATGGTCTGTGGATTAGTGTTGACAGCGACTACGTCCCAGTTGCCCTGGCTTGTAGGAGTGAATCTCAACGTTGTCTGAGCAGTCTGGACATTAAGAACACAGCTGTCAAACGAAAACGGGATTCCTCCCTGGGTGGTCTGGTTGTTGAAAGTCCAAGTAATGAAATTGGACTCTGGCATGACACAGAATGATGCTATTCCGTTCGTCACATTGACTCCTATCGCAAAATTGTCAGTGCTTGAGACTCCCCGTAGCGTGAGAGAGTATACTCCGGGATTCTTCTGGGTTCCTCCTCTAATGTCGCGGGTTACCGGGGTCTGGATTGTTCGTGGAGGAGGATGTGGCAGGTAGGGGATACTTGCAAAGACGATTCCGATGGAGAGAGCCACGGTGATTGCGCCTATGACGAGGGTTCGTCGCCTCAGGAATCTGCGCGCCATGTTTTCGAATTCTTCCAATGCGTCTCTAGGAGTTGGGGTCTAATAAACGACGTGCGGGAAAAATCGACTTAGTCTCACTATTTCTTTGCATAGCGGGATTGTGGATTCTCGAATTGACAAGTGTGCCACTGCGTCCCTGGTCTTTTGGAGCCCCGGCCGGGGATTGAACCCGGGACCTACAGCTTTCCCGCTGGAGATACAAGGCTGTCGCTCCACCACTGAGCTACCGGGGCTGTCGCGTGGTGGGTGGAGTTGAGGCTAAGATAAGTTCTACTGAGTCCGGGTTCAGTTCGGTTTTTGGTTCCGCATTCTGTCTGCGGCTCTGACGAGTGCGTCGACGCCTGGGAGGCTCTGGCCGGAGAGGAGCGAGAGCATCGCACCTCCGGCGGTGCTGACATGTTTGAATCTCTCATCTATTCCAAGAATCGAGGCCAATCCCACCAAGTGTCCGCCTCCAATGACGGTGTAGCCATTGCTTTTGGCCATGGCTTCCAGAACTTGCCGTGTGCCGAGATCGAATCCGTCTCTCTCGAACACTCCTAGGGGTCCGTTGGCGACCGTGGTGGCAGCTCCTTCCACTGCTTTCGAATATTTTTCGATAGTCTTGGCTCCGATATCTAGGGCTGATTCTTTCAGGGGGGCATCTATGCCGCGGTCAGTTCTTTTCCCTCGAGCGTCTCCATACGCAAGGTCGACGGGGACTTCGATCTTGTCTCTGTACTTCAAGGCCAGCGATTTTGCCTTCTTGATATCAGCTTGCAGTCCAACCATTTCCTTCTCATCTTCCGCCGAGAGCTTCTGCCCCATCGCTTTGAGGAAGAGCTTCGCAGGTACTCCTCCCAGCAGGATCTTGTCTGCTTTGTCTCGTGTTAGAATGTGTTCTATGACTGGGACTTTGTCCTCGACCTTGGCGCCTCCGAGAACGTAGACGCACGGCCGTCTGGGTTCTACGAGTAGTCCGGAGACTGCTTTGAGTTCTTTCTCCATTAATCGTCCTGCGGCACTTGGGAGTGCTTCTGTAAGTCCGACGATGCTCGGTTGCGATCGGTGGGCGGTCGCGAAGGCGTCGTTGACGTTGAGGTCGAAGAGTGGTGAGAGCTGTTTGACAAAGTGGGTCTTTAGGAGCTTCTCGGGTTTGTCGTCGACATTCTCCTCAGCACAGAATCTTAGGTTGTCGAGGACGAGAACTTGGCCTCGTTCCACCTTTGTTATTCTTTCGCGTGCGTGGGGACCGATGACGTCTTCTACGAACATTACTTGTTGATTGCAGCACCCGGCGAGTGCCTCTGCGTGTGGTTGCAGGTTCGTGAAGTCGTCTTTTCCTGGTCTGCTCTGGTGGGATCCGAGTACGACTCTCGCGTCCTCTAATCTGGCGAGGGTGTCTGAGACGGCTTTGATCCTAGTGTCGTCTAGGATCTGATGTGTGGATGGATCTAGGGGAACGTTGATGTCTACTCTTAGAAAGATCCTCTTGTCGCTTGTCTTCACGTCATCCAGTGTGAGGAATTTGTGGCTGGACAAGCCGAGGGTCCTTTTGTTACCTTTCTTCTGGTTTCGTTTGCGTTTAATCTTTCTTGGGCCAATGCTTTTTAGCAGTAGACCCTGCGCGGGCTTTTTGCCGGGGTGGCTCAGCTTGGTCAGACCCCGAAAGGGGAACCACAGCGCCGGACTCATAATCTGGTTTGAGAGATCCGGAGGGTCAGGAACAGAACAGCCACTGACATGCTTCTGGAGCACCATTCCTTGGACCAAGACACTTACGTTTATCAGGGATCAGAGTGTGTCTTAGGAAGCTCGTGACAGGTTTATACCCCGCCTGGATTCGATGCATCGTTTTTGGAGAGCTAGCGAGGTTCAATCAAGGCTTTATTCGCCACGAATGATCATCTGCTTTTCCTGTTGGATGGCTACAGAGAGAGTGCAATTCTGGCTCCGAGAAGAGTCAGTTCATTCGACGAATTTGCAAACACTATTCTGAAATTCGGAAATGTCCTAGTGGCTCGGCAACCCGCAGAATCAAGAGAATTTATTGCTTCGGCATGCTATCTCCTTGGTTGGTTCCTTGGCGACCTAGGAAAACACTACCGGAATGAGTCCAACTTGACAATGGACATCGACATTCAGTTGACTCGAAAACATCCGGAGAACTTGGCTCTTGGCGAGTACGTAGCGGGTTGCATAAGGGGTTTTGGGATTGGTTGCAAAAGAACACTTGACAGACCATCGCGTGAAAGCGTTCCAAACGGTGCGTATTGTTGGGCATCTCAACGTCACCCAATCTTTGTGTGGTTCCACATGGCATGCTTGGGGCTGAAGTGGCACGAAAGAACTTCATACGACGCTGTGAGGATGGACTGGATGCTATCTGCTCCTCGGGAAGATCGTCTTTGGTTTCTCCGAGGATTAGCCGATTCAGATGGTGATGTGCATTTCAGAGATAAGAGTGTCGACATAACAACGTCGCCCAACACCAGCTTTGTTAAGGCACTTTTGGATTCCCTGAATGTCCACAGCGTTGTCCGCTTCACCAAAGGCTATGGAGCAATAACCATACGTGCCGACCAAGCGATGGGGATTGCAATTTTCAATCCTCAAGTCAATACCTACAGAAGGAATCTCTTGGAAAAACTCGTTGGCGCAAACGTCTACCCTAGACATTGGCCTAGTTGGCTTACAGAAAGGGTAGATCACCTGATACGATTGGGGATGAGTAAAAGAGAAATCTGTGAGCGCGTTCTGTACGAGGACAATACGTACATCAAAATGCATAACCTAAGTAGGAAGATGCAAAGTCGAAGTGCGAGTGTTCACGTCGAACATGAGCATCGCGCAGCTCCATAAGATAGGAGTGCCGAGGGAGGGATTCGCACCCTCGATGTCCGGGAAGTTTCCTCTTCTCTCCGGAATCCACCCTAGCCTAGGATTATGAGTATCACCCTCGCGGAGGGCGAGCCCGGCGCCTTGACTAGGCTAGGCCACCTCGGCGAGCGATCTGAGATTAGAAGCATTCATAGACTTTATGCCCGATTGTTCTATTGACTTGTTTTCGGATGCTTTTCTGACTTATGAGCGAGGGCCTTCGATAAAGGCCTCTTTCGAGAGCCCCGCCCCCGGCACTCATTGCTACCCTCTTGCGCCATTATGCCGCGACTACTCACTCGTCGTTCCTATGCACCCGTAGCTTTGCGCTTCCCATCATTTGGCAAGGAGCAAATTATGGATTCATTAGGTCGAAAAAAGCGTAAGTCTTACGTTGGGCTACCGAGCAAGCCATCCACCAGATAGCGATGGGACATTGCTCGACAGTGTGTTTAGCCAGTGGTCTCTTGTCGGACGTTGTGGATACCTGCTTCAAGTCTGGAGCTGAGAAGAAGACAATTCGTGAGCCTGTCTAACAGGCGATAGACAAGTGTCTATCGACGCTTCGCAGTCGAGGAGTCGATCCCGTTCGCGTTTCTCGCCTCGACGGTTGGATGCTATCTCGGAGGAAGTTCCAATATGCAAATGTTATGCAAGTGTCTTCCGACGGTCTCGCCTTTATCTACACCTCACGCGTTGGTCCCGAACCGCGTGGAGCCGGGCTCGGCTGCCCATTTGTCGGCCTAAGGCACTTTGTATCGAGGCTCGATAATATCGTATTTCGATAATATTGTTTTGCGATAATATTGGAAGTTGGAAGAAAGTTTAAACCTATTCAAGAGCATTGCTATGCGTTCTACGCATGGTAAATATGAAGCTATCCAGAGCTATAGAGACTCTCCTTCTGGCTGCCGTCGTCATTGTTAGCGTCTCGATCTACCCGCTCCGCCCAGTAGGAGCCATTAGCAATACTCCCACCTATGTTCTGGGAGTGTCAAACCCACTTGACCCTCTTGTCCTCGACCTTAAGAACCTCACATCATCGGTAACATTGCTTCCGTCACCCTCCTCCCTGTCGCTGGTTGGCGCGAAGTCTATCCTGTTTGTCGACGGGGCGTGGCTGTCAACCGCGTCATCCCTTGATCCGACCGTACTTTCGCTCCTTGTGGGAACGGTCCTGCAGGGGGTTCCGACTGTCACCGTTAGAGGAAATGCTTTGCTCATAGCCGACTCTGTTTCGGGGTTGCTCAAGTGGCATCCCCAGAGTCTTCCGTTGATCTCGGAGGGCTTGTTTGTTGCTGGCACACTCCCGGACGGAAGCAGACGGAGCGCGATATTGCAAGTTATTGCTGGATTTGATTACGCTGTTCAGAATGAGTTCTACTGGGCACAGCAGCAGATCTCAAATACGGCTACTTTGTTCCCCAGCACCGCACCGCTCTCAACTCCGTTGAACCCGCGAAAGCTCTCAGTCGCCCCACAGACCAATACCTCAGCAACGCCCGCGCCCTATTGGTTATCCCTGGGCTATTTCTCAATCAGTACTGGGAACTACTTCTATCCCTATGGAATTATCACAACAACCAGCGAAGTATACATTCTCAAGAACAGTGGTAGTACTGCCTATACATGGTACAATTTCTTCCTCAACCAAACCATTCAGCCGGGCATCTCAGCCTTCAACAGCGATTGGAGAACAGACGTCCTCAATTCTCTCGTCCACATCACCAACACCACCTCAAACACAATTGTCAGCCATGGCCCGATAGGAACAATCAACTCGGGGCCCTTCACAGAGAGCTACACGATAGGGGTTACAGCAGGCTCCCTAAACGCAACTGTCACTTCAGGTCAGACACAAAGCTATTCTCTCAAAAATACCAATGTCACAGATACTAGCCGGGCTCCCGACGTGAGCTGGACTCACAATGTTAATGCCCGAACCAGTGCAGGGACACTAACGTTTCAGGTAATCCCCGGCTGGACGGACCGAATCCTCCAAGGGTCGGGTTCCAAGCCTTCCTTCCAGTTATTCTTCGCTACTACCTTCGCCCAGCTCCAAGGTAACAGTGTCACGAACACGCAAACTCAGACGTTTACAGAGGTTGTCGGATAGTAAACCGACTCAGAACCCTCCCAACTTTTTTGGTTTCTTCACCTTCTGCCGAGGATTTTCGGTCGCTCTCGTGCTTTGTAACCTAGAAGGGCTGGAGCTTTATTGACAATTGCTTCGACTTGGTTCCTTCCTTGTCCACAAGTTATGCCATTGGCGCGTGAGAACGCGAGGGTAGTTCTATTTGGAGCGTTAGCCTCTGCGTAGAATGTCGACGCGGCCGTCCTTTCTGCCCACGTAGGCGACGTCGCACATTTCTAGGAAAAGGCCTGTTTCGATTACTCCAGGGATCTTCTTGAGTTTCTCGTGGACTATTTCTGGGCGGCGTAGGCTTCTGAAGTATACGTCGGCGATGAGGTTGCCGTTGTCTGTTATGACGGGTCCGACCTTCCCTGCGGCTTCTCTTAGGACTGTTTTCTCAGAGATTTTTCCGATTTTTGCGAGTGTGGATGCGTAGCCGAAGGGGACTATCTCGACGGCTATTGGTTGCGGTCCGCCCAGGGTCTTTGCTAGTTTCTTCTCGTCGACTACGATGATGAGTCTTCGAGCGCTTGAGTCTACAATCTTCTCTCGCAGCAGTGCGCCTCCTCCGCCTTTGACCAGGTCGAGGGTCCGCCATTGTATCTGGTCTGCGCCGTCCAGTGCCAGGTCTGGTTCCGTGTCTTCTTCGAGGTTTGCTGTTTTGACGCCTAGTTTCTTTGCGGCGATTTCTGTCTGGTAGGATGTTGGGATGAAGGTGATCTTGAGGTTCTCTTTCTTGATCCGTTCTGAGGCTAGTTCGAGGGCTCGTAGAACGGTGTTGCCGCTTCCGAGTCCGATTGTGGTGTTGTCTCTGATTTCTCTTATTGCCTGTGCGGCAGCGCTAATTCGTGCCTTGTCGGTCCAGGACACGTTCTTGTTCAGCCTTCTGTCTCTATCTGTTCGAGGCGTTCCATGGCTTTGAGTACTTCTTCCCGGATGGTCTCTAGTCGTTCTTCTGCTTTGTTCTTGGGCTTCTCCTTTGTAGGTCGTTCTTTCGAGGGGTTTGCAGCTGACGGAGTGGGGGTTGTCTCTGTGTTGGAAGGCTCGGGGAGCTTGGTTGTTGTTTCGGGTGTTGTAGTTACTGTTGGTCTGATCTGGCTTATCTTCAGGTCTATTTCGAGCATTTTTTCCTGGAAGCTTTTGAGAAGGTCTTCTTTGGCGGATTCGAGGTCGTAGAGGTCCACTGTTTTCTTATGACTATCAATCTCTCCGTCCACTCGTTTGAGGTCGGTCTTGTATCGTTGTAGGAGATTGTTTTTTTCGGATTCGTTGATCTGTCCTTTTGTTTCGGCTTCGTAGATCTTTGTTAGCGCGTCTCCAATGATGTCTCTTTCTAGGTTTGCCAGTCTGAGCCGGTCTCGGGATCTGGAGACGTCGTTGCTTGTGATTGTTTTTTGGAGTATGTCTGGTACGGGGAATGGCTCTCTCCTGATGGACTCGACCCTGTTCTTGTTTTCTTCTTGTGCAGTTTTTTTTCTTCCGAATAGGAGTATGAGTGTGACTAGTGCGAAAGGAGCCTTTGGGCCCTTTCTCGGCAATAGAAGCATTCCTCTAGCGTTCTTCGTCGCTTGAGGGGTACCGGATTATTAATGGTTTAGCAGTGGAGGGCTCTTGTAACCGTGTTAGGGGGATGGTGCGTCCAAGTATGGTTATCTAATGTCGATGTGGGAGTTAGTTTTGGTGGACGTCGTGTCTCTGGCGATGGAGTGTGAGAGTTGTGGTCGGCCTCTTGCCTCGCGGGAGGAGCATGGTGCTCAGGATCTTGACAACCCCTACTGTATTCATTGTACTGATCTGAAGGGCAAGCTGTTGCCTTTTGAGAAGCTGTACGAGGACTTGGTCGCCTCTGCAATGCAGACTCGCTGGATGAACAAAGAGCAGGCGGAGAAGTCTGCGTTGGAGGAGATGGGTCGCTGGGCTGCCTGGAAGGATCGGGTTGACAAGATGCTCAAGCGCTAGTAGGAACCAGAGATTTCCCGCTTTCGCGTTGCGGACCCGTAATGCCCCGGCTTTTCCTGATGTGGTCTGGGCCTGAATTGAACCGATTTGGGGCGAGTCTTTACGGCTGGTCGAATGGGTTAGTCCCCATCCATTATTCCAATGTCGACGATATTGATTATCTAGACCGCATTTAGCACAGTAGTATTCAAATTCTCATTGTTAGCTGGTCTTTTTGGGGATTGGAGCCCCGGACGAGATTTGAACTCGTGACCCTTGCCTGTTTGGTAACATTACCAAGGCAATGCTTTGGGCTGTTATCGCATCTACCAGGCTGAGCCACCGGGGCTGTGTCGAGGGAGGCGTCGTTGCACGAGTTATATGGATTACTAGTACGACACTGGGTCTAAAAGAAGCCGATGTCATTCTATGACCGCAGATTTGCGTTTGACCCCCGGGTTGTACGGACGAAAGCGGTTCTGATCTTTCCCGAGTTAGTATTGAAAAAAGAGGGATGGGAAAATTTCTAAAGGTTAGCAGTCGTATCCGCCGGTTGATGGGCTGGCGATAGTGTAGGCTGTTCCGCATCCGACAACGCTAGCAGGGTTCAGTGTGATCTGGCCTTCGTAGAGCACTGGCGCCGGTACACCGTCACCGGAAGGTGAGAGGGCACTGCCCGATGCTATACCTGTGAGCGAACTCCAGGCTGAGCAGCTTCCTTGGGTGTTCGGGCCGAGACAGGTAAATCCTACATCCAAGAACCGTGCCACCTCGGTAATCTGTGACAATCCTACGCAGCCATTTGTGGTGCACGGGAAGCTGGGCGGGGTGTCGGCTGCGTTGCCTATGCCTGACTGCCATTGTCCACAGCCTACTGTGCCTGATGGATGGCCGAAGCAGAAAGCTGTCTGGCTGAATGTGAGAAAGTCGTGTAGGAAGTTGCCGTTCATTCCAGTCCAGGTCCAAAGTGCGAGGGTGCTGCTGCTGCGGAAGTAGGGTGCCTGTCCGGGTTTCGCGCAGGATGATCCCGTGGTTGTTAGCGGGCAGCCGAATCGGGTGAGGGTGAATGTCCCGCTTATAGGCGGTGCTGATGTGTCGCTGCTGGAGCATCCTGTTCCTAGCGTGCC
>WNFB01001501.1_pt1 | contig 19940 bp, 20 predicted proteins | sample 5400501 | NCBI WGS metagenome assembly WNFB01 (sample SAMN13153341, study PRJNA577476) | soil metagenome | isolation source: 200 cm saprolite under Douglas fir tree site 2 hole 1 | place: USA:California | collected 2015-04-18 | reverse complement strand
GTGGGTCCGGCTGCGATTGCGAGTCGCTTTCTGGCGGCAATGGAAAACCTTCCGTCGTCGTCGCGCGGCACTAATCGCACTGGGAGTGCGTCCGCGGCTAGCGCGTAACACCGCCGGCAGCGGTCGCGGTCCGTGGTATTTGGCGCGGTCCAAAGCTCTCTCGGTCGGGCTGTCGAATGCCTACTTCCGGTCCCTCGGTCTTCCGTCGTTAGTCGAGGGCTGCTAGCGTAACCAATCGAACCGCCGTGTACGGATCCGTACGCACGGTGGTGTGGCAGGGGTCGGTGGGTGACCGCCGCCCCTATGCCGATCTGACGGGCGATGCGGAAGTAACCGAGTTACTTCCGGATTGACTATCCTGGAGGAGCATATGGCAGCTCCCAACATGGGCACGGTTAGAGCACCCGCAAGACCGCCACCGTCGCATCATCCGTCTGAAAGCCTCTCGAGAAATCGTCCATGGAGTCGAAGATCAACCGGACGACATCTTCAGCGTGCTGAACGCGGCTAGCAGCTGTCGCTTTCAACAGACTCTGAAGTCCCCACTCCTCGCCGTCCCCGTTTACCGCTTCAATGACGCCATCGGTGTAGGCGATCACCAGATCCCCTGGCCCAAGGTGCACGATGCTCTCTTCGTAATTCGAATCAGGGAACATTCCAACAGGTGCACCACCCCCTTCCAGCCTCTCGATTGCGCCGTCGGGTCGAAGAACCAGCGGCGCATTGTGACCCGCATTCACGTAGTGTAAGTTGTAGGTCGCTCCATCGAGAACGCCGTAGAACACGGTGGCATAGCGGTCCGCAAGAGACGAAGTGTACGCCTGCTGATTCACGACTTTCAGCAATGAGGCCAATTCATGTCCGGCAAACAGAGCGGCTGTCCGGAGTGACGATTGGACATTGGCTATCATGAGCGCTGCGGCTAGACCTTTGCCGGACGCGTCTCCGACAACAAACGCCAGGCGATTATCAGTGAGCGGCAGGAACTCGTAACAATCGCCGCCCACCGCTCGAACTTGGCGACAATGTCCGCTGCAATCGACACAGCCGCTCATGCGGCTGCCCGAGTCTTGCATAAAGCGCCGCTGGACATCACAAGCAAGCACCCAATCTTGACTAACGTCCACCACGGTATCTTCGGTCATCTCTTTCAGCCTCCACCCGTATGTCGGTTCCGGCCGGCCTGGAATCGACAGGAGGCGCCTGATTTTTCTTGCTAATTTTTTTAACGGAAGGATGTCGAGAATGATGCCTTGGCTCCGACTACACCACGAAAGCCCACAGGCCAATGGCGAGGCCGATGGAAAAAGTAGTCCGAAAAGCAAAAAGGAGGCAACCTCGATGAAATACATTTTGTTGATGTCGGGCACAAAGGCAGGCGTTGCTGGTTACCACGCCTGGTCGCAACAAGATATTGAGAACCACATGGACGTCCTCAGGCGAATTAATAAGGAACTGACAGAGTCTGGGGAGTTCGTTGCCACACAAGGCTTAGCAGAACCGAGTGAAGCTAAGGTTGTGCGCGGCGAGAAAAACGGTATTCCTGTCACGGATGGTGTCTTCCCCGAGTCCAAGGAGTTTCTGTTGGGCTACTGGGTCGTGGACGTAGCCACTCCGGAACGCGCATGTGCGATAGCGGGCCGGATTTCGGTGGCGTCAGGGCCGGGAGGTGTGCCCACGAACATGCCCATTGAAGTCCGGCGATTCGCGACGCACGATCAGTCTAAGTCGCAATGACCGGATGAGAATGCGGCGCGCCCTCCACTAACCTGCGAAGGCGAATAGAGTGACGCCAAATGAAATCAAGGAGAACGAGAAAAATGAAATACATTCTGATGATGAGTGGCAAGAAGTCCGATTTTGAGGGATATGCCAAGTGGTCGAAGCAGGACCTTCAGGCCAATGTCGCCTTCATGCGCGCATTCAGCAAGGAGCTGAAGGATTCCGGTGTTTTCGTTGCTACGGAAGGCTTGGCGTGGCCCAGCGAAGCCAAGCTGGTTCGCGCCGGAAAGGACGGAGAACCCCTCACCGATGGAGTATTCCCGGAATCCAAGGAGTTTCTCGCTGGCTACTGGATCATCGATGTAGAGAGCCCGGATCAGGCTTACAAGGTTGCCGCGCGGGTATCGCAGGCACCCGGACCTGCGGGCAAACCTGGAAACATGACCATCGAGGTCCGGCAGGTGCTCAGTAGCCACACGGATTTGGGGCTCTGAAATCTAGCCAGGAAAGAACGGAAATGGCAGAACAAGTTTCCGACATCCAGATCGAGCGTCTGTTGCGCGAACTTGCGCCGCTCGTGCTCGGCGCACTCGCTCGCCGTTTTCGGGACTTCGTGGCGGCTGAGGACGCGGTGCAGGAGGCAATGATTGCAGCTTTCACACAGTGGCCGCGGGAGGGCATTCCTGACAATCCTCGTGGCTGGCTAATTCAAGTGGCATCTCGGCGCATGACCGACCATGTGCGCAGCGAAATCGCCCGTCGCGAGAGGGAGACCGCGGTCGCGAGGGATGCCGAGACCATAGCGCCTGCGGTCGATATCGAGTCGGACATGGACCCAGATGACACACTGATCTTGCTGTTTATGTGCTGCCACCCCGCTCTGACATCGTCCTCCGCTATTGCTCTGACGCTGCGGGCTGTGGGCGGTCTGACGACGGCTGAAATCGCCAATGCGTTCCTGGTCCCCGAGGCGACTATGGCGCAGAGGATCAGCCGCACCAAGCAAAACATTAAGTCTTCCGGCGTGTCCTTCCGTCTTCCGTCTCCCGAAGAGCGTGCCGAGCGCCTGCCCGCGGTTCTCCATGTGCTCTACCTGATTTTCAATGAAGGATACGCCAGCAGCATCGGAGCTCAATTGCAACGACTTGATCTGGCCCGGGAGGCGATCCGCTTAACTCGCAGTATGAAGAACTTCCTTCCGCAGGATGCAGAAGTGGCGGGCCTGCTGGCCCTGATGTTGTTAACTGACGCGCGACGCGCGGCGCGCACCGGACCGGATGACCAACTGATCCCACTCGACAAACAAAATCGCGCCCTCTGGGACCGCTCTGAAATCTCAGAAGGAATTGAACTTCTTTCTGCCGCGCTAGCCAAAGGAGCGGTGGGTCTCTATCAGTTGCAGGCGGCGATCGCGGCCGTCCATGACCAGGCGGCGCGGGCCGAGGAGACAGACTGGCCGCAGATCCTTGCGCTCTACGAACTGCTCAAACGCGTCTCTCCCGGTCCCATGGTGACGCTGAACCATGCCATTGCAGCCGCCATGGTACATGGCCCGGCAAAAGGCCTGGAACTGTTAAGGCCGCTCGATTCCGACAGCCGGCTCGCCGGGCACTATCGTCTGGATGCGGTTCGTGCCCACTTGCTGGAAATGAGTGGCGATTATGAAAGCGCCATCAAGCACTACCGGATTGCGGCCGGCCGGACGACGAGCATCCCTGAACAGAATTACCTGATGACCCAGGCGGCTCGGCTCGACGACAACACAAAAGACGCCGATAAGAAAACCGTTCCGCGCACTCATGGGCACAACCCCGAGCCGGAGACCCTTTGATGCCCGCATCACGGGCAACCCTTCCATAATCCGGTAAGGTAAGGGTGGCCGACTAACCGGGACTTAGCCAACCGTGCTGACCCTTCTCGAAGCGATTCAGATAACTATTGCAGCTTTGCGTACTCAGACTTTGCAGCGATGAGGATATACTGGGCCCATTCCGACAGAGTCGGCGGCATCCGTGGTATCCAGTGATTGGGGAGTGCCAAATGACGAAGCTGTATGCGTTCGTCCTGGTGCCGCTCGTTCTAACACTCACAGCCGCGACGGCCTGGGGCCAGACGTCTGGCGGGCCAGAAACCGTAGTCGTCCACAGTGGGTCGGCTACGCTGCACGCGATGCTGTGGCGCCCGAAGGGCCGCGGACCGTTCCCCGGCATCCTGCTGAATCACGGCAGCGGCCGTACCCGCGAAGATCTGGAACACCTCGGACCGTACGAACAGAATGCCGAAAAACTCGGTCCGGTCTTCGCTCGCCATGGCTATGTATTCCTATACTTATTCCGACGTGGCGTCGGGCTTTCCGCGGACCAGGGCGCTAACGCCGTCGACCTGATGAACAGCGAATCCGCCACACACCGCCAGGCGGCGCGCAACGCGCTGCAGTTGCAGTTATTGGAAAACAGAGAAATGGACGACGCCCTGTCCGGACTCAAATTCCTGCGGGCGCTCTTTTACGTCGATGCGCGGAATGTCGCCGCGATCGGCCACTCGTTTGGAGGTTCGCTCACGGTGCTATTGGCCGAACGTGAACCGAACCTGCGAGCGGTGGTAGTCTTCTCCGGAGCCGGGTATAGCTTCGATCGTTCTCCGGAGTTGCGAGCACGGCTCCTGGCCGCCATTGACCACGTCGCGGCGCCGGTCTTCTTCATTCACGCCGAGAACGATTACTCGCTCTCGTCCGGCAAGGTGCTGGACGCCCGCCGCGAGCACATCGGTAAGCCGCATCGCTTGAAAATCTATCCGCCCATCGGCCACACGGTGGACGATGGGCACGACTTCCTCCATCTCGGCGTGAACATTTGGGAACCCGACGTGTTTGCCTTTCTAGACGAAAACATGCGGAAGTGAGCCTGCCGGGGACGGATGGCACACCGGAACTAATCCACATGCTTGCTTAACGCGCTTATCGTACAAGTGCCGATCCGCGATTTCCCACATGTCCGGTTAGCCGACGATCTGGGAATTGGGGGATATCATTAAAGCTATAGACCCAGCGAGGATTCTCGCGGCAAAAGTTTACGTGATCGCGTACTCCAAAGACACCATGCCTGTTTTACGGACTTTGTGAGCTGTGAGGGAACGTTTGATCTGCTTCGCATGGCTCGGCAGTAACGGAACTCCCGCACCGTTGTTTGGTGCAGCAAGCGCTTATTTATCCCGTCGCTCTGGGGGCGACCGATCGGCTGCCGGTACCGCGGCTCTGTTTCCGTCGCTCGTGATGATCCCGCTTTGGATGGTGTTAGCGACCAGGATGAGTCATCCATCAACCGGCCAGTGGTTTGGTCTGTTTTCTGGCGTACTGAACTGGATTGTTGTACCCGGCGCTGCCCTCCTTTTGGGAGCGTTGCCTTTCTTGAAGGCTCAACCTGCCATGGACTGGAAGCGATGCATGAACACTCGAACAACGACCTTTTGGCTTCCGGCCCTGATCAGCCTGACATCGGCTATGGCTTGTTTGGCGATCTCGACGCTCGCGGGTCTGCAACCTCGTTTTGTGGCGCGGGGCTTAGCAACTTTGGTGGTCTACGTCCCCTGGCTACTCATGTTGCCGCTCTGCGGCGCGGCCGGAGCATATTTATCTCGCCGCGGCGGTGGCGAGCGCCTGGCTTCCTCGCCGTTGGTTTCCTGTGATCGCGATGACCAGCTTGGTCGGTGTTCTTGCGCTCACCGGTAAATTCGTATATGCCAAGCCCCAGTCGCTCTATTTCTGGATGGCGGTGTTATTGGGTGCCATTCTTCCCGGTGTGGCGTTGCTTTTGGGAGCATTGCCGTTCGCGAAAGCCTCGCGACTGCAGGAGTTCTAGAATAGAGTGATGGCAAAGATCGGAATCCAAAGCCATTGGCTAATCGGAGTAAGGCGCGCGCATTCGCCCAATCAAGATGTGCGTCCAATTCCTGCATCAGAAATTGACCTCCTGGTCATTCACAGCATCAGCTTACCTCCCGGTAGTTTTGGAGGAGCATATATTGAGCAGTTCTTCAGCAATCAGCTCGATTCTAACGCCCATCCGTATTTCCAGGAGATTTCCCATTTGCGCGTCTCGGCGCATCTTCTAATCTACCGCTCAGGTGAGAGGGTTCAATTTGTCTCCTTTGACCAAAGAGCCTGGCATGCAGGTGAATCCCAATATCGAGGTCGAAGCAGCTGTAACGATTTTTCCCTCGGCATCGAACTTGAGGGTACGGATAAAACTTCTTACACGGATACCCAGTATGTGAAGCTCGCAGAGGTCACCCAAAGTTTGTTCAGAAGCTATCCTCGCCTGCTACCTGAAAGAATCGTGGGCCACGCTGATATCGCTGCTGGAAGAAAAACTGACCCGGGTCCCTCATTTGATTGGACTAGGTATCGCTCACTTCTACAAGGCCTTAGCGGCTAGTATTTATGAGGTGGTCCTTGCTGGGCAGCCACGAGCGCAGCCTGGCCTGCCGCGTGCGACGGCGCTACGAACCTGCCCGGCAGATCGCGGTCTGCGAGATAGAGATTGTCAGGTCAAAAGAACGTTGCGGAGAGCAGAAGAATTGAGCAATGATGTAACTGCTGCTATCGAGGGAATTCTCTGAGTGGGCGCTTGCGGAATACATCGAGCGCGCAGCTCTCGCGCGAGTCTGGTCACCGCAAGATGGTCTGGATCGAACCGGTCTATCCTCGTATCTTCGGCATTCTGAAAAACCCAACCCATGCCGGCGTTTTCGTTTGGGGAAGAAACCACACTCGCACTTCCATCGTGGAGGGCCGCGCACGCAAGACACGCGGCCACGCTCGGCCGCTGGAGCAGTGGGAAGTTACCATTCCGAATCACCATGAAGGATATATTACGTGGGAAGAGTTTATGCGCAATCAGCAGCAAATCCGTTCCAATGCTGGTTGGAACGCGCGTATGGGGAGTGCGAATGGCGCGGTCAGAAACGGTCCCGCATTGCTGACAGGCCTATTGCGCTGCGGTCGTTGTGGACGCTCGCTTCAGGTTTGTTACGTCCGCAGCAAACAACATGGCATGTTGCCGCGCTATTGGTGCGCTGGAGATCGAGGTCAGCAGATGGTTCGCAGTTGCATTACCTTCGCGGGCAGACGCGTGGACCAGTTGGTCGCCATCGAAGTCCTCGAAGCGCTGCGCCCGCTGGGAGTGCAGGCTGCGCTCGACGCTCTGGATCATACTGAGAATCAGACCGATGAAAAGCGGCGTTCACTGGAGCTCGCTGCCGAACTGGAAAAGCGATGGAATAATGCCTTGACCCACGTCACCGAGATGGAGCGGCGTTTGGAAGAGGCCCGCGTTCTGGCTCCACAACTCACAGCCGAGCAGCGCCAACAACTGCTGGCACTGGGCGATGACCTGAAACAGCTCTGGGACCATCCTCGTTCCCCGGTAACACTGAAGAAACGCATTCTGCGCACCGTACCGCAGGAAGTAGTCGCGAACACTACGGACGATCCTCCTTCCGTCCACCTCAAGCTGCACTGGGCTGGGGGTTCACACACCGAGCTCACCGTGCCCAAGAACCGGACCGGCTATCACAACCACATCAACTCCCAAGAAGTAACCGAGTTGATTCGTGAGCTCCCTTTAGTCTGTGAAGACGCGTCGATTGTTTCTACCCTGAACCGGCTGGGCTATCGCACCGGCAACAGCAACACTTGGACGGAGAAGCGCGTGCAACATGTCCGCCATACAAACGGCTTTTCTGCCTGTCCACCACCAGATCAGCGGCTGTGGATTACCATGCAACAGGCCGCCGCTGCGCTCCGGGTCAGTGAGATGGTTATCCGCAGACTTATTGCACAGAGGATTCTTCCCGCGAAGCAGATTGTGAAGTTCGCTCCGTGGATGATCGAACGGACACACCTGGAGCTTCCCGCAGTGCGCAAACAGATTCGTCGAGTTCATGAGGGTCGACGTCCGGGATGGGCAGTTAACGAAAAACAAGAATGGCTATTCACGGATTCCCATGAAGTTCAGCCTTGACTAGTGCGAACATCGCGCCAGTCAAGCTGGCCTGGGATCATCGGACAGCCCTGATCATCCCTAACGGGCCGCATTATGGACAAGAATTGTCTACTTCGGGTTTGCTCGTCATCCGGGAGTGGCTGCGATCGATTCTCACAAGTCGACTCCTCATTACGAATCGCGGTGAGCTGACACTAGATTACTTCCTTGTGTCCGACGATCCAGCTGCAACTCCGGTGAAAGTGCTGCACGGGATATAATTTTGGCGCATTATGGCCCTTGCCTCTGGCAACAAGCTCGGCCCGTACGAGATTCAATCGCCCCTGGGAGCCGGGGGAATGGGCGAGGTGTATCGCGCGCGCGATCCGAGGCTGGCGCGAGATGTCGCGCTGAAAGTTCTGCCGGAGGCTTTCGCGGCTGATACCGAACGCATGGCCCGGTTCGAACGCGAAGCGAAAGTGCTCGCATCGCTGAATCATCCCAACGTCGCCGCGATCTACGGATTCGAAGAATCGAACAGCGTGCGGGCGCTGGTGTTGGAGCTGGTGGAAGGGCCGACCCTGGCGGAGCGGATTGCGCAGGGACCGATTCCCATCGAAGAAGCCCTGCCCATTGCCAAGCAAATTTGCGATGGCCTCGAATACGCGCACGAGCGAGCAATCATTCATCGCGATTTGAAACCGGCGAACGTGAAAGTCACGCCGGAAGGCTCGGTGAAGCTGCTTGATTTCGGGCTGGCAAAAGCGCTCGAAGGCGAAGAGGTCGCAGGCGACATTCTGACTTCGCCGACGATCAGCCGCCTGGCGACGCAGGCCGGCATTATTCTCGGCACCGCCGCCTACATGTCTCCCGAACAGGCCAAGGGCAAGGCCGTCGATCGCCGTGCCGACATTTGGGCGTTCGGCTGTCTGCTCTATGAGATGCTGACGGGCAAGCGCGCATTTGGTGGGCAGGCCGTTTCGGAGACGCTTGCCACAGTCATACGAGACGATCCCAACTGGAGCGCTCTCCCGCAGGCCGTTCCGCCGCGAATTCTCGATTTGCTCAAGCGGTGTCTGTGCAAGGACGTGAAGCAGCGGCTTCAAGCGATTGGCGACGCCCGCATCGCTATTGAAGAAGTGCAGAGCGGCGTGGCCGCGCCCGATCTCATCCCAACGCCAGTAGCCGCGGAAGCGGGTCGCGTATCTGCCTGGACCCGAACCATGCCCTGGGCACTCGCCGCGATTCTCGCCATCGCACTCGCAGCAGCGTTGATTCTCATTCCCTCCCGAACGCGCCAGCTGAGCGGGCCAGTGATGCACCTCACTTTGGCGGCGCAGGCGCATCACGAAGAAGCGAATCGTCGTGGAAGCGCGGTGGCAATCTCGCAGGATGGCACGCGAGTGGCCTACGTTGCCGTGCAGGGGAGCCCCGAGACAGGGAAGAGCGGGGACTTAGTATCGCCTCAAACAGAAACATTTGAGCTGGTCGTGAGAAAACTCGACCAATTGCCCCCAACCCCCTTGCCGGGGACTGCCGGGGGGTCGGCGCCATTCTTCTCTCCCGACGGACGCTGGATCGGTTTCTCCTCCAGCGGAGCAATCAAGAAGGTTTCCTCCGACGGCGGTCCGCCTGTGACTCTGTGCGAGGCGCCGAGCATCACCGGAGCATTCTGGGGAGATGATGGATTCATTTATTTCGCCCCGAGCGGAGTGGCCGAGATCCGGCGCGTGCCGGAAGAGGGTGGAACTCCCAAGGTGGTGGCACAGGCCGGGAGCGGAGAAACGGTGGCGAGCTTCCGCTGGCCGCAAAGTCTTCCCGGTGGCAAGACCGTGCTGTTTACCACGGCGAGTGCCAGTTATCTGGCACAGCACTACAGAACGGAAGCCTATTCGCTCGCCACCGGCAAGCGAACGGTGGTGATGGACGAAGGCGCCAACGCACGGTATCTCGCCCCCGGCTACCTTGTGTTCACGCGCGGCGACGTATTGATGGGAGCGCCTTTTGATGCGGAGAGCCTCAAGATCACTGGGCCGGCGGTGCCGCTGATCGAGGGCGTAACCAGGGACCTATGGTTTGGCGCAGCCGACTACGCGCTCTCGTCCACGGGCACGCTGATCTACCTGACCGGGGGTGTGCAGACGGCTTACCGCCTGGTCAGTGTGGACATGGCCGGTAAAGTCGAGCCCCTGGTGACGCAGGAGCGCGGATTCGAGGATTTGAGCGTCTCGCCCGACGGCAGGCGGATCGCCGCAACCGTGGTGGAGAACGCGGGCACGGACCTGTGGATCTACCACCGGGAACGCGACGCATTAACTCGTCTCACGCAGGCGGGCGACTGCGGGGATCCGCTCTGGTCGCCGGATGGCAATCGCATCATCTACACGAACCCGGCAAGTCTGTATGTCATGGCGGCAGACGGCAGCAGTCCGCCGGAGAAGCTCAATTCGCAACAATGGGCCGAAGCGGACTCGTTCTCGCCCGACGGGGGCGAACTGCTGTACAGCACTTTCTCCGCCGCCACAAACGATGCGGCGCTGTGGCTGCTGCCGCTCAAGGCAGGCGCGCCGCCCACGCAAATGTTCGCCGGCGTGGCGCGCGTGGTGGATGCACGCTTCTCACCTGATGGCCACTGGATCGCCTACGTTTCCGCGCAGTCGGGCCGGGCGCAGGTCTATTTGCAGGCGTTCCCGGGTCCGGGCGAGCGAGTGCAAGTGTCCACGGAAGGAGGCCGCGAGCCGGTTTGGGCGCCGAACGGGTCGGAACTGTATTTCCGCACGCCCACCAAGTTTATGGCCGTGGATGTGAAAGCGCGGCCGGCGCTCGCCGTCGGCAAACCGCGGCTATTGTTTGAGGGCGACTTTCTGCTGTCCCACCATGACTACGGCCTGCTGCCCGATGGCCGGCACTTCATCATGATTCAGCCCTTCGGCAAAAAGCCGCCAGCCGAACTGCATGTGGTGGTGAACTGGTCCGACGAATTGAAGGCACGTCTGGCTGCCGCGCGCAACTGAGGAGGAAGGCGGGGGCGGGGAGCCTGGTTGGAGCATGAGTAAACGGGCCGCTTTTAGCATCACTCTCACTCCCGAGTGGTTAACGGGCGACCGGAAGTGTCCGGATCACCGTTCATAGTCAGTACTGCTAAACGCTAGTGTGACGACAGAAGCAAGCCAAGTTCGTGGATGGTCGGCAAACCTTCCCCTACCGGATAGCGGAAGGTTAGCCCTTGATGGAGGAGTTTGCAGCGGGATGAATTAGAGCTTATCCAGAGCCCCCGATTTCGTGACGAGATTATCCCGCTCGTTCGCAGGCGCTCAACCGCTGCTTTAGGAATCGCCGCTCCATTTCATTCCGTGCTAAGCCGATTGCAGTCAGGAAGTGTGCAGATGCCGAGTCGTATTGGCCTCGGCGCAGCTCAAGCTCGCCCAGGGCGGCGGCATAGAAGGGATAAGACTGCAAACGATCCGCGTCCGCAATGGAATCTATCTCCTCCAACCCACGTTCCGGCCCGTCTCGCTGCGCAATTGCGATGGCACGATTAAGAGCTACGATCGGTGATGGATGTATGGTCATCAACATGTCATAAAGCGAGACAATCTCATCCCAATCCGTATCCTCCAGTCGGGTTGCGATTGCATGAACCGATGAGATCGCCGCTTCGATGTGGTACTCGGTGATACTAGGACCGGAAGCTGCGAGATCAAGATAGTTGAGTCCTTCGCTTATCAACTTCCTGTCCCATTTCGACCGGTCCTGATCTGCCAGCGAATTCAGATCACCCGCAGCATCGACTCTCCCTGGCAGACGTGCTGCGCCTAGGTACATCAGCGCTGTGAGAGCATAGGTTGCGGGCGTTGCGCCACGCGGATGTTCCAGTAGTAATCGAGCGAGCCGGATCGCTTCCTGGCAAAGTTCAGCGCGAACCGCGAACTCGGCCGATGCCCCGTGATAGCCCTCATTAAAGAGCAAATAAAGCGCCCGCTGGACGGCAGGGAGTCGAGCGGCGAAATCAGCCGGAGCCCGCGTATCGAAAAGTTTCTTCGATCCCACAAGAATTTTCTTCGCCCGCGGTATTCGTTTTTCCACCGCCGTGTAGGTCGTCACGAAGGCGCTCGCGACCTCATCCACGCCGAATCCGCACAAAATATGAAGGATGAGCATGACCTGCGCTTCCTCTGGCAAGCGAGGATGGCAGCACGAGAACATCACGCGGAGCTGGTCATCTTTAATGGCCTTGTCGGTAAACATTTCTTCTATCTCGGGAGCGAGTGTCCACTCACTCCCGAGAAATCTGCTTAACTCCGGCTCGTAGGTTCGTGCCGTACGCTCGCGGCGCAGGACATCGAGCGCACGATTCTTCGCAGCAGCCATGAGCCAGGCGGATGGGTTCTCGGGCACACCACGGAAGGCCCAAACCTCGAGCGCTCGACAGAAAGCGTCCTGGACAACGTCTTCTGCGAGCGCGAGGTTATGGACTCCAAAGAGACGCGTGAGCACGGCGACCATGCGGCCCGCCTCATGCCTGAAGAGATGGTCCGTGAGTTCCATTTACATGTTCAAGACTTGAATCGGCCGCACTTCCACCGAGCCGCCGAGTTCGAGAATCGGGCAGCCTTTGGAGATTTCGACTGCCTGCTCCAAGTCGCGTGCCTGGATCAGCGTAAAGCCGCCAACCACATCTTTGGCTTCGGCAAATGGGCCGTCGGTGACTGCTTTCTGCTTGCCCTTGACCACCTTGCCCGCATTTTCCAGCGGATGCCCGATGTCCTTGAGATGGCCCTTCTCGCCGAGTTCTTTAAACCAGGAGCGCCATTTCTGCATGGTTTGCTGCATCTGCTCAGGTGAAGCGCTCGTGTCTCGGCCGCGGTACAAAAATGTAAAGTCGTTCATTGGTTTCTCCTAAGGGATTGTTTACTTCCACTGTAATGACGGCTATAGGCGCCGCGGCCGGACATTTATTTTGGGGGCTTCCCCGCCTGCTGGGCATGGCGAACCCGCGCTTCTTTAGCAAGTGCGATCCAGTCCACGCCATCGACAGGTAAGACTATCCACTCCTTCATGAAGCTGCCGGGTCGTGGCTCGAAGCGTTTGCCCGTGCCGCTGGCGACGAGCGCGTCAACGCGATCTTTCGACAGCTTCACTACAAATTCATTCTTCGAGGACATCATGGCAAAGATCGTGCCCTTGACCTTAAGTGCGCCGGAGCCGAAGCCCTTCCCGCCACCGATAGTGACGTCTCGATCGTGCGAGAACGCTTCGACGACTTTGGCGAATTTTTGGTCCACCCTGTTATGCCCCGTTCGCATTCTGGAAATCATATTCCAAGATTCGTCCAGCATCAGTCTAGGGCAGCGCCGGCAGTTGCGTTTACAACCGTTCCTGTCAGCATCCGCGCATGGTCGGAGGCGAGAAGCACTGCTGCATTCGCGGTGTCCTGGACCGTCGCAGGCACTTTGAGGAAGGTGGATTGTGAGATTTGCGCCATCGCCTGGTCTTTCGTGATGTTCAGTTGGCCGGAGACAAACTCCATCGTGTCCTGAATGGAGCGGCTGTCGACGTTGGCGAGTGTTCGAAGGCAGACCACCCTAACACCGAACGGGCTGACCTCAAATGCCAGATTTTCGGTGAGATTCTCGATTGCACCGAATGCAGCGCCTATCGCGGTGGCACCTGGCACGTGTCCACGGGCGGGGCTCCCGGTTACGAAAATGATGACGCCTGAGTGCTGCTCGATCATGTGGCGGGCGGCAGCACGGGCACTGATAAAGCGCGACCTAACCATCGTCGCTAGCGGCACCATGAACTCCTCAATCGGCAGTTCCACGGCAGTCTTTCCGTTGCCGTACTCTCTCGCTAGAGGCCCCGCGGCATCGAGCAGAATGTCAATCTTGCCTGCCTGTTTCACGATGCCGTCGATGTACTGGTTGACGGCGCCGTCATTCAGGGCATCTATCACAGCGGCGTGTGCCTTGCCGCCCGCTTCGGTGATTTTCTTGGCCACAGGTTCTAGATTGGAGCGGGTCCGTCCCGCCAGGAAAACCTCTGCGCCCTCCGCCGCGAATTCCTTCGCGACCGCGGAGCCAATCGAACCTCCCGCGCCGAAAACTACAGCACTCTTTCCCTGCAGCATCGGCAAGTTGCTCCTAGCTGAATCCTTTGTCGTTGTCATGGTGTTCTCTCCCAATTATGATTTGCGTTGCGTCCGACACAGCTTGTCGCTTTCTGCGCTGCACCGATAAGACGTTCAGAGTTGCGTGCTCCGGACATCCCGTTAGCGAAGATTTCTCGGCGATGGTCTGCCGGCGCTGACTGCGAATTCCGCTGAACCTGAGCGGCGATCGGCGTTCCCAACGCGATCTGCGCGATCAGGTTTAAGGCGCACGCGCGGACTAGTGACCGGCGCAGCCGCTTGAAATGCGCAACACTCCTCGCGTCGGTCGGCGTTTCCATAACTCTCGTTTGCATAAGACTTGCCCCCTTCCGAACAAAAGACGGATGAGTCATTCGGTAGCGGACATCTTTCTTGGGAACGGACATCAACCTGGCAAAAAGGCTCGAATCAGCCCGCATTCTGAGAGGGGTGTGGGACTGGACACAATCTCGCTGCTCAAATGTCATGGCAGGTGTCGAGAAGATTCAGTCTAGTTTTGAGTGGTCGGCCAACCGGAAGTTGGAAGATTTTCGCTCGGAATCCTGCCCCTGTGCGATACTCCGAGACTTGTAAACAGTGTCCGTAAGTGCGAAGTTTGCACTGTTACGCATTAGGTCCGTCATCGCGCCAAGAGATCGCGAACGTAGCTTTAAGTTGCTAAGAAGTAAACTCCATGGTCGAAAAGAACTGAATTGTCCTCAGCAAATGTGATACTCTCCATCGCTTGCTTCCAACAATGCGTAAAGCCGCATGTTCATTGACTCCAGCGAGGTATAGCAGCATGTCTTGGCTCTCTGCCGGGCGATGAGCATGATGTTTCCAAAGGAAAGGAGTAGTTGTGGAATCGGGCCATCGCGTTGAGATACTGTGTCAAAATGTCGCTCTGTCCTGAGTCCAGTGCTGCCACCAGATAGCTGAATGCCTCGTTGGTCTTGTTCTTGATCTCTTCTAATTTCATTGTTTTTTCCTTTTCTGCCGTTGCCGGCTTGTTTTCGTTCTTCACTGAAGCGCCAGCGGACGAAAACAAACGGAACGGTGAAAAGGACAGAACGGAGTCCGAGAGAGGGTGGCAGGGCGCGAGTGGCGGCGCGGTGAGTGACAAACTGCTGTTGGGTTTTGGTTTGGCACGACGCCGGCGCATGAGCCCGAGCGACCGAGGGAGCCCTGGCCGAAGGGCGTCCGCCCGAATGAGGCATAGTGGGGAGAAGACGCGAAGCGACCTGGAAGGCCGAGAGTGGGAACGGTGCCAGTCAATTGTGCGAGGAGTTTGACGACGGGTTGTTTGTTGCGGTATCAAGCCCAGAAGAACGGGCTAGGCCTGACCACCAATCCCGGTGGGGATGAAGAGTCACAGTGAGCTGAGGGCTACAACTTGATTGGGTGGTCCTAATGGTTCGTTCGCCTGATTACGCTGCTGGGGATAACGCCGAATGGCGTAGCCGCTTGCTAGGCACCCTTCTTTTTTATCCAGCATGGAAACAGCGGGTCGAGGAAGAAGTAGTTGCCCTTGTAGCGATCCAGGATGTCTCTTGAATCAAGTGACTGAAGAGCTTTTTGAACCGAGGACGCTGGTCCGAGACGAAACTCTTCGCGCACGCCTTGGGAATAGATCTCGGACGCCCCGCGGTAAGCGATGGCTTGTAACGCTGCGCGTTGCCGCGCGGAAAGTTGTTCCCAGAGAAGCTCATAGTAAGTGGACTGGCTCGTAACCAGACTTTCAATGACGGACTTCACGTCTGATACATCGAGTTGGCGTTTGTCCTTCAGTTCCGCGTAATCCCAAAGCTCATGGGCGATACGCTGTACGTCATAGGGAATTAAATCAGCAGAAGTCAGCAAAGTTTCTAAGCCCGCCTCGTCAAGCTTCCTACCTCTCTTGCGAAAATGACGAGTAATCGAGTCCTTCCAGTCTTTCGCCGGAATCTTGTCTAAAAACATTTGAGGTCCGGCTTTATGAAAGGGACGTTTGGCAGAAAACATTTCCTCCATCAACGACGGTTGAGAGCCCGCGAAAACGTACCCGACCTCTCTTTGCTCCTGAACCTGGTTCCTGAGCGCATTTTCGACCGAGCCTCCATTGAATTGGGAGATCTGCTGAAATTCGTCAAGGCATATCGCCATGCGGAATCCTGCATTTTTGGTCAACTCTCCGGGCAATGCAAAAACGTCCGGTGCGATCGGCATGGGATCAAAACCCGCCCCTTTACCTAGGGACAGGCTGATCTCACCAGTTGCCATATTGATGCTGACGTCGGGCTTTACCTGGCGCCCAAATCGCGTAACCCAATCTTTGACCCGGTCCCAAGGACCGGCGGCGCGCAACACCTTCTCAGCAAACTTTTCCAGCAACTGGGCGTAGCTGGAGTAGCTGCTCACCGTCAAGTTGACGGTGTGAATGTGCCTCTTCTTCAATTTGAGAAGGGCCAGAGCTACAAGGGAACTCTTTCCGAAGCGTCTCGGTGATAACAAGAACACTTTTTGGCCATCTGCCAAGTCTCGGACGAGTTGGCTGAGTTCATCAGTGCGGTTGACGAAATTTGCGTCGTCGATAATCTCGCCAAAAACGAAGGGATTTTCCTGAGACGCCATATTACGCTAATTAGCGTAACGCCAAATGGCGTAATTGGCAAGCTGCAAGAGAAGGCTTTCTTTACGCCGATTGGCGTAACGCCAAATGGCGCAACGCATAGGATCAGTTGCATGGAACGAGGCTACCGTGCAGGTAGTAAAGATTGGGGGTAACGAGCCATCCCACAACGTACGCGTCGAACTGAAATGCTGACTTTCGTTCAGAGGTGGTAAGGCGGCCCAACTCTTCTCCCAAGGCAGTTGATTCGGTTCTTACCACTGCTGCGTAGAAGTATCCCGACCCGCCCGAGGTCGCGCCTGGAAGATCTTCTTCCCGTGCCGTTGCTGACAGCTTGGCGATTGTTCCCGAGCGACGGGCTACCCTGAACTTATTTCTGCGCCAAATCCGATCATGACTGTGGCATGGAGGCCACCGGTCATGAAGCGGAAGCACTCACGAAGGAAACCCACCACGACAAAGTCTGTCTTGCGCCTGCCCGATCTCGAGCATGCTAAAGCCGCAGTTTTGAACAGCCTGACCAGTCCTGAGGCTCAGCGAGGCTATCGTCACCCCATCGATGAATTCGTTGACTGGTATTGTTCAGAACCGCGCCTGGCGTTCAACAGAATAGTCGTCCTTGCGCTATCGATCTCACCTCGAATCTCGTCAACTTTCACCGGGCACCATCAATCTACGCCTCGGCGCTGTGCGCCGACTCGCATACGAAGCTGCGGATTGCGGTTTGCTCAGTGCGGACTCGGCCGCCGGCATTCGCCGCGTGAAAGGCGTCAAGAAGCTGGGTGTGCGCTTCGGGAATTGGCTCACGGCAGAACAGGGCCATGCGCTTTGGCAAGCGCCCGATAATCAACGACTGAAAGGAAAGCGTGACCGGGCTTTGTTGGCGCTCCTGCTCGCATGCGGATTAAGACGGCACGAGGTCGTGGCTCTAACATGGGATCACTTTCAGCAGCGCGAGGATCACTGGGCGATTGTGGATCTGGTTGGTAAGGGAGGTCACATCCGCACTGTTCCAGTACCCGAGTGGGTACGAAACCAAGTCAACGACTGGCTTGTTGCGGCCGCTATTAACAGGGGCAGGCTGTTCCGTCGCGTGAATAAAGTCGGGAAAGCATGAGGAGAGGCGATCACAGAGAAAGCCGTCTGGCACATCGTGAAGGAGTCAGCAGAGGATATCGGCGTTGCGAAATTAGCACCGCATGATCTGCGTCGAACTTGTGCTCGGCTCTGCCATGCTTCGGGAGGTGAGTTGGAACAAATCCAATTCCTTCTGGGACACGTCTCAGTTCAAACCACGGAGCGGTATCTAGGCTGCAAGCAGCGGATTCGTTCCGCCGTTAATGATCGCATCGGGATCGAACCCAGCCCCTAACCGGTCGGTGGTCAGGGAAGGGTAGCCGACGATTCGCGCAGTATTCAGGTTCGTTCTTCCACAACGTTTTTTCCCGAAGTCCAGGTCGTCCCGGAAGGGACTTGGGACCCCACGCGTCATTTGCGTTCCCTCTAAGGTAAATTTCAAGTTCAATGACCAAGCGAAAATCTTGTTTGACACGCAGGCGTAACAGATGTATATACATATAATATGAACAGGCAAGCTTTTGGAGAGCAACCTGCGGATACACTCTTTGAGTTGCCATGCGCGTGTCAGAACCTTCGCCGCCTCAGCCGGGTCGTAACGCGGATTTACGACCAGGAACTGAGAAGGGCAGGTCTTGAGATCACGCAATTCGGTCTGCTGACCGCGCTGGCCGCGGTGGGAGAGGCTAATCAAAAGCGGCTGAGCGCCGGCTTTGCTATGGATAGTACGACTCTGACGCGAACCTTGGGGCTACTGCGGAAACAGGGCTGGGTTCAGGCCAGGCGTGGAAAGGATCGGCGGGAGCGCCTGTTTAGCCTAACCGGGGCAGGCAAGCGACAGATGGCAATGGCTCAACCGCACTGGGAACAGGCGGAACGGAGGTTGCGGAATGAACTCGGGGGTGCGGGCTGGAAGAATATGAAAGAGACGGTATCTCGGGTGACGGAAGCGGGGATGCAGGCGTAATTGTTTGCAACCATATAGATGTATATACATCTAACTAGGGCAGCGAAAGGAGTCTTTATGAAAATTCCAATTTACTTGTCGGCTGTGCTGCTGCTTGCGGTTTCCCTGGCCACGCTGCGAGGGGCGCCTTCCACCGAAAGCAGCGGAGTTGACTCGTCGTCCGGCTCACCTCTCCCGGAGCTCGAATACCTGAAGGCCGTAAACAGGGTCGCGCCACCGCGAGATCCAGAGTTGCTGTTTCTGCTGATGGCGCAGTACTCGAACGCCAACATGCAGGGTGAGGGCGCGGAGTTCTTTTCGGCTCGAGTGAAGGAATTTGGCCCGCGCTTGACGGACGCTCAAAAGGCGTTGTATCTGAGCGCCATCGGACTATTGCGCGCCCAGCACGCATCTTCGGTCTCGCTGTTGCACCGAATCGGCTACGTGAAAGACACGATGGCGATCCTGGATCAAGCCAAGCAGCTTTCCGGAGGGCAAGTCTTCGTTGTGAACTGGATTGCCGGCATTGTTCATACCGAGCTTCCAAACTTTTTCCATCAGAGGACGGCAGCGCAGGGTGAGTTAGCCTGGTGCGTGGAAAACGCTGACAAAGCCCCTCATGCGGGTTGGTTGCGGGAAGTCTATTACCACCTCGGAAAGCTGGCTCTTGCTGACGGGGAACAGGCCAAGGCACAGCAGTATCTGCGGCGGAGCGGCTACAAGGGTTTTGACAGGCCGATTACGCTGATCACATCTTTTTCGGAAGACATCGCTTCGGGGCATGCCTTTGTGCCGCGGCGCATTGCCGAGATCGTCCCGGGCCGCGTATATGCGCTCTCGGGTTTCGAGTTCACGGAATACTATTTTGTGGTTTCCGATAATGGACGGGAGTTGATCGGCATCGACGCCGGTACACGAGCGGATTCCGCCAAGGTTGCATACGAGGCGCTGCGAGCGTACGCGCCCAGCCTTCCGGAATTGACAACCGTCTTCATCACGCACTCCCACTGGGACCACGTTGGCGGCCACAAATATTTCCGCGCCCTGAATCCGCGCTTGCGGTTCTATTCCAGGAGCAACTATCAGGAAGAAATTGCTCGCGAAGTCGATGCGCCGGGGATTTTTGGTAAGCAATTCTTCGGTGAACGCTTCAGTCTCGACGAGGTACGCAGCTTCAAGCCGGATGTGACGATCGACGGCCGCACGGACTTGAAGATTGGGGGGACGCGCATTGAGCTAATTCCTGTGCATGGAGGAGAAACTCACGACGCCATGTTCATCCATCTACCGGACCAGGGTGTGATGTTCGTGGGAGATTTCATCATGCCGTATCTAGGGGCACCCTTTGTGGAGGAAGGCGATTTTCAGGGACTGCTCGATGCGATTGACGTTGTTGTTGAAAAGCAACCTCAGTACCTGCTGCACGGCCACGAGCCGCTCACCCGTAATTTCCGCTCCGCCACCATGCTGGCGCCG
>WNFB01001499.1_pt1 | contig 19956 bp, 19 predicted proteins | sample 5400501 | NCBI WGS metagenome assembly WNFB01 (sample SAMN13153341, study PRJNA577476) | soil metagenome | isolation source: 200 cm saprolite under Douglas fir tree site 2 hole 1 | place: USA:California | collected 2015-04-18 | reverse complement strand
AGATTCCCCACTGCTGCCTCCCGTAGGAGTCTGGACCGTGTCTCAGTTCCAGTGTGGCTGGCCATCCTCTCAGACCAGCTAACGATCAAAGCCTTGGTAGGCCGTTACCCTACCAACTAGCTAATCGTGCGCGGGCTCCACCTCCGACGCCTTACGGCTTTGAATCCTCGAACCGAAGTCCAAGGAATGTTATGCGGTATTAGCCCCGCTTTCGCGGGGTTATTCCCCATCGGAGGGCAGATTGCCCACGTGTTACGCACCCGTGCGCCGTGCGCCATCCCGGTATTGCTACCGGAACGCGCACTCGACTTGCATGTGTTAAGCACGCCGCCAGCGTTCGTTCTGAGCCAGGATCAAACTCTCGTTTGAAACCTGTCGCTTGGGAATAAAAAAGCCCCGGTTTGCACCGGAGCCAGCCGACCCAAGCAAATTAATGTCGCTCGATTTACTCAAACCATTCGGGCTCGAAAGCCGAATGGATTTCGAACGGATTCTGGCACATCGTATCGGTTGTCAAAGAGCGATAAGCCCCCCTGTCCAGCAGAAAGGCACATCTACAGCCAAAGAAGTATACGAATAATGGGCGTAGGAGTCAACAAGGGAATAAAGATTTCCACAGATCTCCTCAGAGGCCGCCCAACTCGAAGAGCGGGCGTGACTTGCGGGCTATTTCGTATGCTGCTCTCCCGCGTTCCCGAGCATAGGGGAAGCGCATGAAACTACGCGTCTTGCAGCGAGAACTGCGCTATGCTTCCGGCGAAAACTCGGGCGCGGGGCGCGGAAGGAAGGAAAGATGAGCAGATCGAGAGAATTGATCAACTATTACTTGGCGTTCGCGATGGGCGCGGGGCTGCTGATGGCCCCGGCAGTGCGGGCGCAATACACGGACAAGACGGCAATGGAAGATCTGGGCGGCGCGAAAGCGTTTGCGGAACGGCGCGCGAACCTAGCGAAGCAATTGAAGACCGGGCACACGATCCTGTTTGCGCGGAACGAGATTCCTGAAGCCGCGCACTACCGCGAAGACAACGATTTTTACTACTTGACGGGACTTCAGGAGCCCGGGGCCGTGCTGCTGATGGACAATACCAACGGCAACGTGATGCTGTTTGATCCAAGGCAAAGCGGGCGGACCGCGCAGGTCTATGGAAAAAACCTGTCGTCGCTGGAACCCGCGGACCGGCAGGCGCTTGGCTTTCCGATTGTTCTGCCGGTCGGGGACCTGGATACATTTCTCTCCTACATGTTGAGCAGTCACACGGATCCGGTTCTCTGGCTGCGAATGGGCTTCCCGGACAAAGCGGACGGAGCGCGCCAGGAAGTAGGGCGCGACCATGCGTGGAAATTCGCCCACCCGTACCATGAACCGGTGCCGCAGCATTTGGCTCCGGCGAAACTTCTGGCGGAACGCTATCCGATGGCCAAGCTCCAGGACGCGACCGAGGCGATCGATCAGATGCGCAACATCAAATTGCCGAAAGAGATTGAAGTGTTGCGGCGGAATGGGAAGATCAGCGCTGAGGGCGACCGCCAGGCCATCGCTCATGCGCGTCCCGGCATGCACCAGTATGAGATCGAAGCGCGCGCCTATTCTCACTTCTACAGCCAGGGCGCGCAGGGCATGGCGTATCCAGCGATTGTAGGCTCCGGGGCGAACATCAATACCTGGCACTACTTTTCGAACCGCGAGCCGATCCAGCCAAATGAGCTGGTGGTTTTTGATTTTGCCGCCTCGCTCGATCATCTGACGATGGACATCACGCGCACTTTCAATATCAGCGGGAAATTTACGCCGGAGCAAGCGAAATGGTACGCGGTGGACCTGGAATCGCAGAAGGCCACCATCGCGCTGCTGAAACCGGGACACACGTATGAGGAAGCGGAGGCGGCGGGGAAGGCGGTGTTTGAAAAGGCGGGAATCGCGGACCAGTGGCTTGGATTTCCCGGTCACTTTGTGGGGCTGGCGACGCATGACGTGTTGAGGGTCAGCGGGCCGGTGAAACCGGGGCAGGTCGTGACTGTGGAACCCATCGTCGAGTTTCCAGACAAACGGATGCACTTCCGAGTGGAGGACACGATTCTCATCACGGAGGGCGGGCCGGAAATTCTCAGCGCGGGCGTGCCGAAAGAGCTGGCAGAGGTCGAGAAGCTGGTCGGCAGCGCGAAAGACGACAAATAGCGGACTGATGCTGCTGCTCCAGCCGCGTGAGTTTTGACTGCCCGACTGCTACCATCAACAATCAGAGCGAGAATTGCCTTTGCCGTGCGTTCGAAATTAATTCCGTCATTGCTTGCGCATATTCAGAAAGAGGGATTTCTCCGTCCAGGAGATCGCGTGGGCGTGGCCGTATCGGGCGGGGCGGATTCGGTGGCGCTGCTGTTGTTGCTCCTGGAGTTGCGGGAAAAGCTCGGCATTGTCTTGAGCGTGGCGCACTTTAACCATAAGTTGCGCGGGAAGGCATCTGACGCGGATGAAAAATTTGTGGGCAAGCTGGCGGCGAAGCACGGGCTGGCCTTTTACGCGGAGCGCGCAGACGTGGCAGCAAAGGCGAAGCGCGAGAAAGCGAATCTCGAGGATGCGGCGCGGCGCGCGCGTTATGCCTTTTTCAGGCGGCTCGCCGAGGAAGGGCAAGTGGGACGAGTGGCTGTGGCGCACACGGCCGACGACCAGGCAGAAACCGTTTTGGCGCACGTCCTGCGTGGCACGGGCCTCGCGGGGCTTGGCGGAATTCATCCGATTGTGGGCCCTGTCATTCGCCCTCTGCTGACAGTTCGAAAGGCGGAGTTGCGCGCGTATCTCCGCTCGAAGAAACAAGACTGGCGCGAGGACGCGACCAACCGCGACACGACACGCACCCGTTCGCGCATCCGCAAAAAGCTGCTCCCGCTGCTCGAAAAGCAATTTCAGCCTGGCGTCGTCGGACATCTGGCGTCTCTCGCGGAACTCGCTCGCGAGGATGAACAACTTCTGGACGCCCTGGCAAGAGCGCGGTGCAAGGCGCTGGTTAAAAAAAGTTCCGGTGAGGCGCGGATCTCTGTTGGCGATTTGCTGCAACCGATAGGGAAGGAGGATTTCGACACGGAGGGCACGGGGTGCGCAGAGAGCACGGAGGAGAACAGGGCGCTGACGAAACGCATGTTGCGACGCCTGATTGAGGAATGTAAGCAGGGAACAGGGCAAATCACCTCGCAACACATCGCGGGAGTTCTGGAGCTGGCAAAACGTGGCCAAAGCGGTAAATCGCTGCAACTTCCTGGGGGCCTGGACATCCGGCGCGAGGGAAGCACGCTCGTGTTCATCGCCCGGGGAAATGCAGGCGGAAAGCGGGGCAGTGCGAAATCAGGGGCGCACGCGTACGAGCACAGCATCGATCGCATTGATGATTCCACAAAGGTGCATGTCCCCGAGCTGGGTTGCGTCTTCCGCCTCAGGGTGATTGACTGGCCTCCCAAGAGGGGGGAAACTAAAGATACAGGGGCGGTCCTGGACCGCGACCGGCTGCGTCTCCCGCTTGTGCTGCGCAACTGGCGTCCTGGGGACCGGTTGCAGCCCGCGGGACATCTGAAGGCGCACAAGCTGAAGCGTTTGTTGAACGAAAAGCGCGTCAGCCGTTGGGAGCGCGAGGGCTGGCCGGTACTTGCGAGCGGCGGAGTTCTAGCTTGGGCCCGCGGCTTTCCAGTTGCCGCGGCGTTTGCGACGAATGAAAGGACCCGAGCAGGAATCTTGCTCGCCGAGGAACCACTTTGAGCGCCCGAAAAGGCGCGGCCTATTCCGCCGCGCGGATTGCCGCGAGAATCGCGGCACTGGGACGGGAAATTACGAGAGCGAACAAGGGCCGGCGTCTGGATGTGGTGGTGACGCTGGACCGTGGGTTCGTTTTCGCGGCTGACTTGATTCGACAGATTGACGCCCCCCTGGTCTGTCATTTCGTCCGGGAAGACGTGCGCGACGTGGAAGAAGAGGGACGTCCGCGGCGCGAAGTTTATTTCGGTTCCCGGCTGGATTTGAAAGGCCGGGACGTTCTCCTGGTGGATGCGGTCCTGGAGAGCGGCGTGATGCAGGAATTTCTGCTGCGGCGGCTGGGAGAAAGCCAGCCCAGGTCGCTGCGGCTCGCCGTGCTGCTGGACAAGCCGGCGCGGCGCCGCGTCAGCTTGGAGCCCGATTACTTTGGGTTCCGGACGGCATCTAAAGAAGTATGGAGCGGATTCGGCCTGGCGGCGCCGAATGGGACGGGACGCAATTTGAAGTATCTCTCGACAGGGCCGGCTCAGGCCAAGCGAGGCGAGCGACGCAAGAAAAGGTCCAAGGACGGGCCAGTCACATCCCGGGCGGCAATCCGGGGTACGGGGCAAAGGTGAGGATAACGTGAATTCCAGCTCGACAGCAAAAACAGTTCTGTTCTGGATCTCCATAGTTTTTCTGGGCGTGATGCTCTGGAAGCTGGTATCCGCAAACGGGGCCCAGGCCCGCGAGCAGGAGCCCAGTTACAGCGAGTTCATGGGCAAGGTGGATCAGGGCGACGTGAAGGAAGTCACCATGTACATCTCGCCCAACAGCTACGAGCTCCAGGGAGAATATGTCCGGCCGGCAAACACCAAGTTTCACGTGACTATTTTCAAGGAGTCCGCTCCTGACCTCGCCAAGACCCTTCGCGACAAAGCCGTACAGATCAAAGTCAAGGAAGCTCACAGCAGCGACTGGATAATCATCCTTGCCCAAGTTGCGCCGCTTTTCCTGATCGTTGGGTTCTGCCTGTTTCTGATGCGCCAAATGCAGGCTGGCGGGAACAAAGCCCTAAGCTTTGGGAAGTCCCGCGCGCGGCTGCTCTCCGCGCAACAAAAGAAAGCCACGTTCAAAGACGTCGCGGGTACCGACGAGGCCAAAGAAGAGCTGCAGGAAATCATCGAGTTCTTGAAAGACCCGCAGAAATTCCAGAAGCTCGGCGGGCGCATTCCCAAGGGCGTGTTGCTTGTCGGCCCTCCAGGCACGGGCAAGACCTTGCTTGCGCGCGCTATCGCGGGCGAAGCCAACGTGCCGTTCTTCTCGATTTCCGGTTCGGATTTCGTGGAAATGTTTGTCGGTGTGGGCGCGAGCCGCGTCCGCGACTTGTTCGAGCAGGGCAAGAAGAATGCCCCCTGCATCATCTTCATCGACGAAATTGACGCCGTCGGGCGTCATCGCGGCGCCGGCCTCGGCGGGGGTCACGATGAGCGCGAACAGACGCTGAACGCGTTGCTCGTCGAAATGGACGGGTTTGAATCGAACGAAGGCGTCATCCTGATTGCCGCCACCAACCGGCCCGACGTTCTGGATCCGGCCCTGCTCCGGCCGGGCCGTTTCGACCGTCGCGTTGTGGTCGCGCGCCCGGACGTCAAAGGGCGCGAAGAGATTCTCCGCGTGCATACGCGCAAAGTGCCGCTCTCCGATGATGTCGAGCTGTCGATCATCGCGCGGGGCACGCCGGGCTTCTCCGGCGCGGACCTCGCCAACCTGGTGAACGAGGCGGCGCTGTGGGCCGCGCGGCAAAACCGCAAGTTCGTCATGATGGTTGATTTCGAGATGTCCAAAGACAAAGTGCTGATGGGCGTCGAGCGGAAGTCCATGATTCTGTCCGACGAGGAGAAGAAGAACACCGCCTATCACGAAGCCGGCCACGCGCTCGTCGCGATGATGACGCCGGGAGCGGACCCTGTTCACAAGGTTACGATCATTCCGCGCGGGATGGCCCTCGGGTTGACCATGCAGCTTCCCATCGACGACAAGCACACCTACACGCGCGGCTATCTCGAAACCATGCTTGCCGTTCTCATGGGTGGCCGCTCCGCAGAAGAAATTTTCCTCGGCCACATCACCACCGGCGCAGGCAATGATATCGAGCGCGCTACCGACATTGCCCGCAACATGGTCTGCGAATGGGGCATGAGCGAACTCGGGCCTCTGGCCTACGGCAAGAAGGACGAAGCTATTTTCCTGGGCCGCGAAATCGCTCAGCACCGCGATTATTCCGAAGACACGGCCATTCAGATCGACAAGGAAGTAAAGCGCATCGTCAGCGAAGGCTACGACACCGCCAAGAGAATCCTCTCGAAGAATCGTGACACGCTCGAGCGCATTGCGCAGGCGTTGCTGGATCGTGAAGTAATTGACGCCAACGAGGTAAAACTACTGATGGAAGGCAAGCCGCTCCCGGATAAGCCGCGGACGCCTCCGCAGGCTGCGCCGAGCAGCGATCCGAAGGTTGTGCGACCGGAGCTGCGCCCCGCGCCCGGTTTCACCCGCGGTGAAAATCCCGCCAAGGCCTAACCGGTATTCAAATCTGACAACCGTGAGGCACGATATATCGTGCCCCTGTTTTTTTGGCCGAAAGGCGTACAATGTCCCCATGGGAAACCGCAGCGGCGAAAACCTTAATGTCACGTGCCCGTGCTGCCAGGCGAAGCTCGTCGTCGATCCGGTGTTTGGCGCCGTGCTGTCCCACGAAGCCCCGCCCAAGGCCAGCCCTAACGTCGACCTAACCGACGCACAGGGCATCCTCGCCGAACAAAACCGGCAGCGCGAAGACAAGTTCAGCGATTCCTGGTTTCAGGAAATGAACAAGGAAGACATTCTGGCCAAGAAGTTCGAAGAGGCCATGAAGAAGGCCAAGGACGCCCCCGCCGGCAAACCGATTCGCGACTTCGACCTGGATTAGCATTTCTTCTTGTAGCTCGCTCCTTTACGGGTGAGGATTTTCCTTTCTCGGTCTACGTGGCGCGGGGGCTTTGGCCCCCGCGTCTTTTTCTGCGCTACACTTCTTCGCGAGCAATGACAAAGCGAAAGATCTTTCGCGTGAAATTGCCTTCGCGAACGCTCACTCTCGGCGAGCGCACGCTAGTCATGGGCGTGCTGAACGTTACGCCGGACAGTTTTTCAGACGGTGCAAAGTTTCTGAATACAGCGGATTCGGCTGCGCATGCGTTGGCAATGGAAGCGGCCGGTGCGGACATCCTCGACATTGGAGGAGAATCGACGCGTCCAGGATCAAGCGGGATTTCAGCAAAAGAAGAATTGGCGCGCGTCCTGCCCGTCTTGGAAGTATTGCGCGGCAGGCTCACGATCCCTATCTCGATTGACACGCAGAAGGCTGAAGTCGCGGAAGCAGCCATTGCCGCAGGCGTGGAGATGATCAACGACATTTCGGGATTGCGGAGCGATTCGCGCATCTCCGGGGTTGCGGCAAAGCACCGCGTACCGCTCATCCTCATGCACATGCGCGGCGAACCGCGCACGATGCAGAAGGGGCCGTTCGCGCGTGACGTCGTTCGGGATGTTATGCAGGGGCTTCGCACGTTGGCTGGGCTTGCGCGCAAACACGGCGTCGCAAAGTCGCAAATCATCGCGGATCCCGGGATTGGCTTCGGAAAGAGTTTTTCGCAGAACTACGAATTGCTGCAAAAGCTCCCGCAACTCGCCCGGCTTGGCTACCCACTGCTCGTGGGCACTTCGCGCAAGGGTTTTCTTGGTGCTAGGCTGGCGCGGGATGGGAAGCCCGCGCCGCCAGATGAGCGCATCTGGGGCAGTGCCGCCACGGTGACGGCCTGCGTCCTCGGCGGCGCACATATCGTCCGCGTGCACGATGTCGCAGAAATGGCGCAGGTCGTCCGCGTCGCCGATTGCCTTCTCAATCCTCGCCTCGTCCCAAGCAACTAAGCGCGGATTCTGCCTCTAAGTTATAATTCGCCCGCTCCTTCGTCACCTGCCAATTGGCGTCGGAACAATTCCTTCTTGAGGTGCGACTTCATGCGGCGCAGAGCGATTTTCCTTGCTTCGTTGCTACTTTGTTTCATTGTTTGTTTTCTTCCTGCGTCGGCACAATTGCCATCTACCAAGACGGATCCACTCCAAGCTGGCGGGAGAGCTCAAGCAACCAGCGGGTGCTCGGCGACGGAAGCGTCGTCGTGCGCGGCCGCCGCGGCGAAAATCCTGCCACAAGTGATGGGGCCTTCACCGCTCGAAGAGAATCTGCGCCGGCTCACCGACGAAGTCGGCGGGCGAGTGACCGGATCGCCGGAGATGGCCAAGGCGGTGCAATGGGGAGTGGCGGCGTTTCGCGCCGCGGGCGTGGATGTGCACACGGAGAAGTACATGCTGCCGGTGACGTGGAGCGAGGGCGACACGCGGCTGGAGTTGCTCGGGCCGGTGAGTTTTCCCGTGCGCCTCAAAGCCGAGGGCTGGTCGCCGGCGACGCCCACGGGCGGCGTCGAGGCCAGTCTCGTCGACGTGGGCTACGGCACCGGAGACGATTTTGCACGGGCAGGCGCGATCAAAGGCGCGCTTCTGCTGGTCCATAGCGACATCGGATCGACGTGGGCGGACCTCTTCAACGAATATTTGCGGCCGCCGGACATAATCGGCCATGCATTGAAGGGCGGGGCTGCGGCGATTCTCTGGATGGGTGCAAGAGAACGACTGCTGCTCTACAGGCACACTAATTCCCTCCTTGGAGAAGTGGACAAAATCCCGCAGGCAGTCGTGGCGCGCGAGGACGCCATGCGGCTCGCTCGTAGCGTCGCGGCGTATCCTGGCAAAGTGCGCGTGCGGTTAACCATGCCGAACAAAATTGGCGGGCCGATTGAGCAGGAAAATGTGGTCGGCGAAATACGCGGCTATGAAAAGCCGGGCGAGGCCGTGATCCTCGGCGCGCATCTCGATTCCTGGGAGCTGGGCACGGGCGCGCTGGACAATGGATGTAACGCCGCGCTGGCGATCGAAGCGGCGCGCGCGATCAAGGCGACGGGCCTGCTGCCGCGCCGGACGGTTCGCTTTGTGCTGTTCAGCGGAGAAGAACAGGGCACAATCGGCTCCTATGAATACGTGAAAACGCACCGCGCAGAACTCGACAAGATTCGCGCAGTCATCGTTTATGACTCCGGGATCGGGCGGGTCACGGGCTATTCGCTGGGCGGGCGGCGCGACATTGAGGCCGGCGTGCGCGAAGTCCTGAAGCCGCTGGAGTCTTGGGGCGCAAACAACCACACCTACGACGCGTCTTTCGGAACGGACAATTTCGATTTCCTGCTCGAAGGCGTGCCGACGCTGGTGGCCAACCAGGAAGAAGCGAACTACCTGCCGAACTATCACGCCGCCTCGGACACCATGGACAAAGTGGATATCCGTGAGCTGAAGCTGCACACCGCGCTGGCCGCGCTTACGGCCTGGGGAATCGCCGACCGCAGCGAGCCGCTCGGCAAGCGGCTTTCCCGCGCGGAGCTCGACCTCCTCGTCAAAGAAACCGCCCTCGACCAGCAGTTGAAGCTGCTGGGCTACTGGCCCGCCTGGGAAGGCGGTCAACGCGGCCGCAAGCCATAAGCCTGATTCGCGGACGGCGACAAAGAGAGCCGCATTCTCCAGCGCCCCTAGATTCTTAAGGCGCGTCATTCTTAGGGTGCGTCCTACATTTCGAGAATTGCTTCCCGGTATACTGGAAGCGTGAAGCAAACATCTAATTTATCGGGCGCTGCCGATCGCTCCTGCATCCTGGCCATCGATTATGGCCGCGCGAGGATGGGCTTGGCACTGGCGGACGCGGAAGTGAGAATTGCCCGGCCGCTGAACACCATGGAGCGCATCAACCGGAACGAGGATATGCGGCGGCTGCGGGAAGTCATCCGCGAGCATGGCGTGAAGCGCGTTGTCGTCGGATTGCCACTGCGCCTGGACGGCACGCGCGGGGAGATGGCGGAAGAGGCCGAGCGCTTCGCGCAACGCGTTCGAAAGCAGATCGGCGTGGCGGTGGAGATGGCGGACGAGAGGCTCACCAGCTGGGAAGCGGAACGGCTGCTGGAAGAGCTGCAGGGAAGATTCATGCACGAGGAAACCAAGAGTGGCAGCAAGAGGCCGAAGAAAGGGGCGGCGAGGATCACGGTGGACGCGATGGCGGCGGTGGTGATTTTGCAAGAGCACCTAGAGCGACGGCAGACTGTAGGAGATACCTGAAAATATTGCTAAACGAGTAGTATTCGCGAGGGTGAATTGAAATTCTTTCTTACAATCGTTTTGTTGATTGTGCTGGCGGCAGGCGGCGCAGCGGCGTGGATGTGGTATGGGATGACGCACCCGTATCAGGCATTCAAAACGGAAGGGGTTTTTGTGGACGTGGCGCACGGCGCATCGCGGCGCGGTGTGGCGCATTTGCTGGAGAGAAATGGGGTGATTCGAAGCGCGCTGGCGTTTGAGATCTATGCGCGGCGGCACCCGAAGCGGACGCTGCAGGCCGGCGAATATTTTTTCAACAAGCCAATGACGGGGCGCGACGTTTTCTGGAAGATAGCGAGCGGTGACGTATACCAGCTGCCCTTCACCGTGCGCGAGGGAGAGACCATCTACGACATCGCGCGCGACCTGGAAGCAGGACATTTTCTTCCGGCCGACGATTTTCTGAAGGCGGCCACCGACCCGATGTTGATTCGCAACATTTCGCCACACGCGTTGACTCTCGAAGGATTTCTGTTTCCGGCCACGTATCAATTGCCGCGGCATCCCATCGCCACGGAATTGACAGCGACCATGGTGCGTAAATTCAAGGAAGAGTGGGCGCGGGTCGCGCCACCACCCGTTGGGGGTGACAAAACAGGGCTCGCGGGGGGGTATCCGGTGTCTTCGGTTGTGACGCTCGCGTCGCTTGTCGAACGCGAGACGCCAAAGAAAGAAGAGCGGCCGCTGGTGGCCGGCGTTTTCGAAAACCGCTTGCGCCATGACATCCCACTGCAGTGCGATCCGACGGTGATTTACGCTCTGGAACAGGAGAGCCGCTACAAGGGGACGCTAACCACCACAGACCTGCACGTACACTCCGCTTACAACACATACGAGCATACAGGTCTGCCGCCGGGACCGATAGGCAACCCGGGAGAAGCCTCGTTGCGCGCGGCGCTGAAGCCGGCCGAGACGAACTATCTCTACTTCGTGGCCAACACCCAGGGAGGACATTTCTTCAGCGCCACGCTGGCAGAACACAACCGGAATGTGACAAAGTACCGCCGGCTGCTCGCGGGCCTCCCGGCAGATCCTCCGCCGCCCCCGCCGACTCCACCCAGCAAAAAGAAGAAACCGCAGGCAAAGCACCACAAAGGTGCGGCGCGATGAATGAAACGCTGAAAACGAAAAAAGACATGATCCTCGAGGCGGCGCGGCAAATCGCCGCGTCGAAATGGACGCCAGCGGAAATCGACCAATTGCGGCGGCGGCTGGTCGCCGAGCATGGCGACGGAGGAAAAACCGGCTCCGACTACATTGCAGAGGTGTTGAAGGGCGCGGGCTGGAAAGTACTGCTCACGCTGCAGGAAGAGGCGGAGGAACAGTACGAAGAGGAATTCGAGGACCTGCTGCACTTCAAGACTCTGGAAGACGCAGAAGTCAGCATCATGCGGCTGGACGAGCTGATGCGGAAGTTCCGGGCGCACGGAGAGCACGCCGCGGTGGAGCGGGTGCTGAACGTGGCGCGGCTGGGCAAGCGCCGCGCGGAGATGATCGCGCGAAATCCGAAGGTGGAACCACAAAAGCGCAGGGAGAAAGTAGAAATTGCCAATTGGTTCCGCATCTGGCTGGAAACCCCGGACGCATTCTTCGACTGGGTGGACTTGCGGAAACGATCGCCGGAATTCAAGGCCAAGTTTCCGCAAGAGGAGCTCGCGGAGTGAGCACACCGGGGAACGCGCCCGCGGGGGGACCGCTCGAACTGCCTCCATTCTCCTTGGACGTCGAAGTGCTGGACCTTGGCGTCGGCGTAAAAGCCGTCGGGCTCGAGCTTCTCGAAACCGAAAGCCGCGAGCCCGTAAGGGGAGTGCAGGCGGCGGAAATTTGGGCCGCGATTTTCCCTGCTTTGGCGAATGATGAATTCTACGTGGCCGATTTTTTCAGCCACATCGATCGGGTGCGGGAGTTTTGCAAGATGCGGGAGATCGTGTTTCGCGAAGCGGGGGAGCGTTGCCTCGTCCTGGAGAAGCCGAATGAAGAGCAATTGCGGCAACTATTTGAGCGCTTCGAAGGGGAGACGTTTGGCGTGCGCGCAGGCACCGCGGCGCAGAGCGCGGATGCGGCACTCGAGGGAGATCTTTCGAAACGCGGGCTGGACGCGTACCAGCAGGCTTACGCACGATACATTTTTTGCGCCGTCTGCGAGCCGGGGGACGGATGGGTAACGCTTTTGAGCGCGACGCTCTGGGCCAGCGAAGTCATCCGCCGCGTGCGGCCTGCTTTGCAGCGCTTCGATGTGTACATTGCGCGGCCGCACTGAGCGCGGATTCCGGCCACATCCACCGTGCATTGACGAGTGTTCTAGTGGTTGCTGGATTGCAGCATCATTCAGGAAGGGCAGGAATCGATTGATTCACCGTGTGCCAGCATGGATGGTATTGGCGACAGTGGCGGGGATATCCTGCGGCTGTCGCGGTGCGATCAAGCGAACGCATAACGTCGCTGTCTTACAAATTGCGGTCGCGAAAGATGCCACGCGCGAGGAACTGATCGAAAGATACAACCTCATGGCGCGCGGCGTGAAGACTTTGAATGCGACTGTAGAACTGAAACCGACGGCCGGATCGAAATACAGCGGTGTCATCGAGGAGTACCATGAAGTGAAGGCTTTTCTTCTGGCTGCGCGTCCGGCGAATATCCGCATGATCGGGCAAGCACCGGTGATCGGCAAAACGGTATTTGACATGGCCAGCGACGGAGAAACGTTTCGCATCTCGATTCCTTCGAAGAACAAGTTCCTGGTCGGCGCGGTAGCCCTCGAACGCGCCAGCAGCAAGCCTATTGAGAATTTGCGGCCACACCATTTGCTGGACGCGCTGCTCTGGCCAGAGATACGCAAAGAGGAAGCCGTGCATGGCAGGGAGTTCAATGATGAGACCGCCCGGTATTACGTGTTGACGGTTCTCCGCGGGGGTTATCAAACGGAAGTGCTGCGCGAGATCTGGTTCGACCGCGCAGATTTACAGGTCGCGCGGTTGCAAACGTTTGGACCAAAAGGCGCCCTGCTTTCCGACGTGCGCGTATCCGATTGGCAGCCACTGATCGGCGATCAGGAGCACGCGACGGGAAGCCCCGCCGGGCTTACAGCGTTTCCGCGGGCCATCCGAATCGATCGGCCGCACGACGATTACCGGCTGGAATTGCAAATCACAAAGATCACGCTGAATGAAGAAATTCCAGCAGAGCGCTTCAAGCTGGAGCAACCTGCGGGCTCGGAACTGGTTCGCGTGGGCGAAGAAACGGGGGAGAAGCAGCCATGATGGGCGAACTGATCGCCCGCAACCTGTTGCACCGTCCGCTCAGAACGCTGATTGGTGTGCTGGCGGTTGCCGTGGAGGTCGCGCTGGTGGTGTTGATTGTTGGGCTAACATCGGGATTGCTGACAGAGACGGCCAAGCGCATTGAAGGAATCGGTGCGGACGTGATGGTGCAGCCGCCGGCGGCATCTATCTTTCTGGGATTCAGCGGCTCGCCAATGCCCATCAAAATCGGCGAGAAGCTGCAGGAATTGAAATACGTGCAATCAGTCGCGCCGGCGTTGCTGCAGTTCAATTCTACGGGCGGCGTCGATGTTGTTTACGGCATCGACCCGGAAAGCTTCCGGGATGTTTCTGGCGGCTTCGTCTTCCTGGAAGGACACGACATGGAAGGCCCCGACGACCTTCTGGTGGACGACTGGGCGGCAAAGGCCAAGCGTATCAAGGTCGGCGACACCTACAACTTGTTAAACCATGACTGGCACGTGGCGGCCATCATTGAGCACGGGAAAGGCGCGCGGCTCTTCGTCCCGCTGGCGACGCTGCAGGACCTTGTGGGAGCGCACGGGAAAGCGTCCATCTTTTTGGTGAAATGCACGCGCCCGGAGCATACGGCAGATCTCATGGAGGATATCCGCCACGTCCTGCCGGGCTACACGGTGCGCCCGCTGAAGGATTTTCTGTCGCTGATGACCTCAACAAATATTCCGGGTTTGCAAACATTTATCAACGCAATGATTGCGCTGGCTGTAGCCATCGGCCTCCTGGTCATTTTTCTGACAATGTATACCACGGTCATCGAGCGCACGCGCGACATCGGCGTGCTCAAGTCGCTGGGGGCAAACCGATTCTTTATCGTGAGGGCGCTCTTGACGGAGTCGGCTTGGCTCTGCATCTTCGGCATTGCCGCCGGTGTTGGCCTAAGCTATGCGATGCGGGCTGTGTTTCTCGGACTGTTTCCCACGTTGTCCATCCTGATTACGGCTGGGTGGGTATTTCGAGCAGGAGCCATAGCACTGACTGGAGCCATTCTCGGCGCGAGCTATCCTGCGTGGCTGGCAAGCCGCAAGGATGCGGTGGAAGCGCTGTCTTACGATTGAGAAGTTTCCGGTAGCGGGCTTGCTTGGTGGTGGAAGCACCGGTGAATTCAGAGAGAGAATATACCGAGGGCTGGAGCGGCGGCTAGGCAGAGATGGCAATCGCGGCTACAATACGGGAACCTGCGGAAGAGCTGATTGTCCTTGGAAAAAAGAGCTTGGAGCCAATACTCAAAACAGAAGGCCTCTGGAAGCTCTACCGCGCGGGCAAAGTGGAAGTCGCTGCGCTTCGCGGGGTGAATTTCGAAGTGCAGCCGGGGGAGTCCGTCGCGGTGATGGGCCCCTCGGGTTGCGGAAAATCCTCGTTGCTCTACGTGATTGGCGGGCTCGCGCAAGCTTCCAAGGGCCTGGTTCTTGTCGACGGAAACGATTTGACGGCCATGAGCGACGCGGATCGGACAAAGCTCCGGCGCCATAAGATCGGTTTCGTTTTCCAGCGGTTCAACCTCCTGCCCACGCTGACGGCCAAGGGCAACATTGCCATCGCCCAGTTCATCCACGGGGACGGATTCGACCCCCACCGCTTCGATGTCGTAACCAAGATGCTCGGCCTTGAGGGGCGGCTGCAACACAAGCCTTCGGAGATGTCCGGCGGGGAACAGCAGCGCGTGGCCATCGCGCGAGCCATCATCAACGAACCGAAGATACTGCTCGCCGATGAACCAACCGGGAATCTTGATTCCAAGAACTCTGAAATCGTGCTGCAGATGTTGCGTCAGCTCAACAAGGATTTGGGGCAGACGATCGTGATGATCACGCACAATCCGGAAGCCACGGCGTATTTTGATCGCGTGGTACACATGCGCGACGGCGTGATCGTCGACGGGGTGCCGGCGGACTGAGATGGCGAGTCTTGGGCGGATCCTATCGCGGACGCTTTTCTGGTCATACGAACGGGGGACGTGGCAGTACGACGCCGCAGTCATCCTGATTGTGGTTTTCGTGCTGCTCACGCCACGCGGGTGGTTCCACGACCAGCCGCAAATGGATCTTCCCGCCGACACCGGGCAAGTGCAACTGCTTTCCAACGACGGTGAGCGGCTAACGTATCGCGTGGACGCACGCGTGCTGGCGCCTCCGGCGCAAACCCCGGCCCTCGAGAACGAGCTCCACAACGCGCTCCAGAAATCCTTGCCTGATCTGCGCAACGGCCGCTTTTCGATCGCCAAGATAGAGCCGGTGCGTGATGCTCAGGGCTCGGTCATCGCATATCAGGTGGAAGTCCGGCACTAAAGCCACGATTTTCCCGGAGCGCGAAACCACCGTGGGAAACGTGCATCGGCATTCGCGCATCTCTCTCTATGTGCTACGATTTAAGATATATTAACGAAATAACGAACTTGGTTATTACAGGGGCTTCTATTGAAACGACGGCCGTTTTTTTTCGCCCTTCTGGGGCTCGGCGCAGCCGCTTTTGTGTTTGCGGCGCCCGCCGCACAAACGACCTCTCGCTGGACCATTGAAAGCGTGCTGACCATGATGGACAAGTCGGCGCAGGATTTCCGCAGCCTCACGGCCGACATCGAGCACAGCAAGTACACGGATGTCGTAAAAGACATATCGACGGAAACGGGCCAGATATTTGTGCGGCATGACCAAAAGATGCGGATTGAAATCGTGAAACCAGACCCGCGGACGATTCTCCGCACCGGGGATTCGCTTTTTCTGTACAACCCCAAGATCAATCGCGTGGAAGAGTACGACCTGGGAAAGAATCGCTCGATGGTCGACCAGTACATTCTGCTGGGTTTTGGCACCAAGGGCGAAAACGTGAAGAAAAGCTACCTGGTGGCGGTGACGGGCGAAGAAGAACTTGACCACAAGAAGACCGTGGTGCTTGAACTGACCCCCAAATCGGACCAAATTCGCAGCCAGATCACGCGGATTCAGATGTGGATTGACGAAGCTTCATGGCTGCCGATCCAGCAGAAGTTTTATGAGGCCGGGTCGGGCGACTACTTCTTGTTCCACTACACCAACGTGATGAAAAACCTAAAGATCAGTGAATCGAAGTTCAAGCAGGATTGGCCGAAAGGTGTGAGCCGCGTAAAGCCTCGGGCATAGGCTTTCGCCCTACGCGGCCCGCTTTGGATTGTCCCCCACAGGTCAACGTTTTAGACCCGCAGCGACGCGCGCTTCGGACGTTAGGAAACAGTGGCGCGTTCAGTGGCGAGAAGCTGTTCCTTTCGGTTGAGACCCCAGCGATAGCCGGCGAGAGTCCCGTCTTCCCGGATGACCCGGTGGCAAGGCACGACGATTGAGACCGGATTGGTCGCGCAAGCCCGAGCCACGGCACGTACCGCCTTCGGGCGGCCCAGGGCGCGTGCCACTTGGGAGTAGGTCCGCGTCGTGCCGCGCGGGATTCGCTGCAGTTCCTGCCACACGCGCCGCTGAAAGGCCGTGGCTTGGAGATCGAGGGGCAAATCCGCATGCGCGGGCTTGCCTTCTATGCGCTGGATGATTTCACGGACCCAGCGCTGCGCACTGCCGATCGCCGGGGAAATCTCCGCACGCGGATACTCCTCGCGCAATTCCGCGAGCAGTTTGCTTTCTGCGTCACCCAGGTAAACCGCGGAAACGCCGCGCTCCGTGGCGGCGACCAAGACTTTGCCGAGCGGTGACTTCGCGATCGTGTATTCGATTTTCATGCCCTTTCCTCCCTTTCGATAAGTTGCGGGCGTCATGCCCAACTGCGCGTTGCTTCGTTCATAGACGCGGCTCGAAGAGCCATAGCCGGTTTCGTAGAGCGCATCGGTAATGCTTTTTCCGGAGCGGAGCAGGGCTTTGAAGCGCGCTACCTTCAGGGCCTCAGCCAGCTCGCGGGGCGCAAGTCCGGTCACCTGACGAAACGCCCGGCGAAGCACACCGACGTTTGTGGCCAACTTGGCGCCCAGTTCGGCTAGGCGGAGATTTTCATCGGAATACTCAGCCAAGAGGCGGCTGGCTCTGGCCACCAGCGCCGCCGATGCGGCCAATTCATTGGGCCGGCAGCGAAGGCACGGCCGATAGCCGTTTTTCTCCGCTTCTTCGCGTGTGCGGAAAAAGATGACGTTGCGGCGAAGCGGACGGCGCGCCGGACAGGATGGCCGGCAGTAGATGTGGGTCGAGCGCACAGCCAGAAAGAAAGTGCCGTCCGCGCGGGAATCGCGCTCGAGCGTCGCGCGCCAATAACGCCTTGCCATGTGAGATGTGATTTGCGGCTTCATTCGAATGCCCTGATTGTGCATGGTTTGCATACCAAAAAAATAGCGCAGGCTTGGCGCGAAATCTATCCGGAAAGGCTCTTCAAACTGAGCGGGGAAAAACCTTTCCAGCGGAGTCTGCTTAGGCTTCGCCAGGCTCAGGAATGGCTTCCACGGGGTGGGCGGGATCCTTTTGCGGCGCGGTAATGACCAGCAACACGGCCGTTAGAATGATGGCCGCCGCGAGCATCGTGCGCACCGTGAGGGGTTCGCCGGCGAGGAGCCAGCCAAGAATCAGCGCGACCACCGGATTGACGAAGGCGTAGGTGCCCACGCGCGCCGCCGTGCTCCTTTTCAGGATGTAGATGTAGGCCGTAAAACCTATGGCGTTTCCGAAAACGATGAGGTAAGCGAGTGCTAGCCAGGAACGCAACGAGATCGCGGCGAGATGCAGATCCCGGCCCTCGCCAATGAGCAGCCCGACCACCAAGAGTACAACCCCGCCTGCGAGACTCTGCATCGCCACGCCGAGGAGAGGGGAGCTGGGAAGCTCGGCGTGTTTTGAATAGATGGAACCACAGGCCCAGGCAAAGGAAGCGACGACGAGCACTCCAGCGCCAACGGGATCGACGCGCCCCGAACCTCCCAGGTGCGCCGGGGCCACCAGCAAGATCAGTCCACCAAACCCGAGGATCAAGCTGGCCACCACGCGAGGCAGGGGCCTAGCGCCGCCGGGCCGCAGCCAATCAACAAGCACCATCCAAAACGAGACCATCGCGACGAGCAACGCAGCTACACCGGACGGAACGGTCTTCTCTGCTACGCAGACGCCTCCATTGCCAATGAACAGGAGAAGCACACCTGTAACGATAGCCGTGCGCCACTGTGCGCCAGTCGGACGAATGCCGGTTTTCCAGCGCAACAAGGGGAAGAGGATGAGCCCGGCAAGCAAGTGCCGCGAGCCGGGAAGGAGAAGCGGGGGAAAGGACTCAATGCCCACCGCCATGGCAAGATAGGTGGACCCCCAAATGACATAAACGGCGGCAAAGGCGGCAATAAGCAGCGTCGCCGTGCGTTTTGCCATGGCATCCGGCTCTGGAACCGGAGCACCATTTGTTGTGGTCGGTTCGATGATGGTGGAGCCCATTGTGCTAAACCTAGAAATCAACGGTAGATGCCGTCCTCGGAACTGTCGAGCACCATATTGGATGAAGAAATCCACAAAGAAGCGACAACGCAGAGAAAGAGAGTGGGTACTATTACCAAGTGTTTGAGGATAAGACACTTCGGACGTTTTCCACAGGTTGACGTACGCAGCCGAAGATGGCATTTTAGCGGCCCACTCTGCAGTATCGGGAACCCGGGGAAATTTAGAAATTAAGAGTAGTTGGGCCAAAGCTGGCAACAACGAAGTGGCATCTCTGAGGGCGAGATGAACGCTACGAACCGCGCAATACCGCTCGAAAAGTTTGCAGCCGTACCATTTCCAGAATCCAATCCGGTGGCGGCAAAACAAACGCCGGGCGAGCGCGCTCGGGCGCCGGTTTTGCAAATGAAACCGCTGCTTTGTCCGGAACAGCCGAGGCGCTTTACGCGAGTGCCGACACACACGGTCGGAGTGCACCCAGAACACCGCGAGTATCCGCGCGCCACGCTGAAACTCCCGCTGCGGCTGCGCGGTGTGGACAACGTGCTCGAGGATTTTCCCGTGACCCTGGTGACCCGGAACATCAGCTCGACGGGCGTCTATTTCCTTTGCCCAAAGCAACTCAAGGCCGGCGCGCGCGTGGAGCTGGAAATTGTGCTCGTCAGCCGCCCGCTGGGACGGGGCAACGTCGCTCTCGCCACGCTGGCGCGCGTGCAGCGCGTCGAGCCTGCGGCCGTTCCGGGCTGGTACGGCATCGCCGCTTCGTTCGACGACGTGCAGTTCGACCGTGACGATCGCGTGCCCTCCCGCTTCCTGAATCCGTAGACCGCCGCCCTTGCAAAAGACAATTCGATGTATCGAAAACTTTGCGTGAACGGCGCAGAGTTTCCACAGACCGGACTCTTGCGATTCTCCCGGAGATTAGCCTAAACTCCCCTCAGCTTTTCTTTCCGCAGACCTCTCCGACCTCCGGGGAAATTCTGCGTTTGCGGAAAGGGGGATGCTGTAAGAGAGAGGGCAAATGAGAAAGCTTGTGTGTGCGTTTTTTGTGCTGGCGCTGTCGCTGGCGTGGGGTTCCTCAGCGCGGGGACAAGCGCAAATCACCGCGGGCACCGTGCAAGGGGATGTTCTCGACGAAAAGGGCGGAAGCGTGCCGGGCGCGGCCGTGGAAGCCAAGAACCTGGATACCAATTATGTCCGCTCGGAAACCACCAGTGCTGACGGGCATTTTGCTTTCCTGAATTTAGCTCCCGGACGC
>WNFB01001498.1_pt1 | contig 19957 bp, 24 predicted proteins | sample 5400501 | NCBI WGS metagenome assembly WNFB01 (sample SAMN13153341, study PRJNA577476) | soil metagenome | isolation source: 200 cm saprolite under Douglas fir tree site 2 hole 1 | place: USA:California | collected 2015-04-18 | reverse complement strand
TGAGCGGACCCTAGCGATGTTATTTAAGATTGACAAAACAGGAATCCACACAAAGGCCCACGCGGGCTCCGTTACTGTGTTACTTGACGTCTTCGGCTCGCTTCACGAGCCTCACTCTACACATTACATGGTCACCGTCTTTCACTCCGAAGATTTTCCGAATCTCTTCAGGGATCGTTATCCTTCCGCCTGCTATTACTTCGGCAAAGAAAGGAATGTCCTCTTCATCAACTTGAATTGGCAAAGCGACTGTCGCGCCTCCGAGTGCGTTGGGCCGGTCATATAACGTTTTGACAAAACTCACATTAAGGACAGGAGTATGGAGAGATTGTTTCGATTGAAGACTGTTGTAGACTCTGGTAGCGAAGATCTCTCCAAGATGAACTTCGATATTTCAGACGAGCAGAAACTTATCCTGGACGAGGTTGACCGAGCTTGCCGAGAACTTCGACCGTTAGAAGACCAAGCGTACTTGGCGGGAAAATTCAACGATCATCTTATCCCGATTTTCAAGAAGGCCCAACTCCTCGGGCTTCCGATATCGAGACGGTACGGGGAGGGTCAAGGAGCGGACATTCTGACATATGCCCTCGCCTTGGAAAGGATCGGCCGAGAAGGAACTGGAGTTCGAACATTTCTCTCAGGCCATGTCTCACTTGGCCAGATGACCGTGCAAAAATGGGGGAATGAAGATCAGAAACAACGGTATCTTCCCCAAGCGACAAGAGGAGAGAAAGTAATGTGCTTTGGACTCACAGAGCCTACCGCGGGCAGCGACCCCACCTCGCTACGAACATCCTTTGAGGACAAGGGAACCTATTACCTTCTGAATGGAAGCAAAGCCTGGATATCCAATGGAAGCATATCCGATATCTCTATCATATTCGCCTATCCAACGGGCAAGCATGATGGAATGTGCGCGTTCATTGTCGAGAAAGGTTTCGAGGGCTACTCAGCCCAGCAGCAGAAACACAAACTAGGAATGCCGACCTCAGACACTGGATCGATCTTCCTCGACAACTGCAGGGTCCCAAAGGAGAATCTGCTCGGGTCCCCGGGAAAGGGGCTTGGCGTCGCGTATTCGGGCTTGATGAGCGGCAGACTCAGTGTAGCCGCTGGATGTTTGGGAGTCACTGAAGACTGCATTACCGAGGCGGTCAACTATTCAAAGCAGAGAATTCAGCATGGGAAACTGATCGGGAAACACCAACTCGTCCAACGCCACATAGGAATAATGTCAACGAATCTGGAGGCTGCGAAGAACCTCGTATACAAGGCGGCACTGCTTAAACAACGCAGCGATGAACAACCAGGGGACAAGGAGATCCGTGAACGAGCAGACATACTCATCGCCCAATCGAAATACTTCGCATCAAACGTGTCCTTTGACGCTGCTGACAGAACAGTTCAGATATTCGGGTCAAGCGGCTACAGCTTCGAGACAAGAGCGCCCAGACACTTGGTAGACACAAGGGTGTGCCGGATTTACGAGGGAACTGATGAGATCATGGTGCAAAAGATCGCCGTAAACCTCCTCGGGCAGGACTTCGAAGCATATCGATAGCCCCATGTCCCGTATAGGACGGAGCGTAGACCCAACGCTAGTTCCATGTGGACATCCCACTTTTGGGTAGCCTTATTTTCGAGAACACATAGTCTAGCTCTTGGATTCGTAAGAGAGTCTGTCTCCTCTAGGGGCTTGCTATCTTGAACCAAATGTCTCGAAAAACGCTGACGATAGGAATTCAGTCAGTTCTCAACATTTTCTTGGTTGCTTTGCTCTTCAACGAATACGTCCACAACAGGTTCATGCAAGACTACGTGGCCAACGCATTTTCTTCGGTTAGTATCGCCGTCTCGATTGGACTGCTGGCTTCAGCGGCCATTGCCGGAGGCTCTTTCACGGCTTACTCGAGGAGACACCAAATGGATATCGGGAACGGATTACACCCTCTCAAGGCGGAGGTAGCGGCGGGATCAGAAGGCACTCTAGCGGTTCTGGACACGTGTCCATTCTGCAACATACCACTCAAGAACATCTCGGAGAACCGTTTCCAATGCAGGAAATGCCGAAGATACTTCAAGAAATAGCGCAGCTCTACTCTAAGGGACGGATCTACTGGTAAGGTTTCTTAGGAGGCTTAGAACATCCAAGAGAGAAAGAGCACTTCAATATGCAGAGACCTACAGTTCTCCTAGACGAACAGCTATTTGGCCTAGACGAATACCTTAGAGATCTCGGATGGATGACAACTAAGGTTAGACCTGGAGTCACTGACGATGAGGTCGTCAGTCTTGCGAAAGAGAACAAATACATCGTGGTCAGTCTTGACAGAAAGCTTCTCAGCAGATGCCGAGTAATGGGTATCCCATCTGTGGACCTGGGGCTTGAGGTGCAGGCAAAGATCGTACACGAGTCGTTAGAGAAGATCATAACTAGCCACGAACGCCCTTGACAGCCTGCGAGTTCTTGGAGAGAACATCCGCCCTTGAATGTTGAGAAAGAGGAGGACGATTCTTCTCAGTATCTGCAGGAAGCATGTTACTATCTGCTGAAGAAGGGTCTGACCCTCGAACAGGTATCCAAAGCGCTTGAGGTTTCGGAGCAGGAAGCAACTCGACTTTATCACGAATTCGAATCAAGAATAGCTTCTGGGAAAACAGAGGAGAATGAAGTCGACAGGAACCTCTGGGAGGATGTCTACAACGACTCAGTCGGCAACGAGAAGATAACCTTCGTGAGGGACAACGGGTTCTATCATTGCAGACGCGATGACCTTGACAAGATGGACTCTCCCGCCCTCATGGCCATCTTTGAGACGAGCAAGAAATTCCTGGATTTTGACATGTACAGAAGATACTTGGACAGCAAGCCCCCGGTCGGCTATGATCCAATGGCAATGCAGAGGCAGATCAAACGAGCAGTGGATTTGATTGAGCAGATATTGAAACAGAGATGGGAAGGCGGGGAAACAAAAGAGAATGACAGCCTGTCTCGCTAATTCTCCACCCGCTCACGGACGGGCCTAGAGCTAAACCCGATAAACCCCAGGACCGGCGTCAAGGAGAGACAGAGTTGTCGCTTGAAGGATTCGAAGTCGCGGTCGTCGGAGCAGGCCCGGCTGGAAGCGCAGCCGCACTCACCCTCGCCCGAGAAGGGGTTCAAGTTCTGCTCGTTGAACGCGGAACATTTCCCGGTTCAAAGAACGTCTTTGGTGGACGGATCTATAGTTACGCACTCAAACGCCTTCTTGGAGATCGATGGAACGACGCGCCCATTGAACGCTTCGTAAGAAAAGAGGGAATTACGTTCATGACAGCGGACAGCTCGTTCAGTGTCGAATACGAATCGAAAGATCCGACAGGAAGTTTCACATCTATCCGAGCCAAGTTTGACAAGTGGCTGGCGGAACAGGCCGAGAAGGCAGGAGCTTCACTGATTACAGATTCAAGAGTAGACGACCTAATAATCGAGGGTGGACGGGTTAAGGGAATAATCGCGGGTCAGGACAAGATTCCAACCGATGCCGTGATCGCGTGTGATGGAACCACTACGAGTCTCGCCCGAAAGGCAGGACTCACGACCATGCTAGAACCTGAGGAAGTGTCGATGGGAATGAAAGATGTCATTGAGCTTCCAGCCGATAGGATTGAGGAGCGCTTTGGACTTGAACCCGGAGAAGGTGCTGCCCACGTCTTTGTTGGTGAATGCTCTGGCGGACTGCGAGGTGGTGGCTTCCTCTACACGAACAAGAATAGCATGGCTCTGGGAATGGTCGTCGGGGCTGATGATACATCAACGAAAGCAGTCCCATCCCATACTCTGATGGATAAACTGCGAAACCACCGCAAAGTACGACGGCTAATAAGAGACGGGAAGACGATCGAATACGACGCTCACATGATCCCAGAAGCAGGGCCCAAGATGTTGACGAGACCCTACACGGGAGGCATGCTCGTAGCAGGAGACGCGGCAGGACATCTACTCAATAATGGCTACACCTTCAGAGGTGTCGACATGGCAATCGTCTCCGGCATTGCAGCAGCCCAAACAATACTAGAGGCCCGTAAGAGCAAGAACTATTCAGCTCAATCGCTCCAAACCTACGAGCGAAAGCTGAGGGAGGAGCCGGCCCTCAAAGACATGTACACCTTCAGCAAAGTGCCAAAATACCTACGCAACAACAGGCTCTACAGTGTCTACCCCGAGCTAGTTTGCAATGCAGCAGAAGCAATCTATCACGTTGATGGAAACGGAAAGCGAAAAATCTACAAAGAGCTGAGGGCGCAGACGAAAGGAAAGGTCTCTACAATCAGTCTGATCCGTGACCTTCTTGCCGGAGCGAGGACATTCTAAACATGTCTGAGAAACAAGAGGAAATGAGTCTCGACAAACGCTTGGCGCTTGTAAGCTTCAACAAGGATCCCGAGCCGTTTATCGAAGTAGACACGAAGCTCTGTCAGAAATGTGAAAAGAAGCCATGTCTCTACATTTGTCCAGCTCAAGTATACTCATGGCAAGACCAACTGAATTACAACACTGAGGGCTGCATGGAAACAGGCGCTTGCCTCATCGTTTGTCACAAGATTGGAGCCAAAGCCATAAGCTGGAAGTACCCCTCCGGCGGAAAGGGAGTAAGCTTCAAGCTAGGCTGAGCCTGGAAACCCTCTTAACCAACAACCTATCGCCTTCGCAGTCAAGAGATCAGAAATGACCAGCCAAATGGTCGAAATAGCCCACGAACCGCTGAAACGGATCGTCGTCCGAGAACTCGTCAAATACGATAATCCACAACAACTCGTGAACGCACTGTCGTTCATCATGAAGATGGGACAACCTGTTTTACTGACATGGGCAGAGAAGATGGTGTTTGTATCACAGCCAATCCCGCCCTCGGACATGCCGGAGGAATACGCCCGAGGAGAACTCTACATAGCGTCCATAAGCTACGCTCCCATGGCAGAATTTGTCAACAGTGTAAGGTCCGGAAACATTGAGATGCCCGTAATCGACGTGTCTCGAAGCCCACTCAGCCAAGAACTTGCAAGATTCCTAAAAACGAAGCTCGAGGACGCCTAACAAACCAGTTCAGTTCTTGCCGTAATACTTTCTCATCTCCTGAGTGAGTGCAGGGACGACCTCGAAAACATCCCCGACGATTCCGTAATCTGCGAATCCGAAAATTGGCGCCTCTGGGTCCTTGTTTATCGCCACTATCACCTTTGAGTTTATCATGCCAACTCTGTGTTGAATGGCTCCAGAGATGCCGCAGGCGATATACAGCGTCGGAGAGACAGTTCTACCCGTCTGTCCAACCTGGTCCGAGTGCGGCCTCCAACCTGCATCGACCGAAGCTCTTGATGCTCCGACAACACCGCCCATGACACTAGCGAGTTCCTCCAGAATCTTGTAGTTCTCCGGTCCTCCCATTCCTCTTCCGCCCGACACGATGACTCCTGCCTCGGTGAGGTCCTGTTTCTTCGCCCCATGAGTGACGAATTCCTTCACGGTCATCCTGGTGGTTGGCTTCTGGAATGATAGAGATTCGACCGACGGCCTGATTGGAGGAACTCTCTCCTTGGCGGTGAACACATTTGGCCTAAGAGTTGCAACCTTGGGATTACCTCTCATTCTGATTTTCAGCAACACCTTGCCTGCATAAGCAGGGCGAGTTGCAATGAGATCATCGTCGATGATTTCCAGCTCAGTGCACTCTGTTGCGACGACGGTGTTGAGATGGATTGCGAGACGCGGCGCTAGGTCCTTGCCGGTCGAAGTGGCTGGGAGAAGAATGGCGCTAGGGTTGATCTTCTTCGCCAAGTCGAGAGCGATTTGTCGATAAAAGTCCGGCTGGAAGAGTTTCAACGCCTCGTCGTCGGCAACCGAAACCTTGTCTGCACCGAACTTACCGAGAGAACCTGCCTGGTCCGTTATTCTGTGACCTATGGACAAGGCGTGAACCTCGCTCTTTGAGCGGTCAGCCAACCGTCTGGCCTCGGTCACCGCTTCGAATGCCGATTTTCGGAACTCGCTCCCCGAGGATTCCGCGAATACAAGAATCGGGCCCTGCATCTGCCTAGATCACTTTGGCCTCTTCGTGCAGAACCTTGACCAACATGGGAACAGCTTCTATGCCCTTCCCTAGGACCCTGCCTGGAGGTCGAGGTGGAGGGTATTGTACCGAGATCGTCTCTAGGACGCTGGGAAACTGTTGAGGCTCTTTTACGAGAATGGGTTTCTTTCTAGCAGCAACTAATTCTCTAAGCGACGCGTATCGGGGAACCGTCAAGTCTTTCTCCGCGGTAAATGAAGACGGAAGGGTAGCTTCGACAACGATTACCCCTCCCTCAACTTCTCGATGAGCCACAGCTTTGCCGTCGGAGATGTCAAGTTTGACGATTTGAGTGACACATGGGATTCCGAGAAGCTCAGCTACCATTGGCCCAACTTGTTGATTGTCGTCATCAACACCCTTCTTGCCCAACAATAGAACGTCGAAATCGACAGTTTTCAATTCGGCTGCAATTGCCCTGGCGACCGCGCTCGGGTCAGCTGGAAAATCTTCGCTCTTGAGATGTATGGCCCTGTCCGCACCGAGCGCTAGGGCCTTGAGAATTATGTTGGTTGACTTCTCTGGTCCGAGAGTGAGAACGGTGACTTCTCCGCCGTGCTTCTCCTTTAGCTGGACGCCCTGTTCAAGGGCATATTCCTCATACGGGTTGATTACGAACTCTGCATCACTTGTAACAATAGACTTCCCATCTGGCGCTATCTTGATGCGGGTTGCTGTGTCTGGAACGCGCCGCACGCACACGACAACTTTCAGTTCTTAGCCGCCTAGCCGAATCCAAATTGAGGCGAAGAATAAGGTTTCCTTGAACAAAGCGGGTTTCCGTATTAATTATGGTAAACAGTTAAAGCCCGGAACAGTGTTCAATTAGAGCGGGTTTAACATGGCTTTAACAGACCCGGTCAACATCCTACTCGTACTAGGCGTGCTGGCAGTCATACTCATCTGGGGCCCACAAAAGATACCCGAGCTGGCAAGATCCATTGGCAGGGCACGCAAGGAGTTCGACGACGCTTCAAAGGGACTGACGAATCCGACGGGATCTCTTCAGCAAGGGGTTTCCGCTTCTGACCCCCTGATAGAAACTGCGCAAAAGCTCGGGATCAATACGCAAGGCAAGACGCGTCAAGAGATATCCGACGAGATCGTCAACGCAGCGAAGTCGAAATAGTCGAACCGGTTCCGACCGGCAGCTAGGCCTAAACGTCACTTGTGATGGGGCCAGTTGAGTACGAGATATGATCTTGTAGAGTTTTAATTAGGCCCGCAGAGGAAATCAGAAGCTCTTGCCCGCGGACGAATCGCACGAAAGAGTTCAACCTCTTTGGGACCATATTTCAGAGCTCTCGAGACGAGCGAAAGTTTGGATTTACTCCTTTGTAATTTCAACGCTTCTCTACCTCCTGATCCCATCTGACCTTTCGTTTGTACAGAATCCATTCCAAGGCTACCACCCCATTATCACAGCCATACTTCTCGGGATCAAAACGAGGCTATTGCCGTCAGGATACATTCTGATAGGAGGAACGGTTACAACACCTCTGGAAATAATCCTTGTAGCTGCGGCAGTGTTCGGATTCGCCACGAGCGTTCCTGTGCTCGCTTACGAGATCTACAAGTTCATCGATCCCGCCATCAAGCCCAACGAGAAACAGTCAGTCTACCCCTTCGTTGCAGCATTTTCGACTCTATTCTTGGTAGGCGCTGCGTTCGCGTTTTTCGTCCTCCTGCCCTTCGTATTCTACTTCTCTCTGCCCTTCTTCCAAGGTCTCGGAATATCCCCCTTCATCTACGCGGACCAATTCTACAACCTTATTTTCTTCGTCATCGTAGCGGCAGGTTTCGCTTTCACGATTCCCGTCTTCTTCGTCCTCCTGGTCAAATTGCACGTTCTCGGGACTAAGATGCTTACAAAGAATCGAAAATATGTCTGGGCAGTAACCTTGATTCTAACTGCGGTCGCCTCGCCGGATGGCGGCCCTTTGGCAGACATTGCTCTGTTTGTTCCGATAATCATACTCCTCGAAGGCTCAATCTGGTACGCAAAGAGATACGAAAAAGGGCGCGAGGAAGAAGAACCGAAGAGCATGTCCATTCGAACAACATGCACATTCTGTGGAGGAGACATAGACGCAGGCGGCGTGTTCTGCAACCGCTGCGGAAAATCAAGGCTCTAACCCCGAACTCCTTCGTTTCACCGGGAACCTCCCGATCCGTTAAAAGAGGCTGTTTCGAGTTTGGAATTAGATGATGAATTTCCGCAAAAACATGCGGACGGAGCGTTCTCAGCCAACGCAATGACGAACGACATCGGGCGGGCTGATAACATAGTGCTGTCCGCCCGAATCCATTCCTTTCAAAGCTTGATTTCTAGGCCAATTATGAAAGCCGAGCCTAGAAACGGGTGAGCTTGCTGAACGAACGGATGGTTGCTTTGCCAAGTCCAAATCATCGTTAGCGATTCAAAGAAATATTATAACGGGAGGAAAGAGAAGGATTTCCAGCATACTCGCCCAACAATCCTGTGTACGACCCATTGATAGTGCTAAAGTCCCAACTCTTCCCTGAACTCTGGCAACTCTTCAATAAGATCCCGTTTCTAAGAGCTACACCTAAGGAGAACTCATCGGCCTCTCTTTACGGTGAGAAGTACCTCAAACGACTCCTCTGGTACTTGTTCGCTGGAACACGCGGAGGACCTAGTAGGGTTGAGATCATCAAAGCTCTCCAGAATCGTCCCTGCAATGCCAATCAGCTTGCCCAAGTTCTCCGTGTAGACTACAAGACCATCCAGCACCATGTTAGAGTTCTAGAGGAGAATGGCCTGGTCGTTCCATCTGAAAAGGGGGCCTACGGTGCTGTGCTCTTTCTGACGCCAAAGATGGAAGAAGCGCTCCCGATCCTGGACGAGATTTGGAGTAAAATTGGAAGAAGAAAGATAAACGAAACAAATGCGAGAAAGAGTGACTGAGCTTGGGTTATGCACTGTGGGCTAGCGCGATAGTTGCTTTTGCGAACATAGCAATGACCCTTGCCTTGCTCGCAATTTACCTCGGGACGTACAGAAAGGTCAAGTCTTCCTTCACTCTGGGTCTCGTTCTCTTTGGCAGCTTCTTCGTAATACTGAACCTATCGATTCTCGTATTTTGGATATTTTTATTCCAAAACGTGAGTTCAGCTGCCAATTTTGTAGATCAAGCTTCGATCTACATGCTTCTAGTCAATGTCGGAGAAGCCCTGGCCTTGGCAAATCTCCTTCGAGTGACCTGGAAATAGGAGCAGAACCAGAACTCCTGTGACCATTCCGCTCCGTTGGAACTCGAATCGCTGAGACCTTTACCCTCTAGTAATTCAGCTCCTAGGCCTGCATAGATCCTTGACATGCGAGAAACACCTACATCCCAGGTTCCTATTGCGAGTAGCCCTCTACAGCTATCTCCAGGTAGAATATGGGATAGATTCCGGGGAGATTTGGAAAAACTGTTATTACCGCTTCGAGATGCGCTTTAAAAATAAGGAGAGTAAATTGAACGACTCAGATAACCAGACTAAAGAAGAAACGCAACGAAAAATCACACGAAGAGACTTTCTAAAATACAGTGCAGGAGTAGCGGCGGTCGCCGCAGGCGCCGGGACGTTATTGGGCGGACTGCCCCTTCCATCAAGCACAACAAGCTCACCCCAAGCTAGGTCGAACAGCAACACAAGGTTGGTTGTCATGGTGAACGGTGACGAGTTAACAGTGATGAGTGGCGACAGCGAGAAGGTTGTGAAAGACGCCGGTCTCGCTTCCGCAATTGCTGGGAAAATGGAATAGAGGTCAGTAACAATTGACATCTCATAGAGAAGCCCCCCGAATATCCCAAGACCCAGTAGCAGACAACACCGACCTTTACGCATTCGTAAGCCCCGACAAGCCAGACACGGTCACGATACTCGCAAACTACATCCCCTTGGAAGAGCCAGCGGGTGGACCGAACTTCCACCAGTTTGGAGATGACGTGCTCTACGAGATTCTGATAGACAATAACGGAGACGGCAAAGAAGATGTCACCTATCAGTTCCGCTTCAAGAACAAGATCACTAACCCAGACACATTCCTCTACAACACCGGTCCGATATCGTCTCTAGACGATACCAACTGGAACATGCGACAATTCTATTCAGTCACAAAGGTTCGAGGCCCGAGAAGGTCTGGAGATTCCACCCTCTTGGCTGAGGAGCTAGCCTCGCCCCCTGTTAACATAGGGCCACGGTCCACTCCAAAGTACATTGATCTTGCAACCGCTGGGATCCATGAGCTGGGTAGCTCGGGCACGTTCTTTGCAGGACAACGGGACGAAGCCTTCTACGTGGACCTCGGCTCGATCTTCGACCTCGCTGCATTAAGACCAGTCCAGTCGTTACATCTCATAAACACACCTGGAAACGCTCCTGGTGTTGACACCACGAAGGGGTTCAGCGTCCATAGCATTGCAATGCAGGTTCCAAAGTCCGAGTTGACCGATGCCAGCCTTTCAGATGCGACAGCCCCAAGTTCTAGCATTGGAATCTGGGCTGCTGCGAGCCGTCGGAGAGGAAGGGTACTTCACAACGCGGAGCCAGAAGATGACGACGATGTGCTTGTAACCCAGGCCGGACAGTTCGTACAAGTCTCCCGGTTGGGAGAGCCATTGATCAACGAGGTCATAATACCGTTGGGAGACAAGGATTTCTGGAACAACCAACAACCGTATCACGACTCTCAATTCCTTAAGTACTACACGAACCCTGAGCTTCAGAACCTGCTGCCTATTCTCTACCCAGGCGTCTTCCCTAACCTTGCCAGCCTTCTGACACAGCCTCCGGCGAGCAGGCCTCGAAATGACTTGGTCGCTATCCTGTTGACAGGCATACCAAACGGCGTTGTTCCAGGGTTCAAAGGAAACTTCACAGGCACCACTCAGGCTGATCTACTTCGACTGAACCTTGCCATACCACCCACCGACAGCCCCAAGCGGCTAGGCCTGCTGGACGGGGACGTAGCAGGCTTCCCCAACGGACGCCGAGTCACCGACGACGTGATAGACATCGAAGTGAAAGCTGTCGCAGGCGCAGTCTACAACCTGGTCAACTCCTCCTTCACACCAGACCCGAACATTGCTGCGATAAGCGACGGCGTAGACACAAACCCAATCCAGGCACCCAACACAACATCATTCCTCTCAACATTCCCCTACCTGCCACATCCCGTCCCAGGCTACGAGCACTCCCACGACACCTAACCCGGACCAAAGTGCGGCTTTACCACCGCATTCTCCACTATTTTCATACCAATTCTAGGACCCGCTGCGTCGACTCTACGACTATTGAGTCGAGATGCTCTTCATTTTGCAGGCTTTGATTCGGCGGATTCTGACATCTAAGCTAGATCTGAAGTAGTTTTCAGAGAATCATTTCAAAAGTCTTATTCTACCGTAGTTCTACGCTGATTTGGTACCTGTTGCCCTGTACGGTTATTGTCGGCGGGTTTTTCGGAGACGAGGGGAAGGGGAAGATAGCCGCTTATCTAGCAATGAAGGACAAACCCGACATATGCGTTCGGGGCGGGAACGGACCCAATGCTGGTCATACTGTGATCCACGGTGGGGTCCAGTACTCCCTCAGACTCATCCCGAGCGGCTTTGTCAACCAGTCAACACGGCTTCTCATTGGACCCGGGGTCCCTGTGGACCCGACCGTCTTACTCGACGAGCTCCGGAAAACCGACTCCGAACGAAGGATCGAGGTTGACAATCAGTGCGCTGTCGTGGAGCCACGCCACAAAGAGCAGGAATCACGATCGGACCATCTATCAAACAAAGTGGGCTCCACCAAAAGTGGAGTCGGGGCTTGTAATGCCGAGCGAGCCTTGAGAATGGCGAAATTAGCTCAGCAAATTCCGAGCCTCAAACCCTACGTCGGCGATACAGTCGGAGAAGTTCAGAAAGCACTCTCAGAGAAGAAGAAGATCATGATCGAGGGGACACAGGGCACGTTCCTCAGCCTCTATCACGGAACCTACCCCTACGTAACCTCCAAAGATACTACCGCCTCGGCGGCGTGCGCCGATGTCGGGGTCGGCCCTACTCAGGTTGACGACGTAATCGTCATTTTCAAGGCATACGTGACAAGGGTAGGAGAAGGCCCCCTAGAGGGGCAATTAGACCGTGATGAAGTTGCACGTCGCGGTTGGACAGAATTTGGAACCGTCACTGGACGAGAGAGAAGGGCAGCGCCGTTTGATTTCGCGTTAGCAAAAAGGGCTGTTCAGCTTAACGGAGCAACGCAAATCGCCTTGACTAAGCTCGACGTGTTGTTCCCGAACTCGAAGGGAGTTAAGAGAATGGGCGATCTTGGCAAAGAGGCTAGGGACTTCATCTCTAAGATCGAACAAGAAACGGGAGTCCCAGTTACGCTGATCGGTACTGGACCTGGTGAGGCCGACATTATCGACCTAAGGCAGACCGGGAAGAATATGTCATCTCAACACCATTTGCAAGCGCGAATTCAGACGAGCCGAATCCAAATTAGAAGACAAAGCGGCCGTTCTATGGCGTCTTTTGAGTCTTCGTAACTATCGAAGACTTCATCCTAGCGAACCAGATTCTGACTTCGAGGTTGGGTGCTGCTCTGGAAAGAGCCGTTACGACCAAGAACGGAACCACTGTCGCGAGGATTGTCTGGATTACGTTGTAGATCGCGATTCCACTCAGGTAAAAGGTCAGGAATGAGGAAGAGAACGCTACATTTGGTGCGAAGACGAAAATCAGGAAGGCGTAGTTAATCGGAGTCAAAACAACTGCTCTAAGCACTGCGCCAGTTGCAACCATTATGACGAACCCTACCGCTCTTCCTCCAGCTCGTTTGAGAATTCGAGAGTAGGCTCCGTATCCCAACCACATTCCGAAAAGCATACTCGTTACCGCGAACAGCTTGAGTAGAGGGCCCCATACGGGAAGGGAAGGAGAGAAGTTGAGAAACACATAGTGCAGCAGCGTGGTTAGCAGACCGACTGCAGGCCCGAACAACAGAAAGGCCAGAACGTCAACTATCTCCGCCAAGTCGAGCCGGAGAAAGGGAAGGGCTGGATCAGGATAGGGTATCTGAATTAGAAACGCAACTACCGCGGCTAGAGCACCGAAGACCGCTGCTCCGGTAAGGGAAGTCGTCCGGGAAGCGCTCGTCGGCTGGCCCGTCATGAACCCGGGGGGTCCGTTCTACTCATAAAAGAGTTTCTACTCAGAATTGAGTTGCGGGTCTAACCAGCTCTACTTGGGATTTCGCGCTATGACATGAAGCGGTATAATTTCCTGAAGACATCGAGCGGTCTGTGTCTTTCCATGAGGATCCCGTCTCTTCATCGTGATCAAGTCTTCAGGAGTATCAACGTCGAAAGACAAGCGGGGATTTGAAACTGAGTAGACAGCTAGTCCTGTCTTCTGTGCTGCTCTGAGATGGGTACTGAAGCTCCATCTCCCATAGGCCGGCGCGATAATGTTGGGAGGCTCTCGCACCATTACATTGGTCCCTCCCTTTAGGGAAGGGGACAAGACGACTCTTGGAGCCGTGTCCCCCGTAGAGTACAATTCTTTCAAATCTCGTTTTTCCACCAAGGGCATGTCCGCCAATAGAACTGCCACCGACGATGCTCGTTCGCGCATCGCAAAGAGCGTTGACTGTCGTACCCCTGCGTTGAGCCCTTGTCCTTCTTGGTGGAGAAATGTCCCTTCGGGCAACTTTGCTTCCTTCTCGACATTTAGGTCAGGGGATACAACAAGGACTCTGTTGAACAATCCGGAATCTTCGCATGCAGTCAACACGTCTTTCAGCAGTGCGATGATGAGTTTTTTCTTGTTCTGTGGATCTAGGGCACGGGAAAGCCTGCTTTTGCTGTCGAGCAATCCTTTGACAGGGATGACTGCGAAGTCTTTTGTCAAAGGGTCTCCGCCAGCTTCAGGGTATCTTCTGCCAATCGGACTCTCGCCGCCGAGGAATCCATTATTGTTTGGGTTGAGGCTACTTTCATTCCAAGGCTACCAATCTTTGAGGCAAGGGCCTTGTCGACATGATCAATAATGAAGCCTCTCAGGAGTCCTTTGTAGAGTTGGGCGACTCCGAGGGGAGAGACCTCCAGTCCTAAGTGGCGCATGATACGATCTAGTGGACCCTTTATCGATCTGCCTCCAACGATTGGACTGATTCCGAGTATTCGGCCTTTTGTCTTCGCCAGAGCGTTGCGGATTCCGGGAATAGCAAGGATTGGTCCGATGCTGAGAATGGGGTTACTCGGGCAGAGGATGATGACTTCTGATTTTTCTATTGATTCCACAACGCCCGGCGCAGGTGTCGCTATGCTCGCTCCCTCGTAGCTTACGTCCTCAACATTATCCTCGAATTTTCTCTTGACAAAATACTCCTGGAAATCCAAGAGTCCGGCCAAGGTCTTGATCTTGGTCGCCACCATCTGGTCGGTCATAGGCAGAATTCTTACCTTCACTCCCAAGAACGTTCGAATTTTCTCAGTCAGTTCCGATTGGCTGAATCCTTGTTGGAGAAAGGCTGTTCTGAGGAGGTGGGTTGCGAAGTCCCTGTCTCCGATTCGGAACCATGTTTCAGCCGAGTATCGTTCGAGTTGTGCCATGCAGTTGTAAGTGTCCCCCGCGATCCCGTATCCCTTTTCCCTGTCAACTATCCCCGCGAGCGTGTAAGTCACAATGTCGATGTCGGGGCTGATGTGGACTCCGAGGTAATCAAGGTCGTCTCCAGTGTTGACGATCGCTGTTACTTTTTCTGGCGGGTAGACCCGAGCAAGGCCGTCTAGGAAACGTGCTGCGCCGACTCCGCCTGCAAGGCAGACTACTGATCGGAACATGGTGAAGCGCCTGCGAGAGGGCTTGCGCCAGCCCAGCCTCTAGTTAAAGGCTAGCGCTTTTTCGCTCCAGCTTTTTCGAGAATGTGGTGCGCTTCCCTGAGCTTGTAGACTGCTGTCCTGAGATATTGGTACCCTTCCAAGGGTGATTTGCCGCGAAGCTCTGCCGCACGCCGTAGGGATTCCGCTGATTCCTTGACTAGTGGAATTGGCTCGGCGTTCCTCTTCCTCACTGGAACGGGGGGGTCCTCGTCCTCAAGACGGTAGGTGAGGGAGTAGAGGAGGCTGCTGTATTCGGATGCTTCTTCAGCGAGCCAGACTTTCTTCTCGGAGTCCGTCCCACCTTTGGAGAGATTGTCCAGAGCAATATCGAGCTTGGTCTTTGCTTCTTCCAAGGCCCTGCCGACCTTCTCCTCTAGCAATCGCTGTTCTTCGGCGATATCCATCAAAGAGGACCATGACCTGGCTATTCTACGGTGACGCTCTTGGCCAGATTTCTCGGATAGTCGGGGTCATGGCCCAAGATTACTGACATGTAGTAGGCCAGGAGTTGCAGTGGAACGACGTAGGCGATGGGGGTGGCGAGCGATGGAAGGGAGTCCGGTATTTCTATCACATCGTCGGATAGGTTTCTGATCTCCTCGTCTCCCTCTTCGATGATCGAGATTATTCTTGCGCCGCGAGCCTTCATCTCCATGATGTTACCGATTATCTTCTTGTGAGTCTCGTCCTTCGGTGCAACGAATACTACTGGGAATCCTTCTTCGATGAGTGCGATGAAGCCGTGCTTGCTCTCGCCTGCCGGGTACGCCATCGCTGGAATGTAGCTCAGCTCCAGGAGTTTCAATCGTCCCTCCAAGGAGGTTGGCACATTGATTCCTCTCCCCAGGAAACAGATGCTCGACGCGCCACTGCAGCTCTCGGCAATCTTCTTCACATTCTCAACCTTCGTGGTTAGCAGGTTCTGGATCAGGGCAGGGGTTCGGTGTAGAGCGTCTTCCAGCTCGCTGATCTCTCTCGATGAAACCTCCCCTTTCTTTCTGCCAATCGCGATAGCGAGTCTGAGGAGAACCGTGACCTGTGAAGTGAAGGCCTTTGTTGATGCAACACCGATTTCAGGTCCCGCGTTCTGTCCAATATACACATCGGACAATCGCATTAACGTGGAACCCAAGACGTTTGTTATGCTGACAATCGAGGCCCCCTTCGCCTTCGCATCTCTCACCGCGTTGAGAGTGTCCATGGTCTCGCCGGACTGGCTTACCGCAAGGATCGCGGTTTTGGAGTTGACGAGGTCGAGGGCTTCATCTGAGAACTCGGACGCGACGATGACCCTCACGTTCATTCCGGCAAGTTTCATGAGGGCTTGTCCTCCTACGAGCCCGGCGTGGTATGAGGTTCCGCAGGCGACGATGAACACTTTCTCGGCGTCCATCAGCTTGCTTGCGAGAAGGTCATAGTAGATCTCGTGCGTTCCCATGGCATCCCTTATCGTATGGACTTGCTCGTGGATTTCCTTGAGCATGAAGTGTCGGAAGCCCTGTTTCTTCGCGGACTCCGGGTCCCAGGTAATGGTGATGGGATCTCTCCTTACGGGAACTCCGTTCTTCGCTTTGAGGATCTTGAGCCCGTTCGGGTCGAGAATGGCCATTTCTCCCTCTTCCAGGATCAACGCCTTTCGTGTCAAAGGTAGGAAGGCAGCTATGTCGCTGGCGCAATAGTATTCGCCATCTCCCAGTCCGAGGACTAGCGGGCTTTCCTGCCGGGCGCACAGAATCGTCTTCGGTCTCTCTACACTTGTTAGGACGATGGAGTAGGCACCCTCTAGTCGGTTGATCGTTTTCCGGAACGCTTCTTCGAGACTGAGACCCTGGCTAAGATATTCCTCAACCATATGGGGAACTACTTCGGTGTCTGTTCGTGAGAGGAACCGGTGCCCTTTGGTTTCGAGCTCACGTTTGAGATCGAGATAATTTTCTATGATACCGTTATGGACGACGGCGATTCGGGATTTGCAGTCGACCAATGGGTGAGAGTTTTCCTTGACTGGACGGCCGTGTGTTGCCCAGCGGGTGTGTCCGACGCCTACCGGGCCAGGGAGATCGTCAAGGTTGTATTTGGCGTGGACCTCGTCGAGTCGTCCGCTATCCTTCTTTATTGTGAGTGTCCCATCTGCGACCGTTACTTCGCCGACAGAATCGTATCCTCGATATTCTAGCCGTTTTAGAGCCGCGTGGATGAGAGGGGCCGCTTCTCTCCCGTCATGGAGGACGCAACCGAATATTCCACACAAGGACGGGAGGAATAGCGGGGTGGGTTGGCATTAAGAGTTCTTGAACGGAACGTGGAGAGGCGGGGGCGCGAGACTCGAGCAGGCCCCCGGGGGCTAGAACATTCACTGTTATCGTTTCAGCTAGCGATTCAATTGCTGTTTCAGGATTGGTTTCAGGAACCGTTTCAAAACTTGTTTCAAGACCTGTTTCGAGAATCGATTTCAGAACCTGATTCCTATTCTATGTTTTCTCCGGAAAAAGGTAGAATTGAGGAACCGATAGCACATCATAATAATCAGAACCGTCAACCCCGAACTGGTTCGAGCAAATGGCTGAAGCACTATTCCTCGTTCTCCTAATCCTCCACATTGGAGCAATAGTAGCCTGGATGGGAGGCGCCGCACTCTTCGTCTCCGTCATCATTCCCTCGCTCTCGAAAATGTCTCTTGCTTCCAGAGCTGAATTCATCCTGTCCGCACTGCCAAGATACCTCAGGTTCATCACCGGAAGCTCAATACTCGCAATAATAGCCGGACTCATACTGTACGGGTACTACTTCGCAACCTCTTCTACCTCAAGTTTCTCCGGGCTCATCTACATTCAGGCAGGCGCCGTGCTCGGCCTAATCGTCCTCGTAATTGCGCTCGGAATCCTAGTCCCTTCGGGGCGGAAACTCATATCACTCGTAAAACAAGGTCCCAAACCACAAGCGGAATCAGCTACTCCGGATCCAACATTGGCGCAAATCTCGAAGCTGCAACGAAGGATGGGAATGGCCGGACGACTAGGAGTCGCCCTGCTCGGAATCGCCCTAATCCTGATGATAATCGGAGCGAGCTAGACTGGCTCGGCGCTAGAATACTCAGGTAAAGTTTCACCCCTGCTTCCCTCTTACCCCTAAGGAAAGGGACGGATGAGGACGTTATTCCATAATGCTAAATAAGCGGGCGGGGTAATTGGGCCCTATCTCTGGTGTGAACGGGGATGGGTGGTCATCTTTACTGGCATAGACCCGCTCCCAAGACCCTCATCCAGGTCTAAGCACCAGAATCAGACTCTAGCATTCAAAACAAGCTACGAAGGACCTCGTTCAAGCAGGCGTTTCGCAAGACGCCAGCGCCGCCATCTAATTATCGTGAAATTTGGCGGGTCAAGCCTATCCAACGGGAAAAAGATCAGTCTCGGAGCGGAATCCGTTGCCAGAGAATACTCCAAGGGAAACAGGCTAGTCGTAGTGGTCAGCGCCATCGGGAAAACCACTGATGAGCTTCTCGAACTGACAAACCACGGCGCGGGAATAGTAGAAACAGATAGGGACGATATTCTCGCGATGGGCGAGAGAACCAGCGCCAGGATCTTTGCAGCATCACTGAAATCACGCGGGATACAAGCCCGACACTTTGACCCTTCCGACAGAGACTGGCCAATCATAACGGACCATAACTTTTCAAACGCAAACCCAATGAGAACAGCAAGCATTCAACGTATTCGAAAATATCTAAAACCCGTAGTCGAGGACGGAATTATCCCTGTCATCGGTGGCTTCATAGGCCGAACTAGAGACGGAAGAATCACCACGCTCGGACGCGGAGGAAGCGACACCACAGCCCTCCTCCTCGCCACCGCACTCGGAGCAGACGAGGTTGTCCTAGTAACCAGCGCGCCAGGAATCCTCACGGGAGATCCTAGCTTGATCAGTAATGCGCATGTTCTCAGAACCATCGACATGAAGACGTTGATTGGAATCGCCGATAGCGGAACAAAATTCATCCATCGAAAGGCACTACGATACAAAGACCCAGCGATCAACATCCGAGTCATACCCAGCGCAGCAGGAAGACTCGACGCACAGGGAACGCAGATCACAGGCGGACCACTGCCCGACCTGGAAGTGAAGATCCACAACCCCGACCCAGTAGCCTCCATAACCCTGGTAGGAAGAGACCTACCCCAGAACCCAGAGCTTATCCGGAAAGTCACCAAGATCATCAGAACGAATCTGGTCGCCATCTCGCAAGACAGCGACAGCGCGATACTCTACCTCAGCCAGACACCAAGCCTGCGAGGACAAATATCCAGACTCCACGACGTAGTCGCAAAAGACCCTCACGGTCTAGCAATTGCCGCCAGGATGGGAATGGCTCTAATCACAATCAAAGGTGTTGGCTTAGAAGAAACACCCGGAGTGGTCGCAAGAATCAGCGATGCATTGCGCTCGAGTAACATCAACATATTCGGCGTCCTCACCATAACATCCTCTGTCCTTGTCCTTGTCGACTGGAAAGTCAGGAAACAGGCGGGCATTTTGATCAGAACCTCGCTGGAGAACAACTAGAATGGCGAAAAAGAGAAAGGTAGCCGTCCTCGGCGCGACCGGAATGATGGGTCAGAAATTCGTCCAGCTGCTAGCCCACCATCCATGGTTCGAGGTGAGCGCGGTCGCCGCATCCGACAAGAACGTTGGTAAAGAATACGCCACCTCGATCGGATCGAGAAAAGAGGCGAACCTCCCCGATGAGCTCGGGGGACTCGTACTAACAGAACCCAAGCCACAAGCCCTTGACGACCCAGACCTGGCCTTCTCAGCCCTGCCTGCTGAAGTCGCAGGACCAGTAGAGGAGGATTTCGCCAAAGCCGGGATGCCGGTATTCTCTAATGCGTCATCACATAGAATGGATCAATTCGTTCCACTCCTGAACCCCGAAGTAAACCCTGAACATGTC
>WNFB01001497.1_pt1 | contig 19964 bp, 16 predicted proteins | sample 5400501 | NCBI WGS metagenome assembly WNFB01 (sample SAMN13153341, study PRJNA577476) | soil metagenome | isolation source: 200 cm saprolite under Douglas fir tree site 2 hole 1 | place: USA:California | collected 2015-04-18 | reverse complement strand
GCTGTCCAGAGACCGGCCGCTCGGGGGCCAGCTGTCCAGAGACCGGCCGCTCGGGGGCCAGCTGTCCAGAGACCGGCCGCTCGGGGGCCAGCTGTCCAGAGACCGGCCGCTCGGGGGCCAGCTGTCCAGAGACCGGCCGCTCAGAGGCCGGTCGCTCCGGCGCGCCGGTCAGATCCGCAGGGTGCCGCCGGGACTCGCGTTCTGCCACCCTGCCCACTGGGGGCAGGTCTCCCGGCCAGCCAGCCTCAGCGGGCCGGCCGGCCTCAGCGGGCCGCTCGGCGGCCCTGGGCCGCACCGGCGGGCCGGCCGGAGCCTGCGGAGGAACCTGCAGGTGCGGGCCCGCTCGGCCACCGCGCTCTGGCGCGTCGAGAAGCGCGGCGAGTTGCTCCGCCTCGTCGGCTGTCACGCCGAACACGACTCGCGGCTCGCCCCAGGGTTCCTCAAGCGAGTAGCCCACATAGCTCGACACGGACGCCAGCGGTTTATCGCCAGGGCCGTGCGCGGTGCGCCAGCGATCCCACGCCCGCTCCAGCTCCGCTGCAGCCCGCTGTGCACGCACGACCAAGTCCGGATCTCGCATGGTGCGGTCTCTCCCCTCAACGCGATGCCACGCTCCGCCCAGCGGGCGGATCCCCCCCTGGCGCACGCTCGTGCTCAGCCATCATTGCCGTGCCGCCGGGGCCAACCATGCCACTGTGCTTACCGCTCACCGTGCTTGCTGCCACCGTGCTTGCTGATCACCGCTTGCTGATCAACGTGCTTGCTGATCAGGGTGCTGCTGATCACCGCGCTCGCTGATCACTCTGCATACCGCTCACTGTGCTTGCCGCACGGAAGCGCTCGCCACATGGGCACCTGCCTGCCGAGGCCAACCCCCACCCGCCGACCTCGCAACAAGTATTGCGGACCCATCAGCGCGGCAAGAGTGATTACGAGAAGTCGCTTGTTAATTACGAATTGCGATAATCTGGCCTAACTCGGCCGCATCCTGGCCCTCAGCCATGCGCGGGCGATCGCTGGCCCGGGCAAGGCTTCCCGTTGAGGCCGGATCGACCCCGGCAACGTCCGATGGAACCACGTCTAGCTAGCCAGTTCCGTGAACTATGCCCCCCTACGCGGCGCATGGCCACCGGGGCCGACCCCCCCTTGTCTTACTGTCCCTACTTCTGTCTACTTCTCTCTGGCCACCGCCAGCGCACACATCACGCGCCGTCTCGGCTGACCTGCCGCTCATCGCGCCAGGAAGCGGCCAGGCCTCACTCCGAGCGCTGCTGCGGGATCCCCGCCAGCAGGGCGCGAACCTCTGTCTCCCGGTACCGACGGTGACCACCGAGCGTGCGGATGGACGTCAGCTTGCCGGCCTTAGCCCATCGAGTGACGGTTTTCGGGTCCACCCTGAACATGGTCGCGACCTCTGCCGGTGTCAGCAGCGGCTCGGCCTCTGGTGTGCGTGCAGACATGTGTACGGCCTCTCCTCCTGGACCGGTACTGCGATCCTGCGTTTTGTTGCGGTGCCTGGCTCCGTTGGGGAGCCTGCCGTGGATGTCCCATATGGTCTACTCACAGACCATATTGCCATCACCAGCCGTGACAAGTCGACCACCCGGAGCAAAGTTTCTGTGACGAGTTACCCCGTTGCTCCACTGATCTGAGTCACGCTGCGTGATTCTAGCTATACGGAACGTCGCAACGGGCAGATTCGGAAAAGTCCATCCCCCTCCCTTAACTACCTAGCTCGATTAACTACCTAGCTCGATCGCCTCCAGCGCACGCCATCGGGCCCGTAGCCGCTGGTACATAGCGGCGGCTAGCTCAAGTTCCTTGCTAGCCAGGGCATTCACGGCCGCCGAAACCTCAGCAGCCGACTGGTCGCTGCGCAGCGCCTCGTCGTCCAGCAGCTGCACAAGCCCTCCGTAGTCAAGTTCCACTATCGAGTGCGGATGGAACTCCTCAAGCCACCGGCCGATCTCCTCAAGCTCGGCGCCGACGCGAAGCAGTGCCGGGACGCCGCGGTCAGGCTCCGCACCGCGGCTGCCGGGCATCCGGCGGGCCGTGGCCAGCGACCGGGCGACCCGCCTGCGCGCCTGGGACATCGCCGTGGCATAGACCAGCGTCCGGGTTGCGGCGGCCGTCGCCGGGCCCCTGCTCTCCCCCGCGGCCGGCGTGCCAAGGACCAGCCAGCGCTCGGTCGGCGCGAAGGGCACGAACCAGGACAGTGGCACCGACCAGGCGTTCGTCTGTATGTATACACGCGGCTGGCCTTCCCGCCCCTCCCAGCGGGCGAAGGCAGCGGCGGCCTGTTCGGCCTGACGCGGGGCGAACGCATCCGACATGGGCGGCCTGGCGGTAGCCCGCAGCCTGCTCAGGGCGAGCCATGATCGCAGCCTGGTCTGCCACGGACAGACGTAGGTTATGCCGTCCGCCCACCGCACGTACGCGTCCCTGCTTTCCTGCGCGGGGGCCACGATCGGCGGCAGCGCGATCAGCCTGCGCAGCGCCTCGGCATGCTCCGCGGCCAGTGCGCTGGCCCGGCGAGGCCGGTCCGGCGACGTCGCGTAGGCAGCCCAGTGGGCCCGCTCGGCCGGATCAAAGGCCGAAAGCGGTTCATATACGCGCAGATAGGCAGCGCAGGGCAACATAACCAAATCGTGACATGCCATGGTGTACCGGGAGAAGCCCCCCAGATAACGAGATCGTCACTACCTGCGCTGCGGTAGCTAGCCGTCGGCATACGCTGGTTCCTGTGCCCGCCTCGACGAGGACGCGGGACCGAGCCGGGAGTCACTGCCGTGACGAATATATTCGGAAGCGCCCACCGAGCCGCCGGCGCTGACAGCGACGATAGCGCGCAGGTACCGGGCGGCGGCGCGAACGGCCAGCCGGGGCATGAGCAGGTGGTTTACTGCCAGGACCCCCCGACCGGCCTGCGCGCCATCATCGCGATCTACTCGACCAGTCTTGGTCCGGCGCTAGGCGGCACCCGCTTCTACCCCTATCCAAGCGAGGACGCCGCGCTGGCCGACGTGCTCAACCTGTCCAGGGCGATGGCCTATAAGAACTCACTGGCCGGCCTCGACCTCGGCGGCGGCAAGGCCGTCATCATCGGGGATCCGGCCCGGCTCAAGTCCGAGGCGCTACTGCGAGCCTACGGCCGGTTCGTCCAGTCACTGAACGGGCGTTACGTCACCGCCTGCGATGTCGGCACCTTCAGCGAGGATATGGACATCATCGCCCGCGAGTGCACGCACGTCACCGGCAGGACGGTGGCCAACGGAGGGGCCGGGGATTCCTCCGTCCTGACCGCCTTCGGCGTCTTCCAGGGAATGCGCGCCGCGGCGGAGCATGTCTGGGGCAGCGCCAGCCTGGACGGCCGGCGGGTCGCCGTCGAGGGCGTGGGCAAGGTCGGCCGCCGCCTGGTCGGGCACCTGATGGAGGCGGGCGCTCAGGTCGTCATCTGCGATGTCTCCGCTGAAGCCGTCGAGCGGGTCCGCGCGGAGCATCCCGCGGCGGAGGTAGTGGCGGGCCGGGCCGAGCTGATTGCCGGGAAGATGGACGTCTATTCGCCGTGCGCGCTCGGCGGTTCCATCAACGACGACACCGTGGCGACGCTCAGCGCGCGGATCATCTGCGGCGGCGCCAACAACCAGCTTGCTCATCCCGGCATCGAGAAGCAGCTCGCCGACCGAGACATCGTGTACGCCCCGGACTACCTGGTGAACTCGGGCGGGGTGATCCAGGTCGCCGACGAGTTCGCCGGGTTCAGCTTCGACCGAGCGCGGTCAAGAGCAGCACAGATCTTCCACACCACCAGGAACATCCTGGCGATGGCCGACGAAGAGGGCGTACCACCCGCGGTCGCCGCCGACCGGCTCGCCGAGCGGCGGATGTCCGAGGTGGGCCGTCTGCGCGGCATCTGGCTCGGTGGCTGACCAGCCCGGTCCGCGTTGCCCGGAAGCGCTTGGCGCTCAAACCAGGTACGGTTATGTCCGTACGGAGGCAGGAAACGCGTCGCGTCCCAGACGGTGGAGAGGCGTCGGGTCCGTCTGTCGTGCAAGAAAGCCCGCCAGCAGCAGCGCAACGAAGACAGCGCAAACGAGGACAGCACAGCGAAGACAGCACGATCGGTGCGGTGACCAGGGGCCTGACCGAGGCCCCGTACGTTCGAGGGGGTCGAGCCAATGGGGCGCGGCCGAGCCAAGGCCAAGCAGGTCAAGGTGGCACGCCAGCTCAAGTACAACAGCGGCGGCACGGACCTTGACCGGCTGCGGGCTGAGCTAGGTGTCGTCACGGACCAGCAGGATGCGAAGTCGGAGGCCGCCTACGCGGAACTCGCCGATCGCTACTCCGTGGATGACGAAGTCGATGACGAAGTCGATGACGAAGAAGACGACGACGACCTAGCTGACGGGCTGGGCGAGGACGAGTCGGCCGACAAGGCGTCCAGCCGGGCAGGCGGCGCATCAGAGAGGGTGAGCAGGCCGGCCGGTACCTGAGGCTCGCTCTCCTGCGCACGGGCAGCTAGCCCGTGCGTACCGATGTATGGCATCGGACGAGCCGGCCACCTGCCTGGGCGCGCCAGGAACGGGTGCCCGGTCAGCCGGGATGGCGCCCGGACAGCCGGGCCGGGCCCGGGCCGGAACTGACCTCGCCGGCCGCCCACGCGGGCACGTTCCTCGACGCGAGCAGCGCAAGCGCGCGATCAGCCGCGTCACGGGCGACGATGGCCACCATCCCCACGCCCATGTTGAAGACCCGCTCCATCTCCCCCGCCGTCACCTGCCCGTGCGCGGCCAGCAGGCCGAACACCGCCGGCGGGCGCCAGGTGCCGCGATCGACGGTCGCGCCGGCGCCGGGCGGCAGCACCCGGCCGAGGTTGGCGGCCAGCCCGCCGCCGGTAATGTGCGCGAACGCGTGCACCTCGCAGCCGCCGGCCAGGGCCAGGCAGTCGCGGGCGTAGATCCTCGTCGGGGTCAGCAGTTCCTCCCCCAGCGGCCTGCCGAGCGCGGCAGGCGCCGCATCCAGCGCCAGTCCGCCGCCGCACTCATCAATCACGTGCCTGACCAGCGAGAAGCCGTTGGAATGCAGCCCCGAGGATGCCATCGCGATCAGCACATCGCCGGGCCGGACGCGGTCGGGCCCGAGCAGCTCATCGGCTTCCACCACGCCGGTCGCCGCGCCGGCCAGGTCGAAGTCGCCGGGGGCGAGGTGGCCAGGGTGCTCAGCCGTCTCGCCGCCGAGCAGGGCGCAGCCAGCGCGCACGCAGCCGTCGGCGACGCCGCCCACGATGGCGGCTACCCGCTCCGGCTGGAGTGCGCCGCAGACCACGTAGTCGGTCATGAAGAGCGGCTCGGCCCCGCAGACCACGAGATCGTCCACCACCATGGCCACGAGGTCGATGCCGATGGTGTCGTACCTGCCCATCCGCTGGGCAATCGTCACCTTCGTGCCGACGCCATCGGTGGAGGTGGCAAGCAGCGGCCGCCGGTAGCCGGTGAGCCTGGACGCGTCGAACAGCCCGGCGAACCCGCCGATGCCGCCGGTAACCTCTGGCCTGGCGGTGCGGGCGACTGATGCGCGCATCAGCTCCACCGCCCGGTCACCGGCCTCGATGTCAACGCCCGCGCTGGCGTAGCTCGGGCCGCGTCGCGGTTGGCTCACCGCCCGGCCTCGGCTGCGCGCATCAGCTCCACCGCCCGGTCACCGGCCTCAATGTCAACGCCCGCGCTGGCGTAGCTCGGGCCGCGTCGCGGTTGGCTCACCGCCCGGCCTCGGCTGCGCTGGCGCTGGCCCCCTCAAGGAGGTGCTTGCCCCGCTCCGCCTCCGCCACCGGGATCGGGTAGTTGCCGTCGAAGCAGGCCCGGCAGAGCCGGCCGGCGGGCAGCGTGGTCGCCTCGGTCAGGCCTGCCAGCGAGACATAGCCCAGCGAGTCGGCGCCGAGCGAAGCCCGGATCTCCTCGACCGACAGGCTGCCCGCGATCAGCTCGGCGCGGCTGGCAAAGTCGATGCCGTAGAAGCACGGCCAGGTCACCGGCGGGCTCGAGATGCGAACGTGCACCTCGGCGGCGCCGGCTTCGCGCAGCATCGCGACGATGGCGCGCTGCGTATTTCCCCGGACGATCGAGTCATCGACGACGACCACCCGCTGGCCGGCGATCACGTCCCTGAGCGGGTTCAGCTTGAGCCGGATGCCGAGCTGCCGGATCGTCTGGCTCGGCTGGATGAATGTCCGGCCCACATAGGAGTTCTTGACCAGGCCCTGCGCGTACGGGATGCCGCTGGCCTCCGCATAGCCGATCGCAGCCGGGGTGCCCGACTCGGGCACCGGGATGACCAGGTCGGCGGGGACGGGGTGCTCGGCCGCCAGTCGCCTGCCTGTTTCCACCCGGGTGGCCTGCACCCCCCGCCCAGCGATGGTGGTGTCCGGCCTGGCCAGGTAGACGTACTCGAACAGGCATCCGCTGGGCTCGGCCGGCCCGAAGCGGCGCGACCGCAGCCCTGACTCGTCGATGGCGATCAGCTCACCGGGCTCGACCTCCCGGACCATGGTCGCGCCGACGATGTCCAGCGCCGCCGTCTCGCTGGCCACGACCCAGCCGCGGGCAAGCCTGCCGAGCACGAGCGGGCGGAACCCGCGAGGGTCGCGGGCCGCATACAGGGTCCGCTCGTCCATGAAGACCAGCGAGTACGCGCCCCGCACCAGCGGCAGCGCGGCGAGCGCAGACTCCTCGATGCCGGTGCCGCCCTGGCCGGCCGGCCGGCTCAGGTGGTCCCCGGCAACCACGCTCTCCTGGCCGGGTTCCCCGACGGGCTCGGCGTCGGTGAGGAACGCGCGATCTATGATCGGCACGGCGTCGGGCGCGGGCGCTCCGGCGAACAGCGCGGTCAGCACGTCGGTATCGGTCGTTGCGCGGTTTCCGCCCGCTCCGGAGGCCGGATCCACCAGGGCGGCCAGCTCCAGGGTGTTGATCAGGTTGCCGTTGTGGCCAAGCGCGAGGCTCGCCGACGGCGTCGCGCGGAACGTCGGCTGGGCGTTCTCCCATACCGACGAGCCGCTGGTGGAGTAGCGGCAGTGACCGACGGCGATATGACCGCGCAGGGTATGCAGCACGGCCTCATTGAAGACCTGGGGCACCAGGCCCATGTCCTTGTAGACCACGATCCTGCGCCCGTCGCTCACTGCAATGCCAGCGGATTCCTGCCCGCGGTGCTGCAGCGCGTACAGGCCGAAGTAGGCAAGCTTGGCGACTTCCTCGCCGGGTGACCAGACACCGAAGACGCCACAGGCATCCCGCGGCTGCTCCCCCGGATCCAGCTCGGCCGTCAGCCGGCCATCGGGCTTGATCACCTGGTCAGTCTATTGACTAGCGCGTGCCGGGTCGCCCGGTCTGCTGCGTACGGAATCATTCCGATGGCTGTCTGCGCACGGCAGTCAGCCCGGCGCGTCACTGGGCGGCAACGGCAGGTATGCAGCCAGGTCAGCCCGGCGCGTCACTGGGCGGCAACGGCAGGTATGCAGCCAGGTCAGCGCGCCGCCCGCTGGCCCGGATGAGGCCGTCAGCGGTGGCGCTTGCCCAGGCCAGCCGTCCCGTCGCGAGCCTGACCCAGGTTGCGGCGTCGGTTTCCACCACGTTCGGCGGGGTGCCCCGGGTGTGGCGGGGGCCCTCGACGCACTGCGCCGCCGCGAATGGCGGGATGCGCACCTCGACGGCGCGGCCCGGCGCGCGGGCCACGAGCCGGTCGAGCAGGCGCATCGCGGCGGCGCGCAGTGCCTCCCGGCACGGGACCAGGCCCGAGTCCAGTGCTGCGGCCACCGCGGCGACGCAGCCATCGCCCAGTGCCTCAGCGGTCAGCGGGCCGGCCCAGGCCGGGTCGCCGAGCTCGGCCCGCTGCTGGTCGACCGCGGCGAGCAGCCGCTGCGGATCCAGGCGTCGTATCGGCATCGCTGCGACGGTAGCCGGCCCGCCGTGGTATCGGGCCGGGCTCGCCGCCCATGGTTTTTATTCATTTTCCGTGATATTCCTGGCAGCACATGCCCCCTAGCGGTAGTGCTTCGGTATGCCAGGCCAGCGCGGTACAGGTGCCCGGCGGTCCCGGGGGTCCTGGGCAGTCAGGATCGCTGGCATCGCCCTGGTGCTGGTTGCCGCCGTGACAGTCGCCAGCATCCTCGTCTTTGCCCAGGGCACGGCCCACGCCAGGCGGCAGTCCGTCGAGCCGCTGCCGAGCAACGTGATCAGTCCGCTGACCGTCGGGCTGGTCAATCCGGGCCCGCCGCCGCAGCCGGATCCCGAGCTGCTCCACCTGTCGGCGACGGGCCTCGCGTTCACCGCGTCCGGCGGCTGGGCATCGCCGGCGCAGGAGTGGACGGCCGACCAGATGGGTGACGGTACCTACATCCTGATCTATGTTCCGGATAGCCGGTGCCTGACCGCGGCGGCCTCCCCTGCTGCCCCGAGCATCACGCTGGCCAGGTGCAACCTCGGCCTCAGCCAGCGATGGCGGCACCAGTTCGTCGGCAAGGACACGGCCGGCCGGAACAACTGGCGGCTGCGCAGCGCCGCCGACGGCCGCTGCCTCACGGCCGTGCGACCGCCGCTCGGCGCACAGCCTGGCGAGTCCGGCGTGGGCCTGCGCGTGTGCGGCCCGTCGGTGACCTGGCGGCAGATCGTCTCGTTCCGGACGGCCTACTGACGCGGGCGCCGGCGGCTAGCCGCGCCGCGGTCAGCCGAAGATGGCCGGCAGCGTCTGCCCGTGCGCCGCGCCAAGCTCGTCCAGCGAGATGCCGAAGAGGCCGGCGACCTCCAGGCTCACCCCGCCGGTCGCTCCGATCACCGCGGCGGGCACCCCGTGCTCCGCGCACGACGCGGCGAAGGCCGCCTCCGAGCCGGGCCGCACTGCCACCACCGCGCGCGCAGCGGATTCGCTGAACAGGCAGGTGAACGGATCCCCGCGCAGGGTGACTGCGCAGCCGGTGCGGCCTGCCAGGCAGCACTCGGCGAGCGCGACGGCGAGTCCGCCATCGGACAGGTCGTGCGCCGCAGCAAGCAGTCCGCCCGCCGCCCCGGCGGCGAGCACCGCCGCGAGCCGCTGCTCGGCGTCCAGGTCCACGGCGGGCGGCCGCCCGCCGACATGCCCGTGCGTGACGTGGGCCCACAGCGATCCGCCGAGCTCCGCCGCGGTGCGGCCAAGCAGCAGGATGCTTGAGCCGGGCTCGCGGAAGCCGATCGACAGCCGGTGCCGGACGTCGTCGTGCACGCCGAGCACGCCGACGACGGGCGTCGGGTAGATCGCCGCCCCGCCCGTCTGGTTGTAGAAGCTCACGTTGCCGCCGGTCACCGGCACGCCGAGGGCCGCGCAGGCGTCCGCGAGGCCGCGCACCGCGGCGGCGAACTGCCACATGACGGCCGGATCCTCCGGTGACCCGAAATTCATGCAGTTGGTGACGGCCAGCGGCCTGGCGCCGGTGGCGGCCACGTTCCGGTACGCCTCAGCGAGCGCAAGCTGAGCGCCTGCGTACGGATCGAGCAGGGTGTACCTGCCGTTGCCGTCGGTCGCGAGCGCTATCCCCAGGCCGGTCCGCTCGTCGATCCTGACCAGGCCGGCGTCCTGCGGTGCCGCCAGGACGGTGTCCCCGCGCACATAGCGGTCGTACTGCTCGGTGACCCAGCTCTTGTCAGCCGCGTCGGGCGAGGCCAGCAGGGCAAGCAGCCCGGCCCGCAGCGCCGGGCCGCCGGCCGGGCGGGGCAGCGCGGCCGGGTCGTCCGCGGCAAGCTCGTCCTGGCTGGCCGGGCGCTGCGCACTGCGCTCGTACACCGGCCCGTCGTCGGCCGCGCTGCCGGGCGGGATGTCCACTATCCTCTCGCCGCGCCAGGTCATTTCCAGCCTGCCGGTGCCGGTGACCTCGCCGATGACCGTGGCTGGCACGTCCCACCTCGCGCAGATCTCCATGAATCGCCCGATGCCGGCCGGCTCGACGATGGCCATCATCCGCTCTTGCGACTCGCTCATCAGGATCTCGGCCGGCCCGAGTGCGGCATCGCGCAGCGGGACCGCATCCAGGGTGACCCGCATGCCCACGGCGCCGCCCGCGGCCAGCTCGGTGGTGGCGCAGGAGACCCCGGCGGCGCCCAGATCCTGGATGCCGACCACCAGGTCCGCCGCATAGAGCTGCAGGCAGCATTCGACCAGCAGCTTCTCCATGAACGGGTCGCCGACCTGGACACTCGGCCGCTTCGCGCCCTCGCCTGCCCCGCCGAACGACGCGCTGGCCAGGACCGACGCGCCGCCGATGCCGTCGGGACCGGTCCTCGACCCGAACAGGACCACCTTGTTTCCCGGTCCCCTGGCGGCGGCCAGCTTGAGATCGGAGTGCCGCATGACTCCCACGCAGAGCGCATTCACCAGCGGGTTGCCCGCGTAGCAGGGATCGAAGGCCAGCTCGCCGCCGATGTTGGGCAGGCCGAGGCAGTTCCCGTAGAAGGAGATGCCGCCGACCACGCCGGGCAGAACCCGCCGGGTGTCCGGCGCGTCCGCCGGGCCGAACCTGAGCGCGTCCATCACCGCGACCGGCCGGGCGCCCATCGCCAGGATGTCGCGGACGATCCCGCCCACGCCGGTTGCCGCTCCCTGGAACGGCTCAACGTACGACGGGTGGTTGTGTGATTCGATCTTGAAGGTGACGGCATAGCCCTGCCCGATGTCCACGACCCCGGCGTTCTGCCCGATGCCGGCCAGCAGCGCCTCGGTCGGCGGTGCCTTCTCGGCAAATTGCCGCAGGTGCGCCCTGGACGACTTGTACGAGCAGTGCTCGCTCCACATGACCGAGTAGATCGCCAGCTCGGCGTCGGTAGGCCGGCGGCGCAGGACACTCCTGATCCGCGCGTACTCGGCGTCCGTCAGGCCGAGCTCCGCATGCGGCTGCGGCCGCTGCGGGGTGGCCGCGGCCCGCGCGACAGTGTCCAGGGCCGTCACGTGCGTGCCGCGGTGCGCAGGACCGAGGTGAAGAAGCCGAGCCCGTCCGCGCCCGGTCCGGTCAGCGCGTCGATGGCGTGCTCCGGATGCGGCATCAGGCCCACCACGTTGCCCGCCGCATTGCAGATGCCGGCAATGTCGCCTGCTGAGCCATTCGGGTTTGCCCCGGCATACCTGGCGACCACCCGGCCGTGCGTGCCAAGCTCGGCCAGCGCAATCGGACCGGCCACATAGGCGCCCTCGCCGCTCTTCAGCACCACCGTGATCTCCTGGCCCTCGGCGTACTGGCCGGTCCACGGCGTGCTTGCGTTCTCAATCCGGAGCCGCACGTCCTTGCTCACGAAGCGGAGCCCGGCATTGCGAGTCAGCGCGCCAGGCAGCAGATGCGCCTCGCACAGGATCTGGAATCCGTTGCAGATCCCGAGCACCGGCAGGCCGGCCATGGCGGCCGCCACCAGTTCGGTCATGACCGGCGCGAACCGGGCAATTGCCCCGCAGCGCAGGTAGTCGCCGTAGGAGAATCCGCCGGGGAGGATCACGGCATCGACGCCGTGCAGGTCGCGATCGGCGTGCCAGAGCGGGACAGCCTCGCCGCCCGCCCGACGGACCGCGCGCGCTGCGTCCGTATCGTCGAGCGACCCGGGAAAGGTGATGACTCCCACCCGGGCCGTCATGAGCGTCCCAGCGGGCACGGCCATGAGCGTCCCAGTGGGCACAGCATGCAGGCAGGCTACCGGCTCAGCCGGCGTCTCTCAGCCGGGCGGTCTGCGTGGCGGCCAGCGGGGCATCCCGCCGCCACTCGAGCCGCTTCTCCAGCGAGACCACGGTGCCCCGGCCCGGGCCGGTACTGAGCGTCACGTTGTCCACGCAGGCCCGCATGATGGCCAGGCCGCGGCCCGACTCGGGCAGCTTCGCGATGGCCTCGTCGTCCAGTTCGCGCCTGGCGCGGGAGAAGCGGCTGCGCGCGGCGTGCAGCGCCGACGGCGCGGCCAGCGTGACGGCAGCGGACTGCCCGGCCCGCGCCACCTGGGCAAGCTGCCTGCGGCGGAAGCGCGGGTGCCGCGCGGACAGCTGGGCGGGCAGCCGGCGGGTGGCCAGCCTGCCCGGATCAAAGCCGCGACCGCTGTCACGGACGTCGACCACGCAGCCGCCGCGGCCGATGCTGGCCACCACCTCGTAGCGGTGACTGGGCCCGCCGTGCTGCAGGACGTTCGTGCATGCCTCGGTGACGGCGAGCAGCAAATCGCCTGCGCAGTCCTCGTCGACGCCAAGCCTGCTCAGGGTGTCGCCAAGCACCCGGCGCATCACCGGCACGCTCAGCGACTCGCGCGGGAACATCAGGCAGAACTTGACGTCGACGGTCGCCTCCTCGGCTCGTATCTCCCGAGTACGCATCCGTACCTCTACTCCCTGCCGCCGCCAATCCCGTCGGTCACATTGTGAAACAATTCCCGTGCCGGACCGCGGTAATCATGAACTCAGGTGATTACTGGACGAACAGTGCTGATTTGGCGCCCCGGCCAGGGCGGCGATCCCCGCCGGGCAGCTGCCCGGCTGCGCCGCATCGCCTGCGGCGCCGGCCTTCAGGGAGCGCGCGGACGCCGGGAAGGCTACGGCGCGTGAATCTCGAATTCCTCGATCACCGGGTTCGCCAGCAGGTCGGCGGCGAGCTCGGCGATCCGCGCCAGGGCTGCCTCGTCAGCCGAACCGCAGATCTCCACTTCGAACTTCTTGCCCTGCCGGACGCCGAGGACCTGTCCGAAGCCCAGCCGCTTGCACGCGCTGGCGATCGCCTCGCCCTGCGGGTCATGGATCTCCCGCTTGAGCATCACGTTGACGACTACTCTGGCCACGTGACGCAGCGTACGCGACGCCGCTGCAGCGTGCCCCGACTGGTTCATTAGCGCCGCTCTGGGCGGGTACTGTCACTGCGGGACGGATGACCGGCCGGTCAAAGGTGATCTCCGCGACCGGCCATGGGTATCAAGGAGTGGCACGTGGCCGTCAACGCTCAAGGTGCGAGCGCCGCCGTGCCGGACCCGCTCGGCCTGGCCGGGCGAGCCGGCTCCGCGGAACCGATTCAGCTCCTTACTCCAGAAGGCGAGCGGGTCGAGCATCCGGACTACCCGCTCGACATCTCCGCCGAGGAAATCCGGGCCCTGTACCGGGATCTCGTTCTCGTTCGCCGGATCGACTTCGAGGCGATCGCCTTGCAGCGCCAGGGCGAGCTCGGGATCTGGGCCTCGCTGCTCGGCCAGGAGGCCGCCCAGGTTGGCTCGGGCCGGGCCCTCGGGCCGAGGGACATGGCATTCCCCACCTATCGCGAGCATGGCGTCGCCTGGTGCCGCGGCCTGGATCCGATGAAGCTATTCGAGCTCTTCCGCGGGGTCAGCCATGGCGGCTGGGATCCCAGGGCGCACAACTTCCACCTGTACACGATCGTCATCGGCAGCCAGACGCTGCACGCGACCGGCTACGCGATGGGCATCCAGCGTGACGGCGCGGTCGGCGAAGATGGCGAGGCGGCCATCGCCTACTTCGGCGATGGCGCGACCAGCCAGGGCGACGTCAATGAGGCCTTCATCTGGGCATCGGTGACCAACGCGCCCGTCGTGTTCTTCTGCCAGAACAACCAGTGGGCGATCTCCGAGCCGCTGGAGCGCCAGAGCAGGGTCCCGCTGTACCAGCGGGCCTACGGCTTCGGCTTCCCTGGTCTCCGGGTGGACGGCAACGACGTGCTCGCTTGCCTGGCCGTCACCAGGAAGGCGATGCAGGCCGCGCGGGAAGGGCAGGGCCCGACGCTGATCGAGGCCTTCACCTACCGGATGGGCGCGCACACCACCACCGACGACCCGACCAGGTACCGGCTGGCGGCCGAGCTTGAGGCGTGGAAGCTGAAAGATCCGATCGAGCGGGTCAAGGCGCACCTGATCCGGTCTGAGCTGGCGGAGAAGGACTTCTTCGAGGCCGTCGATGCCGAGGCTGACCAGCTGGGCGCCAGGGTCAGGCGGTCCTGCCTGGAGATGCCAGACCCTGAGCCGACGGCAATGTTCGAGAACGTCTATGCCGAGCCGAACGCGCTCATCGACGCCGAGCGCGAGCAGTTCGCCGCCTATCTCGACTCCTTCGTTACCGAGGAGGCAGGCATGACCGGGGAGGCGGGCCGGTGACCACCCTGACGCTGTCCAGGGCACTCAACGAGGGCCTCCGCAAGGCAATGGAGAGCGACCCCAAGGTCCTGATCATGGGCGAGGACGTCGGCAAGCTCGGTGGCGTCTTCCGGGTCACCGACGGGCTGCAGAAGGACTTCGGCGAAGCCCGCGTGGTGGACACCCCGCTGGCCGAGTCGGGCATCGTCGGCACCGCGATCGGCCTGGCGCTGCGCGGCTACCGGCCGGTCTGCGAGATCCAGTTCGACGGCTTCGTGTACCCGGCCTTCGACCAGATCGTGTCCCAGCTCGCGAAGATGCGGTTGCGCTCGCTCGGCACGGTCAGCCTGCCGGTGGTGATCAGGATCCCGTGCGGCGGCGGCATCGGCGCGGTGGAGCACCACAGCGAGTCCCCCGAGGCGCTGTTCGCGCACACGCCCGGGCTGCGGGTGGTCGCCTGCGGCGACCCGGCGGACGCCTACGTCATGATCCAGCAGTCCATCAGGTCCGACGATCCGGTGATCTTCTTCGAGCCCAAGCGGCGCTACTGGGACAAGGCGGAGGTGGACACTGCGGGTGGGCTGGCCTCGGCGGTCCCGCTCGACCGGGCCAGGACGCTGACCAGCGGGACCGACGTGACCGTGCTTGCCTACGGGCCGATGGTCAGGACGTGCGCGCAGGCGGCGGTGGCGGCGGCGGAGGAAGGGCGCTCGCTGGAGGTGATCGACCTGCGGTCGCTCGCCCCGCTGGACACCGGCGCGATCTTCGCGTCGGTCCGCCGCACCGGCCGGTGCGTGGTCGTGCACGAGGCCGCCATCACCGGGGGCCTCGGCGCCGAGATCGCCGCGCGGGTGACCGAGGAGTGCTTCTACCACCTCCAGGCCCCGGTGCTGCGGGTCTGCGGCTATTCCACCCCGTACCCGCCGTCCCGGATTGAGGAGCACTACCTGCCGGACCTGGACCGGGTGCTGGACGGCGTCGACCGCACCTTCGCCTACTGAGAGAGGGCGGCATGTCAGAGCTAAGGCAGTTCAGGCTTCCCGATGTCGGCGAGGGCCTGACCGAGGCGGACATCGTGAAATGGCACGTCAAGCCGGGCGACCGGGTGGCGGTCAACCAGATCATCGTGGAGATCGAGACGGCGAAGGCCGTCGTCGAGCTGCCCAGCCCGTTCGAGGGCGTGGTCGCCGGGCTGCTCGTGCCCGAGGGAACGACCGCTGACGTGGGAACGCCGATCATCTCGGTGGACGTGAGCCCCGGCACCGACGGCACAGGCGCGGATCAGGGCGCGGCCGCCGCTGCCGGGACGGCGGCGGCGGATCTGGTGCCATCGCCGCCCGCGGAGGGCGCGGTCGAGCCGGGTATCTATGGCAGCCTCGCACCCAAGCCGGAGCGCCAGGCGGTGCTCGTCGGCTACGGGGTCAAGCTCGGCACCACGGCGCGGCGCGCACGGAAGGCGCCCGCGCGTGCGCAGCCGCAGGACACCGAAAGAGCAACAACCACAACCGACATTAACGGGACGACCGGGGCTGGCCGCCCTGACCGCGGCGAGCGTCCGGCGGTGCTGGCCAAGCCGCCAGTCCGCAAGCTGGCCAGGGACCTGGGCGTTGACCTGTCGGCGCTGGCAGGCACCGGCCCGAACGGCTCGATCAGCAGGGACGACGTCCTGTCAGCGGCCGGCGTCAGTGGCGATGATGCCGCCGCGGCGGCCGCCGTCGTTCCCGGCCCGGCGCGGTTCGCGCCGGTTGCCGCCGTCTCGCGGGAGGAGCGGATCCCGATTCGCGGCGTGCGGAAGCACACCGCGGCGGCAGTGACGGCGAGCGCGTTCACCGCTCCGCATGTCACAGAATTCCTGCAGATCGACATGACGGAGACGATGTCGGCCACGGCCCGGCTCAAGTCGCTGCCCGATTTCGCCGGGGTGCGGGTATCCCCGCTGCTGTTCGTGGCCAAGGCGGTCCTGGTGGCGGTCGGACGGCAGCCGATGATCAATTCATCCTGGGACGAGGCCGCGCAGGAGATCGTGGTCAGGCACTACGTCAATCTCGGCATCGCCGCGGCCACCGACCGCGGCCTTATCGTGCCGAACATCAAGGATGCCCAGGCGCTGACGCTCCCGGCACTCGCCCGGGCGCTGAACGACCTCGCCGAGACGGCCCGGGCGGGCAAGGCCTCTCCCGCCGACCTTCGCGGCGGGACGATCACCATCACCAACGTGGGCGTCTTCGGGGTCGACACGGGCACTCCCATCCTGTCGCCCGGCGAGGCCGCAATCCTCGCGTTCGGCCAGGTCAAGGACGCGCCATGGGTGCATGCGGGGCAACTCGCCGTCCGCAAGGTCACGACGCTCGCGCTGTCCTTCGATCACCGCATCATCGACGGCGACGTGGGGTCCGCCGTGCTCAGCGACATAGGGGCGATGCTCGAGGATCCGCTGAACATGCTCGCCTGGGGCTGACCTGGCAGCCGGGTCAGAGCGCCTCGGCCGGCACCTCGCATGCTCGCCTGGGGCTGATGTCCCCGGCGGGTCAGAATGCCTCGGCCGGCACCTCCATCAGGTCCAGCGTGGTGCTCTCCGCGATCTCGCGCTCGGCGGCCAGCCGGGGCAGGACCGTGGCGGCGAAGAACCGGGCGGCCGCGATCTTCCCCTCGTAGAACCCGCGATCGGCGGCCGGCGCGTCATCAAGCCTGGCCAGCGCGACCTCGGCCTGCCTCGCGAGCAGCCAGCCGATCACCAGGTCGCCGAGCGCGAGCAGCAGGCGCGTGGTGTTGAGCCCGGCGCGGTAGATCTCGGCGGGCTGCCCGGCCGACCCGGCCAGGAAGCCGTGCATCGCCGCCACCATGCCCTCGACGTCGGCGGCGGCCCTGTCCAGCGCGGCTCGCTCGGCCTTGAGCCGCCCGTTTCCCGACTCACTCGCGGCGAACTCGGTGATCTGGCCGATCAGGTACCGCAGCGCCCGGCCCTCGTTCCTGACGATCTTGCGGAAGTACAGGTCAAGACCCTGGATCGCGGTGGTGCCCTCGTAGAGGCTGTCGATCTTCGCGTCCCTGATGTACTGCTCGATCGGGTAGTCCTGCAGGAAGCCGGACCCGCCGAGGGTTTGCAGGGACAGGGTGAGCATCTCCTGCGCGCGCTCCGACCCGGCCCCCTTGACGATCGGCAGCAGCAGGTCGTTGAGCTCGGCCGCCCGCTCGTCCGCCGTTCCGCTGGCCGCGGCGACCTGCTGGGCGTCCTGCTGGGTCGCCGTGTACAGAACCAGCGCCCGCATCCCCTCCGCGTAGGCCTTCTGCAGCATGAGCATCCGCCGGACATCCGGGTGCTGCAGGATCGTCACCCGCGGCGCGGCCTTGTCGAGCATCCGGGTGAGGTCCGCGCCCTGCACTCGGGTCCTGGCGAAGTCCAGCGCGTTCAGGTAGCCGGTGGACAGCGTCGCGATGGCCTTCGTGCCGACCATCATCCTGGCGTGCTCGATGATCACGAACATCTGCCTGATGCCGTCGTGCACGTCCCCGACCAGGGTGCCGACAGCCGGGCTGGACTCGCCGAGGGTCAGCTCGCAGGTGGTTGACGCCTTCAGGCCCATCTTGTGCTCGACGCCGGTGACGTAGGCGCCATTGCGCTCACCGAGCTCGCCGTCCTCGCCGACCAGGTACTTGGGCACCAGGAACATCGACAGGCCCTTGGTGCCGGGGCCGTGTCCCTCCGGCCGGGCGAGAACCAGGTGGAAGATGTTCTCGGCCATGTCATGCTCGGCGCCGGTGATGAACCGCTTGACCCCCTCGATGTGCCAGGTGCCGTCCGGCTGCCGGATCGCCCGGGTCCGGCCAGCGCCGACGTCAGATCCGGCGTCCGGCTCGGTCAGCGCCATGGTGGCCGTCCACTTGCGCGCCGCGGCAAGCTCGGCAAAACGCTGCTGGTACGGGGTGCCCATGAGCAGCAGAGCCCGGGCGAACGCGGCGCCGCTGGCGTACATCCAGACGGCCGGGTTGGCGCCGAGGATCAGCTCGGCGACCGCCCAGCAGAGCGAGCGCGGCGCCGCGGTGCCGCCAAGCTCGGTCGGGAGCTCCAGCCGGAACCACTCCGCGTCCATGAAGGCCGCGAAGGACTTCCTGAATCCCGCGGGCATGCGCACCGAGCTCGTCGCGGGATCGAAGACGGGCGGGTTGCGGTCAGCCTCGGCGAAAGACTCGGCAATAGGCCCGGTGGCCAGCCGGTTCACCTCGTCAAGGATCCCGCGGGCGGTCTCCTCGTCAAGGTCCGGGTACGGCTCCGCGCCCAGCACGTCCTGCGTTCGCAGCACCTCGAACAGATTGAACTCGATGTCACGCAGGTTGCTCTTGTAGTGCCCCATCCCTGCCTCAGGTGTCCAGAGGGCCGCGCCCTACCAGTCAGTAACTTAGCTTATCTTACCCGGAAGTAACCACCGTGGCGAGCCCGCCACCTGCGGAACCGCCGGTGACCGCGGCGCCAGTGGCGGACTGCGGCGCTCCGGCCATTCCGCCAAACCGAATCTCGTTCTAGAGTGTTGACCATCGGCACGGTGCTGGTCATCGGCACGGTGCTGGTCATCGGCACGGTGCTGGTCATCGGCACGCGACCACGGCGAACGGGGTGGACCATGGCGCTCGGCCTCACCGAGGAGCACCTGGAGCTAGCGGCAGCGATCCGCGGCTGGGCGCAGCGCAACTGCCCGCCGGACGTCGTCCGGGCCGCGGCGGACAGCCAGGACGGCGGCTCGCAGCGGTACATCGAATCGCTGCGGCCCGGGCTGGCCGCCCAGGGCGTCCTTTCCCTGCACCTGCCGGAAGACCGCGGCGGGCAAGGGTACGGCCTGCCCGAGCTCGCCGTCGCGCTGGAGGAACTTGGCCAGGCCCTGCTGCCCGGCGCCTACCTGCCGACGGTCTTCGCCAGCGCACTGCTCGTCACCGCGGATGTCACCGGAAAGTTGCTGGTCGGCCTCGGTGACGGAACCGCGGCAGGCGCGGTCTCGCTGGCATCCGGCCTGACCGGCCGGGCCGGGCCCGGCGGTGGTCTGATCATCGAAGGGGAGTCGGCGCCCGTGCTCGGCGCCGATATGGCCGACCTGGTGATCGCGGTGGTTCAGACAGATGAGGGCGAGGCATGGGCCGCCATCGACGCGGCCAGTCTTGAGATCACCAGGCTCGACAGCCTCGACCTCACCCGCCCCGTCGCGCGGATCCGCGCGGACGGCGCCGCGCTGCCCGCGGACCGGCTGCTCGCCGGCCTCGACCGCGGCGGGGTCACCAGCCTGGCCGCCATCCTGTTCGGCGCCGAGGCATCCGGCATCGCCGGCTGGGCCACCAGGACCGCCGCTGACTATGCGAAGATCCGCCATCAGTTCGGCCGGCCAATCGGGCAGTTCCAGGCCGTCAAGCACCGCTGCGCGTGGATGCTGACGGCGGCAGAGCAGGCCGCCGCCGTGGTCTGGGACGCGGCCAGGACTCAGCCTGACGCCGAAGGGGCAGCCGCGGGCCGCCAGCGCGAGTACGCCGCCAGCGTCGCCGCCGTGGTGGCCCTGGACGCGGCGGTCTCGTGCGCGCACGAATGCATCCAGGTACTCGGCGGGATCGGCTACACCTGGGAGCACGATGCCCATCTCTACTACCGGCGGGCAATGTCGCTGCGCGCCCTGCTCGGTCCGTCCGATGAGTGGGCGCAGCGAGTAGCCAGGCTGGCTCTGGCTGGCGCCCGCAGGCCCGTTCAGGTGGAACTTCCGGACAGTGACGCCTCGCTACGCGGCGCTATCCGCGATGAGCTCGCCGAGATCGCTGCACGCACCGGCCCCGACCGCACGGAGCGGCTGGCGGCAGGCGGCTGGGTCGTAC
>WNFB01001496.1_pt1 | contig 19966 bp, 15 predicted proteins | sample 5400501 | NCBI WGS metagenome assembly WNFB01 (sample SAMN13153341, study PRJNA577476) | soil metagenome | isolation source: 200 cm saprolite under Douglas fir tree site 2 hole 1 | place: USA:California | collected 2015-04-18 | reverse complement strand
TGCATTATTGGATCCGGCGCTGCTGGCGGCACCGCCGCCAAAATACTCACCGAAGGCGGGCTCAACGTCGTAATGCTTGAAGCCGGTCCTCCTCTGGATCCAGCAAGAGACTACAAAGAACATTTCTGGCCGTACGATCTTGAGCATCGCGGCGCAGGCGTTGGCGGAAAACTGCGCGGCCTGCTCAACACCGAGTTCCTGGCCCCTAATGGCGCCTGGGAGATCGATGGCGAACCCTACATTTCCGCGCCTGGTTCTACTTTCCGCTGGTTTCGCTCTCGAATTGTTGGTGGCCGCACCAATCATTGGGGCCGGATCGCGTTGCGTCTTGCGCCCGTGGATTTCAAATCGCGATCCACCGACGGAATAGGGGACGACTGGCCCATCACCTACCAGGAAATTGCTCCTTACTACGACAAGGTCGAGTCTTACATCGGCGTGTTTGGCACGAAGGAAAACATTGCGAGCGCGCCCGACGGTGTTTTCTTGCCGCCGCCCAAGCCGCGCTGTACAGAAATTCTGGTCAAGAAGACCTGTGACCAGCTGGGAATCCTGTGTGTGCCTTCGCGGATGGCGATCCTCACCAAGGCTCTGAACGGCCGTCCAGCCTGCCACTACTGTGCCCAGTGTGGTCGCGGATGTATAACCGGATCCAATTTTAGTTCGAGCCAGGTAATGATCCCGCCCGCACAGAAAACCGGCCGATTCACACTAATCACGAATGCCATGGCACGCGAAATCATTGCGGGCAAAGATGGCAAAGCCGAATCCGTCTCCTACATCGACAAGTCAACTCGAACCGAAAAACGCGTGAACGCCCGAGCCTTCATCGTGGCGGCGAGCGCATGCGAATCGGCCCGCCTGCTGCTCAATTCCAGGTCCAGCCTCTTTCCTGACGGGCTGGCCAACTCTTCGGGGGTAGTGGGGCGCTACCTGACTGATAGTGTCGGCAGTTCCGGTACCGGCTATTTCCCGCAGCTTGAGAAAATGCCGCCGCACAACCACGACGGAATTGGCGGCATGCACATGTACATCCCATGGTGGAAGTTCGACCGCAAGAACGAGTTCCTGCGCGGCTACCACATCGAGTTCTACGGCGGGCGTTTCATGCCTGGTGTGGGCGATTTCGATGATCTATGCGAGCAATACGAAGGCTACGGCGCCTCACTCAAGCAGAAGTGCCGGGCGATGTACGGTACGGTGATCGGCTTTGGAGGCCGAGGCGAGATGATTCCCAATGAGCGCAGCTACTGTGAAATTGATCCTGACCTAGTCGATCAGTGGGGAATTCCTGTACTTCGCTTCCATTGGCAGTGGGGCGATAACGAAATCAGAATGGCCCGCGATATGCAGGAAACATTTCGCTCAATCATTGCAACGGCGGGAGGAACCTACCTGACCAAGGCGAATCCCGAGGGTGGGTCTCGCCCGTACGGAATCACGGATGGCGGCGTAATCATTCACGAGCTCGGCACGGTGCGCATGGGGAATAATCCAAAGACATCCGCTCTGAACAGGTATTGCCAGGCGCACGATGTAAAGAATCTGTTCATAACCGATGGGGCCTGCTTCGTGACCAATCCGGACAAGAATCCGACCCTGACCATACTGGCATTGTCGTGGCGAGCTTCGGAGTATCTGCTCGATCAGGCGAAGAAGGGCAATGTGTAGTTCCGGTGAGAGCTAGTTCAGCCAGAGAGTTGGGTACTTATGTTTTCGAAATCGATGTCCAGCAAATCAGTGTCCGGCAAATCAGTGTTCCCAAGATCAGTGACTCGGCGTGACATTCTGAAATCGCTCACCATGGGAGTGATGGCCGGCTCCGTCCTGCGCGTGATCCCTGCACAAGCTGCCGAATACGCGCACCATCTAGTGCAGGCCGAGAAAGCATCCGCAGCAGGGGGCTATACCCCGAAATTTTTCTCGCCGCACCACTACAAAACATTGCAGGCGCTTTGCCAGGCAATCATTCCTCCTGACGATCACTCCGGCGGCGCCGTTGAAGCCGGTGCGCCCGAGTTCATTGACCTGCTCACCAGCGAAAATAAGGACTATCAGTTGAAGTTGGGCGGCGGGCTGATGTGGCTCGATTCTGCTTGTATCGATCGCTATGGCAACACGTATCTGGACTGCTCGCCGGAACAGCAGAAGCAAATTCTCGATTTGATTGCGTACCGGAAAAACGCAAAAATCGACCTCAGACTCAGCCAAGGCATCGAGTTCTTTGCGTTCCTGCGGAATTTGACCGCGGATGGCTTTTTCACCAGCGAGATCGGAATCAAAGATCTTCAATACGTCGGTAACACATATCTCAAGGATTTTCCGGGCTGCCCGCCTGTCACTGAGACCTGAGTAGTAGCCTAACAGGACATGTGAAAACTCTAGAAGTACGTTCGCAAGGGGAGGACCAAGTGTGTCGGTTGGGACAGAGCTGTGCCGCTGCGAGCGTTCTGAGTCGATCAGTGGTCGTTGCGCTCGATCGATCTCAGGTGGCGCCGAAAGGATTGTCGAGCGATGGACTCTGCGGGGTAAACAACTCTGCGCCATTTTCCGTAATGTGCATGTCATCTTCCAGGCGAACGCCGAATTCGCCGCGGATGTAGATTCCCGGTTCGTCACTGAGGGTCATATTGGCAGCGAGTTTCGTGGGATTGCCGCGCACCAGATATGGCCACTCGTGCCCATCCATGCCCATGCCGTGCCCCACACGGTGAGTGAAATATTTGTAGTCGGGACCGTAACCCGCGTCCGTAATCACCCTTCGCGCAGCCGCGTCCACTGCCCCGCACTCCAGTCCCGGATGCGCTGTCGCCAACACCGTGCTCTGCGCACGGTGCACGATATCGAAGACCTTCTTCATTTTGTCTGTCGGCTTGCCCAGGACGAAGGCCCGCGTAATATCGGAGCTGTAGCCCTCCACCTTGCATCCACCATCTACCAGGATAATAGTTCCTTCGCGTATCACCTGCGGTGTTACAGACCCATGTGGGAAAGCGGAGAACTCGCCCACCTGCACATCGGCGTCGCCTGAGAACCCCAGCTTGCTGTGCGCTGCCTCTATGAAAGTTTTAATTTCCTGCTGCGTCATGCCTTCCTTCAACGCGCGCCAGCTTGCTTCATAGGCCGCCAGAGTGACTTTGGCTGCGAGTCGCATCAACTCGACTTCATGGTCGCTTTTGATCATGCGGCATCCGGCAGTCACAGGGGTGGCACTGGTGATCTTCGCCTGCGGCGCCTCTTTGGTGATGCCGTCGCTGAACACGAATTTCACCGTCTCCTCAATCCCGAGCCGTCCGGTGATAATTCCGCGATCTTTCAATCCTTGTGCCACGCGCTGGTAAGGGCTTTCATCTTCCTGCCAAATACGCACGTCGGCTTGCGTGTTTTCGGGTGACTTGGAGATCTGTTCCCGCGCTCGGCCCTCTTCAAATGCCGGACATACGTAAAAGGCGGCACCTTTTGCGGGCAGCACCATGACGAACAGCCGCTCGCCTCCCCACCAACGAATGCCGGTGAAGTAGTTGAGCGAAGTGCCTTCCATCAAGAGAATGGCATCCAGACGGTTCGCCTGCATTAACCTTCGCGCCTTTTCCTGACGTTGGAGCCGCTCCTCGCGCGTTATGGGCTTGGCCTGGTCGCTCAGGGATTTCAGGTTCGCAATCGGCGCCGGAAGTGGCGCACATTTCTCTTCCGCAGCCTGCGCGACCGACGGGGCGACGAGACCGACTCCTGCGGCCACACTGCTAACTTGCAGGAAACCGCGCCGTGAAACCATGGGACCTCCAGGGTGATGCGAGAACGGACATTATAGAGGCTGGGGATTAGCGATTTTCGATTGTCGATTGAAAGACGAAGATCGCCGGTGCCCCCAGTTTCTAAACGTCACTGTGGTTAAAGCCATTGATCCAGTTCAGGACAGCGCGCTCAGCCACCGTAAACGTTAGATCTTGGTGATGGAGTCTGTTCCGCTGGTGTTCCAGGAAAGCAGTAGCCGCAATCAGCGGATTCACCAGATAGTACAATCTTGACCCATGGGCGGACTGATCCAGCCCTCGCCATCAACCGACCAACGCGATACTAACTGGACCACTATCGGCATTGGCGTTGCCTTTGTCGTCGTGGTCATCGCGATCATCGCGCTGCTTTCGCGCAGTGAGCCTAAGAGCGCGAAGACGCCCCATCCATACATTTCCAATGTCAAGCTTTCAAATGTAAAGATGAGCGCGGCAGAGAACTTTGTAGGCGCGTCGGTGACCTACATCGACGGCACGATCACCAATACTGGGGACAAAACCCTCACTCGCGTGATGGTCCACGTCACCTTCAAGGATTCCATGGGCCAGGTGGCGCAGACGGAAGATGTTCCGCTTCATGTGCTTCAGACCGGTGGACCGTATCCGGACGCGGTAGATCTGAACGTATCCCCGCTCGCTCCTGGCCAGAGCAAGCCATTCCGGCTCACGTTTGAAAGCATCTCTGCGCAGTGGAACCACGAATATCCGGAACTGCAAACAACGGACGTTACGGTGAAGTAGCGCTGCCCTGCGACAGGCGTCACGCAACTCACCTGAGGGTGGGCAGGATGCTGGCAATAGTGGAGTGCCGAGGTTTGCGTGGCCAGCGAGACGAGGCCGTCCGTCTTACGTAATCATTGCCAGCAGCCTCGCGACTCAGCCACTTCCGCGATTAGCGACTCCATTACAATGAAGGCATGCCCGAAGTGAAGCCATTTCGGCTGACGGAGTCCGTCAAAGCCGCGGGTTGAGCCTCCAAGCTGAGTCCGGCGGCGCTGGACGCGGTGCTTGGGAAATTAGCCCGGCAACAGGACCCGAATGTTCTAGTCGGCTTCGATCACGCTGACGACGCCGGCGTGTATCAGATTTCACCCCATACCGCGCTGGTTCAGACAGTCGATTTTTTCACGCCGATTGTGGACGATCCCTACACGTTCGGCCAGATCGCCGCTACCAATTCTCTGAGTGACGTTTACGCCATGGGCGGACGCCCGCTCACCGCGCTCGCTCTTGTCTGCTTTCCAGAAAAGGGCGACCTCGAGATTCTCGAGCGCATCCTGGCCGGCGGACTCTCGAAGATGACTGAAGCCGGCTGCACCGTCGTGGGCGGCCATAGCATCCGTGACGAGGAAACTAAGTTCGGCTATTCGGTCACAGGCCTAATCCATCCGCAGCGCGTTTTGGCAAACTCCGGAGCGCAGCCGAGGGACACTCTCATCCTCACCAAAGCTCTCGGCACTGGCGTGATTTCCACCGCGATCAAGAAAGGAACCGCCAAGCAGTCATGGATCGACGCTGCGGTGGCATCAATGACCGCCCTGAACAAGACAGCGGCGGAAGTGATCACGGCTCAGGACCGGGATCGCGGAGCTGAGCCACGCTCGACCGGACAGACGAGGGCGTCTGTCCCGACATGTTTCGAGGAGCTTGGAGCGGCCGAGCGAAGCTCGACTCAGAGCAATGCCGATGTGGAGGGAAATGGCGATGGAGAGACGGGCGTCTTCGCCCGTCCAGTCGCGAGAAACTCAACCGCTAACGACCCACTACCAGCGACTAACGACCGGTTCGCTGTCCACGCCATGACCGACATCACTGGCTTCGGCCTGATCGGTCACGCTCGCGAGATGGCGCTAGCCTCGAGTGTCAGCCTGCGGATCCATGCCAGTCGTGTACGGTTGCTAGAGGGTGCTCTGGATTGCGTTCGTGCTGGGTGCATCCCTGGCGGCCTGAAAGCCAATCGCGATTTTGCCGAATGCGTGGTGAGCTACGAATCGGGAATCCCGGAAGAGATAAAGACAGTTCTCTTCGATCCACAGACTGCGGGTGGGCTGTTGATCTCGGCCGCCGCTCAGGACAGTGTGGAACTGGTCCGTGCTCTGAATTCTGCTGGCGTGGCTGCTGTCGAAATCGGAGAAGTCCTGACTTCTGCCAAGCCGCTGATTACGGTCGCGGCCTAGCCCCTCTCTCATTACCGCTCATAGCGAGAGCACACTTGTTACTTCTGTGCACGTATTGCAGAATTTTGCTTTCCCGTCCCCGACTTCTTCGTGACAACTTTCGCACGCAAGTCGGCGCGCATCGAGCCGAGATAATTCACCTGTCGTCCGTGTTGAAGCGGCTAGCCGATTCATATTCTGGGAATCGTCTGTTGAGCCGCCGCATCTATCTGGGTGAGCCGTACCGCCTGAGGCTCTCACCCTAAGACGCATCGGGCTTCGGGAGCAGTGTTGTAGGTTTTTCCAATTTTTCATTCACCTTGTAAGGAGGATCAGCCATGGATACTCGCCAGTTAGGGCGAAGCGGCCTCAGAGTTTCAGCCATCGGCCTCGGCTGCATGGGCATGTCAGAGTTTTACGGACCACGCGATGACAGTGAGTCGATGGCGACCATCCAGCGAGCGCTTGATCTGGGCATTACTTTGCTGGACACGGCCGACGTATACGGGCCGTTCACCAATGAAGAGCTGGTTGGAAAAGCAATTCGCGGTCGCCGCGACCAAGTCGTGCTGGCAACCAAATTTGGAATTATTCGCGATCCCAACAACCCCAAGGTGCGTGACGTGAACGGCAAGCCCGATTACGTGCGCTCCGCCTGCGAAGGGAGCCTGCGGCGACTGGGAGTAGAAACCATTGACCTCTACTACCAGCATCGCGTGGACCCGAATACTCCGATCGAAGATACAGTTGCTGCAATGGCGCAGCTCGTCAGAGAGGGCAAGGTTCGCTATTTAGGACTGTCGGAAGCGAGCGCGCAAACCCTGCGTCGAGCTTCCAAAGTTCATCCAATTGCTGCACTCCAGACGGAATATTCGCTGTGGACCCGCGATCCCGAAAATGAAATCCTGCCCACCTGCCGGGAATTGGGCATCGGCTTTGTCGCCTATAGCCCGCTGGGGCGCGGGTTTCTCACCGGCCAGATCAAGAGATTTGAAGACTTGCCTGCTGACGACTACCGGCGTTTATCTCCGCGTTTTCAGGGGCAGAATTTCCAGAAGAATCTGGACCTCGTGCGCCGCGTGGAAGAAATCGCCGCGAAAAAGAAATGCAAGGCGTCGCAGTTGGCATTGGCGTGGGTGCTGGCGCAGGGCGAAGACATAGTGCCTATCCCGGGTACAAAGCGCCGCAAATACCTCGAGGAGAACGTGGGGGTACTGACTGTAAAACTGACGGAGGGTGATCTTCGACGTATCGGCGAAGTGATCCCGCAGGACGCAGCCGCCGGATTGCGCTATCCACAGGAGATGATGAGGGCGGTGAACCAGTAACTCCGGATGCCACGGAGAACGAGGAAAATCGTGCGGACGAAGTTGGGCTCAAAATAATTAGGGCGGCCATGTTGCCGCCCCCTCTGAGGACTGAACTACTGAAATGGGTTCCTACGCTGGCGCTGGCCTCTCGCCGCCTTTGGCAAGACCCGGCCGTCCAGGCTCGGGCTTGAGCACTTGCTGCACACCATCATCGCCTTTCGAAGGCGCAACCTTAACCGGTGGCAGCTCTTGCCCGTCTATCAGCAGCTTGATCTCGTTGGCATCGAGCACTTCGCGCTCCAGCAAAGCAGCGGCAATCCTGTGCAGGACTTCCTTGTTTTCCAACAGAATCCCCTTCGCTGTGCCGTAGCCCCTATTTATCGCCTTGCGGACTTCCTCATCGATCTGGATGGCGGTCGCTTCACTGTAATCACGGTGCTGCGCGATCTCGCGACCCAGGAAGATCTGTTCTTCTTTTTTGCCGAAGGTCAGGGGACCGAGCTCGCTCATACCCCACTCGCAGACCATCTTGCGCGCCATTTCCGTGGCCCGCTCGATGTCATTCCCGGCACCGGTGCTCATCTGTCCTAAGAAGAGTTCCTCGGCGAGACGTCCGCCCATCAAAATGGCGATTCCGGTTTCCAGGTATTCCTTGGTGTAATTGTGCCGATCATCAATGGGCAGTTGCATGGTGACGCCCAGTGCCATTCCCCGGGGAATGATCGTGACCTTGTGTACCGGGTCGGAGTGCGGCAACTTCGCCGCAACCAGTGCGTGGCCGCCTTCGTGGTAGGCGGTCACTTTCTTTTCTTCGTCCGAGAGAATCAGCGACTTGCGCTCCACCCCCATCAGAACCTTGTCCTTAGCCAATTCGAAATCGTATTGCAGCACGGCCTTCCGGTTCTGCCGCGCCGCGCTCAGGGCGGCTTCATTGACCATATTTGCCAAGTCGGCCCCCGAAAATCCTGGGGTCCCACGCGCCAAAACCGACAGATTTACATCCTCAGCGAGAGGAATTTTGCGGGTGTGCACGCGCAGGATCTCTTCGCGTCCGCGCACATCCGGACGGCTTACTACCACACGACGATCGAAGCGCCCGGGCCTCAGCAGCGCCGGATCGAGCACGTCAGGCCGGTTAGTCGCGGCCATGAGGATGACGCCTTCGTTGGACTCGAAGCCGTCCATCTCGACCAGCAATTGGTTCAGTGTTTGCTCGCGCTCGTCGTGACCGCCGCCGAGACCAGCGCCGCGGTGACGTCCTACCGCATCGATCTCATCAATAAAAATAATGCACGGCGCATTCTTCTTACCCTGCTCGAACAGATCACGCACCCGGCTGGCCCCCACGCCCACGAACATCTCCACGAAATCCGAACCGGAAATTGAGAAGAACGGAACGTTTGCCTCGCCGGCTACTGCTCGGGCAAGCAAGGTCTTTCCGGTTCCCGGAGGTCCGACCAGTAACACACCCTTGGGAATGCGCCCTCCGAGCTTCTGGAACTTCTGCGCTTCACGCAGGAACTCGATAATCTCCCGCAGTTCTTCTTTGGCCTCATCCACGCCAGCCACGTCTTTGAACGTGACCTTTTTCTGCTGCATGGAAAGCAGGCGGGCACGGCTCTTACCGAAAGACAGGGCCTTGTTCCCGCCAGTCTGCATTTGGCGGATCATGAAGAACCACAGTGCCGCCAGCAGGATGAGCGGAGCCAGGTTCAACAGCCAGGTGGGCCAGCTCCCGTTGCTTACGTCGCGGATGCTGATGTTCACACCCTTGTCGCGCAGGGTCTTGATCATGTCTGGATAGTTTGCCGGGACCGTCGTATGAAAGCCGGAATTATCGTTGAGATACTTGCCGCGTACTTCCATGCCGATGATGGTGACTTCTTTGACGTTCCCCTTGTCCACATCAGACATGAATTGGGAGAAGTTGACTTCCTTCTCTTTCTGACCGCCGCCGCCCGCCTTGACCACCTGCCACAACAGGAAGGCCGAAAGCACGATGACCAACCAGAACACCACTGTCTTAACTGTCGAATTCACTCAGAACTCCTGTAACTCCAGTGCCTTATCGACTGAGATGATAAAGTGCCGGATTCCTCTTATATGCATTAGATGCCCACCAAGGAATTTGGATAGGTGAAATCCCCCTAGTTGCCATTTTACCCGTTCTCAGTGAGAAAAATGGAGCGTTCTTTGGATAACTTAGGTCATGACATCCGCGAAGCGGACCTCCCGGATCACCACCGCCTGGTTAGCGTCCGCTTTCGGCCGCAACTTCGAAGGTGCGGGGAAACCGCGGAGCCAGACGATTTTGTCGCTACTTACAACTACGGGCCAAAGCTTCCGCTCGGGTTGCGCTATGTGAAGCTCCTGAAGCAACTCCTTAATCTTCTTGGGGGACTTGGTGTGTGCCGGCCAGAAGCGGTCTCCGGGTCGCCAGTTTCGCACCCGTAACTCCTTTGCTAGCGCCGACGTCTCTAGCAGGTAGTCGGGATTATGACCTGCCCATGAGTTCCCCATAAGCACAGCTTCCGCTTCAAATATTGTTGCAGTCTCAGGCACCTTTACTCGCCCGGGAACGCAGAGGGGATACTCGTACTCCGGATTGTCATTTTCAGCCCCTACGGTTAGCTCAAAACGCAACTCCTGCTTGCCTCTCACCACGCTCCAACCGTTGGGGAGCGACGCAGACCTGGGCCCACCGGCAGCTATTCGCAGAATCTCTTCCACGGGCCGAAATTCGAGCTGTAACCCCAACAACTCGCCCGCTGACCGAACCAACCGGCGCTGCAGGGCAATCGGCAATTTCCGCAGGAGTTCCAGTTTCAATGCCCCACCGGGCGCCGTATTCGTAGCGCTGATATCCCTTTGGCGGCGTTCCGCCGCGGTCACCGGAATCCACGCGGCCCTTATCAGACGCTCTACTTCGTGTTCCCAGTACTCCTCTTCCGCTCGTGCAATTTCGGCCGTTTCTGCGAGCGCCTCTCGAACCGCCGGGTTCAAATGTCGTTCAAGGCGCGGTAGAATCCCGTGTCGAACCCGATTCCGCGTGAAGCGCAAATCGCGGTTACTCGAATCATTACGCCAGCCCTGTCCGACGCTTGCGAGATACGCTTCCAGATCTTTACGTTTCTGTGCCAACAGCGGCCGAATGATGGCAGGCTCTGTCGCTCCTGCTCCCCGGGCCTGCTTCTCTTCCGGAGATCGGGAGCTTTCTCCCTTACGCCTGGAGCCTGACGCCTGAAGCCTGTCAGCTGGCTGATTGCCGAGTGCTGAATGCTGAGCGCTTTCTTCCCACAGGCCTGTGGGCACTGACAACTTCGGATAAATTCCGGCCAACCCTCGTGTTCCAGCCCCACGGACGAGCCGCATCAGCACGGTTTCTGCCTGATCGTCGAGCGTGTGAGCGGTCGCGACTTTGTCCAGCGAGGCGTTAGCTTTATCGGGGGAAATCTTCCCCGCTGTTCCCGAACGGAGCAACTCCCTGAAAAATTTATACCGCAGTTCCCGCGCCGCGGTCTCTACACTCATGTGCTCTCTGGCGGCGTGTGCGGCAACATCAGTGCTGCTGGAGTGAAACCGGAGCTTGTGCTCGCGCGCCAGGCTGGCGACAAATTCCTCGTCCGCGTCCGACTCCGCCCCACGCAGCTTGTGGTTGAAGTGAACTACCATCAGGACAATCCCGAGTTCCTTGCGGAGTTCGAGCAGAAGGCGCAGCAGCGCAACGGAATCCACGCCGCCCGAAACCGCCACACCGACGCGGTCCCCGGGGTTGAGCAGCTTCTGCCGCCGGATGTAATCCCGGAGGTTCTGCGCGAGGTCGTGCACGTGACCATAGTACAACTGTGGGGAAGATCGAAACAGCGCTCGATAGGTGCCGGGATGCAGGTCTTGAGTTCGATTCGAACCATCGAAGTCGGTGCAATGCTCACGTGTCCAGACGAGAGCGTCCGCGCCTAACTGTTTCGAGCCCACTTTGGAATGATCACAGCCCGGGGCTCCTCTCCGCGATCAGGCTCTTGATTTTCTCCACGAACTCCGATGCCGGCATATCTTCGGTTTTTTCTTTGCCGCGGGTGCGGACGTTCACGCTTCCAGCCTCCGCTTCTTTGTCTCCAACAACTAATAGAAACGGCACTTTCTGCATGGCGTGCTCGCGGATCTTGGCGTTCATCTTTTCGTTGCGCGCATCCACCTCCACACGCACCTCGACTTCTCTGAGTTGCGCAGCTACTTTCTCAGCATAGTCTTTGTGTCGCTCGCTGATCGGAATCATTACCGTTTGCACCGGCGACAGCCATACCGGGAACGCGCCGGCGTAGTGCTCGATCAGCACCCCGAAGAAACGTTCGACAGACCCATACAACGCGCGATGGACCATCAGCGGCTGCTTGCGCGAGCCGTCTTCTGCAACGTACTCCAACTGGAACCGTTGCGGCAGGTTGAAGTCGAACTGAATGGTCGAAAGCTGCCATAGCCGGCCGATCGCATCCACCAGCTTGACGTCAATCTTGGGACCATAGAATGCGGCTTCACCTGGTATCACCTTGTACTCAATATTCCGCCGCTTCAGTGCGTTTTCGAGCGAACGGGTAGCGAGCTCCCACTGCTGCTCGGTGCCAAGGAAATTCTTGCGGTCGTTCGGATCCCAGGTGGAAAGGTCGGTCTGGAAGTGATCGAAGCCGAAGGCTTTCAGCACCGCCAGCGCGAAGTCCATGCAGGCGACGATTTCGTCTTCGATCTGATCCGGCGTGCAGAAAATATGGGCATCGTCCTGGGTGAAGCCACGCACGCGCAGGAGACCGTGCATTACGCCCGAGCGCTCGTAGCGGTACACAGTGCCCAGTTCGCCCAGGCGTACGGGTAGGTCGCGGTAAGACTTCAGCGAGTCTTTATAAATCAGGATGTGGAATGGGCAGTTCATGGGCTTCATGCGGTATTCCGCATCGTCAAGCTCCATGATGTCGAACATACTTTGCGCGTAGTAACCTTCGTGGCCCGAGGTTTGCCACAACTGCCGCCGCGCCACATGGGGCGTGTACACGAGTGAATAGCCGCGCCTGATGTACTCCGAGCGCATCCAGTCTTCCATCTCTTTGCGGATGATGCTGCCCTTGGGATGCCAGAAGATCAGCCCCGGCCCGGCCAGTTCCTGAATTGAGAACAGATCAAGCTGCTTGCCCAGCACGCGGTGATCGCGCTTCTTGGCTTCTTCAATGTTGCGCAGATAGTCTTCAAGTTCTTTCTTTGAGAAGAACGAAGTCCCGTAAATGCGCTGCAGTTGGGGATTCTTCTCGTCCCCTAGCCAGTATGCTCCCGCGATATTCAGAAGCTTGAATGCTTTGATCTTGCCGGTTGATGGAATGTGCGGCCCGCGGCAGAAGTCGGTGAACTTGCCGGTGCGATAAATAGAAATCTTTTCATCGGGCTTGGTGAACTGCTCGATGAAATGGCACTTCATGAAGTCGCCTTCTTTCTTGAACTCCTCCAGGCCCTGGTCACGGGGCAGGAACTCGCGCGCGTAAGGAATGTTCTGCTGTACAAGCTCCTGCATCTTCTTTTCGATCTTCTCCAAGTCCTCGGCGGTGAACGGAGTAGGACGATAGAAGTCATAGAAAAATCCGCTCTCGGTGGGAGGGCCATGCCCCAGCTTGGTCTCGGGAAACAGCTCCAGCACGGCAGCGGCGAGCAAGTGGGCAGACGAATGCCGGTAGACCTCGAGCGCTTCGGGATCGCGATCGGTCAGGAGGCGAAGCTCGGTATCCTTTTCCAGCGGCCGGGTCAGATCGATGAGATCGCCATTGCTTTTTGCAACGATCGCGGCATCGGCCAGCCGCGGGCTGATGGACTTGGCGACATCGAGGGCGGTAGTGCCCGTGGGGACTTCCTTCTCGCTCCCGTCGGCGAGCTTCACATGAATGCTGTCTGCCATAGGATTGCAGTCTGTAGTCTGCTGAATCTTTTCAGTTTATTGGAGCGAAAGAGGAGGGTCAAACTAACGCAACAATGGAACAGGCGAAAACTGGGAATACCGATTGGGCAGTCCCTGCGTTTAAGAATACCCATACACCCTTCAATCGTGGTACTTATTCAGCTATGTCTTCGGCCACAATCGATCAAGAGAAAATCAGTTCCCAATTGAGAGGGGTAAAATACAGCCTTTACTTGGCTAACTGTCTCGAATGGATGGATTCTCGCCCCGCCAATTCCGTCCACGCCATCGTTACTGATCCGCCCTATGGGTTAAAGGAATACACTGCATTAGAAAAAGGAAAGCTGCGCAAGGGCAGGGGCGGTGTATGGCGCATTCCCCCCTCCTTCGACGGCTGTGCGCGCAGCCCTGTACCTCGTTTCACTATTCTGTCCGGTGACGAACGCACCAAGCTAAAACGATTCTTTTCTGACTTCGCGAAACGCGCTTTGCGTATTCTCGTTCCGGGGGGGCACCTTTTTATCGCTACGAACCCATTGCTATCTCATCTCATCTATCTGCCTCTGATGGACAGCGGCTTTGAGAAACGGGGTGAAATCATTCGTCTTGTCCAGACGCTGCGCGGCGGGGACAGGCCCAAGAATGCGCATGAAGAGTTCCCGGAAGTTACTGTCATGCCACGCTCGGCGTGGGAACCCTGGGGCCTCTTTCGAAGGCCCTGCGAGGGACGGGTACAGGACAATTTGCGCAAATGGAAGACGGGCGGCCTTCGCCGCATTTCGGTGGACGCTCCCTTCTGCGATGTAATCCCTTCCGCTCCCACTCGGCGTGAAGAGCGCTCCATCAGCCCTCATCCTTCCCTGAAACCACAATCTTTCATGAGACAGATTGTTCGGGCATCACTTCCGCTGGGCAACGGCATCGTTCTCGATCCGTTCATGGGCGGTGGTTCGACTATTGCAGCTGCGATCACGGTCGGTTACGAAAGCATCGGAGTGGAGCTTGACCCCGCGTACCTCAAGATGGCGGCTCAGGCGATACCGCCGCTCGCCAGCCTGAATGGGAACGGCAAAGCCAACAGCGCCGATGGCACTCTCGGCCAAGGCTTTAGACAGCAGACGCTTGCGCTCCTAAGCGAATCGTGAGACTTTGCTTTTGTCATGCCTTTGGGCGCAGACGGTTTTGATCGCTCGGTTCCGTTGCCTCCCGAGCTTAAGATCACTCACATTCGCGAAGCCATGGAGCACCTCGAGGACAAAACCTCCGAACTTGTCGACATCTACTTCGAGCAAGCCAATGTCTTTAGTGCAATCGTTGGTATTCTCGGTATCCAGGCTCTTCACGCCTTGAGCCCCTACAAGAAACATAAGCATCCAGACATCGCTCAGCAACGGTTCCCAGATCTCTCATTGCGGGGCAGATTGAATCCACCCCCAGAGCAGGCACTAGAGTCCAAAGGTTCGACTCGCGCATGGGCGCTGCAATCGCACTACAATCATCCGGGGTGGTATATCGTGTGGCGATATGCCGTTGACCAGACGAGGCGGCTGAAGCCGGGCAAGCTTGCTGCCATTTGGCGAGTTGACATTGCTTTTCTCCGCCGGGAAGACTGGAAGTACGAAGGGAGCAGGGCCGCCGAGGGGTTGGGTGGCCGCACTCACACTTTCGGAATCAGGCTTCCATCGAAGCTTCTCAAAAGTTGCATCGTTTAGCAGAATCCGAGGGTCGCGGTCCGGCAAGGTGGCCCGGTTCTCACAGACTTAGACTAAGCACAGTCTACTGCTCTCGATGGTCGCGGCTTCCTACCCGGTTCGGCGAAGTCCTAACCCGTTATACAGCCCCTCCACCGCCTTCTGCACTTTCGCCGACACCGTGTCCATCTCGTGCAGCGAGTATCCGGCGGTCGAGAGTGGCTCGCCCACCCGCATCTCCAGCGAACGGCTCTTGATGTGATAGGTGTTCATTGGTAGCAGCTCATACGTCCCGACCAGCGCCACGGGAACAATATCCACTTGCGCTTTGATGGCGAGGAAGAGTGCGCCTGGCAGGAATGGCTTGACCTGGCCGTCCGGCGTGCGCCCGCCTTCGGGAAATATCACCAGCGGCATGCCGCTCTTCAAAGTCTTCAGCGCCGATCGAATGCTGCCGATCGAGCGGGCTGGATTCTGCTGATCTATACACACCTGCCCCGATCGCTTCAGGTGCCAGCCGACAATCGGATAGGACAGCAGCTCTTTTTTGAATACGATGCGGAACTGGAACGGCAGGTATACGTACAAGATAGGGATGTCCAGTGCCGAGGCGTGGTTCACCGCATAGACATACGGCATGGAAGTATCGATCTTCTCCAATCCGGTCACTCTCACGGGCGAAAAAATCGTCTTCATGATTAGCCACGACCACAGTCGCGCAAACCCGTGTTGGATTCTGCCACTCCTATCAAATAACGAAGAAGGAAAAGACACGATCCCCAGGACAATCGTGTATAGCCAGATTAGCGGATCGAAAATAAAGTAGGAACGAAGCCTGCTGGGCCAGCCGTATTTGCGGGCGGGCACCGGCCCAACCTGCTCTGTTGCGGGTTGTGCGCTCCCCGGATTGGCTTCAAGTTCGGTGGACGATGTCTTCAAAACAGCACTTTCTCTTAGATGCGCACGCCCAAGAGGCGCATGGCCTCCCCAACAATGTAAATCGAACCTGTTATAACAACCAAACCTAATGGCCCTGCCAAAGCACGCCCACGGCGCAGCGCCGATGCCACATCGGGTGTTCCTTCGACTTCGGTGGAGATGCGGCTGGCAGCTCGGCGGATCTCGTCTGGCGTCGCCGAACGCGGATTTTCTGCGCGCGTGGCAATCACCCGCTCGGCCAACGGGAACAGGATCTCCGCCATCTCGGCAATGGCCTTGTCGCGCATGGCGCCGAAGATGAAGGTCAGGGGCCGATCTTCCTCGGTTGACGAAAGCCCGCTTGACGAAAAATAGATTGCCGAAAGCGTGGACCGCAATGCCCACGCGCCTGCCGGATTATGGGCCACGTCGAACACATATTCTGGTTCGTCGTCTTTGGGTGGGATGACCTGGAAGCGTCCTGGCCACTGCGTCTGACGGATGCCGCGCTCGATGGAGTCCGGTGTGATCGCGGAGAAGCCCTGCTTTTTGAGCTCTTCCGCAGTGGCGATCGCCAGCGCGACATTCCTCAATTGGTGTCGCCCGACCAGCGACGTTTCGACTTCGATTTGCTTTCCCATCACGAGCAGCGGATATCGGGAAACATAACCCCGTGCCATCTCCGATCCAGGACAGTGCGGTCGCGGGTCTTCGACCCGCCCTGCCCGGGTCAAAGACGCGGACATACGTGGTTCGTTGAGACCCCCTGGTACTGCGCACGGGGCACTTGCAGGCGATACCGGCGGCACATACGGAACGGCGCTCACTGCTTGCGCTCCCAGCTCCAGAATCGCGTTGCCAATCACGTCATTCGCTTCGGGCTGCTGCGGAAGCGTTACCACCACACCGCCGGGCCGAATAATGCCGACCTTTTCGTGCGCAATTTCGCTGATCGTATTACCCAGATATTTTTGGTGATCGAGTGAAATGTCGGTGATGACGCTGACCCTCGGCTCGATCACGTTGGTCGCGTCCAGTCGGCCGCCCATGCCGACTTCAAGCACAGCGAGATCAACCCGCTCGCGTGCGAAATGCTCGAAGGCGATCGCGGTCAGCATCTCGAAAAAGCTTGGATGCCAGGGCAACTCACCTTGGCTCACCAGCCGCTCCGCCGTGCGATCCACCAGATCATGCAGTGCGGTGAAATCCTCGTCGCTGATGGATTCACCATTCACGCGAATTCGCTCATTGATGCATATCAGGTGCGGGGAGGTATACAAACCCGTCTTCAATGCCGAAGCGCACAGGATCGAGCCCAGTGCCGCCGCGGTTGAACCTTTGCCATTGGTTCCGGCAATCAGTACGCCCGGAGAACGTTGTTCGGGATTCCCCAGCGCTGCGAGAAGCACGCGCATGTGGGCGAGGTCGAACTTGTGAGAAGGCGTCTGGGCCAGCTCGTGTCCGAGGGCATACATGCTTGTGATGGCGGCTTCGTAGGACATGGGTTGAGGTCGTTGGTCGTTGCTCCTCAGTCGTAGTGGTTGTCTTTAGTCGTTCGTCGTTGGTCGCACTATTCAGGCTACCAGTTTCCACTCTCCAGTTCGAATGGCTGGCAGCGGATGGATCCGACTGGCATATGGACGCAGCAGCGCAAAAAGGCGAGCCCCTGGATGTGGGCCAATACGAAAAGCATTAGATAATCAGACACGCAGGGTCTAGCGACTAACGACCGACGGCTAATTGCTGATTCTCCGGCGTCATGAATTCCAGAGCTCGTGCGATGTAGGGCTTGAGCTGCTTGCGAGGCACAACGGCGTCCAGCATGCCGTGATCCAGCAAAAACTCGGCGCGCTGAAATCCTTGCGGCAGCTTCTGGCGGATAGTCTGCTCGATTACGCGCGGCCCAGCAAACCCAATCAAGGCTCCCGGCTCGGCGACGTTGAGGTCACCCAACATGGCAAATGACGCGGTTACGCCGCCCGTGGTGGGGTCCGTGAGCACGGAAATATATGGCACGCGCGCCTCATCTAGCCGCGCCAGCGCGGCCGAGATTTTGGCCAACTGCATCAGGCTCACTACGCCTTCCATCATGCGCGCGCCCCCAGAGGCAGAAACGATGATGATAGGAACGCGTGTTTCTGTAGCACGCTCGATTGCCCGGGTAATAGCCTCCCCGACCACCGCCCCCATGCTTCCGCCGATAAATGAGTATTCCATCGCGCTCAGGATCACGAGACGCCCGTTCAGTTTGCCTTGGGCATTCACGACGGCGTCCTGGAGCCCCGTGTCCTCCTGCGCCTGCTTCAGGCGCGACTTATAGGCTCTTAGGTCCACGAATTTCAGCGGGTCCGTCGAAGTCAGATTGGAGTCGAAAATCTCATACTCATTGTCATCGAGGAGTTGCGAGAGCCGCGTGCGCGCATCGATGCGGAAATGCCGCTCACACTTCGGACAGACGTTAAGATTATCTTCCAGGTCTTTCTTCCAGATGATCTGGCGGCACTGGTCACACTTCACCCACAGTCCCTCGGTACGGACTCTTTTCTCGCCCGAGGTATCCAGTTCGCCAGACTGTCTTTTGAACCAGGCCATGGGAATTGCTGATTTACGATTGCCGAATTTCAATTTAGTAAAACAGGTACACCGTCCAGGACACTCTAAAATTCGTCAATCGTCAGTCGTAAATCATCAATATTCTATTCCCCTCTGCGCCATCACGCCCTTTTCATAGGCATGTTTCACCTGCCGCATTTCTGTCACGGTGTCGCCAATTTCAACAATTGTCGGATGTGCATTCCGCCCCGTCAAGATAACGTGCACCATCTCAGGCTTATTCTTCAGGCTTTCGACCACCTTCGCCGGATCCAGCATACCGTAGCTGATGGCATAGTTAATCTCGTCCAAGATCACGAGGTCCCATTCACCCGAGCGGATTGCCTTCTCGCCCTCGGCCCAGGCTTCCTCTACCATGCGCACATCTTCCGAGTCAGGTTTCTCGGCTCCGACCTTGACGAAGCCACGACCCATCTGCTTCATGATGAATTTATCGCCGAATGCTTTGACGGCATCGAGCTCGCCGTAGTGCCACGACCCCTTCAGGAATTGCAACATGAGCACGCGCATGCCCTGTCCAACCGCACGCAGCGCAGTACCCATGGCGGCAGTCGTCTTGCCCTTGCCCGGACCGGTGTTGACAATGATCAGACCACGACGAACGTCCTGCATAATGAAAGAATGTTTGATTGTACCTGTTCGAAGGGTTTTGCGGGCAAACACCCGCTTCCTCATCAATCAAAGCTCATTTGACCTTGGATGTGCTCTTGGTTATGCGGGTAATGCCAATGGTTTTTCAATTTTTGGGAACCAGGGCGTATTGCGTAGCGTAGGCATCCATGAGTGGGTCTCTCATTTTTTAAAAAAGTGTAGAGGTCTCGGAATGAAACACAACAGGCTCTCATTGTTGATGATGATCCCGGTCCTCTGCCTTGCCACACGGGCGCGGGCAGACGCTACCCGGACACAAGCTAACGTGCCGCTGCAGGCCAACTCCGGTGCCTCCCACGACCAGGACAGTATCCGCCAGATTCTGGAACTGGAGCGCAAGGCGAAAGATGCCTCAGTGCACCGAGACGCTGCTTTCGCTGAGCGAATGCTCGCAGATGATTACGTCGCCATCACCCCACTGGGCCAGGTCATCACCAAGGCTGACACGATCGCCGCCCGCAGGAGTGGCCAACTGCGGTACGATTCGATCGATATCAGCGATATGGTGGTACGCGTTTACGGCAATACTGCCGTGGTGACGGCGCGCGCGGAAGTAAGAGGCAAGGATCTCGGCGAGGAGTTCAACGGCCCGTACCGCTACACGCGAGTGTGGATTCGCCGGAGTGGGCATTGGCAGACCGTAAGCTATCAGGCTACGGTCACAAGATAAAGCCGTTAACCTGTAGCTTTTTAACTTCTAGCAGTTCGTTCTCGCCCTTTGCAAACCTTCCCGAGGCAGGGCGTTAAACAAGTTTGGATGGGGCTGTTCCCGTTCAGAATGATTAGTGACACTCGGATAGAGTGTCGCCATGCAGATTCACAATGGAGAACTTCCCCGTGCGCGCCAGCTGGCGCGCACGGGGAAAGAGCTGAGTCGGGAGGCCCGGGTCCGCTTGCAGTG
>WNFB01001495.1_pt1 | contig 19966 bp, 18 predicted proteins | sample 5400501 | NCBI WGS metagenome assembly WNFB01 (sample SAMN13153341, study PRJNA577476) | soil metagenome | isolation source: 200 cm saprolite under Douglas fir tree site 2 hole 1 | place: USA:California | collected 2015-04-18 | reverse complement strand
TGCCACGAGGCCGCCCCGGTGCCGCGGGGCCGACCGGCTGCCACGAGGCCGCCCCGGTGCCGCGGGGCCGACCGGCTGCCTGACAGGAATTTGATTCGATATCGTATAGTCTGTTTTCGTGGTATCCGGAAATGAGCCTGGTGCGCTCGTCCTCGCCCTGCACCGCGCCACCCATGCGACGCTGGCCGCGCTGCAGGCCAGGCTTGCCGACCTGGACCTGACCGCGTCCGAGATCAACGCGCTGGCCAATCTGGCTGACGGCCGGCCCCGCAGCATCGGCGAGCTGGCTGCGGACACTGCGACCAAGCCGACGACCCTGACCAGCGTGCTCGACCGGCTGGTGCGGCGCCGCTATGTGGTGCGGCAACTTGACCCAGCCGACCGGCGATCGTTCCTTGTCTCGCTGACCAGCGACGGACGGCCAGTCGCCGACACGGCGCGCGCCGCCATGCGCGACATCGAACGCGCGGCGCTAGCCATGGTCACCGGCACCGACCTGGCCGGCTTCCACTCGATCACCCGAGCGCTCACGGAGGCATCCAGATGACCCACGCCATGCCGGCGGAGCTGGCCGAGATCCTCGCGGAGGTCGCGCCGCCTGGAGCTGCGTTCCGGCATCGTCAGCACATCCACCTGGCCTTCATCACCGTGCGCCGGCATGGCCGTGCACGGGCGGCCGAGTTGATCAGCCGCTGGATCCGGCATATCGCGGCCTACGAGCGGGCACCGCAGAAATACAACGCCACCGTCACCCGCGCCTGGACCCAGATCGTCGCTCACCATGTCACCGCGGACCCGTCCGTGACCGATTTCGAGGCATTCGCCGAGCGCAACCCGGCATTGCTGGACAAGCGGCTGCTGACCCGGCACTACACGCCGGCCACCCTCGCCTCAGCGAGGGCCCGGGCAGAATGGGTAACACCCGATATCACAGCATTCCCGTGGACGGAGACCTGACGGACCCGAGCGGCCAGCAAGCCGCGGCGGGCACGGGGGGGCTGCTAGAGCTGGACCACCTGTGCCGCCGGTACGGCGGCGTGATCACCCTGGACGGACTGAGCTTCGCCGTCCCGCCCGGCCAGGTCTTCGGGTTCCTCGGGCCGAACGGAGCGGGCAAGCCGAACCTCGGAAATCGACATTTCATTAGCCGTGTCCCCTCACGGGGCCAGCGGCGGCGACACCAGTGTGCCGCCGCCGCTGGTTGGCTTCGTTTCCGTGGTTACGCGGGCTGCCTTGATCACCGACTTCCGTTCAGGGCAGCAGGGCTAGCTTGCCGACTGTGGCCCGGGCTTGGAGTTCCGCGAGCGCCTTGGGGCCGTCGGCGAGTTCATACGTGGTGGGCTGGCCGGGGGTGAGCACCCCGGCGGCGATGAGCGCGAACAGCTCGCCCATGACCTCGCCGAAGATCTGCGGTGCGGCCTGGATCAGCACGCCGATGTTCAGGCCGATGATGTGGACCTGGTGCTTGTACATCAGCTCCCAGTTGGTGACCGGGGCTTCGCCGCCGGCCATGCCGTAGACGACGACCCGGCCGGTGACCCGCTTGGCCGCGGCCAGGCTGGCGCCGAGCGTGGCGCCGCCGACTGACTCCAGCACCAGGTCGGCGCCAGTGCCGCCGGTCAGCCGCAGTACCTCGGCGGTGAGATCGGCGGCGCGTGAGTCGAGGACGTGGTCGGCGCCCAGTGCCCGCACTGTCTCATGCTTGCCTAGCGAGGCGGTGGCGATGACCGTCGCGCCGTAGTGCTTGGCCATTTTGACCGCGACCTGGCCGGTCCCGCCCGCCGCGGCGTGGATCAGCACGGTCTGCCCGGCGGCAATGCGCCCCAGGGGCCTGAGCGCGGCCAGCGCGGTGGGCCAGTTCACGACCAGGCCCAGCGCCTCCTCCGCTGCCCAGCCAGCTGGCACCGGCATCACCGCGGCTGCGGGTAGCACCGTGTACTCGGCGAAGGCGCCACATCCGATGCCGACGCCGATGACGCGGGCTCCGGGTTCCAGGCCGGTCACTGCCTCGCCCGTGGCGGCGATCTCACCGGCAGCCTCGAAGCCCGCCAGGTACGGGGGTTGCGGGCCGCCCAGGAACGTGCCGTGGGCCTGCGAGATGTCGCCGAAGTTGACACCGGCGGCGGTGACCCGGATCAGGACCTCACCCGGTCCCGGGACCGGCACCGGCACGTCGGTGATCAGGCGCAGGTCCTGCGGGCCGTTCAGGGACGTCTGCTGCAGGGCGCGCATGGTAGCGGGGATGCTCATGGCAATCGGCTTCCTTTCCTTAGCTTGCGTGATCGAGGCCGGCCTGCCTACACCCAGGAAGACCCGACGAGAACGGAAAAGGAATCGCTCAGAACGCCTTCGCCCTCAGGAGCGGTATCCCACGGTCGGCGAAGGTCTGATCAGCCGGACCCGCCAGCCAGAGATGTCTACGGCGCGGGCAAGCCGGAACTCGGAAACTGAGATCCGCCTCCGGACCCTGGCACTCCTGCGGGCTGGCCCGTACGGCATGCTCGTGACCGTCTCCGGGGCTTGCTCAAGTACCCGCCCCTCCCGCCAGGTTTCAGGCACCGGAGGGAGCCGGTTCAGCGTCCTTTGCTTGTGCCATGTCCGGCCGGAACCCGAACACGGTGACCAGTCTTGGGTCGCCGAAGGAGGAGATCCGGCGGATGCCCGCGCCGGTGACGGTGAGCACGCAGATTCCGTACGGCTGGTAGTTCCCGTGCTGGTCACGGGTGTAGGCCGCTGCGGCAGGCTGCCCGTTGGCGCTGGTGGCCAGCATGCGCCAGTCACCAGGCGATCCCAGGAGCTGGTTGCGCAGGAATGGTACGCAGGTCTTGCGGCCGGCGAACCAGGTACGCAGCGGCGTCGCCTCTAGGGTGACGTCCTCTATCAGGAGCCGCTCCAGTGCGGCGGCGTCGGCATTCTCAAACGCCGCGATGTACTGGTCGAGGAGCGCGCGTGCTCGCGGAGCGGTCGGCTCGGTGATCTGGCCGGCGGCCAGGGCCAGTTCCCTCAGCCGCGCCCGGGCGCGCTGCAGCGCACTCTTGACCGACACCGTCGTGGTGCCGAGCATGACCGCGACCTCGGTGGCGGGAAACGCCAGCACATCCCGCAGGACAAGCACCGCCCGCTGCCTCGGCGGAAGATACTGCAGGCTGGCGATGAGCGCCAGCCGCAGCCCCTCGCGCGCCGCAACGATGGCCGCGGGATCAGCCGAGTCCGGGGTCACCATCGCGTCCGGCACCGGCTGTAGCCAGTTCACCTCTGTCCCGGCCGCTTCCAGGTACGCTCCGGGATCCGGTTCTGGGTCGCACAGGCCAGATGGCAGCATTCGCCGACTGTGCCTGGCCAGCTCGGTCAGGCACCCATTAGTGGCGATCTGGTACAGCCAGGTACGTACCGAGGATCGTCCCTCGAACCCGCCGTAGGACCGCCAGGCCCGCAGGTATGTCTCCTGGACCAAGTCCTCCGCATCCTGGATCGAGCCGAGCATGCGGTAGCAGTGCGCGAGCAGCTCACGCCGGAACGGCTCGGTATCCTGGGCGAATCCGGCGCTATCGGGCACGGCTCACACCGCGCGGTCGAGGGAGGCAGCGACAGTGCCAGGGATGGCCAGGATACCCCGGCGGGCCTGGTCCAATGAGCATGCCATCAGTTGTGATCCTCTCCCACGTGATCGGCTTCAACCATGCAGACCTGGCGGGGGGCGGGAAAGGAATCGCTTTCGTCTGCAGCAGTGCTCCGCACGAACTCGCGGCCCTGCAAGGCGCCCAGCCGTCCAGCCAGAGAAAACCTACGGCGCCGGCAAGACCACCGCCATGCGGTCCATCGTCGGAGTCACCGGCCTCGACGGCGGCGAGGTGCGCTGGCGCGGCCAGCCGATCGGCCAGTAGGTCCGCCGGCGCATCGGCTACATGCTAGAAGAGCGCGGGTTGTATCCCGCCATGCGGGTGCTTGAGCAGCTTGAGTACCTGGCCCGCCTGCACGCGCTGACGGCCGCACGAGCCCGCGCCGCCGCCCGCAGTCTGCGCCATAGCGAACCAGATGGATGCCGGAAGCGCCCGCGCCGCCGTACCTATCGCCGTAGCCTGCCTTGGCTGTCACCGCCGGGCCCGGACGTCGCCGGCCAGGTAGCGTTCCAGCGTCGGGCCGATCGCCGCCGCAAGGTCATCCACGCTCGCCGCGGCGACCGGGCCAAGCGCCAGCACATACCTGGTCAGCGCGAGACCGAGCATCTGGCTCGCGGCGAGCGCAGCGCGGAACTCCAGGGGCGCCTGACCGGGGCCTGCGGCCGCCGCGGCGCCAGGACCAACCGCGGCGCCAGGACCGCCCGCTCCGCCAGAATCGCCCGCTCCGCCGGCCGACTCGCCCCCGTCGGCGGCAGTCGCCGCGGCACTGTCACCGGCCCGATCACCGGCCCGGTCACCGGCCGCGGCCGCGGCGACCGGCCCGAGGATCGCCTCGGTGATGAACTCCCGCAGCATCCCGGCTGCCTGCTCGCTGGTCAGCGCCGAGCGCAGCAGCCCGAGGAACGGGCCGCGGACGTCCTCTCGCTCCCACACACCCAGCATCGTCCTGACCAGGTGCACGCCGAGGCTCACCGCCGGATCGCGGCCGCCAGGCGCGAGCGCCGCCGTCAGCACCTGGCTCGGCACCACCGGCAGCCGCATCGCCGCGACGAACAGCCGCTCCTTGCTGCCGTAGAAGTGATGCACGAGCGCGGGGTCGACCGCGGCGGCCGCCGCGATGGCCCTGATTGTCGCCCCGTCGTAACCGCGTCCGGCGAACTGGGCGCGGGCGGCGGCCAGGATCGCCCCGCGGGTGCCGCTCTCCCCGGCCCGGCGCCCGGGCCTGCGCGGTACGCGCCCGCCGCCGGGACCCGGCCTGGGCTGGCGAGTCACGCCGGAACCTCCGTAATAAATCCTGGTTGTGCTAGCTGGAAGAACCGCTCTTCCAGGGTCGCCGGTGCCGCGGAAACCCGCGCATGCCCGCCGGCCGCACCGCCCGCCGTGGCCAGCGCGCGGCGTACCTCGGCCGGGCCGGTGCCCGGGACCCGCAGCGCCCGGCCGGCCAGCGCCACCGGCATGCCCGCCTCTTCCAGCACCCGGAACGCAGCCGCCCAGGCGGCGGTCTCCACCACGGTGACCTGGGCCGCACCGATGATCTCCGGCGCCGTTCCCTGGGCCACCACCCGGCCATCGGCCATGATCACCAGGCGCGCGCACTCCCCCGCCTCCTCCATGTAGTGGGTCGTGACCAGGACGCCCGCGCCGGCCGCGGCGGCGCCGGCGATCGTGTCCCACAGCCTGGCCCGGCCGAGCGGGTCAACCCCGGATGTCGGCTCGTCCAGTATGAGCAGGTCAGGCTGGTGTGATAGGGCCTGGGCGAACGCGAATCGCCGCTGCAGCCCGAGCGGCAGGGAGCCGACCGGGGTGCCGGCGTAGCGCCGCAGCGGAGCTGGCAGCTCAGGCCGCGGGCCGCCGAACGCGGCCGCCGAGAACTCCAGGTTCTGCTCCGGAGTCAGGTCGTCGTACAAGCCGAGGCCCTGCGGCACGTAGCCGATCCGGCGGCGCGTCCCGCGCGACGGCGCCGCGCCGAAGAGCAGCACCTCGCCTGCCGAGGCTGGCAGCAGGCCGAGCAGCATCCGGATCAGCGTCGTCTTCCCCGCGCCGTTGGCGCCGAGCAGGCCGACGATCTCGCCGGCCTGGACCTGCAGGCTGACCTCGCTGACCGCGGTGAACTCGCCGAACTGCCTGCTCACGCTGTCGCACACGGCGAGCGGGCCGGCCAGCGCCCGGTCAGCCGCGCGGCCAGTCACCGGGTGCTCCCGGGCAGGCCGAGCTCGCGGGCCAGCGCCGCGACGGTGACCGCGTCCTGCAGGTCCGGCTGGATCGCCTCGCCCGGCCCGCCCGCTGACTGTGGCGGGTCCCACACCCGCCACCGCCCGCCGCGCCGCCACGCCCGCTGCTCGTCCGCTTCCGGCGGGCGCCCGGTCAGGCCACGCAGCGTGCCCGGCACTGCGCCGATGATCTGGTCCGGCGTTCCGGCGGCAAGCTCGCGGCCGTCGTCGAGGGCGAGCACGGTGGCGGCGCGCTCCGCGTCGTCGAGATAGGTAGTGGCCAGCACGACGGCGCAGCCGGCCGCTGCGGCGCCGGCGATCAGCCACCACAGCCCGGACCGGCTGACCGGATCGACGCCGGTCGTCGGCTCGTCAAGGACCAGCAGCCGGGGCGAGGCCAGCATCGCCGCGATCACCCCCAGTTTCTGGCGCATCCCGCCGGACAGCTGCCCGGCGAGCCGGTTCCTTGCGTCGCCAAGGCCTGCCCGGTCCAGCAGGTCGCCGGACCGGGCGCGGGCCTGCGCCGCGGACAGGCCGTAGGCCGATGCGCGGAAATCGAGGTTCTCCGCCGCGGTCAGGTCCGGGTACGTGCCCGAGCTCGCCGAGAGGTACCCGATCTGCCGGGCCGCCGGGCGCCGGACCAGGCCGCTGGCGGGCGCGAGCGCGCCGGCCAGGCAGCGCAGCAGCGTCGTCTTCCCTGCGCCGTCCCCGCCGACAACCGCAGTTACCTGGCCGGCCGCCGCCCGCAATGTGATCTTGTCCAGGGCCAGCCGCCGCTGATAGTGAACGGATATTTCGTCCGTACCCCACTCCTCGACGGCATCTCCCGCAGCGGGGCCTGCGACGGGGCCGTCCGGCCGGCCGGTCATGCCGCCCGCCGCGCCCTGGCGGGCGCCAGGTACCGCCGGAACCGCAGCGAGGCCAGGGTCACGATGACCGCGCCCAGCAGGGTGAGGAAGGCGAACGGCTGCCAGAGCGCGCCGATCGGCTCGGCCCGGAGCATCACGCCGCGGGAGATCTCGTTGAAGTAGGTCAGCGGCAGCAGGTAGGCGATCCAGCGGACTCCGGCGACGATCGAGGACAGCGGGAAGATCAGTCCGGACAGCAGCACCTGCGGCAGCAGGGTCATCACGGCGAGCTGGATGGCCTGGCCCTGGTTCTGCGAGACGCTGGAGATGAGAACGCCGATGCCCAGCGTCACGAAGAGGAAGAGCAGCGCGCCGAGGCCGAAGACCGGCAGCGAGCCGCGGAACGGCACGCCGAAGATCGCGACGCCGACCACAAGGACGATGGCCAGGTCGGCAGCCGCGACGACGAAGTACGGCACGATCTTGCCGAGGAAGACGTCGCGCACCCGCAACGGCATCACCGCGAGCTGCTCCAGCGTGCCGGACTGCCGTTCGCGGACCACGCCGAGACTGGTGATGATCGTGCCGATGAAGACGAGGACCACGCCGGCCAGGCCGGGGATCATGATGTCGGACGTGGTGAGCTCCGGGTTGTAGAGGATGTGAACCTCGGGCGCTGCCGTGAACAGGGCGGCCAGGTCAGCTCCGGGTACTGGCTGGCCGGCCTGAGCCTGGGCGGGCTGGGCCTGGCCGGCCTGAGCCTGGGCGGGCTGGGCCTGGCCGGCCTGAGCCTGGCCGGCCTGAGCCTGGGTGAGCTGGGCCTGGCCGGCTTGAGCCTGGGCGGCTTGAGCCTGGGCGGGCTGGGCCTGGGCGGGCTGGGCCAGGCGGCTGGTCAGGGCAGTCAGGGCGGCGCGCGCCGCGAACAACTGGGTGCCGTCGATGAGCACGACCGGGCGCGCGCCGCCGGTCACCACTGCGACGACTGCCTTGCCGTCCCGCAGCTGGTCCTGGGCCCAGGGCCGGCCCTGGGCGGCCTGGGTGCTGATCACGTCGAATGGCCGGGGCAGTCTTGCCGCGACGGCTGCGGCCTGCGGTCCTGCGGCCGCGACCGAGATGCTGGAGACATCGAAGCTGGCGGCGTAGCCGAGCACGACCAGGAGCAGCACCGGCATCGCGATCATCATCGCCAGGGTCCGCCGGTCCCTCCTGAGCTGCCGGAACTCCTTGACGATCATCGCCCACATCGGCATGCCTTCCCTCGCTGCGGGGCCGCGGTCTGCCCATTATTTCAACGTCCGATGAATTCTACAGGCGTTGAATTGACCCGGTCAACCCGCCCTGGCCCTGGCCGCCGCGCCGCTCGCCCATTGACACCGGCTGACTGCTCTGAGTACGTAAGGTTGGAGGCGAAGTCACTCGACGGCACGTCGCAGCGCAGCGTGTTTGCCCCTCGGCCAGGCAAGGAGGGTCGGCAACAGGACGCTGTCCGCGCACGGTGCTGCGTGAGCCGAAGGGACATCGTGGCGTCAGGCGGCGCAGGGCAAGCAGACGCCCGGGCGACATTCGGCAGCGTGTTCGCCATTGCCGAATTCCGCGCCCTGTGGCTGGCTCAGGTGCTCTCCGTTATCGGGGACCAGCTGGCCAGGGTCGCGCTGACGCTCCTTGTTTACGACCGGACTCACTCGGCGCTGCTGGCGGCGATCACCTTCGCGGCGAGCGTCGTGCCTACATTCGTTGGCGGCGTCTTCCTGTCCGGCCTCGCGGACCGCCTGCCCCGGCGGCTTGTGATGATCATTTGTGATCTTGCCCGCATGGTGCTGGTCGCGGCAATGCTCCTGCCCGGGACGCCGCTGGCGGTGCTGGTCATCCTGCTGTTCATGGTGACCATGCTGGGGACGCCGTTCACCTCTGCACGAGCTGTGACCTACTCCGACATCCTGTCGGGTGATCGGTTCGTGCTCGGCACCGCCACTACTCTCACGACTTACCAGGTCGCCCAGGTCGCGGGCTTCGCCGCCGGCGGTGCGATCGTCGGCCTCTTCGGGGTGCGCACAGCCCTGATAGCTGATGCGTCGACCTTCGCCGCATCGGCGGTCATCACCCGCATTTGGGTAGGCGCCCGGCCAGCGGCACGACCGTCCGGGAACGGCGGGCCGACACACGTCAAAGAGATACTGACAGGCATCCGGCTCGTTTTCGCCAATCCAGCGCTACGCTCGCCGATGCTGCTTGGCTGGATCGCGGCGTTCTATAACGCGCCCGAAGGCGTGGCGGCCCCGCTAGCGCGAGAACTAGGCGCCGGGACCGCTGCCGTTGGCGTGATCCTGGCCACGGAGGCACTCGGCGCTTCATTGGGTGCCGTAGCGTTCGGCCGCCTTGTCAGGCCGCCGACCAGGCTAAGGTGGATGCGCCCGCTGGCCTTCGCGTCCTGCGCGGTGCTAACTCTGTTCGCCCTCGGCCCCGTATTTCCGCTCGCGCTGCTGATCCTTTTCGCATCCGGCCTGTTCGACTGCTTTCAGGTCGCCGCAAGCGCGGCGTTCCTCACGGCGGCACCCGAAGGACAGCGCAGCCAGGTGTTCGGCCTGGCCCAGGCCGGGATGAGCCTCGGCCAGGGCGCGGCATTGATCCTGGCTGGTGCTGTAGCACAGCATCATTCTCCGAGCACGGCGATAGCAGTCAGCGGCGTGTTCGGAGCTATCGCCGCCGCCGTAATTTCAGCCAACCTGGCTCCCCGGCGAACGCCAAGATCCTCAGGCGGACCATCCGTCTAAGTGGCTCACGATCAGCACATGTCGCAGCCGATCTCATTGTGTTGGTTGGCTATCTCAGCCGCCCCAGCCGCCAGTCCTCATCACGCGCACCTCCCCTCTTCCGCTCGATCCCGGCACGTCACCATCCGCGGGCGCTCAGCCGCCCCAGCCGCCAGTCCTCATCACGCGCACCTCCTCCCTTCCGCTCGATCCCGGCACGTCACCATCCGCGGGCGCTCAGCCGCCCCAGCCGCCAGTCCTCATCACGCGCACCTCCCTCCCGTCTGCTGTTATGCAGGCACACTCATCTGGGCAGCGGGCCTGCAACGTGCTGATCACATGTTCCTCTCTGCAACAAGCCTCCGGCGACCGAAGCTCCAGTTCCCAGCATCCAATACAGACTGTAACGACTAGTTACCATGAGCGATGTAGACTGAACGCGGATCGAGTCATTTACAGTGAGTGATGGGTTCTTGACCAGGAGCGCACAAGGTCTGCCACAATAGGCTGCAATACCGCTAAGCCCGGATATCGAGGGCTTGGCTAGTTTGCTACGGAGGAGTGCATGACCCTGGCCCGGCGCGTGGGCGTAGCAAGCCCTGCTTCGGCTGTCCGGGCGTGGCCTGTCTGGGGCATTGGCCGCTGGCTCGTCATCCTCGTCGTCTCGGTCACTGCCCTCGATGCGATCGCGATTGGCGCTGCCGCCCGGACGGCAGCGTCCGTGCATCCTGAGCAGCTGGCGGTGTTCGTCGCCCTGCTGGCATGCAGCGCCTTGACCGTAGAGATGACACGGCGTGCGGGCGAGAACGCCGGTCTGACCAAGGATGTCTTCGCGGCCTGGGAGCTGCCGATCGCGATCCTGCTTCCCCCGTTCTATGCGATGGTCGCGCCAATCCTGAGGATCATACTGACTCAGCTGCGCGTCGTTCGGATACCTGTCCATCGGCGAGTTTTCACGGCGGCCGCGCTCGGGTTGTCCTATGGCAGCGCATCCCTTGTCTTCCGCTCTGTCAGCCGGATCGCTCTGATGCATCAGCCTGGCGACGGGATCCACACCCTGGTGTGGATACTGACCGTCGCGGCCTGCGGCCTGGTGCAGTGGGCCGTGAACCACGGCCTGGTGCTGCTGGCCATCAAGGGCTCGGATCTGACAGCCAGCGTGCGCACGATGCTGCTGGCCCGTGAGCAGGTCCATAATGACGTGACCGAACTCTGCGTCGCCGTGCTGGTGACGCTCGGCATAGCGACCAACCCCTTCAGCATCGCCTTTGCTGCTCCCTTCGTCACCTTGCTGCAGCGCTCATCGCGGCATGCCCAGCTGGTCAACGACACCCGGCTCGATTCCAAGACAAGACTTCTCAACGCCGCCACCTGGGAACGCGAGGCTGGCGCGGAAGTGACACGCGCCACTCGCACATCGACGCCGCTGGCCGTGGCGCTGATCGACATCGACAACTTCAAGTCCGTCAACGACACGTACGGCCATCTCGCTGGCGATAGGGCGCTGCGGGCTATCTCGAGCACTATCAAGATTTTCCTGCGCGAATACGACCTAGTCGGACGTTTCGGTGGCGAGGAATTCTCGCTCCTGCTTCCGCAGACCGGTGTGCAGGACGCCCGCCGCGTCGCCGAGCGCATCCGGGCACACATCGCCGAGACGCCCATCGAGGTCGCCGACAAGGCAGGCTCCGAGACCATCAGTCTCACCGTCTCCATCGGGGTCGCCGCACTGAGCACTACCGGAAGTCAGCTCACCGAACTGCTGGCAACGGCCGATGCCGCCCTCTATCGCGCCAAGCACTCCGGCCGCAACCAGGTCTGGGTGACCACGGATACCGCATCCTTCAACTCCTGCGTCGATTCTGGCGGCTAGGGCGCTGCCGCCGGAATGACCGGCCAGCGACCGCAGCGCCGGCTATCCGTGCCTGGCCGCTGGAGGCGAGCCTAGCCATCATGGCGCTGGCCATCGGGATCACCACGGGAGGCTATCCGGTGTCGTTCCGGGCGGCGGATCCGGGCGGGCAGCGCCCTCGGCGCCCGGCCCGCTGAGTCTGGTCAGATAGGCATATGGCACAGACACGGCATCATGGCCGCTGGACCCTGGAGCACCGCATCGCGTCTGCCTGGCACTACCTGCCGGTGGAGGTGCCGCCGGGAGCATGCGGGATCCGCGTCGAGCTGGATTACGAAGGGCCGGGGGCCGTGCTTGATCTCGGCTGCATCGGGCCTGACGGGTTCCGCGGCTGGTCCGGGGGCGCGCGGCGATCATTCGTCATCGCGGCGGACGCGGCGACGCCCGGCTACCTGCCCGGCGAGCTTGAGCCAGGCACCTGGCACGTGATCATCGGCCTGTACCGCCTAGCGCCCGACGGGACCGGATACAGCCTGACAGCGGAGGTCACCACCTCGCGCGGTGTCCTGCGGCCTGATCCCGTGCCCGCTTCCCCGCCACTGACGGACCGGCCGCCCCGCCGCGTGCTGCCGGCTAGTGACGGGCGGCGCTGGCTGGCTGGCGACCTGCACCTGCACACGATGCACTCGGACGGCGCCCTGCCCGTCGCCGGCGTTGCCCGTCTCGTCGCCGAGCGCGGCCTCGATTTCGCTGCGATCACCGATCACAACACGGTCAGCCATCACGCGGAACTCCCGGCTGCCGCCGACCGGTACGGCATCACGCTGGTGCCTGGCCAGGAGGTAACGACCGATACCGGTCACGCTAGCGCGCTCGGCGACGTCGGCTGGATCGATTTCCGCGGGCCGGCCGACGACTGGCTCGCCGCAACGGAGCGGCGCGGCGGTCTGATGTCCATCAATCATCCGATCGGCGGGCACGTGAGCTGGACGATGCCCATGAATCGCCGGCCCCCGCTGGTCGAGCTCTGGCACTGGAGCTGGCTCGACCTGAGCTGGACCATGCCACTCGCCTGGTGGCTGGCCTGGGATCCCGGCGCGATCCCGGTAGGCGGAAGCGACTGGCACCGGCCTGGCGATGTCGCGCTGCCGGGTTCGCCGACCACCTGGGTGGAGTGCGCGGGCGACAGCCCGCAGGACGTGCTCGACGGCCTCGGGGCGGGCCGGACGGCCATCTCCGCCAGCCAGCAGGGGCCGGTGCTGCTGCGGCGGGAGGGAGAACTGATCGCGGTCGGCGCCGACGGCCTGACCCTTGCCGGGCCAGCCGGCCCGGTCGCCCGCGCCCGTGGTGAGCTTGCGAACTTTCCCGGCACCCCGGGCTATCACCGGCTGCTCGACGCGAAGGGCGCCACCCTCGCGCTGACCCTGTAGCCGGCCAGCCTGGCGGGCTACTGCCCGGTGATGCGGAAGACGGGGTAACCAGGCGCGATCGCGAGCAGCTGCTCATCGGAGGCGCCGGGGCCAACCCCGTCGAAGAATATGCCGACCTCGAACTTCCACCGCCTCAGGTAAGCGCGAAGCACATCCGGCTTCTGCTCGTCGGCCAGCTCGGTAGCCGTGAACCGCTCGACCCGACGGCCGACCCGGAGCTCGCCGCCGCCGGCCACCCGCATGTTCCGCACCCACTGCGTGTGCCCGCGCGGCGCGACCAGATACCTCTTGCCATCATGGGTGAGCGGGTTCACCGGGGTGGTGCGCCACTGGCCGCTGCTGCGGCCGCGCACGGCCAGGACGCGGCTGCCCCAGATGCTGATCCCATGCCGGGTCAGGCCTTCGACGCTCCTGTTGAAGAGGCGAGTCATCGCGCCCTTCGGCTGGATGTTACGGGGGGCGGAGTCGGCGGTCATCGAAGGCTCCTTTTCAGCTGCTCCGGGCCGGGATACCCCGGGCGCCTGCGTTGAGAGCATTGCTCTCTACTAAGTACAGTGTCGCTGACGCGCAGTTCCTAGTCCCATGACCTGGTATTACGCACCCGCGAGCCCGCCTGATGTCATGCGGAGTCCCCGGCCCGGTGCTGGCCAGGGCCCTTGATCGCCTGGACGCAGCTCTTCGGCATGGTCAGCTTCGAGCTGTTCGGGCAGCTGGCCGGCGTCGCCGGATAGTGAGGGGGTCATACCAGATGCTCCGGCAGGCTGGGAATTGACATCTGGCTAGCTGGGATAGCGGCGGCGGAGCCGGCTTTAACCGAATGGATTCTTATGGATCGTCTGCTTCAGCTCGGAGATGAGGCTGCTGAGGTCGGACTGCATCTGCTGGGCGTCGGCGCTCGCCGTCTCGGGCACGCTCCCCGCAGCTGCCGCGGCGGGAGGAGTCCCCGCGTCGCGCGCGGCTTGCCGGATATCGCCGAGGTACAATTGCCAGTATCCGCCCGGGTCAGCGTACGCCGGTATCGGCCAATGCCCAGCGAGCCGTGCCCCCATTGCGGCGACGTCCAGGAACGTGACGGCCGTATAGACGCTCGACGCCTGGTTGAACGAGGTCAGCGAGTCCTCAATGCTGTAGATCTCATAACGGACGTCACCTTTGATCCATCTGGTGAACCTCTTCCGGCAAGCGCCGGGCGAAACTGACGGAGGCTGTGCGGCCGGGGCGGATGTGGCCGGCGCTGGTGCAGGCTGGGACGCGGAGGGCGGATGCCACGGGCCCCCGACGACACGGCCGCCGAGAATCTTATGGACGCGCTTCACGTAGGCGCGGGTCGTCTGGACCCACCAGTTCGGGCCGACGTCGCTCCAGATCTTCTCGGTGCCAGTCGAGACGGAGTTGCGCAGCACCATCGCAGTCGTGACGGTGCCTGGGAAGACGTCGATGAACGGGTTCTCCGAGGCGCTGAAATTGCAGGATGCCTCCGAGGTGGCCCCCGAGACCACCGGGGGGGTGCTGTATTGGGCCCCAACGCAGCGCAGGTTCCCGTGATCGAGGGCAGCGATCACCTGCTGCGCGGAGGAGTACCGGACTGCCGTGACTGCTCCGGGCCCGCTGGCGCCGATGGCTAATGCGGCGAAGGTGATCCCGAGGATCACGGCGATCGCGCCGTCGATGCCAAGCATGACGTTGCGCCCGTTGCGCCGCTTTCGGGGCGGCTGCTTCTGGCCGGGAGCCTCGTACTGACCGGCAGGCTGGTGCTGGAATGGGCCGTCGGGCCCTCCTGAGTGCCTTCCCATAGGTCGGCCTCCTGACGTGATGCGTAATAGACGCGGCGTGATGTGCCGCGGATGACAGCAGGCAAGGTCCGCGGGCGGCGGCGACCCGGGATGCTGCACCGCCTCGCGGAGATGGGCGGCGAACCATCCGGGCCGCCCATTGTCCAGGACAAGGCCCTCGTCAGTGCCCTGTCGCGGGCGATGGCGCGGCCGGCAGGCTGACCGGAGAAGCAGCCGGGTGCCCCGGCGTGGCGTGCTCGTAGCCATGCCGGCACGCCGGCCGGGATGCCCGGCTCCTCTCTCGACTTATCGAATACGCGTTCGTAATACTGGCGGGCATGGGGGAACGAGGCAAGCCCTGGGCCCCCCGCTGGTCGAGATGTCCGGCGGCGAGGCCGGGCACCTGCTGGAATGGCGGCAGCACGAGCGCGACGGATCGTGGCACACCTGGGTGTCCTGGGTGCAGACGACCGGCGATCCGCCCCGGCACCGGCACAAGATTGTCGAGGTCCAGGCGGAGAGCCTGGTACCGCTCGAAGCGCCGGAGGCTTACCCGGACGTGCCCAGGCGGGTGTTCGGCAGCGACGGCCAGATCCGGCCGTGGTCACCTCGATAGGTGCGCACGAACAAACCCGAGCGCCGCGAGTGTGCCGCGCGGCCTGATAGTGGTGGCGTACCGTGCCGGGGAGCGGCAGAACAAATGAAAGCGGGCCGCCCGTCGAGCGAGAGGGAATGATCACGATGCGCAAGGTCATCGCCGCCCTGGCCGGGATTCTCGCGATTCCCGGCCTCTCACTTTGGCTGGCTCTTCCGGCTAGTGCCGCGCCAGTGGCTGTTCCCGGGATCCACGCGGCCACGTCGTGCGGCGTCTGGCGCTGGCCGGTGAAGACCGGTTCCGATGCGGACCGGCGCAAGGTGAATAAGACGGTGGTCCACACGACCATCCGCTACCTGCGGGCGCGCACCGCGCCGTCGTCCTTCGCCGGTCACCAGGACCGCCGGTTCCGGGGCGCCGAGCGGCACACCTACCGGCTGAGGGCGCGCCTGACCCAGTTCCGGCTGGAGGACGATGGCGACATTCACCTCGTCCTGAAGAACAGCGCGGGCAAGACCATGATCGCCGAGATCCCCAGGCCTGGCTGCGTGGCGAGGTCCTCCCTGTGGAAGAGGGCCATCAGGGTCGCCAGGTCCAGGTTCACGAACCATTACCCGGTCACCACCTCATGGCACTTCCTGAACCGGCGGATCAGCGTTCTCGGGCTCGGCTTCTTCGATGAGATCCACAACGTGACCGGGCAGGCGCCAAATGGCATCGAGCTGCATCCCGTGACCGGCATCCGGTTCCGTTAGGCAAGCCCGTCGATCAGTTCCGCCATGCGTGAGGTGCCGTTCCCATCGAGCCCGCCGGCCTCGTGCTGGCGGCTCAGCCCGCGGAGTTCGGCCAGGGCCACGTCAGGGTCCACCGGCCGGACCTTCGCGCAGCCGCTCAGCCCTGGCGATCGGGTCGGCGAGATCTTCGACGGCCTCGCCGGAAACCGGCACGTCCTGCGTGCCGCGTCGGCAAGCAAACCACAGGCCGCTGACACCGCGCACGCTTCCCAGCCTGCAAAGCGGCGCCCCGGCAGCCGTAGCCATCGGGGCGCCTCGGTAAGGGTCAGCTCTTGCCGACCACCCGATAATGCGTGCCCAGCTCCGGCGCCCAGCCGCACGGGCAAGCCTCCAACTCCTCGCTTGACTTGGCCAGCCAGGCGCGGAACCCGCGGGAGCCGAGCTGGCGGGTAGGCGTCACCTGGTTGTGAACCACCACTTTGCCGGCGGGAACGTCGGCAGGCGCAGGCAGCCTGGCCAGATACGCGGGCGCGTCATCGAGCTTGATGAACCGGATATTGCGGTCCTTGTGGCGGAGCACCTTCATGACGTGCGGGCCGTCGCCCGCGCCGCCGCCGAGCTGAGCGACCCAGTTTGCGCCGACCGTGACTGTGCCGATCTCCTCCCAGTCCTCTTCCGGGCGGTACGATGCGTCCTCCAGCTCCGCGGCCCGGTCGCCTTCGAGCGCCCACCTCTCGGCCTCGTCCAGCGATTCGCAGTATCCGGCGACGCGCCCGGAGTCGGCCCCGCTCGCCAGCATGTGCGTGATTATGTAGATCCCGTAATCCCAGGCACGGGGGTCACGGCGGTTGGACCTGGTGAGCGCGTAGCCCTGGCGGGCCAGCATGCGGCGGATGCGATCCTCGCGGACCTTCTCTGCAGTCATGCCGCCTAATCTGCTGGAAGCTCAGCCCGTAGTCAAGCTGGAAGCTCAGCCGCTATCCTGCCGAAGAAGGCGCTCGGTCGATCCGGACATCAGCCGGGCGCCTCAGCTGGTGCCCGAGCGTGTGGTACAAGCCGCGCCACGAGCCCGGGACGACCTCCGCCATGGCGGCCCGGCATGTTACATGGGCCCGGCGTACCGCCTCCCCCAAGATCAGGTCCTACGGCCGGCCCGTTGAAAACGATCGCCTGAATTTACGCGGTGGATCGAGGCTGACCCTCAGCAGCTAGTGACCGGACGCCCCGGTCCTGCAAGCGATCACTAGCCGGGCTTCGCCCCAGCCCGACGAGGCGTGCTTGTTCTGGCTGATGCAGGTGAAAGGGGCTCCGGCCAGTGCTGGACGCTGGCACGCTGTGTCGCGTCGATGACCGCCTGCTGGCAGTGGGTGGCCTTGCAGCCTGTGCCTGACCGGAGCCTTCCATGACGCTACCGCGCACCGTGGCCGATGTCCTTTCCGATCACGTGACCTTCGAGGTGGAGAGCATCGACCGGATGTACCTCAACCTCTGGCAGCCCCGGCTGGCTTATGGCGGCGGGGTGGCGGGGTTCTTCACCAGGCACCGCGGGAACGTGTATGCCTCCACGGCGCTGATGGATCCGATGAGCAAGGCGTTCGTCGCCGATATTCACCACTTCGTCGCCGCCCGCGGCCTGGAACTGGTGCATTTCGCCAAGGGGCAGCGCAAGGACGAGGTCACTCAGCGGATGCTGGCCGGGTTCACCGCCGCCGAGGGGGTGCTGTATGCGGGCCGGGCGCAGGAGAAGTCCAGCGTGTGGCGGACCCAGCGCCGCCACCACGCCGATGGCGGCTCCTATGCCTGGCTGGTGCGGGCGAGCGCGTTCATCAACTTCTTCTATTTCTATTGCGTGGACGCTGACTTCGGCCCGTTCTTCGTCAAGTTCAGCACCTACTTCCCGTTCACCGCCAAGTTGTGCATCAACGGCAACGAGTGGGCCAAGCGGCAGGCCGCCAAGGCCGGGATCAGCTTCGAGGCGCTGGACAACGGGTTCGCCGCCTGCGGTGACGTGCCCGCGCTGCAGGCGCTCTGCGACAGCCTCGGCCCCGCGCACATCGAGGCGCTGGCCCGCAAGTGGCTGGCGATCCTGCCGAACCCGTTCACCGCCGCTGACGAGGCCGCCGGGTACGCCTATGAGCTGTCGGTCCTGCAGGCGGAGTTCTCCCTCACCCAGATGCTCGACGCCCCGCTGTCCGGGCGGATCTTCTTCGAGCAGGTGCTGCGCGACAACCTCGACATCGGCCGGCCCGACCAGATCAGCCTGGTCTTCGGCCGCCGCATCCTGGCCGGCCGCAAGCGCAAGACCCCCGGCCGGTTCCGGACCCGCGTCATCACCAACGGGGTCACCCCGTCCCTGCACGCCGACTACAAGCACTCCAAGATCAAGCAGTACCACAAGCTGGGCAAAGCCATCAGAACGGAAATGACGATCAACGACACCCGCGACTTCGGGCTGTCCAAACGGCTGACGAACCTGCCCGCCCTGCGGCAGATCGGCTTCACCGCCAACCGGCGCCTGCTCGGCGTCCAGCGCATCAGCCACGACCCAGTCCGCGGCGCCCAGGCCTTCACCAGCCTGACCGCCCCCATCATCCACGACGACGGAAACCGCATCCCCGGGCTGCGCTTCGGCGACCCCCGCGTGCACGCGCTCCTGCAGGCCCTGCTCATCCACCGGCTACTGCCCCGCGGGTTCACCAACCGCGAGCTGCGCACCCTGATCGCGCCCCTCCTCGGCAAAACGCCCGAGGACATCACCGCCGGCAAGATGACCTACGACCTCAGGCGCCTCCGCGAGCACGGGCTCATCCAGCGCATCCCCCGCACCCGCCGCTACCAGGTCACCGACACCGGGCTGCACCAGGCCCTGCTGTTCACCCGCGCCCACGACCACCTGCTCCGCACCGGGCTGGCCGAGCTCACCGACCCCAGCCCGCCCGCACCCTCCCGGCTGCGCACCGCCGCCCGCGCCTACCAGGCCGCCTTCGACGACCTGGCCAGCCAAGCCCATCTCGCGGCCTGACCGGCCATCACCCACGCACCCAGGAGCTGATCCGCCAACCCCGCAATTGACTCGATCATGACGGCCGTGCCGTCTAAGCCCTCTAATGCGCGCAACCCGCGTCGATCGTTACCCGGGCTTGTGGTCTTCTCCCGTAGCCGCAAGGAGCTGATCGTCGATCACGCCGGTCGGGGTAGTGTCCGCCACGCACCACCGCGGAGTAACGTGCTGGCTCCCCGCGGCGGGAATCTCGTGATAAGCCTGGCCGACCCGCACGACCCGGTTCCTGTGCTCATCGCCACGCGACATGCCTGGTCCGCCCCGGTGGACAGGTGCGGGCGCCGTGCTGGGCATCAATCCGGTGCGGGCGCCGGGCGAGCCGGGCGATGCTTTCGAGCCGCTGGTGTATCAGGGCCGAGCGCACGTCCTCTGTTCTGGTGACGGCCTCTTCAGGCCGGTAGACGTCCCGCGAGGAGACCCATGGCTTTCAGCCGCGATCATGCCCGGATCGCTCTGGCCACCATCCGGCTCGTGAATGGCGCGCTGGCCCTGCTGGCCCCGGAGTTGATGCTCCGGCGCCTCGAGGCGGGCCAGGAGGCCAATCCCGGTGCGGGCCCGGACCCCGGCCGCGTGGCCGTCTATCCCCTGCGGATGTTTGGAATCCGTACCGTTGTGCTCGGTATCCAGCTTCTCGCCGGCGGCTCCGTCCGGCAGAGCGGCTCCCTACGGCAGCAGGGGAAGGTCGGCGTCGTGATCCACGCCGCCGACGCGGCGTCGGCGATCACCGCGGGACTGCGGCGGCAATTGCCCGCGCGGGTCGCCGTTGTGGCAGCCGGAATCTCGGTGACCAACACCGCGCTGGCATGGATCCTCGCCACGGGCGGTGACGGCACGGACGTCGCCGGCGGTCACGGCACGGACATTGCCGGGGACGGCCGCCGCACGGACAGCGAAGACTGCATCAGCGGTGGCGTCGGCCCGCCAGCCGCGCGCGCCCAGCGCGGGCGATGAACCGCGGGCGATGAAAACCGGGGGATGAGATAAGGGCCGGAACGGGGGAGATGGCCATGCCGCACCAAATAGGCGTCACGATCCGGGCGCCCGTCGCCGCGGAGCGGGTGCCCGAACTGCGTGCCTGGCTCGCCGAGATCGTG
>WNFB01001494.1_pt1 | contig 19978 bp, 19 predicted proteins | sample 5400501 | NCBI WGS metagenome assembly WNFB01 (sample SAMN13153341, study PRJNA577476) | soil metagenome | isolation source: 200 cm saprolite under Douglas fir tree site 2 hole 1 | place: USA:California | collected 2015-04-18 | reverse complement strand
CGAGGAAGCTCTCCAGCGACGCCAGGTCGAACACCGAGCCGTCGGCGACCGCCGGCTCGACGCCGCCCGAGTGGGCGTGGCCCCCACCCGGGAACCGTCCATCGGCGAGCAGCAACAGCGCGGTCGAGGTCATGCCGCTAGAAGAGGCAGTAGCGCTGGGCGAGCGGCAGGACGGCCACCGGGTCGGGCTTGACCAGCTCCCCGTCGATCCGCACCGCGAAGGTGGACGGATCCACCTCGATCAACGGCGTCGCGGTGTTCTGCGGGAGGTCCGACTTCGTGAGGCTGCGCGTGTTGGCGACCGGCAGCAGCCTCCGGGAGAGGCCGAGACGCTCCGCCAGACCGTCGTCGATGGCGATCGGGGCCACCCACGCGACGGACAGGGCGCCCGCAGCGGTGTCGCCGAACATCGGGCGGGACATGATGGGCTGGGGGGTCGGGATGGAGGCGTTGGCGTCGCCCATCTGTGCCCGGGCGACGAGGCCCCCCTTCACCACGACGTCGGGGCGGATGCCGAACCAGCCCGGGTCCCACAGGACGAGGTCGGCGAGCTTGCCCGCCTCGACCGAGCCGATCTCGCCGTCGAGGCCGTGGGCGACGGCCGGGCAGATGGTGATCTTGGCGACGTAGCGCTGCGCCCGCAGGTTGTCGGCCCCGGCCACGGGCTCGCCGGGCAGGGCGCCGGCCCGTTGCTTCATCACATGGGCGGTCTGCCAGGTGCGGGTGGCGACCTCGCCGATTCGGCCCATCGCCTGCGAGTCCGAACCGATCATCGAGATGGCGCCGAGGTCGTGCAGCCAGTCCTCGGCGGCGATGGTCGAGGGACGGATGCGGCTCTCGGCAAAGGCGAGGTCCTCGGGGACCTTCGGGTTCAGGTGGTGGCAGACCATCAGCATGTCGAGGTGCTCGGCGATGGTGTTGGTCGTGTGCGGCCGGGTCGGGTTCGTCGAGGACGGCAGGACGTTGGGGGCGGACGCTACGGTGATGATGTCGGGGGCGTGCCCGCCCCCGGCGCCCTCGGTGTGGTAGGCGTGGATCGACCTCCCGGCGATGGCGGCGAGGGTGTCGGCGACGAAGCCCGCCTCGTTGAGCGTGTCGGTGTGGATGGCGACCTGGACGCCGAGGCGGTCGCAGGCGGTGAGGCAGGCGTCGATGGCGGCGGGCGTCGTCCCCCAGTCCTCGTGGAGTTTGTAGCCCGACGCCCCTGCCCGGGCCTGGGCTTCGAGGGCCTCCTGCGACACGGTGTTGCCCTTCCCAAGGAGGGCGACGTTGACCGGCCAGCGGTCCAAGGCCTTCAGCATGAGGGCGAGGTTCCAGGCCCCCGGCGTGACGGTCGTCGCCCGGGTCCCGTCCGGCGGCCCGGTGCCGCCCCCCACGAGCGTCGTCGTCCCGGCTGCGAGCGCCACCTCGATCACCTGCGGGCAGATCAGGTGGACGTGGCAGTCGACGATGCCCGCCGTGAGGATGCGCCCCTCGCCCGCCAGCACCTCGGTGTCGGGGCCGACGACGAGGTCGGGGTGGACGCCGTCCATGATGTCGGGGTTCCCGGCCTTGCCGACGGCGGTGATGCGCCCGTTGCGCACGCCCACATCCGCCTTCACGACGCCCCAGTGGTCGAGGACGACGGCGTTGGTGATGACAAGGTCCACCGTCGAGGTGGTCGCCTGGCCCATCGACTCCCGGATGACCTTGCCGCCCCCGAAGACCGTCTCGTCGCCAGCCCCGGACGGCGAGCACCGGTCCTCGGTCGGCGAGATCCACAGGTCGGTGTCGCCGAGGCGGACCTTGTCGCCCACGGTGGGGCCGTACAGCTCGGCATAGCGCCGGCGCCCGATGTTCATCGCCGCCCGGCGTTCATCGCCGCTGCAGCCCGGGGACCACGCGGCGTCCCGCCAGGGCGACCAGGCCGACCTCCTTCGACATGCCCGGCTCGAAGCGCACGCCGGTGCCGGCGGGGACGTCGAGGCGGAACCCCTGCGCCGCGGCGCGGTCGAAGGCGAGGGCCGAGTTCACGTCGGCGAAGTGGAAGTGCGAGCCGACCTGGACCGGCCGGTCGCCGGTGTTCTCGACCAACACCCGGCGCCGCTCCCGGCCCGGGTTGAGCTCGATCGTGCCGTCTGCCGCGACGACCTCGCCGGGGATCATCGGGTAACCCCGGGTCGTGACGTTCTTTGAGTAAAAACCGGCGTAGAGCAACAGTTTGTACTCAAAGTTCGTCTCGAGGGGCCTGCGGGCTGGGCGTTGGTCATGGGATCGGCTGGTGGAGGGTCACGAGCTTCGTGCCGTCGGGGAAGGTCGCCTCGACCTGGACCTCGTGGAGGAGTTCGGGCACCCCCTCCATCACGTCGTCCCGGCTCAGCACCGCCCGGCCCGCGGCCATGAGGTCGGCCACCGAGCGGCCGTCCCGGGCGCCCTCCAGCACGAAGGAGGAGAGCAGGGCCGTCGCCTCGGGGACGTTGAGCTTCACCCCTCTGGCCCTCCGGTCCCGGGCGACCATCGCCGCCACCGAGAGGAGCAGCTTGTCGACGTCGGTGGGGGACAGCCTCACGGCACGCGCTCGGTGGCACTCGAGCCGAACGACCGCGGGATCAGGTCCCAGACCTCGGGGTCGTGGCCCGGGATCATCAGGGCGCCGAGGGCCGTCGCCTCCTCCCTGAAGCGGTCGAGCGAGGCAAGGGCCTGGTCCCGCCCGGCGAGCAGGATCCCGGGCGCGATGCGCTCGGTGAGGTTGCGCTGCGTGTCGGCGGCGTCGGCGGCGAGGGCGATCCAGCCGTCGGGCAACTCGACGAGCATCGACATGTGCCCCGGGCAGTGGCCCGGCGTCAGCAGCAGCCGGATGCCGGGCCACGGGGCTGCGTCGCCCTCGATCAGGCGGACGTCGAGTTCTCCGGCGGACAGCGGTGGGAGGTCCGCCGGGCGGTAGGCCAGCCTGTCGGGCGAGGGGCCGTGCGCGTAGTCCCACTCGGCCCGCTGGACCCAGACCCTCGTGCCGGGCGCCAGGCACCCCACGCCGCCGGCGTGGTCCACCATGAGGTGGCTGAGCACGCAGTCGGACACCTCCTCGACGGCGAAGCCGGCGGCGGCCAGGGCCTCGGGGAGCGGGAAGACCTCGGGCGGCGGGTAGCCGGGGAAGGCAAGCTCCGAGGGGGCAGCCGCAGGGTCGTAGCCGGTGTCGTAGAGGATGAGCCCGCCGCCGTCGCGCTCGATCACCCAGCCGGGGATCGGGATGCGGTCGCCCTCCCCGGGTGGGTAGCCGTCGAGGGCGATGCAGCGGTCCAGTTCGTGCCACCCGAGCGTGAGCGGCACCAGGCGCCTGGCGGTCATGGGGTCATGCCGCCCGCAGCCTCGGGTCGGCGATGACCTGGGCGACGTCGACCAGGGCGTTGATGACCACGTACAGCGCCCCGAGGATCAGCGTCACGCCGGCCACGGCGGGGAAGTCGGTGGAGGAGATCGACTGCACGGTGTAGAGGCCGACGCCCGGCCAGGCGAAGACCGACTCGATCACGACGACACCGGCGAGCAGCAACCCGACCTGGAGGCCCCCCATCGTGAGCGGGGCGTTGAGCGACGAACGCAGCGCGTGGCGCAGCAGGACCGTGCGCTCCTTGAGGCCCTTGGCCCGGGCGGTGCGGATGTGGTCCTGCGTGAGGACGCTCTGCAGGGACGACCGCAGCGTGCGGCCCAGCGCCACCGCCGGGCCGAGGGCCAGGCAGAACGCGGGCAGCGCGACGTGCCACAGCGCGTCGGACACGACGTCGAACCGGCCGTGGAGCAGGCCATCCACCACGAGCAGGCCGGTCGGGCCGCCCGGCGGCGTGAGGTTGGCGGAGAGGCGCCCCGAGCTGGGCAGGACATGCCACTTGGCATAGAACAGCATCAACAGCGCCAGGGCGAGCAGGAACGGCGGCGCCGAGGCCCCGGCCAGCATCAGCAGGCGGGGCGCCGTCCCCTTCCCCCGTGCGGTCACGATACCGAGGAACCCGCCGAGGACCGCGGCGATGACGGCAGCCGCCCCGGCCAGCTCGAGGGTGGCCGGGAGGAACGCGCGGAGGTCGGTCATCACCGGCCGCCGGGTGTGCAGGGACTGCGAAAGGTTGCCGCCCAGCGCCCGGCCCAGGAACCGCACGTACTGCACGGGCAGCGGCTGGTCGAAGCCCAGTTCGTGTCGCTTGGCGGCGACGGCCTCCTTCGTCGCCGAGGCCCCCACCATCGCCCGCACCGGGTCGGCGGGGATCAACGCCTCCAGGGCGAAGACGATGGCGGAGAGCGCGAGCAGAATGACGGCGAGCGCCGCCAGCCGGGTCAGGATCAGCTTGAGCACCTACGACCTCGCCAGCGTGCCGAGCCGCAGGGCCCACGGATAGTTCGGCACGTGCTCCACGTTGGTCAGATTCTTCCGCATGACCATGACATCGCGCGTGTCGGCGAGGAAAAGGATGCCGTAGTCGACCACGAGGAGCCGGCCGGCCTTGCCGTAGGCCTGGTCGGACGCTGCCTTGTCCGTGCTCGCCGCCCCCTGGTTGAGCAGCGTGTCCACCTGGGGGTTGGTGTAGCCCAGGAAGTTCAGCCCCCCGCCGGTGCCCCAGAGGATGCGGGCCCAGGTGTCGGGGTGGGCGGCGTCGGGGGTGTTGGTCATGAGCAGGATGTCGGGCGCCTGCGCCAGGGTCTGCGGCGTGCTGGCGTACCCGTAGACCTGGGGGTTCGTGACCTCCTTGAGGGTCACCTGGAAGCCCTGGCCCTGGAGCTTCTGCTGGATCAGCCCGGCGAGGCGGCTCTGGATGCCCGACTCGTCGGATGTGTAGGCGAAGGTGATCGCCGGTGCCCCGGCGGGGGCTTTGACCGTGGAGGTCGGATAGGCGATCGGGGCCAGCGACTGGCCGAGGATCCCGGGTGCGTACGGGGAGCCGGCGGGGTGCGCATAGGTGCCGTAGATCTGGTTCACGAGCGTGTCCCGGTCGATGTCACCGGCGACTGCCTTGCGCAGCGCCAGGTCGTTGAACGGCGCCTTGGACGTGTTGAAGTACAGCAGCGACTGCAGGTAGGACGAGAAGTCCTTGATGGCCAGGTTGGGGTCCGCCTTGGCCGTCGGCAGCTCCGCGATCGGGAACGAGTGCAGGATGACGTCCAAGCCCCCCGACTTGAGCTGGAGGATCTGGCTGTTCATGTCCGGGATGATCCGGATGTTGACCGTCGCGAAGTTGGGCTTGGGTCCCCAGTAGCTGTCGTTGCGGGTGAGGGTGTAGTTCTGGCCACGGTTGAAGGCGGTCAGCTTGAAGGGGCCGGTCCCGTCCGCGTTTGTCTTGGCCCAGGTCTGGGCGAAGTCGCTGCCGGCGTTGTCCGTGAGGGCCTTGGGGCTCATGATCTTCGGCCCCCAACTCGACGCCATGTAGTCCATGAAGGGGGTCACGACGCTGCGGAGCTTCACGACGAAGGTCATGGGGTCTGGGGTCTGCATGTCGGCGACCTGGGCCAGCATGTAGGCGGGGGCCGAGTTGACGCTGATCCGGCGCTGGAACGACGCCTTCACCGCGGCGGCGTTGAACGGGGTCCCGTCCTGGAACGTGACGCCGCTGCGCAGGTGGAAGGTGTAGGTGAGGCCGTCGGGGGCGATGTCCCACGAGGTTGCCAGCTTGGGCTCGATGGTGACGGTGTCGGGCTTGTAGTCGACGAGTCCCTCGTAGGCCGACAGGATGACGGTGTTGCCTTCGATGTCGTAGAAGACGTCGGGGTCGGGCACGGACATGTCCGCCAGGTAGGCGAGGTTGAGCGTGCCGTTGGTGTCGGGCGGCGACGAGGCGGCGCTGGTCGTCGACTTCTTGGAACAGGCGCTCAGCAGCAGTGCCACGACGGCGACCAGGCTGAACACACGGCGCAACGATCCTGTTTTCACAAGCCCCCCTTTAACTACGTGTGGTGCAACAGATCTCGGATCCCGTCTCCTGCGAGGTTGGCGGCGAAGGCGAGGACGAAGATGGCCACGGCCGGGGCAAGGCAGACCCAGGGCTGGCCGAAGAAATAGGGCAGGCCCTGGGCGACCATCGACCCCAGCTCCGGCGCCGGCGGCGGTGCCCCCAGGCCGATGAAGGCGAGGCCCGCCAGGGTGAGCACCAGGTTGCCGACGTCGAGGCTGGCGGTCACGAGCACGGCCGGCAGCGCGCCCGGGAGCGCGTGGCGGAAGGCGAGGCGCATCCTGCCGATCTTGGCCAGCCGGGCCGCATCGATGTGGGGCCGGACCATCACCGCCCGGACCTCCCCGCGCACGATGCGGGCGTACCAGGGCCACCAGACGATGCCGACCGCCAGCAGCGTGTGCGCCAGGGACGGGCCGAGGGAGGCGACGATGGCGATGGCGAGGATGGGTCCCGGCAGGGCGAGGAAGAGGTCGGTGATGCGCATGAGCACGGTGTCGAGCCACCCGCCCCTGAAGCCGGCGACCAGGCCGATGAGCCCCCCGATCAGGACCCCGCTTGCGATGACGGCGATGGCCGAGAACCACGAGGAGCGGATGCCGTAGAGGACCCGGGAGGCGATGTCCCGGCTCAGGTCGTCGGTGCCGAGCAGGTGCGCCGCGGAGGGCTTCACGAGCGGCCCGGCGGCGACGGGCAGGGTCGGGGCGTGGGGTGCGATGAGCGGGACCACCAGGGCGCCGATCGTGGTGAGGGCCAGTGCCGCCAGGCCGGCCGTCTCCAGGCGCCCGACCCCGAGCCGGGGCAGGAGCCGCCGCCGGAGCGGGAGCGAGCCGCCGAACGCGATGGGCTCGGCAACGCCCATCAGCCGAGCTCCATCTTCGACGCCACACCCGACGGGGGCTCGAAGGTGGGGATGGCAGCGACGAGGCTTGCCGTGTGCGGGTGCTGCGGGTTGGTCAGGATCTCCTCGGACGGCCCCTCCTCCACGATCCTGCCGCCCGCCATCACGGCGACCCGGTCGCCGACGAAGCGGGCGGCGGCGAGGTCGTGGGTGACGAACAGCATCGCCATCCCCAACTCGGCGCGGAGGTTCATCAGGAGGTTGAGGACCGTGGCGGCGAGGGAGACGTCGAGGGCGGAGATCGGCTCGTCACAGGCGAGCAGGGCGGGCGGCACCGCCACCGCCCGGGCCAGGGCCACGCGCTGGCGCTGCCCACCCGAGAGCTGCCGCGGCCGGCGACCGGCGATGTCGGCGGGGAGGCCCACCATCTGCAGGACCTCGATGGAGCGGGTCCTGCGGGCAGGGCCGTCGAGGCCCCCCGTCCGGAGGCGCTCCTGCAGCATCTCCCCGATGGTGAGCCATGGCGTCAGGGACGCCCCGGCGTCCTGGAAGACGAGCTGCGGGGAGCCCCCGGGGCCGACGTGGATCTGCCCGCCGTCCGGAGTTTCCAGGCCCACCGCCATGCGGAGCGTCGTGGTCTTGCCGCAGCCGCTCTCCCCAACGAGCGCCAGCGAGCCGCCGGCCGGGACTTCGAGGCAGAGACCGTCCACGACCACCCGGCGCCGGTCGCCCTTGCCGAATGCCTTGGTGATGTCGCTGAGGAGGAGTGCCGGGCCCCCGTGGGAGCCGCGGGAGGCCCCATGTGGGGCCCGGGCGGACCCCGGGTCAGGCCCCAAGGGGACCCCGTCGAGCGTGGCCGCGCTCTCGGGGTCCCCACTGGGACGGGGTGCCTCGCGTACCCGGAGCCGGGCACCGGTGCCCTCCCCTGCATGCAGGCAGGCGACCAGCCCAGGGTGGGTGGGGGCAGGCTCGGCCTCGGGCAGGGCGGCGTCGCAGGCCCCCTCGGCCAGCGGGCAGCGAGGGGCGAAGGCGCACCCGGGGGGGTGCGCCCGCGGGTCGGGGGGTTCGCCTTCGAGGGTCGGCAGCATGGTGGCCCGGGGGGAGTCGCCGCGCAGCCGGGCCGCCATGAGGGCCACGGTGTAGGGGTGGCACGGGCGGTGCAGCACGTCGGCCGCGGGCCCCACCTCGGCGAGCCTCCCTCCGTAGAGGACGGCGATGCGGTCGGCGAGCCCGGCGGCGACGGCCAGGTCGTGGGTCACGAAAAGGATCGAGGAACCGGTCTCGTCCCGGATGCGGATGAGCAGGGCCAGGATCTCGGCCTGGACGGTGACGTCCAGGGCCGTGGTGGGCTCGTCGGCGACGACGAGGTCGGGACCGCCGGCGATCGCCATCGCGATCATCACCCGCTGGCGGAGGCCGCCGGACAGCTCATGGGGGAACTGGCCGGCCCGGCGCCTGGGTTCGGGCACCCTCGCCCGCTCCAGCGCCTCGATGGCGGCGTCCATGGATCCCGCCGCCTCGGCGACCTGCCTGCCCACCTTCATCGTCGGGTTGAGCGAGGTCATCGGGTCCTGGAAGACGGCACCCGCGTACCGGCGGCGGGCGAGGCGGCGCTCCTCCTCGCTGGCGGCGACCATCTCCCGCCCGTCGAGGAGGACGCTCCCTGACATGCGTGCCGCGGGGGGCAGGAGCCCAAGGGCGGCGAGGGCGAGGACGCTCTTGCCGGAGCCCGACTCGCCGACGAGGCCGACGATCTCGCCAGGCCGGATGTCGAGCGTCACGCCCCGCAGCGCCTTGACCCGACCGGGGAAGGTGACGGCGAGGTCCCGCACGGCAAGGACCGGGGGCCGGGCCGTGGGCGTCCGTTCGGCCTCGATGGTCTCGGCCGCGATCAAGCGGGCACGACCTCCCGCATAGCGGCGAGGGCCTCGCCGCTGGTCCGCCGGGCACCGCTCTGCAAGTACTCCATGGCCCGGAGGGACGCCTCATGGGCCGGGATGCTCGAGCCGCCGACGCAGTCCTCCAGGACGCGGACGTGGTAGTCACGCTGGTGGGCGTCGGCGAAGGTGTAGTGGACGCAGACGTCGGTAAGGTTGCCGACGAGCAGCAGGGTCTGGACCCCCAGGCCACGCAGGAGGATGTCGAGGTCGGTGTTGATGAAGCACGAGTAGCGGCGCTTCTGGATGAAGTAGTCCTTTGAGCCGGGCTGCAGCTCGTCGACGAGTTCGGTGCCGGGGTCGCCGTCGAGGCAGTGGATGCTCTCGGCGCCGTCCAGCTCCCGCCCGAAGTCCACGAGATCGCGGCGATGGATCTCCTGGAAGAAGATCACCGGGATGCCGGCGGCGTGGCAGGCGCCCACCAGCGTGACCACCCGGTTGATACGGTCGGTGTAGCCGGCCATATGGGAGATGCCGGAGACCTCGTAGGGCAGGAGCCCACCCTTCTGCATATTGATGACGACGAGGGCGGTCTTGCCGACGAACAGATCTCTCACGCTCGCTCCTTGCCCCAACCGGCCAATGAGAGGCGGAAAAGCGTGGAGGCCCGGGGCGCACGTGGGCCTCCCGGGCTTTTGTCCCTCCGTGTAGCGACTCGCTGGTGGGCGAGGCGCTGGCACCTCTCGGACCAGGCCCCCCGGACGTCGTCGCCGGGAGCGGAACCCTAGGTGCTCTCCGGCCGTAATCTACGCGCGGTTTGTTTCGAACGTATTACGCGCCAGTAAAGTTGGTGTTGCACTTTCGAGCGAGGCTCTCGACTCCTTCGGCCGGACCCACCATGGATCCGGGACGACCCCAGCAGTACCGTCTTGCGGCGGGGCGGACTCTCTGACACGAGAATTCCCGAGCGGCGGGCAGCCATGGGGCAGGTCGAGCACTCTGCGTGGTCAGTTCGGATTCGCCATTTTCCCATAACACCCGTTTTACGTGCCTTGCAGAAGCCACGGACTCCAAGTGCGGCTGTTTGACCGCGCCAGGCGCGGTGAGACAGCCAAAGATGCGCCGGGGCCTGGCCACCACGTATGAGGGCGACCACAGAACGTGGTGAAGCTGGAGCGACGCAGCCGGTCCAAGGTCGCCCCGCAACGAAATCGCCGCAATGGCGCCGTCACCCCGGTGGGACGCCCACACCCCGGCGTACTATCTCGGGGTGCAGTTTGCACGTCGTTGACACGGGGGGGCCGTGGGCTCCTGCCCGTGCTGTTCCTGTTCCAGACCCTGCTCGCCGGACCGCTGTTCGACCTTTCCCACCAGCCGGTGCTCGGACCGCTCTCCAACGTCACCAACACGCGCTGGGGGTTCTGGGCGACGGCCTCGACCGCCGACCTGCAATCGCTCCCGGGCGGGTGCACCTTCGTGGCCCCGGCCCCGCGGGGGCACCGGCGGTTGCCGCCCCCCAGCCGTCGGGGCTGTTCTGCGACAGGCGCGGGGCGCACACGCTGAACGTGTGGGTCGAGGACCTGGGCGTGCTGGCGGCGCTGACCTGCCGTTGCTTCCGGGTCACCTGGACCACGGATATGGTGGTTGAAGTGACCGAGAACGCTGACGCACCCGCTGCAGGCCCCGCGCCCTCCGTGATCGCGGAGCTGCGGCGGCGGGGCGTGACCATCGCCGTGTGCTCGAATTGGGACTGGGACCTGGACCGGGTGCTCGACGAGGCCGGGCTCACGCAGTTGGTGGACATGGCGGTGACGTCCGCCCGTGCCGGCGTGCGCAAGCCGCACCCGCTGATCTTCCACAGCGCCCTCCAGCTCGCCGGCGTCGGCCCCGGCGAGGCGCTGCTCGTCGGGGACTCGTGGGAGGCCGACGTCGAGGGCGCCCGGTTGGCCGGCATCCCTCCGGTGCACGTGTGGCGCGAGCCGTCCGACCCGCCGCCGCTGGTGGACGGCGTCCGGCGGATCCCAGACCTGCGGGGTCTCCTCGACCTCGTCTGAGGGCCGGTGGCGCGCCCCGCCCGCGGCCATGTATGCTCATGCACCGTGACGCATAACTATTCTTCATCGACCAGGGTCGCCGTCCTCGGAGCCTCCGGGTTCGCCGGGGGCGAGTTGCTGCGCATCCTGGCCCGGCACCAGGGCATGGGGCTGGTCGCCGCGGCGGCCTCGTCCAAGGTCGGGACGCCGGTCCGGGACCGGTACCCGTGGAGCTCGTTCGAAGGATCCTTCGTCTCGGCGGAGGACGCGCTCGGAGCGGGGGCGGACCTGGTCTTCGCCTCCCTGCCGCACACCCAGAGCATGGAGCTGCTCGGCTCCTGGGACGGCCCGTACGCCGTCGACCTCGGCGGGGACTTCCGCCTCCGGGACCCGGGGGTGTACCTGGAGTGGTTCGGCCAGGACCACACCCACGCCGGTGCACTGGGCGACTGGGTGTACGGCCTCACGGAGTGGCGACGCCCCGACATCGCCGCCGCCCGGCGGGTGGCCAATCCCGGCTGTTACCCCACCGCCGCCATCCTGGCGCTGGCGCCGCTGCTGGCGGCGGGGGCCGTGTCTGCCGAGGGCATCCACATCGACGCCCAGTCCGGCGTGTCCGGGGCCGGACGGGCGACGGGGGAGGGCTTCGACTTCGTGGCGGTCAACGAGAACCTCCGGCCCTACGCGCCGACCGGCCACAAGCACATCGCCGAGATCGAGCAGGAGCTGTCCCTCGCTGCCGGTGCGACGGTCACCGTCAGCTTCGTGCCCCACCTCGTGCCCGTCACGCGCGGCATCCTCGCCACCTGCACGGCGCGGCTGACGGGTCCCGCCTCGACCGAGGACCTCGTGGACGTGTTCCGGGCGCGCTACAAGGAGGAGCCCTTTGTCCGCGTGCTTGATGCCGGTGGGCCCGGTGGGCTGCCGGAGACAAGGCGGGTGACCGGCACCAACGTGGCCGAGCTTGCGGTCCGGGCCGACGCCCGTACCGGCCGGGCCATCGCCATGGCCGTCATCGACAACCTCGGCAAGGGGGCCGCCGGGCAGGCGGTGCAGAACGCCAACCTGATGCTGGGCCTGCCGGAGACCACCGGTCTTGACACCGCAGGGCTGGCGCCGTGAGCTCCTTCACCGCCATCCCCGGCGCCGTGTGCGCGGCCTCGGGGTTCCGGGCGGCGGGCGTGGCGGCCGGGCTCAAACGCTCCGGGGGCCTCGACCTGGCCCTGATCGTCTCCGCCGCCGAGGCGTCCGCCGCCGGTGTCTTCACCGTGCACCGGGCCGCCGCCGCCCCAGTCCAGGTCACGCGCGAGCGCATCGCCGGTGGCTCGGCGCGGGTCATCGTGGCCAACGCCGGCTGCGCCAACGCGGTCACCGGCTCCCGGGGCCGGATGGATGCGGAGGCCATGGCCGCCGAGGCGGCAGCCGCCGTCGGCGTGGACCCGCGGCAGGCGCTGGTGTGCTCGACCGGCAAGATCGGCAACTTCCTGCAGATGGACCGCGTGGCGAAGGGCATCGCCGAGGCAGCGGGGAGGCTGGGCACCGACGACCTCGATGCCGCCGACGCCATCCTCACCACCGACACCCGTCGCAAGACGGCGGCGCTGTCCCACCCATCCGGATGGCGCCTCGGCGGGATGGCCAAGGGGGCAGGGATGATCTCGCCGGACATGGCGACGATGCTGGCCTTCGTCACGACCGATGCGGTCGTGCCTCCCGACCTGCTGCAGCACGCCCTGACCGGCGCGGTCAACGACTCGTTCAACGCCATCACCGTCGACGGGGAGTGCAGCACCAACGACACCGTCCTTGTGCTGGCGAACGGCGCCTCGGGCATCACCCCGTCGTCGGACGACGTGGCGGCGGCGCTGCAGGGGGTCTGCGGGAGCCTCGCCCGGGCGATCGTCGAGGACGGCGAGGGTGCGACGAAGTTCGTCCGCGTGGTCGTGAGGGGGGCCAGGACGGCCGCGGAGGCGCGGCGCGCGGCACGATCGGTGGCCGACTCGCCGCTGGTCAAGTGCGCGCTGTTCGGGGAGGACGCGAACTGGGGCCGGGTGGCGGCGGCGCTGGGCAAGACCGATGTCGGCCTCGACCTCGACGTGCTGTCGATCGCCATGGGCGGCGTGACCCTCTTCGACCGGGGCGAGGTGGTGGGTGCCGAGGCCGCGGCCAAGGCCCACGAGGGCCTCACCGCCCACGAGATTGTTATCGAGTGCGACCTCGCGCTGGGTGACGCGACCGGGGAGATCCTCACGACCGACTTCTCGCATGGCTACGTCGACATCAACGCCGAGTACGAACCGTGAGCCACTCGCCTCCCTTGCAGCGGGAGCATGCGGAGGCGCAGGCGAAGGCCAGGGTGCTGACCGAGGCGCTGCCCTACATCCGGCAGTGGTCGGGCAAGCGGGTGGTCGTGAAGGCGGGCGGCGAGACCGTCGACCGTCCGGGCATGCTGGACTCGCTGGCCCGCGACGTCGCCCTGATGCGGTTCGTCGGCCTTCACCCAATCCTGGTCCACGGGGGCGGGCGCCAGATCTCCGACGCCATGAAGGCGACCGGCCGCCAGCCCGTCTTCGTCGGCGGCCGGAGGGTGACGGACGCCGAGACGATCGCGGTGGTGCGCAGCGTGCTCATGGACATCAACGCCCGCCTCGTCCACGCCCTGCAGCGCCACGGCGCCCACGCCTTCGGGCTGTCGGGTGAGGAGGGGGGGCTGCTTGCGACCCGGCGGGCGGCGGGCCCGCTCGGCGAGGACCTCGGCTTCGTCGGCGAGGTGGCGAACGTGGACACGTCGGTCCTTGACTTCTCGCTCAGCCGGGACCTGATCCCCGTCGTCGCGCCGGTGGGGGCGGGGCCCGACGGTCCCTACAACATCAACGCCGACCTTGCGGCCTCGGCCCTCGCTGCGGCCGTCGGGGCGCAAAAGCTCGTGCTGCTCACCAATATCGAGGGGCTCTACCTCGACCTCGGCGACCGGGACAGCCTCATCTCCGAGACCACGGTGGGCCAATTGGAGAAGCTGCTGGACGAGGGGGTCCTCACCGAGGGCATGATCCCGAAGATCGCCGCCGTCATCGAGGCGATGCGGGCGGGAGTTCCCCAGGCCCACATCCTCGATGGCCGGGTTGCCCACGCCCTGTTGCTCGAGGTCTTCACCGAGGCGGGGGTCGGGACGATGGTGCTGCCGTGAGCGCCCACCAGCGGGCGCGGGCCGACGGCGTGCTGATGCCCACCTACCGGCGGTACCCGGTGACGTTCGCCCGCGGCAGGGGTTTCTACCTCTACGACGAGACCGGCCGGCCGTACCTGGACTTCGTCGCGGGCGTCGCGGTGACGGCGCTGGGCCATGCCCATCCTGCGGTGACCGAGGCCGTCACGCGGCAGGCCGGGCGACTCCTGCACACCTCGAACCTGTACTACACCGAGCCAATGGCCGAGCTTGCCGAGCGCCTCACCAGGCTGCTCGGCTGGGAGGACGGGCGGGTGTTCTTCGCCAACTCGGGGGCCGAGGCCAACGAGTGCGCCCTCAAGCTGGTCCGCAAGGCGATGCCGGGCCGGCCCGAGACCATCGCCGCGTGGGGATCGTTTCACGGCAGGACCATGCAGACGCTCGCCGCCACGGGGCAGCCAGCAAAGTGGGAGGCCTTCCAGCCCGTGCCCGCCGGGTTCGTGCATGTCCCCTACGACGATGCCGGGGCCCTGGAGGCTGCGGTCGGCGACGCCACGTCGGCCGTGCTGCTCGAGCCGGTGCAGGGGGAGGGCGGCGTCGTCGTCCCCGGCGATGGCTACCTCCCGGCGGTGCGGTCCGTCTGCGACGCCCGCGGGCTTGCGCTGGTGCTCGACGAGGTCCAGACCGGGCTCGGCCGCACGGGGGAGTGGTTCGGCTTCCAGGCGTTCGGGGACCGCGCGGTCCCCGACGTGATCTCGCTCGCCAAGGCCCTCGGCAACGGGCTGCCCATCGGCGCCTGCGTCGCCCGGGGCGAGCTGGCAACGGCGTTCGGCCCCGGCGACCACGCCACGACCATCGGCGGGGGGCCGGTCGTGTGCGCCGCCGCGCTGGCTGTCCTGGAGACCATCGAGCGCGACGGCCTGGTCGAGCGCGCGCGCAAGGTCGGCGAGTACCTCCGTGAGGGCCTGGCCTCCCTGGTCGACAGCCACGCGCTCCCGGTGGCGGTGCGGGGCAAGGGCCTGCTCGTCGCGCTGCAGCTCGGATCGGCCTCCGCCCGGGACGTGGCGACGGCGGCCCTTTCGCAGGGGCTGCTCGTCAACGACGTCGGCCCGTCGGTGCTCAGGTTCTGCCCGCCCCTCATCGTCGGCGAGGCGGAGTGTGACGAGGCCGTCGACATCCTCGCCAAGGTGTTCCGGAGCCTCGAATCGAGTGCGGGATGACGCGCCACTTCCTCTCGTCGGACGACCTCACCGTTGCCGAGCAGGCGTCGATGATCCGGCGCGCCGTCGAGCTCAAGAAGGGCCGCCGCGAACACCCGCGCACCCTGGAGGGCCGTTCGGTGGCCATGATCTTCGAGAAGCCGTCCACCCGCACCCGGGTCTCGTTCGAGGTCGCGATCAGCGAGATGGGGGCCCATCCCGTCGTGCTGAAGACCGACGAGGTGCAGCTCGGCCGGGGCGAGACCATCCCGGACACGGCCCGCGTCCTCTCGCGCTTCTGCGACGCCATCGTCATCCGGACCTTCGGGCAGGAGCGCCTCGCCGAGCTTGCCGGCGCCGCCAGCATCCCCGTGGTCAACGCCCTCTCCGACCAGGAGCATCCCTGCCAGGCCTTGGCCGACATGATGACGATCGGGGAGCGGTTCGAGGACCTGTCCGGGGTGGCGCTGTGCTACCTCGGCGATGGCAACAACGTATGCCACTCCCTCCTGCTCGCCGGGGCCTTGGCCGGGCTTGCCCGAGTGGACGTTGCCGCACCGGTCGGCCACGAACCCGACGAGGGTGTGGTCGCTCGGGCGACGGCGATCGGCGAGGAGACCGGTACCGCCATCTCCGTCTCCAACGACCCGGTCGCCGCAGCAACCGGCGCCGACGTCCTCTACACCGACGTCTGGACCAGCATGGGGTGGGAGAAGGAGCGGGAGGCCCGCCTGCGGCGGTTCCAGGGCTTCGGCGTGACGACGGGGATCATGCGGCATGCCGCCCCGGGGGCCATCGCCATGCACTGCCTCCCGGCGCACCGTGGCGAGGAGATCGACGCCGAGGTGATCGACGGTCCCGCCTCCGCGGTCTGGGACCAGGCAGAGAACCGCCTGCACACCGCCAAGGCCGTGCTGGACTGGGTGCTCCTGTGAGCGTGGGACTGAAGGCCGAGCGCCAGCGCCGCATCGCGAAGCTCTTGGCGCAGGGGGCGGTCACGAGCCAGCAGGAGCTGGTCGAGCTCCTGGCTGCAACGGGGCAGCCGGCGACGCAGGCGACCGTCTCCCGGGACCTCGAGGAGCTCGGCGCCTACAAGGTGCGGCGCAACGGGCACGTGGTCTACGCGCTGGGGTCCGCAACCGAGCCCGGCTCGGTGCCGGGGCCCGGCGGGGAGTCGCTCCGGCGGCTGCTCGGCAGCTCGGTCGGCGACGTCGAGACCTCGGGCAACATCGTCGTCGTCCACACGCCGCCCGGGTACGCGGGGATGGTGTCCTCGGCCATCGACAAGGCCGGCGTGGACGGCGTTGCGGGCACGCTGGCGGGCGACGACACGATCCTCGTGGTCTGCAAGGAGGGCGCTCGGGGCCGGACGGTGGAACTGCGGCTGCGCCAGTTGGCGGGCCTCGAAACCAAACAACTGAACAGCAGAGGGGGAAAGCGGTGAGCGAACGAGTGGTGCTGGCGTATTCAGGTGGGCTCGACACGACGGTCGCGGTGGCGTGGCTGGTCGAGACGCAGGGGTTGGAGGTGGTGGCGGTCGCAGCAGACGTGGGCCAGGGCGGCGATCCCGACGCCCTGCGGGAGCGGGCGCTCGCGGCCGGGGCGATCGACGCCGTCGTGGTGGACGCCCGCGACGAGTACGCCGAGCGGTACCTGAAGCCCTCGCTGCAGGCCAATGCCCGCTACCAGGGCAAGTACCCCCTGGTGTCGGGCCTGTCGCGGCCGCTGATCTGCGACCACCTCGTGCGTGCCGCCCGGCGGTTCGACGCCGCGTACGTCGCCCACGGCTGCACGGGGAAGGGCAACGACCAGGTGCGCTTCGAGGTCTCCCTCGGGGCGCTGGCGCCCGACCTCAGGGTGCTTGCCCCCGTGCGGGACTGGGGCATGAACCGGGAGGAGACCGCCGCCTACGGGTTGGCCCGCGGGCTGCCCGTGCGCGCCTCGGCCGCGGCCCCCCTGTACTCGATCGACGAGAACCTCTGGGGCCGGGCCGTCGAGTGCGGCGCCCTGGAGGACCCGATGGTGGAGGCGCCCGAGGACGTCTGGGAGCGCACCGTCGATCCGGTGAAGGCACCCACCGACCCCGACTACGTCGAGATCGCCTTCGAGAACGGCGTGCCGGTGAGCATCGACGGCGAGGTGCTCGCCTTCGCAGAGATCGTCCGGCGACTCGACCAGCGGGCCGGCAGCTTCGGCGTCGGGCGGATGGACATGATCGAGGACCGCGTGGTCGGGATCAAGTCCCGCGAGGTCTACGAGGTGCCGGCCGCGACGGTGCTCATCATGGCCCACATCGACCTGGAGGAGCTCACCCTGGAGCGGGACCTCCTCCGGGCCAAGCGGGACCTCGAGGTGCGCTACGGCGAGCTGGTCTACGAGGGCCTCTGGTTCTCGCCCCTGCGGGAGGCGCTCGACGCCTTCAACGCCTCGACGCAGCGCTACGTCAACGGCAGGGTCAAGGTGAAGCTCGAGCCCGGCTCGGCCCGGGTGGTAGGGCGGCAGGCGGCGGGGTCGCTCTACGACGTCTCGCTCGCCACCTACGACAAGGGGGACGCCTTCGAGCACACCGCCGCGGAGGGCTTCGTCAAGCTGTGGGGGCTGCGGCTCAAGACCTGGGCGCGCGCCCACCCGCCGGAGTGACCCCGGACTTGCCCCTGTGGGCGGGCAGGTTCTCCCGCCCGCCCGCTCCCGAGATGCAGGCGTTCGGCAACTCCCTTGGGTTCGACCGGCGGATGTGGCGGGAGGACCTCGCTGCGACGGCCGCCCATGCCCGCACCCTTGAACGGGCGGGCATCCTCGTACCCGAGGAGCGGGCCGCCATCGAGGGGGCGCTTGCCTCGGCGGCGGCATCGTTCGATGCGGGGACGTTCGTGTTCGACGCCGCCGACGAGGACATCCACTCCGCGGTCGAGCGCTTCGTCACCGACCGCCTCGGTGACACCGGGGCCAAGATCCATGCCGGGCGCTCCCGCAACGACCTCGTCGCCACGGACCTCCGCCTCTGGGTGAAGGCGGCTGCGGTTCGGGTCGCTGGTGGCATTCATGCTTTACAAGCGGCGCTGGCGGGCCAGGCGGAGGCCCACCGGGACACGCTCGCCCCCGGCTACACGCACCTGCAGCGGGCGCAGCCGATCCTGTTCGCCCACCACCTGCTGGCCCATGCCTTCTCGCTGGCCAGGGACTTCGACCGGATGCTTTGTGTGCGCCGGGCCGCGGACGTGTCGCCCCTGGGGGCCGCGGCGTTCGCCGGGACCTCGTTACCGCTCGATCCGGTGGCCACGGCGGCCGACCTCGGCTTCGGGGCCGTCTTCGACAACGCCGCCGATGCGGTGTCGGACCGTGACTTCGCCCTGGAGTTCCTGGCGGCCGGCGCGATCCTCGGCGTCCACCTCTCCCGCCTGGGCGAGGAGATCGTGCTGTGGACGACGAGCGAGTTCGGCTTCGCCGTCCTCGACGACGCCTACGCCCAGGGCTCCAGCATCATGCCGCAGAAGAAGAACCCCGACGTCGCGGAACTGGCGAGGGCGAAGGCCGCGAGGCTGACGGCGAACCTCGTGCACGTGCTGGGCGTCATGAAGGGCCTGCCGCTGGCGTACGACAAGGACCTCCAGGAGGACAAGGAAGCGGTCTTCGACACCGCCGACACCCTGACCGCCGCCCTGGCGGCCCTGGCCGGCCTTGTCTCGACCACCTCCTTCGATGCCGAGCGCCTGAGCGCGTCGGTCGGCACGGCCAGCGCCGCCACCGATCTTGCCGAGTGGCTCGTCGCCGCCGGCGTGCCATTCCGGGAGGCTCACCACGCGTTGGGGGCCCTGGTGGGCCGCCTGGGGGTCGAGGACCGTGAGCTGACGAGCGCCACGACCGAGGACCTGGTGGCGGCCCACCCGGCGTTCAAGCCGTCGGCGCTCGAGCGCTTGGATCCCCGTCGCTGCGCCGAGGCCCGCCGCTCCCACGGCGGCACGGCGCCCGAGCGGATTGCCGAGCAGCTCGCCCGCATGAAGTCGATCCTCGACGAGCAGGAGGCCGTCCTGTCGGGCGGGGGGCGGGGACCCGCCGAACTTGGGTGAAACACGCCTGAACGCACCAGCATTCTCATTCGCGGGAGTGGACTCTGACGTAGGGTCCCATGCTGATCTTTGAGTAAAAACCGTCGCTATACACCGGTTTGTACTCAAAGTTCGGTCATCGACGTCGGCTGGACCGCCCCCATCTCGACCCGCTGCCATTTCATCCCTCATGTGTGGCCGCCCGGGCATATGCACGTTGAGCCAAAACCACTCAACCCCTCGCAGCGATATGTCTTACGAATCAAGCATCCAGCCCGATGCGACCGGTACCAGCGGCGTCGTGATTGAATGATAACACATCTCAACGCAGTATAAAGTAAGAGTGACAGGCTAAACGTGCCTCAGTGCGTTCCAGCGGGGCTACCTGAGGGCCCTTGCTCTGGCAAGGGTGCGAGGCCGAGGCGCATGGCGAGCCTCGGCAAGGACCGCCTCCACGAAGGCCACGGCGCTCGTCGATTCGCGGCGACCACTCCCGCGACCGCCGAGGGACACCGGCTCCAGGATGACGTTGGGCAGGTTCAGGACGCTGGTGGCCCGGCCCAGCAGCACCATGGCAACGGCGAACCAGGGACAAGGACCGGGATGCCAAAGGAGGTGCCATCCACGAGCGCCATGCTGCAGGTCAGCACCCCCCATCGCCGGGGCAGGCCCGTCGCGCACGCTGGCGGAGGCGGCGCCGGCGAGGTGACCGAGGCCTTCCGAACTTTTGAGCCAACGTGGCTTTCCACCCTGAGGCAGGTCTGCCTCGAACCCTGGCCGTCGCTCACTCTGAGTGGGCAGTCCATGAGCCTCGGAGGAGTCGAGAGTCTGCTTCGTCCGATTTCCCGTATCCGGCCCGACATTCTTTGAGTACGATTCGTTGTAGAACAGCGGTTTGTACTCA
>WNFB01001493.1_pt1 | contig 19980 bp, 14 predicted proteins | sample 5400501 | NCBI WGS metagenome assembly WNFB01 (sample SAMN13153341, study PRJNA577476) | soil metagenome | isolation source: 200 cm saprolite under Douglas fir tree site 2 hole 1 | place: USA:California | collected 2015-04-18 | reverse complement strand
GAAGATGCGACCGTGCCCACCGACAAATCGGTATTCGAAGTGGCGCGGGCACTTTGTGGCAAGTCCTAACACTTCAAAGCAGGAGGTTCGTCATGGCACTGCCAACTCACGGAACGATGGCGGTTGATTGGGAGCAGCGGGTGGACTTCGATCGGCTGCGCCGGGAACGGCTGGCGCGGGCGAAGAAACTGCTCGCCAAATCCGAGATGGGCGCGCTGCTCTGCTTCGACATGAATAATGTGCGCTACCTGACCGCTACGCACATTGGCACCTGGGCCCAGGATAAGTGCAATCGCTTCACCCTTCTGCCCCAGAATGACGAGCCCATTCTGTGGGATTTCGGATCGGCGGCGCGCCATCATCAGCTCCACTGCCCGTGGCTGGGCGAGCGTTCCCGGCCGGGAATCTCGATGCTGCGCGGCGCGATGTCGCCCGAGATGGGGCGGGCGGAAGATGTCGCGAAGAAGATCCGGATCGAGCTCGAATTGCGCGGCCTGCACAAGGAGCCGTTGGGGATCGACATCATCGAACCGCCCGTCCTCTTTGCCTTGCAGCGGGAAGGGATCACCGTCGTTGATGGGCAACAGCTCATGTCCGATGCCCGCGTCATCAAGACGCAGGATGAGATCTCGCTGCTCAACATGTCCGCCATGATGGTGGACGCCGCCTACGACGAGCTCTATCGGGCGATGAGGCCGGGGCTGCGTGAGAACGAGGCGGTCGGGCTGGTGAGCAAAGTGCTGTACGATCTCGGCTCCGAGTACGTGGAAGCGGTCAATGCTATTTCCGGCGAGCGTTGCAACCCGCATCCGCATGTTTTCTCCGATCGCGTGCTCCGTCCGGGAGATCCCGTTTATTACGACATCCTCCATTCGTACATGGGATACCGCACCTGCTATTACCGTTGCTTCACCATCGGCTACGCGTCGCACGCCATGGTCGACGCTTACAAACGCTGCCGGGATTATTTGGACGCGGCCATCGAACTGGTGCGCCCCGGCCGCACCACGGCGGAGATTGCTGCGGTTTGGCCCAAGGCACAAGACTTCGGCTTCCCCAACGAAGAGGCGTGCTTCGCGCTGCAATACGGCCATGGCGTTGGACTTGCCATCTGGGAAAAACCGGTCATCAGCCGGCTGGTTTCCTTCGACCATCCCCACGAGATCAAGCCCGGCATGGTGTTCGCGCTGGAGACCTTCTGGCCTTCAACTGATGGATGGAGCGCCGCCAGGATCGAAGAGGAAATCGTCGTCACCCAGACCGGCCACGAGGTCATCACACGCTTTCCGGCTGAAGAGCTGCTGGTGGCGGGCGCACATTATTTCACCGTCAACGGACCGCTGCCGACCACGCGTGAGCATGAGGCGGCGCCCAGCCAGCGCGTCGTTGACATGATCGACGCCAGCGCCAAAACGGAGAAAGTAGGAGTTTAGGGGCGAACACGCTGCTTCGGGTGGCACCGGCTTCAGCCGTGCGTTGGTTATTGTTTTCTAGTTTGTCATCCTGAGCGAGTCCCGGTCTTCGCTTGCGAAGCGCCGGGCGAGTCGAAGAACCCCTGCGCGGAAGATGACAAAGATATAGGTCAATCCCAACTGATATGGCTTTCAGCGTCGTCATGCCTGCTCTCGAAATGGCGCAGGAAACCGGCAAGCTCGTGGCTTGGCGGAAGAAAGAAGGCGAAACTGTGGCCAAGGGTGAGCCCCTTCTCGAAGTGGAAACGGACAAGGCGGTGCTCGAGATCGAGGCTCCCGCGGACGGCATTCTCGCTGGCATCAAAGCTCATGAGGGCGCGGTTGTGCCTGTGGGCCAAACCATCGCGTGGATCGTTCTCCCTGGCGAGGTTCCTCCCTCAGAGGTCGTCCCGTCTCATCCCGCAGGGCCGCCCACGACAGCATCCGTGCGCCCAGCCGCGGCCACAGCCGCCGCATCTCCACCGCCAGCCGCGCCGGGCACAAACATTTCCCCCAAAGCCCGCCGTCTCGCCAAAGAACACGGGGTTGACATCAGCCGCGTGCACGGATCGGGTCCCGGCGGGGAGATCCTCGCCTCAGATGTCGAGGCATTTGTGGAGTCGCGCAACGCCCCCGTCCCCAGCACTCTCAAAACCGCCAGTCTCGAAACCCCGGGCCGGGTTGGGCGGCTCATGGCCGAGCGCACTACCGAGAGCTGGACCAGCGTGCCTCATTTTTTCGTGGTCCGCGAGGTCGACGCCGCCGCTCTCGTCGCCACCCGTGACCGATTGGGACGCGCGGCGGAACAGGCGGGCGGAGTGCGCCCCACGTACACCGATCTGCTGGTCGCGCTGGTGGCTCCTGTCCTGGTGAAGCACCCTCGGATGAATGCGGCCTGGGGCGCCGCCGGAATCCGTCTCCATCAAGAAGTGAACATCGGCGTCGCAGTGGCGGTCAATGATGGCGTCGTGGCGGCGGTAATCCACAACGCCCACACTGCGGATCTGGGCGAAATTGCTGCCCAACGCCGGGACCTGAGCGAGCGGGCGAAGGCCGGCCGATTGCCCCCCTCCGATATCGCGGGCGCTACTTTCACCATCAGCAATCTCGGCATGTACGGCGTCGATGCCTTCAGCGCCATCATCAGTCCGCCGCAGGCCGCGATTCTCGCGGTGGGGCGCATTGCCGATCGCGTCGTGCCGGTCGATGGCCAGCCCGGCATCCGGCCCATGATGACCCTGACTTTGTCCTGCGACCACCGCGTCGTGGACGGCGCACGAGCAGCCGCCTTCCTGAGCGACTTGGCCGAAGCCATTCGCGAGCCGGCGAAGTGGCTGCATTGAGATGCCGCCAGATCAAACCAAGAAATTACAACCTCGTGACACTTTTCTCCCCGACTTACTGTAACTTAACTTGCCTGTGAGGATGACGATGAGATCTCCGTTGCCCGTCTCACTGCTGATGGTTGCGACACTCTCTCTTACGAGCAGCACCGTTGCCAGGCCTGCGAATCTGTCTCCCGGTGCAACCGAAGGCGTCCAAGTCATCGACGTTACCGCGAAAAAGTACGAGTTCAATCCCTCACCGATCCGCGTCAAGCAAGGCGCCAGAGTCCAGCTCAAGATCACGGCGACTGACCACGCGCATGGCTTCAGGATCAGAGAAATGCCGGATGGGGCCGACACTAAGGCAAAAGCCGGTCTTGTATTCGCGTCTCCGCAGGACTGTCAAAAGATCGAGAAAGGCCAGACCGCAACCATTGAGTTTGTGGCGCAAACTCCGGGAACGTACCCCTTCAGGTGCTGCGTTCACTGCGGATGGCACCACAGAGCGATGACGGGCCAACTAATCGTCGAACCGTGACTGAGCAAGTTCTGCCAAGACCCTAAACTTGGGCTTCCTGCGGCAAATCACTGATTTTATGTGAGAAATAGTCAGCGTGGGCATGTCCCATTGACCCCGCTGAATCTGTGGCGCGGCCGCCCCCGCCCGTCCCAGCTTCGTTATCCGATGTAGCGACGGGCGTCCTCGCCCGCCCAGAATTCGTTCTGCGCTGTGGCGCCGACCTGCCCTGCCTTGCCGAAGCCCTGCGCGAAACCGAGCGGGAAGTCGAATGGGGCCCCGCGCGCGAATGACCAGCCACTAACCCCGGGGAAAACTTGCCAAATGAAAACTTCCGCGCTGCGCGTTTACTGAACTTTGATTGTGGGGTCCGTCCTTTTCTTGCAACAGTTGGGAGTGTACGTATAGTCGCCCTTTGTTGCCGGTGTTGAAAGCGGGACACTTTGCGTTTGCTTGTGCGTAATCACGGGTGCAGTTGTGGGCCATCCCGCCATTGTGCAGCTTGTGATCGTACAATCCTCATCATGGTTGTTGGTAAAACTGATTGACGTGGCACCAATACTGATCGTACCTCCCGCACAGATATCCATTGTTATTTTCTCCTAATCGAAATTTGACTCCTTGCTACTTCCCTGAGTGCGGCCCTGAACTGTTCGATTTCAACAAATCTTGAAGGCGCTGATCCGTACGCAGATTGTCGAGGTCTGGGGATTTCGCTGCCTTATCCACAGAGTATCCCGCCTGTAGGGCCCTCCTAAGCCACTCGAGGGCCAGACCTGTTTCTCCCAGATGGTTGTACACTAACGCCGCGTCAAAAAGGGACTGCTTGTCGAACTTGTTCTGCTCAAGCGTCTGGTTTATGTACTTCAAGGCGTTCGTCCGGTCCCCGATCATCGCGTGAAAGTTCGCGAGGTGCTTGATTGCCCAGACATCACGTGGATTGACGGCCAGATCTTGGTTAGCAACCTCGATTGCCTTCCGAAATGCCTCTCCGGCTTTCGGACGTTCGCCGCTAAGATAATAAGCCTCTCCCAAATTCCCCCAGTTCGTGTAATCCTTATCATTCAGTTGAACTGCTTTTTCATAGGTCTGCGCGGCTTCGTTGAATCGGCGCTGATAATAGTAAGCTGTCCCCAGGTTCGAGTACGTGTCGGCCGTCGGATGGATCGCCAGCGACTTCTCTAAGGGCTTGATTGCCTCTGCATACTTCGCTTCGTACAGATAAGTTGCGCCTAGGTTGGCGTACCCGCGGAAGCTCTCGGGCGTGCGCTCGATGACTTTCTCGAACATCTTGGTGGCGTCTTCATATTGGGCCTGCCGCAGGTAGAACGCTCCCAGAAGGTTGTAACCGCGCCAGTAATTCGAGCGGAGCTGAACCATCTTCTTATACGTGCTCTCCGCGTCCTGCGGCTTGCCCAGGCGTTCGTAAGCGCCGCCGAGGCCGATGTAGGCGTCTTCGTTCGACGGCTCGAGCTGAGCTGCGCGCTGGAACTGGTCCACCGCTTCTTCGTATTTGCCGGTGCCGTTGGCAAGCACTCCCAGACAAACATGGCCGGCGGCTCCGGCGTTGCCCAGGTCAATGGCTTTGGAACAAGCTTGCCGTGACTTTGCGATCAGACTTTTATCTTTCGTTGTTTCGTATTTTGCCCAATAAGCGCTGCCGAGGTCGGCTTCAGCTCTGCCGTAGTTGGCGTCACCTTTGAGCGCCTGGCCGAGCAGGATGATCGCGCTGTCCACATTGGCAGCTTTGCTCGCGTCTTCCAGATAACCGCGCGCCTGGGTGTAGTAGTTGTAAGCATCGGGCATGCTGGTGCCATGGAAAACAAGTTCGCGGGTTTCATCCGCTTTCAACTCGAAGCCGAGCGACGCGGCGACCGCTTTGGCGACCTCATCTTCGATGGCGAAGGGGTCAGTCACTGGCGCGTCCACCGTGCCAGCTTTGACGACCTTACCGCTTTTCGCGTCGGTGAGCGAATAGCTAACTCGCACCAGGTCGCCCGATTGCTGCAGCCCAACATGGAGTCCGGTATCAGCGCCGAATTCCTGGCGCGCCTGGGCGAGACTGCTCACACTTTTCTGCCGAATCTCTCCTGCCGATACGACTTGCAAGGGGTGATTCTCGCCCAGTTGCATCAGCTTCGCAGTCAGCGTATCCACTAATCCATTGCCGAAGGCGGTGAGCTTGGGGTCGTCGGAGGTCGCATCGAAGGGAAGGACAACCAGCGTTGCCGATTTCTCGCCAACAACTTGGACTGCGTTGGTTGCGCTCCCGTGCGCATCGTTCCGAATCACGAATCGCAATAACCAACCCGCCGCGACGATCGCCGCCGCGGCAACCGCGACCGCGATGTTTCGCGAGACCGAAAACTTGAATCTTGCTTTCTCTGAATCCGCAACTGCCCCGTGGGCGAACACCGGCTTTTCCCCTTGCTGCACGCGACGCAAATCTATGAGAACATCTCTGGCGGTCGAATACCGCTGTGCTGGGTCTTTCGCCAGCATGGTCTGTACAACGGAAGATAACTGCGCCGGGACTTTCGGATTGATCTGCTCTATCGGCAGCGGATCCTTGTGCAGCACGGAGGCCAGCGTGCCCGCAAAGCTCTCAGCCTGGAAGGGCTGCCGGCCCCCCAGCATCTCGTAGAAGACAAGCCCGAGGGAAAAAATGTCGGCGCGGCCGTCGTAAGGTTTTTGCGTGATTACCTCGGGCGCCATGTAGGCGGGCGTGCCGCTCAAAGAGGCCGTCATTGTTTCCAGGCTCAACGTTGGCGAATCGAACTGGGCGAGGGTCGGTCGCCGGGCCACACCGAAATCGAGGATTTTTACCCGTCCCGCCGGAGTCAGCATCAGATTTTCCGGCTTGATGTCGCCGTGCACAATGCCTTTTTCGTGCGCGGCAGCGAGTCCGTCCGCGCCCTGGATGGCAATGTTGAGGAAATCCTGGACGCGGATCGGGTCCTGCATCCGACCGCGAAGGGTCGTGCCTTCGACGTACTCCATCACCAGCAGGAGTTCGCCGCGGTCTTCAATCACGTCATGGATGCCGGCAACGTTGGGATGATTCAGTGCGGAGGCGCGCTGCGCTTCCTTGAGGAAATGTTTACGCTCCGACTCGCTCTCCTGCAGCCGGGGAGCCATCCGCTTAATGGCCACCACTCGCTTCAGGGTGGTGTCCTCGGCAAGGTACACTTGTCCCATGCCGCCGGCTCCCAGCGGCCCACGGATGACGAACCGGCCGATTTGTCTGCCCGTAAGGGATGGAGCATCAGACGCGGCTGGGCCGGCTTTTGAAGCGTCGTGCATTTTGAAGGTCAGGCACTTGCGCCGATTCTACTTACCTGCCGGGCGTCCGAGGAAAATATATTTCAGGCGAGGCTGCGTGCCCCATCCTTGACGTTCCGTGCCAACGGCGGGATTCCACGGTTCTACCCTGGTTGGGATTTTCTTGTTGTTCCGTGAGAGCCTACCAGCCGGGGATGCAGAGATGAAAATTAAGAGTTTGGCCCAGGCAGATCCGCCGACCACGTTCCACCATAACTGGTAACGCTTTGTTAGCATGATCTGGGCCGACAATCGCCCTTCCTCTACGGAGACAACCGGTAAACCGCAATTTCGCGAGTCTTGCGCCACGGTGTTACAGACGGAGAAGCGCCCTGCAATGCATCGCCCGACACAACGATCCAGCGAACATGGTCTTTTGCAAGTCGCGCGGAGCTGGCATCCTGGATGTCGCCTTTGAGAAAGGACCCGACGTCGTCGCGCCTCTGCTCATACAGGCGTTCCGCTTGTGCGAGCACCTCCGCTGGATTGCGCCCACTAAGGCCCGCAACGGCGAAGAATTTGGAGTATGTCTCGGATGAGAAATAACCGTCGAGACCGGTCATCGCCATGATCGCAAAATTCGTAGATTGTGCGGTGCGCCCCCAGATAGGCCTTGCCGTGAGGTTACTTGGCAGATAGGCCACGACGTCGTCGGGCGCAGCCGCCAAGCGAATATCCTGCAGCGCATGCGCTGTATCTTGGCCGAAGGCAACTTTGTAGGAGAAATTGAACGCCCCCAGGGCCTGCACCCACGTCAGTCCGAGCATCCCCCACAGAACGACCGGACGCCAGCTTCCTCGGTTGCGTTCCAGCCAGACATCGATGGGATGAAGCGAGAAAAGACCAAGAATCCAGAGCGTCGGCTGAAGAAAAACGATGCCTAGGCCGCCTATCCCTTGATAGGGGAAGAAGGTGCCGATCACGAACGATAAGGCGAAAGCGATAGCGAACACCATGGCAATGCCGCGATGACGCTCTCCGCCCATATCGAGCCGCGCCATCGCGCCGAGCCCGAATAGCTTGACCCCATAGGCGACGATCGGAAACACGATCAGAGAGGCCCATGGGACGAGCGCCGCCGGCATCATTCGGCCGAGCAATGCGCCCCTGATCGCGGTGGGGAATTCCAGGTTCGGCCCCCGAAAGGGAAAGCCGGGTGCGGTGTTGTGAAATCCCGACAACAACATCGCCGCAGTCACGGGCAGGCTGCCGATGAATATGAAGAGAGCGAGCCAGGCGAGATCGCGCGCTTCGTATTGCCTGCGCTGCAAAAGCAATAGGAGGCTCCCAAGCACGGCAGCAACGCCGAACGTCGCAGCAAGCGTAAAGTTGAATCCAGCCATCAGTCCCAACAGCAACCCTGCCACAAGCCAATCGCGCCGGGAACGCACTGGCCGCAGAAGGACAGTGATCGCGGCGAGACAGATGAGGAGGCTGTGATAATGGGCAGGACGATGCACCAGCGGCAGAATCGCATCGACGCCGTCCCAAGACGTCCAGGCAGAAAAGAGCGCCGCTCGCATCGCGGCAAATTGCGAGGCGTGGGCGGCAGTCTGCAGAGCACCGAAGAACCAGCCCAGCCCGCCGGCCCCGAGAAGCAGCAGAACGCTCAGAATGCCACCCCTTGCCGACCCCAGCAATTGCCTGCCGGCGCGATACGCCAAAGCGCCGAGAAGGAAATATACAAGCATGGGATAACATCTGTAATACACATCGAATAAATCGGTGGCACCAAGGTGTAATGTATGTTGCGCGTGCAGGATAAGTGCAAGCGTGAGGTCGTCGAAATAGTGATAGACGGGTGCCCTGAGCCCCGAAACAATGAAGTTGTCCGGCGGCACGTGATGCAAGAGTCGTTGCAGCAGAGTCACATGATACAGAGGGTCCTGCCCGGTGGGTCCGTAGAAAACGAACTCGCCATCTGAGAACCGGCCACCTCTCCAGAAGATGGGAGCAACACTCAGCGCCACGGCACTCCCTGCCATCACGGTCTCATACCCCCCCAGGGTCCACCGTGACGGCGTCGGTGCGTGTCTGCTTTGCAGAGCGAAGAGAACCATTCCCGCGGCCGAAAGCACAACCACCAGATAGGGAAAATAAGCGGACATGGAGGCACGCGCAAAAATATCGTAGGCGGTCGTGATGCTCACAATGCCGAAGACGGGGCTTAGAACGATCCGGACACTGCCCGGGAGGCTGCTCAAGAGGGTCAGTAGCAGGTAACCGGGGAAGAAGAATACGACGACAAAAACCAAGATGCCTAAGACCGCGCCTTCTGGATTATTGGACAAAACAAGTGGGACAAGCAGCAATAGGAAGATGAGCAATGAACCTTGAAGAAATGCAAAACGATTGGCTTGACCCTTATTTTCCGCCATCGGGATAACAGAAACTATAGCAAAGGGCACCTCATCGATAAGAGCGAATGCGGTGTCAAGGGCTTTGTCGCGGGCGCCAAACACGAAGGCCGCGACTTGCGTCGCGGCCTTCTCTTATCTGATCCGTGCTAATCCGTGCGAATCCGTGGCGAACGAAGTTTAGTGCCTGGGACCGCCGTGGCCACCGCGGCCGTTGCGTCCGCGACGGGGGCGTCCGCCGCCGCCCGGGCGTCCACCACGTCCGCCGCCACGGTCTGGGCGATCTCCGCTGCCAGTGCGTTGTGCGTCGCGATTGAAGTTGGGTTCGGGCTCGTCGGGAAAATCTCCGCCGCCTTCGATGGTCATGGCCGCAGCGGCTGCAGGAGCGGCTTCGCCCCCGGCTTCGCCGCCGCCGCCGCCCATTTTGGCGCGCTGTTCCTTCAGGATGGCCTTGCGTGAAAGCCGGATGCGATTACCCTCAACCGCCAGCACTTTCACCAGCACCTGATCGCCTTCTTTGAGCTCGTCGCGGATGTCCTTGATGCGGTGCTCGGCGACTTCGCTGATGTGCAGCAGGCCATCCAGACCCGGCAGGATTTCAACGAACGCGCCGAAATCGGCCAGGCGTGAGACTTTTCCGAGATAAGTTTTCCCTACCTCGGCGGTAGCGGTGAGGTCGCCGATAATCTGCAGAGCTTTCGCCGCAGAAGCCTCGTCGTTCGAGGCGACGTTGACCTTGCCCGAATCTTCCACGTCGATCTTCACGCCGGTCTGCTCGATAATACTGCGAATCATTTTGCCGCCGGGGCCAATCACGTCGCGAATCTTGTCCACCGGAATCTGCAGGGTGTAAATACGCGGTGCATAGGCGGAAACCTTTTCCCGCGGGGCAGCTAACACTTCATCCATCTTGCCGAGGATGAACAAGCGTCCACGCTGCGCCTGGGCCAGCGCCTCGCGCATGATCTGCGCCGTGATGCCACCGACCTTGATGTCCATCTGCAGGGCGGTGATGCCGTCCTTGGTGCCGGCGACTTTGAAATCCATGTCGCCGTAGTGGTCCTCGGCGCCGGCAATGTCGGTCAGGATGGCGTACTGCTCGCCTTCCTTCACCAGGCCCATGGCCACGCCCGCGTCCATCAGCGAGAGTGCGGCGCCGCAGACGGTCGCCATGGAGGACGAACCGTTCGATTCCAGAATGTCAGAGACCACGCGCATGGCGTACGGCCACTTGTCCTCATCCGGCAGAACCGTCGCAATGGAACGCTCGGCGAGCGCGCCATGGCCGATTTCGCGGCGTCCGGCACCACGCAGAAATGCCACTTCCCCAACCGAAAACGGCGGAAAATTGTAATGGAGCATGAAGCGCTTTTTGGCTTCGCCTTCGAAAACTTCGAGCCGCTGCATGTCGTCGCTGGTACCGAGCGTGGTGGTGACCAGCGCCTGGGTTTCGCCGCGAGTAAAGATGGCCGAGCCGTGGGTGCGTGGCAACATGCCCACCTCGATCCAGATGGGACGAATCTCGTCGAAAGCGCGCCCGTCGGGACGCCGCTTATGGCCGATCACCTGGTCGCGGAAGATGCGCTCACGCAGAATTTCGTAGTAGTGTTTGAGCTTGTCCTGGGCGGCTTCATCCTCTTCCGGCAGCGCAGCCAGGAGTTCTTTCTTGAGCGCTCTGACCAGGCCGTGGCTCTCGGCCTTGGGATGCTTCTGGGTGTCGAGGCGGTCGGAGAGATTGGCGCCGATGCGTGACTTCAGATCGTTGTAATACGTCTCATCAAACTCCGGCGGGGTCACTTCCCGCTTGGGCTTGCCGACCTTCTCCCGGAGCTGGTTGATGGCGGCGCAGATCTTCTTGATTTCGGTGTGGCCAAACTCGATGGCGTCCACCACGGTTTCTTCCTTCACTTCCTTGGCGGCAGATTCGATCATCACGATGCCATCGGCGGTGCCTACGACCATGATGCTCAGCAGGCCGTCGCGCATTTCGGTGTAGGTGGGATTGATGATGAAATGGCCATCGATCAAGCCGACGCGAACCGCGCCGATGGGGCCGTCGAACGGGATGTCGGAGATAGTGAGGGCGCAGGAAGCGCCGTTGATGGCGACGACGTCGGGATCGTTCTCCGTGTCCGCCGAGAGGACGAATGCAATGACCTGGGTTTCGCAGCGGAAGCCTTCGGGGAACAGCGGCCGGATGGGACGGTCAATCATGCGGCTGGTGAGAATTTCGCGCTCGCTGGGACGGCCCTCGCGCTTGATAAAGCCGCCGGGAATGCGACCGCCGGCATAGGTGTACTCGCGGTAGTCGACGGTCAAGGGGAAGAAGTCAATTCCTTCGCGGGGATCGGGATTGGCTACTCCGGTGGCGAGAACCACATTGTCGCCGATGCGTACCACGGCCGAGCCGTGGGCCTGTTTTGCCAATTTTCCGGTTTCGAAGGTGAGGCGTTTACCGCCGGCGAGGTCAACCGTTACTTCTTGCTTCATGATTCATTTCCTTCCGGGCAGGAGGGCATGTTTTTATCCACCAAGAGAGCCCGTAGCGCACCGTTCGCGGCTTTCTTCAATCTTCCTTTGTGTGACTTCGTGTCCTTCGTGGTTTTCGCAAATCTTGACAAACCACCAAGAACACTAAGGTACACGAAGGAAATCAACACCCAGGTACTGCCGTCGTCCAGACAGCAGAGCAATTCCGATCGCCTTGCGGCGAATACCCCCCGAGCCGGAGCCGGACTGGGCAAAAAACTACTTGCGCAGGCCGAGCTTCTGAACCACCGTCTTGTAGCGTTCGGAATCGTATGTCTTGAGGTAGTCGAGCAAGCGACGCCGCTTGCTGACCAGCATGAGAAGACCGCGGCGTGAACCGTGATCCTTCAGGTGCGTCTTGAAGTGCTCCGTCAAATGACCAATGCGCTCGCTTAACAGCGCGATTTGTACTTCGGGACTGCCCGTGTCGTTGGGATGCGCGGCGTACTGGTCAATGAGGGATTTCTTTTGCTCTCTGGCTAGCACTACCCTGGTGCACTCCTGTCTACAGTTTCAAGTTTTTTCTTTTGTAACGCTATAGATGGTAACAGGTTGGGGGCTGGGGTGTAAAGGTAAGGGGCACTCAGAAAAGGCGGCCACGGATTTGCGCGGATCAACACGGATCAATTCTTGCGAGCATGAAGGATTCAGTGGCCGAACTTGGCGCGGAGGATGCCCCCGGCGCCGGTGATTGGCGGCGGCCCCGCGTCTCCCAGCATCGATCACGCAGGGCCTGAACCCCCCTTTAGACTGGGATATCCTGATGGCGCCTGATCTTGGGCGCTGTAGCTGCGATCACAGTCGATTGTGGCGCAGCTCACAAAAGCCGGATTCCCACTGGCTCAGAGGCAGGAGCGTGGGCCACCATCCAATCTCAGACAGTAGGAACTCATTCCGCCGACTCACCACATCCCACCCTTGCAAAAAGCGCAAGGGTGGGGCAACCTCGGTTTGTGCGGGAAGGGTGGGCCAACCCGCCCAGTGGTCGTCGTTACAGCAAGCCGTTTTCTCGCTCGAGCAACAGCAGTATATGAACAAAATAGTTGGTCAGGTTCTCCGCCCGACACTGTAGGTTCCGGAGATCGATAGTCTGAATATCCTCTAGGTAGTTCAGACCTCTCTTGACGCTAAACGGGTAGCGACCACCAAAACCGGTTGCTGTAACTCTGTCGAACTCCGCGAGGAGATCGGAGACCGAAGTATCGGTTCCTGGCGGTCCCCAAGCAAGGTCGTGTCGCTCCTTCAGGATAGCAGTCCAGATCTCAAGAAGACCGTGGTCTTTATCTTCCTTAAACTCCGCGCGTATCCAATGAAGAATCAGTTTTAGCGCAAGCTCGAAATGCTGATGGAGGCACATGAGAATGGGAAATATAAGACGCTCCTCCTTCCCTTTCTCTACCTCGGAGCACAGGGCGCGGACCGCCGCTTCGTAGGCGAACGCGTAGTCTTTGTAAAGCAAGAAGTTCGGATCGCCTGGCTTATCAAAGATCATCCGCGTCAACCAGCGGTCTATGGGAACGCCTGACGGGGAACTTACGAAGAATCTATCGCCGTTCTGCGGTAGACGGTAATGCTCGGTGACAGCGAGCCAGTCGTCCACCTCTTTATCCAGCGAGTCTCGTTGTTCGTCCATTTGGGAATTGTACTGCCTGAGTTACAGGCGTGTGGCCCGGCCTATCGCGTTCTGTGCGAAGGCCGGGATATTCCGTTGTCTCCGTCACAGCAGCTTCGCGGGTCGTGACCCTCGGAAAATCCCGCCCTGTCCCTCCGAAAAGCGAGGGACAAAGAGCCTGCCCTGAGCGAAGCCGAAGGGACGGGCCAACCCCTAGGAGTTAACATGGGAAGGAAAGGCTGGGCAGCCCCCGGGTGGAGGTACGACGCTATGGATGAACGTGAGAGGCGCGCACTTGTTAAAGAACTTGCGGGAGCTGTCTCCGTGCAAGCACAAGTGGCAAACCGTGCCTGGCTTTCTCTAATAACGGTAGCTCTGTTTGCGGTGTTGCCCCGCGTACCCACCAAGGACGGCAATGTGTCTCTTCCTTTCAGCCTTGGCGAGGTCGACCCGATCTGGTTTCATGCCGTTGTGTTTTTCATTTTGGTGGTTTTGACCATCTTTTTCGCAGCCGCGCATGCCCAACAAGTGAGAGCCCAGAAGCTGGCACAAACGGTAGTTGATTCGCTCGGGGCCGATCGCACCTCCGATGACAGTGTTCATCCGCGGGAGCTGTTCGACATGTTGCGTGTGCCGAGTCTGAATCGTGTTGCGCCTCTTGCGCAAATGTTAATGGGAAGGTATCAGTTTTACGCTACGGTCGGAAGGTGTCCTAAGTGGCTGCGGGTTGTGAGTGTCAGCTACTACGGGTTAGTTAAGCTGGTAGCCTTAGTTGTGTTCTTCGGCCTGCCAGTCTGGGCTTTGTGGCACGCTTATGGCATGGTCTCTCTAGCTGGCTGCTTGCGAGTTGCACTTGCAGCTGGCGGTTCTGTCGCGGGCGTCACCCTGGTTCAGGTGCTCATCACAGACGCCATATATATGTCAGAAATTCTGCGACATCTGTGGAGGGCATCAGACTCCTACAAAGGATGATGGCTGGGTGGCCCCTCCAGGCTTTGCTTGGGCGGGGATGTTCATCTGTCACTGACTTTATCCCTCTGCGGAGATAGCCTCCCCGCATGCCTTGGGGACTGAAGCGCTTCCAAGAGTCTCCTTATCTTGATCCCTCGGCTATGCTCGGGATGACGCCGACGAGAATGCAGGAGGTCAGAATCCAAAGTGCATCAGCACCCAAGAACGGGTAGCAGTGCAGTTTGAGATGAGGCAGCGGAGAGTACACTTCGATGCATGCTATTCATGGTCATTGAACGCTTCAAACATGGCGATGCGAGGCTGATTGGCGAACGGTTCAGACGTAGTGGCCGGATGCTGCCGGAAGGCGTCGCTTATCGAGCGAGTTGGGTGGATGCGGCGGGCACTCGTTGTTTCCAGGTCATGGAAGCACCGCATGCAGAATTGCTGAACCCTTGGGTCAGCCGCTGGGATGACCTGATCGATTTTGAAATCGTTCCCGTCCTGAGCTCCACCGATTTCTGGGCTAAGACGCAGCTCGAATAGGCCTTGAATCGAAAAGCGGCCAAGCCGCCCGCCAACAGGATGGAGCGATGGCGTCCCTATTGCCATAGGATTGAAGCGGCCTAATCCCTTCCCAAAACAGGCGCGCCGTGGAGTTTTTCCGCATCCTGTTAGAGCGATGTCGGGATAAGGCGTATGATCGTAGTGATGATAGATGCGAACCACATTTCGGAACGTCTCGCCAGCATGAGACAAGAAATAAGCGACCTGAGAATCATAAATGCCCGGTATTGGAGCAAGAGCCAGCATACCGCGCTGGACAAATCAGCTAGCGCCTTAAGGCAGGGACGCTTATTGGAGATCAAACGGGAATTGTCGGAGATGATGAAACGCTGTGCCTAGCGCGTGCCGTGTGAATGATTCAGCGTTTTGCGCTCTTGGTTCTGGGGTGCTCGCAAACATGGGAGGCAAACTCTTTGTCGCGCTGCGCCTCGAAGTTCCGCATCATTTCATCAAAAGATTTGCCAGTGGGCGGACCGGATGGGTTGAACACCCAGGCGCACTCGGAGCAACCCCAGCCACGAAAACGGCCTTCTTCGATCCATATGAGTTCGCGTCTCGCAGCCATTTATAGGCGGAAGATAAAATATCGGGTCAGGATGTTTCGTGCCATTATCTTCTTTTCCTTTACTACGCAACATCATGCGGTGCACTTCGGTGGCCCTTCGGTGAATTCGCGCAACTTGCTGTTTCGAAACGCCACAGAGCAAATCCAGCACCGGGAGAGTGTGGTTCCGCCGTGTACCTTTCGCTAAAGTGAGCAATTTTGAACAGACCCGACTTGGGATTTTTTCTACCCTCGCTCGCACAAGGACTACCATGTCTGGAATGACCGCGAAGACGGGGCTTACCAGCGCTGGTCGGACGAAACGCACGACCAGACACATCGTGCGTTCTCCAAACTGAAGCATAAGGAGAAGTCAGAGTATTGGAAGTGGCGTCACCCCCGTCGTTATCGGGATGCCGCCACTAAAACTCGCCCGCTATTTGTTTATGATGCTCGATGTCCTCGGCAGGATGCTGGCGAACTGCCCGATGTGATCGTTTGTTCTGAGTGGGATGGTGTGGAGGCCCCGGGCAGAGTCGAACTGCCGACACGCGGTTTAGGAAACCGCTGCTCTATCCATCTGAGCTACGGGGCCATTCTTGTTGCGAGATCCCTCGCTGCGCTCGAGATTTCGCCTGCGGGCTCCGCTGCGCTCACGCCCGCAAAACGGCTCAAAGTCCCTCGGCTTCGCTCGGTATTTCGCCTGCGGGCTCCCGCTGCGCTCACGCCCGCAAAACGGCTCAAGCTACGGGGCCGCGCATTCATTTTACAGCCTTTGCGAGGGTTCGCTGGGTTCGCCACTTTGCAGATTAGCTCAAAGTGCGGTTTTCGCCCATAAAACATTGACTCCTGGGCGACCTTCAGACTATAAAATGTACTCCCCCCACTCGAAACTGCAGTCGCCCGCAAAACTGTGTTCCAGACCAAGACTAACCTCGCAGTCTGTGTGCTCGCGTTAGCCGCGACGGTAGTCCGTGCCGACACGATCTACTTCAAAAACGGCATGTACATGGTGGTGAGTAAGACGGCGGAGAAAGATGGGCAGATTGAATATTGGGTGGGAGGCACGAAATACAGCGTCGCCAAGAGTCTGGTCCTCAAGGTCGAGCCTGGTGATGGTCCTGCCATAAACTCGCGTTCGGCGGTTCCGCGGAATGGCGCACCACCTGGAGTCATAGATCTTACCCGAAGAGATGCCGCGGCAAGCCCAGCAACGAAGCATGACAAGCTGCAGTTACCCCTTCCGACGGGGCCGAAGCAGGACGAACAATACTGGGCCAGTTTGCGCAATCGCGTCATGGTTGGCGATAGCATGGATAATATGCGGCTGGCTGAAATCGAGCTTCAGCACGATGCCCGCGCCACGGCAAACGCTTACTTCTTTGCGGGCGTGACCGAAATGCAGCGCGGGAACGCCGAAAAGGCGAGTGGCTATTTTGAACGGGCGCTGCGGGCGATGCCCGAAGAGGCGAATCTGCTGGAGTGGCACGCGGTCGCGCTGTCAACCCAGGGCAAATATGCGGATGCGGCTTACGAGCTGGAGCGGGCCACCGCGTTACAGCCCGATTCGGTCCCTCTGCTACGGTTGTTGGGACTGGCACGCTACAACGCAGACCGCACCAACGATGCAGTAGCTGCATGGAAGCGAGCGATCGAAGTCTCGCCAGATCCGTACACCGAGAAATTGCTACACAAGGCGGAGCGCGAGCTGAAGGTCGAGGAGCAATCGAGGCGGAAGGAGAGCAGGCATTTTACCCTGCACTACGAGGGCGACAAGACACCACCGGGGCTGCAGCAGGAATTGCTGGCGACGCTGGAGGATCAGTACCGGGACCTCACGAGGCAATTCAACTACGAGCCGGCCGAGAACATCGTGGTCAATCTTTACACACAAAAGGAGTTCGTTGACATCACCGAAGCGCCGGCCTGGGCAGGAGCGGTAAATGAAGGGAAGCTGCGCATTCCGCTTGGGGGCGTGACCGCTATGACGCCGGAAGTGGCGCGTGTGCTGAAGCATGAGCTCACGCACTCATTCGTTCGCTCTGTGGCGGGCGGCCGCTGTCCCATGTGGCTGAACGAAGGTCTGGCACAACTGATGGAACCGCGCAGCTCCAGTGTGTATGCACAGCGCCTCGCGCCCCTTTTCCAGCAGCAGAAAGCAATCCCGCTGTCCTTACTGGAAAATTCGTTCACCCGCCTTACTGGCTTGCAGGCAGAGGTTGCGTACGCCGAGTCTTTGTCTGCGGTGGAATATTTGCGCGATCGGTACGGCATGGGAGAAGTGATGCGGATGCTGCAGAATATAGGTTCTGGAGTGGGGCCCGAAGAGGCTCTGAAGCACAGTACCGGGCTGGATTATTCCGTGCTCGAGCGGAGAATCGGTGAGTACCTGGCTGGGGTGGGCGGGCGATAGAGTGGTGCTGGTTCAAGCGTTGCTCCATCCATCTGAGCTATGGGCCGCCGAAAGCTACAAGTTATCTAGCTCTGTTGACTTCCTCGTTACTAGGAATACCGGCGCCTTCCGAACAGGGCGAGGAATCTGGCGCGCACCAAGTGGGATGGAGGTTCTGCCGCACCCACGCGAGATCCCTCACCCGGCTGAAGGCGGGATTCGGGATGACGCCGCTGGGAAGTCAACAGAGTTGTAAACTAACGCACGGCGAACCCGCGTCCACGACTCGGACTACTAGCCATCTCATAAATTGGCCGCCGGCAACACTGTGGGAGGGCACGGCTTGAAGCCGTGCCGCAGAGGACCAAAAAGACCTGGGCTTTAGCCCTGGGGGAAATCGCGCCACCGCTCTTTGTCCCCTCAAATCATTTGTGAGATGGCGGTTAGTGTGCGATGGGCGCGCCTCGTTTTTACCCCTGCCGAAGTTTGGGTCGGGAGCGTTCGCGCATCCCCGCCGTCTTACCTTGGTAACTGGCGTGGAGGGCGACCTACTGCGATCATCACCCAAGTCGGCGCGGAGGAAATCTCATGAGACGACTCGAAATCATTATGGCATTGGTCCTGAGTAGCGCGGTGGCGCTGCACGGGCAGGCGCAGCCTGTTCCGCAGAATGCTCGCCAGGCTCTGCTTGAGATGTTTTTCAGCAAGACCCCCGGGACGTTGGAGAAACACCTTCCGGAAGCGACTCGCGCAGCCCTGCGCCAGGCTGGCGGCCCCGGATTATCAATGCTGCAGCAGTTTGCGATGCTGAGCAGCCAGATCAACGCCCAGGGACAGCAATTCCAGACCTTCGAAACGGGTCCCACCTTACTGGTCGCAGAAGATGCGCGTACTCATGGCAAGTTCGAGATCACGGTTGAGCGCGACGATCTGCAGGGCGAAGAGGACGCGATCGAAGTGGCGTTCCATGCCTACAAAGACGGGCAGCCGCAGAATTCGTACTTCATGCCGCGGCTCACTTTCGCCATGAAACGAGAAGCGGGCATCTGGCGGCTCAACGAACTGGCGCTGGCCGTTCGATTCGGCCTGGCTGATCCGGATTTCTTGAAGCAAATGCTGGCAGGCATGCAGCAACGACCGAGTGCCGACGAATCGATAGTTGTAAGTTCGATGCGGGTCATTGAGACAGCCGAGATAACCTATGCCTCCACCTATCCTGGGCGTGGTTACACCTGTTCCCTGTCTGACCTGGATGGCTTCGGAGGCAGCCAGCCCAGTGAGCGTCAGGCCATGTTGATCGAAAGCGGCCTAGCCAGCGGCAAGAAGAATGGCTATCTCTTCGCGCTCTCCCGGTGCGATGGAACTCCGGCGTCCAAGTTCCGGTTGACGGCGGTCCCTGCCGATCCGAGTGTGGGACTGCGAGCCTTCTGCAGTGATGAGTCTGGCGTGATTCGCTACTCGGCCGACGGCAAAGGGGCGACCTGCCTGAGTGCGGGCAAGCCAATGCAGTAGATCCCTGACCTCCAGATTGATAGAGTCACCCTGCGGGACGCTATACTTGACGCGCTTCGGAGGTGACAATGACGACTATCCGCTTTTGTCTCCGGGCCTCAGTGCTTCTGCTTGCGTGCTCGCTTGTGCTTGCAGGTGATTGCTTACCGCCAAGTATCTTGCTGAATGCCTTCGACAGTAATTTCAAGATCCAACGAGATCTTCGCGCCGAGGACCTTAAGGTCGACGTTGATCGCAAGCAAGTACCGATTCTCTCCCTTTCACTTGATGCCCATCCTCGCCGAATCGTCTTGATGGTGGATACCAGCGGCAGTATGGAAGCATCTTCACAAAAGAGTGGGTGGGGCATTACGCTTTTGGCAGCTGCCTTCGCGGCAGATGTGGTTCCAGCTAGCGCTGCAGCCGCGTTAGCTACTTTCAGTGACAAACTACGGCGTGAATCGAGTGACTTTGAAAATCGGCAGCTGGTGGGTGCAAGGGTCTTAGATCTGGCAAAAAGGCATCCCGAAGGCCCTACATCCCTCTTTGATTCTATTGATCAAGTCCTCATTGAGTTTAAAGAACTAAACCTGGGCGACGCCATTTACGTGGTGACGGATGGCGGTGACAACAAAAGCAGAATTTCACTTCGGAGATTGGAGGAGCAGCTCATCAGCCGTGGTGTCAGGGTGTTTGTCTTTCTTGTTCTACAGGGAGGATCACGGACCGAAGAAGAAGTGAGTGGAGCTTCGCAGATGGATAGCTTTGCCGAGTCAACTGGTGGTGATGTCGTGCGGATTTCGTCCGCTGAGACAAGTGCAAATGGGCGGGCCCAACTGGCCAAATTGGCTCCTCGAATCGTTGGCGAAGTCGAGGGGGTATACCGCCTAGAGCTGTGGATTTCGCCCGCAGTGGAAAGGGCC
>WNFB01001490.1_pt1 | contig 19990 bp, 18 predicted proteins | sample 5400501 | NCBI WGS metagenome assembly WNFB01 (sample SAMN13153341, study PRJNA577476) | soil metagenome | isolation source: 200 cm saprolite under Douglas fir tree site 2 hole 1 | place: USA:California | collected 2015-04-18 | reverse complement strand
TCACACTAAGCGTGCTGGAGTTCACATGCACGAAGTACTTGGTTCCTGGCACTGGAGCGGAAGACGGGATTGTCAGTGGAGTAAAAAAGAAACCACCTTGATCAGTAACAACCGTGACGACTCCATTTGAGATAGTCTGAAAGAAGATCTTCACCGTCACATTCGTTGGATAGTTAAAGCCTTCGACGTTGATCTGGGTGCCCGGACTCGCAGTAGTAGGAAAGATGGTGACAACCGGGCTGCCACCACCGCCGCCGCCACTGGCCCTGGCTGCCGTTCCCGGGTGAATGAAAATCACGGCAGGAACGAGAAGCAGCACCAGTAGCCCGGAGATGAAGAGCATTAATGCCCATTTACGAGGAAAAATTCTCTGTAGCACTCTCATATTCTCCTTTGATATGAGTAAATCCAATCAATAAAAGGGGGAACCAGAGCTTCTGACATGTTATCCTGGTATAGTGTAGATTAAGAGTAAGTGATTCTTTGTATCGAAAAGGTTATGAATCATTGTTGAATTGATATTTATGGTTGAGAAATCTCAATACCATAGACTGGCCTTTCTTGCACAGTTAAAGCACGGGAATTATATACAGAGTATCCGCTTGACGCGACCTGCAGCAGGATGTATGCTCACTTAGGCAAGGTTCAATGTGAAGAAAAGTACGTGTCACCCTGAGCGCAGCGAAGGGTCTGTCGCGAGCGGCAGCGAGATCCTTCGCTGCGCTCAGGATGACAGGGCTGGACCTTACTGGTCGTGAGGAACTGTCAACTTCATTTGAACCTTGCCTTAAAAGCAAGGAGCGAGTGAGCGATGGATCAGCACGTCGAGCGCATTCTGAGGCAGATACCAGGGTGGAGCATCAGCGATGTCGTAATAAACCCGCTGGTTGGCGGCATAACCAACCAGAATTACCGCGTAGATATTGGTGAGGAAAGCTTTGTGCTGCGTATCGGGGGCAAAGGTACACACCTGCTCGGCATCGACCGGGAGCGCGAAAGCATCTGCACGGCCATTGCTGCCCAGGTGGGCGTCGGAGCCGAAGTCTTGCACTTTCTTGCAGCCGAAGATGCGCTCATCACGCGCTTCATTGTTGGCGCTGGCATCTCGCCGGAGACTGCCGCCCAGCCAGAAACGTTGCGCCGCATCGTCGATTCCATGCGCCGCTATCATATCGGCCCGGCATTTCCAGGCACCTTTTCTCCTTTCGAGACGGTGCGCAACTACCACAAACTGGCGCTCACATACGGTGTCATCTTTCCCGGCACGCTTCCCCGCGTTTTTGCACTGATGGCACAAATCGAAGAGGCGCTTGCTGCAAGAGCGCTAGATCAAACCAAATCCTGCCATAATGACCTGCTGGCCAGCAACTTCATCGATGACGGTCGCACCATCTGGATTCTCGATTGGGAGTATGCTGGCATGGGCGACATCTTCTTCGACCTGGGCAACTTTGCCGTCAACCAGTCCCTGAACGACGAGCAATGCGCGCTGCTTCTACATTACTACTTTGGCGAGGTGCGACCTGCTGACCTGGCACACCTTCACCTGATGCGCCTGGGCTCCGATTTACGCGAGTCGTTCTGGGGCTTCATACAGCTTGGTATTTCGGAACTCGATTTTGATTATAGAGAATATGCTCATCATCACCTCAACCGCTTTTTGCACAATGTCGAAACGTCCCCTTTCGAGCAGTGGCTAAGAGATGTGAAGATGTAGGAGACCAATTCATGCACGATCAAGCCAGGGTCGTTATTATCGGCAGCGGCATCGCCGGTTCCAGTATCGCCTACCACCTGACCGGACGCGGGTGGCGCGACATTGTTGTTCTCGAACAAGGCTCTTTTTTCGGCGGCACAACATCGCATGCTCCCGGCCTCGTTGGTCAACTGCGCTCATCCATCAGCCTGACGAAGATGCTGGTCTACAGCATCTCGCTCTACAAACAGCTCGAGGTAGACGGCAATCCTGGTTACTTTGAGGTGGGCAGCCTGCGGCTGGCTTCATCGAAAGAACGCATGGAAGAACTGCAACGGCAGGTAGGCTTCTCCAAAAGTGTTGGCCTGGAAGCAGAGCTGATCAGCGCAAGCGAAGCGAAACGCATGTTTCCGATGTTGAGCCTGCAGGGGGTCGAAGGGGCCTTGTACCTGCCCACCGATGGCTCCGGGAAAGCACCCGTCCTGGCACAGGCGATGGCAAACATCGCCCAGCAGCGCGGCGCAACCTTCCATGCCCATACGCGCGTCACCGGCATCGAGGTGGTGAATGGACGAGTACAGGCCGTTAACACCACGCAGGGCCGCATTCGCACAGAAATTCTGGTCGTTGCCGCCGGCATCTGGTCTCCGCGCATCGGGCGCATGGCCGGTATCTCCATCCCACTTATTCCCATGCAGCACCAATACGCCGTGACCGGCCCACTGCCGGAATTGACCGGCGGGGTAAGCGTGCCCAATGTGCGCGATCCCGACAACCTGGTCTATTTCCGGCAGGATGGCGAGTCCCTGGTACTGGGTGGATACGAACGCGACCCCGCCGCCTTTGACGTGAACGCCATCCCCGATAACTCCAATCCGACGGTGCTGAGCTTCGACCCGCAGCGCTTCGCAAGCTTAATGCAGGGTTGTATCGAGCGCGTTCCCACCCTGGAGAATGCCGGGCTGGTCAGGCGTGTCAACGGGCTGGAGTCGTTTACGCCCGACGGAGAGTTTATCCTGGGTGAATCGCCCGAAGTAAAGGGGCTCTGGGCTGCCTGCGGCTTCTGCGCTCACGGTGTTTCCGGCGCCGGTGGAGTAGGCAAGATGATAGCAGAGTGGATTATCGACGGCGAGCCAGGCCTTGATCTCTGGCACATGGACATCCGGCGTTTCGGCGCATACACAGCCAGCCGCCGCTATATCGCCACTCGTGTCAACGAGATCTACAGCACCTACTACGATATTAGCTACCCGGCCCTCGAACGCAGCAGTGCGCGTAAACTGCGCCTCAGCCCCGTCTATAACCGGCTTGAAGAGTTGGGATCAGTCTTCGGCGAGAAAGCGGGCTGGGAACGCCCCAACTGGTTTGCCTCGAATGAACCCCTGGCTGAGGGCCAGGGCTGGCCCGTGCCTTACGGCTGGGCCAGTCGCTACTGGTCGCCCGCTATCGGCGCCGAACACCAGGCGACGCGCGAGCGTGTAGCCATGTTCGACGAAACTTCTTTCAGCAAGATAGAGGTACTCGGCCCCGGCTCGCTGGCCTTCTTACAGCACATCACGGATAACCAGATGGATCAACCCGTTGGAGCCGTCACCTACACGCAAATGCCCAACGAGCACGGTGGCATCGAGTGCGACCTGACCGTCACGCGCCTGGCCGCCGACCGTTTCCAGATCATCACCGGCACGGCTTTCGGCAATCACGACCTCTCGTGGATTCGCAGCCAGATGCCCAACGATAGCTCGGTCTACGTCAACGACATTACTTCCAGCCGCTGCTGCATAGGCGTGTGGGGACCACGAGCACGCGAACTGATGCAGCAGGTGAGTGAGAACGACTTCTCCAACGAGGCTTTCCCCTATCTAACGGCACAAAATGTGACGATCGGCAATATTCCGGTTCTGGCGCTGCGCGTGACCTACGTGGGCGAGCTCGGCTGGGAGATCTACGCGCCGGTGGAGTACGGCCTCAAACTATGGGACACGCTCTGGGAGGCCGGGCAACCACTCGGCATGCTCGCTGCGGGGTACCGCGCTATCGAGTCCCTGCGCTTAGAGAAAGGCTATCGCTATTGGAGCGCCGATATCCATTCCGAGTACAACCCGTACGAGGCGGGCCTGGGCTTCGCTGTCAAACTGCAGAAAGGCGATTTCAACGGGCGGGCAGCGCTTGAGCGTATCAAGGCTCAAGGGGTAACGCGCAAGCTGAGTTGCCTGGTGCTCGATGATCCAGCCGCCGTCGCCCTGGGTGGCGAACCTTTTCTTGACGGTGCGCGCGTCCTGGGCTATGTGACCAGCGGGGGATATGGATATACCGTGAGGCAAAGCATCGCATACGGATACTTGCCCGTGGAATACGCTATACCTGGGACGCGAGTCGAGGTACAGCTATTCGGTGTAAGGTACGGGGCAACGGTGATGAAAGAGCCTTTGTACGATCCAAAGAACGAGAAGATCAAGGCGTAGGGGTATAAGGTCGTATTGTTCACCTTTTTAATTGAAGCCTCCACAAGTGATAACATGTTACCACTCAAAGTAGGGGTATAAGGTCGTATTGTTCACCTTTTTAATTGACGAATACCTGTGAGGACTGTATTATTGTAGTATGGACAATGGGGGTATAAACTTGCGCTACAAGAGGCTGGATTTCTCGAAAGAAGAGGAGCTACTATGAGAAGCGGAATAGAGGTTTTCGTTAGCTATGCCCACCAAGATAAAGCATTACTGGAAAAGTTAGAAAAGCATTTGCTCCCTCTGAAAAGACAGGGCTTCATTGACTATTGGTATGATCGGGACATTAGCGGGGGAACGGAATGGGCACAAGAGATTGATAAGCATCTGAATACGGCTCAGATCATTCTACTGCTAGTCAGTCCAGACTTTCTAGCGTCCGATTATTGCTATGGCATTGAGATGGAACGCGTGGTAGCTAGACACCAAAGTGGCGAAGTACGTGTTATCCCCATCATCCTTCGTCCTGTCAACTGGCGAGACTCACTGTTTGGCAAACTTCCAGCACTACCTAAAAACAAAAAACCTGTAACAACCTGGTTGAAACCGGACGAAGCATTTTATGACATTGCCATAGACATTCTTCAAGTAGCCCAGAAACTGGCTACAACTCTCTCTTCCTCAGTTGAATCTAAGCAGGCCAGGCAAGCATCAACTACTCTAGAATCAACGGATAGTAACAGGTTAAAAGAACTGGAGAACACACTCCGCAAGTCTTATTCATATATACGTGGCTATCAAGACATTTTTCGGATTTCCGACGACTTACAGCAAAAAGCGCAGGCCCAACAATCAATTGAAAGGCAAGGTATTTTAACGAAGCATTATCTGAGTGAATACCAGGAATTAGCCAATCAGCTAGGAGCGCGCATACCCGCCGATATTGCTCAAATATCTGCACATCTTGGTAATATAGAATATCGAGCGATATCATAGCAATTTGCCTCGAATGCTCTTACAATAATTAAGGTTCGTAGGGTAGAGAATATTTTATGAGACTCACAGGCAGTCAAATTGTTGCTGGGCTTCTTATATTGCTTTCAACATTGATAGCCTTTCTCCTGAATATTGCCACAAATAACTTACCCACTTGGATGCAGCATCATACATCATTAACCTGGTTCCTGTTGATTCCATCTGTTGTGCTGTTTGCCTATATAACTGCGAAAACATCTAACCCTGCTATTACGATCTTACAGATTGGTGAAGAAAGATTAAATTATTTTATACAAGTGGTTAGCGATGCAGAGCAAAAGACATCGATTGATCCAGGGCTTGAACTCCTAGAAAACTGGGCGGAGAAATTAGCAGTGTGGAAAAACGTTGACAAAACAATGATAAGCATAATTGAAGTTGATAATAAAACAGATTGGAAACCTCAAAAAAGCACTGTACAACTTGCAAGGTTGATCCTACGTCTCACAAGGGTTATCATACCAACCATGCTGCATCGCGGGCAATGGAAAGATTTTATTGACTTAGCATGTCCAGCCTATACGATAGGGGTTACACTTAAGGAGTGGACTTATGCAGCCGAAATGGGATATGAACTAGCTCAAATATATTATGAACATGGCTTCTATATAGAGGCCAAAATATGGTTAGAAAATATGGAAAAGGTTCTGGAAGCTATTAAAACGCAACCGCTTTCTGATGGGCTTCGTTCAAAGTATCTGGATATGAAAGGACTACTTCTTAGAGACACTGAAAATAACCTGAGTGAAGCGCGAAATTGCTTCAATGAGGCATTGGTTTTTTCTAAAAGAATTAGAAATCCCTTGATACTATGGCGCGTCACAACTCATCTCGGTACATTGGAAAAACGGGATAGCCACTTGGATCGAGCAGCCGAACTTTATAGCAAGGCACTTGGGGGTGCCTCTCAATTAACGGATTCTGTTCCCAAACTCGAATGTTATCAGGCCTTAGGGGATCTGGCTATTTCACAGAGAGATTTTGATAAAGCTTACGAGTGGTACATGAAGCAACTCACCGAAGCAGAATCCTGGAGAATTATCCATAAAGGACGTGCGCATAGGGGACTTGCCGAATCCCTGGTCGATACGCCTCAACCAAATATTGAACAAGCATATCAACATGCAAGAGAGGCACTAAGGATTGAACAAGAAACAACAGGAGTCAAAGAAGAGGAAATTCGTATTCTACTAATCTATATTGCAGATAAGCTATATGATAAGTACTGCTCTAACCTGAGCAAGCAGTAGATATCAGAATATTCTCAAGCTTCTAGAGTCATATTACTGACTGCTTTTCAGTGCCACGAGTCTGCGCTCCAATCGTGCCATCGCAGCACCAGGCGCTGCCCGTCGAGATCACAATCAAGAAGAAAATTTTGGAAGCTCCTCGGACGAGGAGCTTCCAAAAGCACTTTACTTCGACGGCAGCGATTGGTAGGCATTCTGGATCGCGCAAGGGTTCCCTGAGACAGGTTGCGACTTATCCAGCATGGGCCATTGATAGGCGCTCAACACGTCCATCTTGCTATGGTTGATTGTCGTCCAGTCGTTGTTGAGGATACCGCCGGTATCCCCCGAGTTTGGATTCCACGCCCAGTAGGTATAGCTAATGTTGTTCGCTTTCAGGAATGACACCAGGGTACGCTGCCACACACCCCCGGTGTCCTGACCCATCGAGGGCCCTCCGAACTCACCTACGAGCACCGGGGCAGTCCCATCCTTTTGCAGATAGGCCCAATGCTTCTCCCAGATGGCGGGCAGGGTGTGCGCGAGGTCCGCAGGGTTGGGGACCTGGAACCACGGCTGGTTGTAGACACTCGGTCCGTAATCATGGGCAGAATACACCAGTTTGTCCGGTTTCGACAGGCGCACAGGGTACTGCGCTACTCCTTCGAGGTTGCCGCCCCACCAGTAAGAATCGTTTTGGTACTGATCGATGCCCTCGACAATAATCAGCCACTGCGGATTGACGGCCAGGATGGCGTTGCCAGCCTGCTCGGCAGCCAGGCGCCAATCGGTGCTGGGATTGCCATCGCCCCAGGTGGCCGGGCTGTGCGGCTCGTTGGCCAGGTCCGCTCCGATGACGGTATCATTCCCGCGGTAGTGCTGGGCCAACATGACCCAATCACTGATCCAGCGCGCCTGGGACATGTGGTCGGTGTACCACAATGGAGGCCGCACGTCGGCAGTAGGATCATGCCGGTCGAGGAAAACCTTCAAGCCAACGTTACGGGCACCCTGGATAATCCGGTCCATGAGTGCCAGCCCTTGGAGTCCTTTGAGGTCAGGGTTCAGCTGGTAGTCGATCCCATTCGGCACGCTCCCAGGGTCGAAGAGTTGATTGGTGTAGGGCAGGCGAATGGTGTTGAAGCCGGTCTGTGCGATCTGCTTCAGCATGTCTTGCCAGTTGCGCGCCCACAGCCCATGCGGGGAAAAGGTACCGGTCTCAAACCCGAACCAGTTGACGCCTGTGAGCGTCACCTGGCACCCCGACGACGCATCCACCAGCTCACTATGAGAGGTACTAAGGAAACCTACTTGATGACCGGCTTGGCATTGCGCGGGGGCTTTCTCCGCAGCAGGAGTAGAGACTTTCGCCGAAACATGCATAGTAATAAGTGTATAGGCAGTCAGGACCACCATTCCCAAATTAAAGAGAGGCATTATGCTCCTCCCCCGAGAACCTGCTATGCAGGAACGTTTCATATAGCTCTTCCTTTCCATGTGATCGAGAAATAGTAGAGGCTCCCATGTACTCCGAAGCCGCCGGCTGGATTCGACCGTCGTGGTTTGACGATCGGATTATCGCCTTGCTCTTCTCAGCGCAGGCCATGTCTCTGTTTCACTAGCGATAAAGCTCTACACTTACAAAGGCGCAAACACTCGCCCTGAGTGTGCTTAGTAAAGCGTTTGATGCTTCTCGTTTGCAGGAAATTCTTTATTCCCCGGGAAAGCTGATCAAGGGTGAAGGCAAAAGTGTCGCCCTTCGCGTTGAAAGCTTTGCCGTATCGCAGATCATTGGTATCGATGAGATGGTAATCTCGGGTTAGAGTTAGAAAGGATTAGATCCCGCAGCAAAGGCGCCGGGGGAATCTTGTGGAACAGAAAACAGTGCATGCTTGTTACAATTATAAACATTTTACCTCTAGCTTGCCCCGAAAGCGTCTTATGATCTCAAGGCGAGCATCTCATGGCTGTGAGTACTTGAGCTGTAACCTTCCTGCGTATTAATCAATGGGCACGTTGGTGCTCTGTGGGGGAGCCCCCCAGATTATGTGCATCCGTTGTTCACGGAGCACATGGGCTTTGACCCGTGTGCCTCTCGATGGACGCAACTACGATCAGGAGGAGATCATGGAACACACTGAACAACCATCGAAACATGCGACCAGCCGCCGTTCCTTTTTGCGTAAGGGATTGGTGGTAGGAGGAGCAGGAACCATCGGCGCCGGACTGTTGGCAGGTGGGGTAGCGTTACCGGCCTTCGCCGAAAAAGCAAGTGGCGGTCTCACACCGGGAGACGAGGCCATTCTCAGGTTCCTGTCTGCGGCCGAAATCCTCGAAACCGATTTGTGGCAACAGTACAACGAACTGGGAGGCATCCAGGACAGCGAAGTCCCAGGCGGGAGCGGGAGTCCAGCCTACACCACTGCCCTGCAGGTGCTGGATGGGGACATGCCCCAGTATATCCACGACAATACCGAGGATGAGTTCACCCACTTCACGTTCATAAACGCGTACCTGGTTTCCAAGGGTGGGAATCCCGTCAACCTGGAGAAGTTTCGCACGTTGAAGGGCAGTCAAGCGACAGGCGCACAGAAGAACAAGCTACGGCTCACCAACCTCATGCATCTCACTGTGGACACCAGTTATTGGACCCGGTACCGCAGCCGCACGCAGAACCCCGATTTCGGTGATACGTTCGCGCAAGCCATCCCGGGGTTGAGTACGGGGCAGTTTCCGGCCATTCCCAGATCCGATGCCGACCTGTCCCCAGCTAAACACATCCAGGCGATCGCCAACACGGCGGGCTTCCATTTTGGGTTTATCGAGCAAGGGGGCACCAGCCTCTACCCCTCGCTGGCTCAGCGGGTCACCCATCCGGAAGTGCTGCGCATCTTGCTCAGTATCGGCCCCACCGAGACCATGCACTTTCAGACCTGGCACGACAAGGCGGGCAACGCGCCTGCTCTGACCGACCCTACCAATGGCCTGGTGTTTCCCGACCTCAATGCCCCTCCTTTTGGCGGGGAGGACTTCCAGACCAACCTGATCATGCCCGAGCCCACCATTTTCCTCAGCCGCAAGTTCCCGGTCGTCTCGATCATTCGCCCGACCGAGACACAGGGGGCCGCGATGGGCGCGGCCAAGGCCTTGACGGCCGACGGGCTGTTCATCGGCCAATCGCCGGAGTTCTTTGCCGTCCTACAAGAGCTGGCACAGCAAGCAGATGCGGCTCGACACGGGGGGTAAGCGACGAGCGATGCAGCCGTTGGCACAAGGACGAACGATGCTGCTGGAGCAGACCAGTGCCGATGCACCGCATGATCCGGCGTCAACCGTGTGAAAGGGCAGGCAGGGCCGCAGCCCTGCCTGCCCGCACCCTGTCGTCCATCGCGTTGACACCGAAAGGTATCTTCCGAGAACAGATCATCAGGAGGGGGTGCAAAAGTTCATCGACTCCTTCCACACACTGTTTCAGTGTATTGACAATAAGCGGAAGGTACTTCCGCAGTAACGAAGCGTTTCATCCCACCTTCGCCAAAGTGCTTGTGCGCTATAATCTTGGTGGAAAAGTTTTTTGAAGAAGCGGGTCAAACTGCTGCTATTGGCAAAGCAGGAGTCCTGCAGGCAAAAAAGCATATGGTCGAAGACTGACAGTCCCTACACGCGATGAGCGAGGCATGAGAGGTGAAACGCATGCAAGAGCAGTTGAAGCAGCAGCACATTCCAGTCAAGGTCTACCGGACGGACGAGCGCTTGATGATTGCGGCACCGATGGCTGGACTCGAACCCGAGAACATTGTGGTCGAAGTCACGGCTGAGGGTCGCCTGATTCTTCATGGGAACCTGCGCGGCATGCTCAAGGAGGTCAAAGAACTCTTGCTGGATGAATGGAGCGTTGGGGTCTATCACCGCGAGTTGGCACTCCCAGTCCCGGTCAACGCCACGTGCGCCAACGTCACCTACGGCAATGGCGTGCTGACGGTGACCTTGCCGATCAGCCAACAGACGCTCCCTGCACGACTGACACTCGAACGACTTGCCCCTACTCACGGCGAGCGCAAAGGCAATGCCGGACACCCTCCCTCATGCGTTCAGCCATGATAGCACGAGCGCTTTCCACCCCTTTCGGAAGGATAGCATCTCTTGCTGGAGCAGAAAAAATTCTACACTGACACCCATTGACAAACATGCTTCGTCATGGTACCATAGTGAATGAGTAGTCATTCATATTTGTGAACAATCATTCATACCCTAAAGTTAGTTCAAGGAAGGAAACCATGACCAATGTATGACCTCCATCGACAGGTGATCGTAAAGCGATTGCAACAGGTGCTCATCACCTTTTTCGTGCTGGCTGCTCTTTTTCTCGTGGTGGTGTATGTCGCTGATCCATCCATATACACCAAAACACTCTTGCTCGAGCCATCTCCGGCGGATCGATACTCCTTACCGGTGACGCTGTTTCTTCTTGGCATCCTGGTGTTTATCGCCATCGTGATTCTTGGTGTCGTGCGCCATTGGCGCTGGCTGTTCTGGGTACTTCTCGTTGCCTTTGGCTTTATGGTCCTTGAAGTTCCTGCGACAATCTTACAGCTTATTGGTGTTGTTCCCAGTCTTTTCCCTGTCTGGTACAGCCTTTGCCGGATGGGCGTTTCCGTTATTGCGGTCATCATTGCTGTGTGGATGATACAGATCTATCGGCAGTATGGAGTGTGGGCAATGGGGAAGAAAAAGAAAGGGGATCTAGACAGGGCTGACCATGGCATGCGCATTGCTTCGGAGAGAAGGAGCACAGGAAATTGACGGACGCCCGTGATCCAATTCAGGAACTGCTGATCACAGCCCGGCGCAACCAGATTCTCGATGCCGCCACCACTGTCTTTGCCGAAAAAGGGTTTCATCGCGCCACGATCAAAGATGTTGCCCGCGCGGCAGGCATTGCCGATGGGACCATCTATACCTACTTCTCAAGCAAAACTGAGGTGTTGCTTGGCATTCTCAATCGCTTGAACGAATCTACTGAACGCGAGATGCAGTTTGCGCTGGGCAGCGAGCAGGATGTGCGCGCCTTCTTCAAAGCCTACGTGCGCCAGCGTATATCTCTGATCTGGCCTAACGCCGAAGTTTTCCGGGCGGTACTGCCGGAGATGCTGGTCAATGCGGAATTGCGCGATCTGTATTACCAGCAGGTGCTTGTGCCTACATTCAGGGTCGCTGAGCACTACTTCCTGGCGCAGATGGAAGAGGGGCAGTTGCGCAAGGTCGATGTGCCCCTGGCAGTACGTGCCATCGCCGGAACCGTCTTTGGCCTGCTTATGACCCAGTTGCTCGGTGACGAGTTGATTGCCGCGCGCTGGGAGGAATTGCCAGAAGTGCTCACAACGCTGATGTTCGATGGCTTGAAACCCGCTGGAGACGCCACCCTTGATGGAGGTCAATGATCTGAGTGCTTTTTGGCGTAGTTCATACATTCAAAGGATGAGTCTGAGGTTACAGTATCCCAAATTCCTTCCTAATCCGGTCACAGGTGTGTAGAAGCATCGAAGCAAGTTTCTGCTCGTTACCATAGAAACGGATCGAGGGGAGTGGGATCGTGATGGCTACGAGATTGCCAAGCACATCCTGTATCGCCGAGCCAACGGCACAAATACCCGTGGTATGTTCTTCCCTGTCGAAAGCAATACGTTCGTTGCGGATACGCAGCAACTCCTCGAGCAGACGCTCACGCGTGGTAATGGTGTGTGGTGTAAGGGCCGAGAGGTGCTCAGGCACGAGGTGCTCGACTTGCTGGAGGGACACTTCAGCCAGGAGGGCCTTGCCGTTCGCAGTGCAATAGAGCGGAAACGTCGCTCCCACTGCAGAGACGGCTTGAAGGCGGTGTGGGGCCGCGATCTGATCGATGAACAAGACCCGGTCTCCGTCCAACACGGCAAGGTCGACGGTCTCATTGACTTCTTTGGAAAGCCGCTCCAGGTACGGATGAAGCTCGTGACGCAGTTGCATGTTCACTGCAGCCGCTAGAGGTGCAAGACCTGGACCAAGGCGGATACCACCGTACTGCGAGGCAGAGGCCACGAAGCGTTCGGCCTCGAGTGCGCCCACGATACGATGGACGGTTGAACGTGCCAACCCAACCTCTCTCGCGATCTGCGAGAGGCTCAGACCCTCCGGGTGGCCTTTGAGGGCACGCAGAATCTCCGCCGCACGCGCAATAACCTGGACACCCCCGTTGTCGCGCTGCTCTCCTTTGATTTCGGATTGCACCATACTCTTCTTTTCCTCCAGATATGTAATACTAGTGCTCTGTCCAGGAGCATTTGATGGGTAGGAACCTGACCCCCGCAAGGGGGGTCACTACATTTCGTTGACCCGACTCATCAAATGGTGATAGACAGATCACTAGGTCAAACTCATATTTTTCCTGGAATGAGCGGTTCCAGGTCCTCTTCTTAAACAAACGCCTCACCGTCCACCCTCACTTCTAATATACCACAATGCGGTATATATTTCCACAATGTGGATAAATTGGATGACTTTTCCCTTGACAGAGTTCCAGGAGTAGTGCCGCGCCACCCTGGTGGAGGATTGTCGGTGCTGCTGTTCTCTCTCCTGGTCGTGGCTGCCTCCGTGCGCTTTTGCGCTTGTGTGGAGGCATGACGTTGTGAGGGTGTTGGTAGTCCCTGGACTCAGCTTCTCGTCCCGATGGTTAAGGGTGATAGTCGATCAGGTCACAAGGGGATACGTTAAGGGCATGGGCTAGTTTATCGAGGGTGAAAAGGGTAATATTTGCTTCTTCTGGCTTGCGGTAAATAAGCTGAATGGTAGTCATGTTGATGTCTGCCAGGCGCGAAAGCTTCCCCTGACTGATACCTCTCTCTCGTGCAACTTCTTTCACTCGCAACCGTATCACGAATTTCTGACTTCCTACCTCGTTTTAACCACCATATCAGACTTATACAGTTGACAGAAGATGGGTTAAACATGTATAACTAAAATTAGTCACTTTAAACCACATAGTTATAATTATGGGAAAGGGGAATGAGCCATGCAAACAGAACCGGCTAGACCGCTTGAGGTGGGAACGAGGCTCACATACTACAACCATGAGAGGATGCAGGAGTTAGAGGCGGTCGTAAGAAGCGCGGGCTTGTATATGTTGTGGATAATAGACGTGCAAGAGAGCGAGGCAAGAGATCACTACATTAGTTATACCGATATCGTGCAAGTCTACAATGCTAGTTGACAAAGCGCAAATTGGTTGTGAAGTGTAAGCTTGACATAGCTGAGATAATAGAGAAGGAAAGAACGCTTCGTGGCGCTCCTAGAGCGGCTTCTTCTTGTAGTGCTTATTCTGATAAGGAGTCAGGGTCATGTCAGAATTAAAGCTCACCATAGAACTGGTGCCTCGACCGCTATGGTACCTCAGCTTATACAACCTTATGTCACGTAAAGAATGGGACAGGTTACGCAATCAAGTGTACGCACAGTATGACTACCATTGTGGAATATGCTTGGCTGGTGGTAGAATGAACTACCATGAGATTTGGGACTATGACGATGTGAACCACATCCAACACTTGACGGACCTTGTTGCTCTTTGCGATATGTGCAACTACTGTAAGCATATTTTACTAGCGGGAACTCTTGCACGTCAGGGGAAGCTGGACATGAAAGCGGTTGTGGTCCACTTCTGTCGCACAAACCGTATTTCTGTTAAGGAGTTTGTTACGATACGTAAGTTAGCATTCAAGCAGTGGAACGAACGTAGCGCGTATGAGTGGACCCAGGACTTCGGGGAGTATGCGGAACTTATAAATAATGGATGATATCCCGCCCGATATCCAACATGATGAATTGCTTGATGGCGCTTCTTACGCTGAACGGCTAGAGTACTTCCGCGATAAGTTGGAGAATGTTAGCGGCTCGTCTGATATCTTCCTGCTTGTAGGTCATGGGTGTGGTCTCAAGGTAAAAAATGATGCACTCATGCTACAGCAGGGGTCGGCACATGGCGAGACTGTGAAGCCTGTCCTTCTCTATCGCGGTACGCACCGTATAAAGCAGATCGTGTTTCTGTCAACCTCCGGCTTCGTTACGATTGACGCCCTCCATTGGTGCAGGAGCCAGGATATATCTATACTCATGTTAGACGAGTTAGGGAACCTTATCTACGCGCTATCTCCTGAAAATGAGTTTTCTGCTCGGCTCCGGCGGATACAATACCGGGCTAGTGATACTACTGATTTAGCACTATCAATTGTACGTGATCTTATACGCATGAAAACTGTCTCTCAAATTGATATGCTGAAGACTCTTGCTAAATACAAACACAAACGCGCTTTTGAAGAGTACCGCTTGGGCCGGATATGGAGCGAACCAAATTGGAAAGCTCTTGAGACTGGCTTAGCGGAACTGGACCTAATGACAAATATTAGAATGGTACTCCTGCATGAAGCCAGGCTTGCTATGATTTATTGGGGTGAATTCATTGGTGTTCCTATCAAGTGGCAATCAAAGGATGCGAAAATCGTTCCGCCTCACTGGAAGCGGGTTACAGAACGGTTTTCGTCATCGTCTTCAGGCAATACCGCGAGACGTGCAACCAACCCCTTTCATGCCGCCCTAAACTACATGTACTCAGTTACCGAGCATCAACTACTATGCGCTATTCACGTAGAGGGGCTTGACCCTGCTTGTGGGTTCTTGCACGCCGACTCTGATAACCGTCTATCGTTAGTATATGATCTCATAGAGCCGTTGAGGGCAGTAGTTGATGGTAGAGTATTCTCTTTCTTTAACCGTGAAACATTCTCACGTGGAGACTTTACCCCCACCAATGACGGTGGTGTGATGTTCAACCCTGAGTTGCTACGCTTCCTGGTAGCATCTTGCAAACTTGACGACTCGATATCAGGCGGGATGGTGTCTTGGTTCAAGGAGTCGCTGCTGGCCTTGAGCGCACAGTACTGAGCCCACGTTATAACTATTTTATCGTCCGTAACTGGCATGGTAACATCCGGTGGTATCGTGTCCTGATCGTACTGAATGGAAGCGTCGGGGTGTTTATTGGGATATGGCTTCCAGATACGTTCGCCACCACTGATGGTCATGTTTGGGTCTAGCTCAATCTTTGCGTAGTGAAGATGACTGCTAAAGACACCTGGCTCCTTCCCTAGTATGGATGCCTGTTTCAACTTCCTCGGTGCGGGTTTTGTGTCGTAGTAAATGTATCCTCCCTCGTATAGGTGCATTATCATATCGTATTCAGTGGTTTTGCTGGTGTCTATGTCTGGTAGTCCATGCGTAGCACATTTATCAATGACTTCGCCGGTTTCTCTATCTGTGTACCTGATTGCGTATAAGTTGCCCTTGAGTAGCACCCCTCGACCTTCCTCGACCTTCCACTTGAAGCTACCCATGCCCGTTTCAGGTGACTCATAGCCTGCTGCTCGCTCTATTTCACGGAACTTCTTAAATCCCTCAGATTGGTCACCGATAACGAAGAGTGAGTCAGTGTGGCCTGAAGTGGCATTAGTACAATAGGCTGCAAGTCCTAGCCTCGCGCTGGTCAATCCTGTGATCTGTGCAGCGTGCAATGGTAGGTAGTAGGCTCCAGCTTTGCCAACTGGCGGTACATATCTATCAATAATCGCCTGAAGTGGTAGCGTCTCCTTCGCGTTAGGGTAGTGTCTGGTTAGTTCCTCTGCTGCTTTCTCTATGCCTTCCATCCCGTGCTGGATGTATTCTTCATGTAAATGCTTGTACATCTGGTTTGACCCCATATGGGGTACGTCGGGAAATTGTACAGCAAAGGCGAATGGTCCAGCGTGTAGCTTATCAAGCAGGATCCATCCACCGCCCAGGTCATGGGCATCAATCCGCGAACGATCTATACCTTTACCTATGGCATTGGTGCGGCGATTGCGACCCTGGGTGGTACCCTCATTGGGTTGATCTTCTCTTTCACCCCGGCGAGCGGATTGACCTGGCTACTCAAGGGTTTCGTCGTAGTCGTGATGGGTGGAATGGGCAGCATTGTCGGAATACTGGCCGCGGGAGGAATCCTCGGCATCGCAGAAGGTATAGGAGGGGCCATCGCCGGCACGGGGTATCGCGACATGATTGGCTTCCTGATCTTCCTCATCGTCCTGGTGTTCTGGCCCCGTGGTCTGTTTGGCAAGATAGGGCGTTTTGCCTAGTTGTTGTTGTTGTCGGTTGGAACAAAAGGTAGGTCCCAGATACAGAAAGGAGAGAGCGGCATGCAAAAGCTGGTCTCCGACCACAAACCCACAGGCTTGCAGCCGAAGTCGGATGAGAGTAGGAAGCGCCGACTGCGAGGGCCGATGCTGGTCGGGCTGATCGTGCTCATTGGGCTCGTGCTTTTCCTGTTGCCAATTGTTTCCGACCCGTACACCATTTCCTTGCTGTATACGCTGTTCATCTACGTGGCCCTGGCACAGAGCTGGAACCTGCTGGGTGGTTACACCGGGCTCATTTCGCTCGGGCAGGCCGCCTTCTTCGGACTGGGAGCCTACGCAGCCGCGCTCCTGCTGACATTCACGGGTATTCCGTTCTTTGTGTCAATCATTGTGAGCGGGCTAGTGGCAACCGCCTTTGCGGTCGCGATCGCGGTTCCGGCCTTCCGCTTCCGGGGTATCTACTTTGCCATCGGTACGCTCGTCCTTGCCGAGGCCTTGCGCCTCTGGATGATCAACTGGAGTGTGACTGGTGGCGCTCAGGGAATTAATCTCCCCCTCAGCAATCTCCCTGATCCGAACACGTTCTATTACATCGGACTGGTACTCGCTGCGGGAGCGACCGGGACACTCGCCTTGATCCTGCATACGAAACTTGGCATCGGACTGCGCGCCATCCGTGATAATGAGGATGCTGCGCAGAACATGGGTGTGAACACCTTTAGGGTGAAACTCTACGCGTTTGCCATTAGCGCGTTCATCGCTGGTCTCACCGGCGGTATCCATGCTGCCTACCTTGGGACGATCGAGCCCTACTCCATTTTCTCGCTCACCTGGACCATCGCGGCAGTCAACATCGTCATCATTGGTGGGATAGGGACGCTGGCCGGTCCGATCATCGGTGCGATCTTCGTAACGATCCTCTCGGAAAGTCTGGCGGACTTCCAGACCATCCAACTCATTATCACGGGCGTGATCCTGATTCTGGTGATCCGTTTCCTACCCTCGGGGATCTGGGGATCCACACGCACGAGGGTGGCGAAGTTGACGACATATGGCATCGTCACGAAGAAGTTGAGGAGGGCCTAAAGCATGCGAGTATATTATCAATTACTCGAGCTTGACAAAGTCACCAAAAGCTTTGGGGCTGTCACCGCTGTGGATAACGTCTCCTGTACAGTCGCGGAGGGTGAGGTGCTGGGTATCATGGGTCCTAACGGGGCGGGTAAGACGACGCTGCTGAATCTGATTATGGGCGCGGCTCCTCTCGATACAGGTTCTATTCACTTTGGCGGTGAACGGATCACCGGCCTGGGGGTCAGTACCATCTGCCGCCGCGGGATCGGGCGCACCTACCAGATCCCCCAGCCGTTCAAGCACATGACCGTCCTGGAGAATCTACTGGTCGGTGAGTTGTATGGTAGCCACCGCCAGCCAATGAAGACAGCGCGAGTACAAGCGCGTGGGATCCTGGAGCGTATGGGGCTGGCCGAGAAAGCGGGATCACTGACCAGTTCTCTCGGACTGCTCGAACTCAAGCGTCTTGAATTGGCGCGGGCACTGTCGTTACGTCCGCGCCTGTTGTTGCTTGATGAGATCGCCGGGGGGCTGGTCGAAAGTGAGATGGAGGCGCTCAAGGGAATCCTGGCTGGCCTGAAGCGCTCCGGCCAGTCCATGGTCATTATCGAGCATGTGCTCAGCCTGCTGTTCGATCTGTCCGATCGCATCCTGGTGCTGGACTTCGGGAAACCCATCGCCGAAGGCGCCCCCGCTGACGTCATCCATGATCCAGAGGTCATTAAGGCCTATCTCGGAACGGAACGAGCCGGTACTGACGCTCCTTCCCTCCCGGTAGAGCTGATGCCTGTAGAGGAGCTTTCCGCAGCCGGCAGCCTCCCGGTGACAGAGCCACTGATGCCTGTAGAGGAGTTTTCTGTAGCCAGCAGTCCTCTGACGACAGAGCCGCTGAACCGCGATGAGAGTCCCGAGAAGGCCCCTGGTAGTGGTGCTGCCCAAACCACTCAACCGGCTTCGATGAGTGGAGGCCGACCAGTACACCTCCGCGTGTCCCATGTGAGCGCGGCCTACGGGGAGTTCCAGGCCCTGTTCGATGTCTCGCTCGACATCTGCGAAAGAGAGATCGTCGCCCTCATCGGACTCAACGGTTCTGGGAAGACGACGTTGATTCGGGCTCTCACGCGACAACTTCCGCTCACGCAGGGTGACGTAGTGTTCCGCGGCAAGAGCATCGCTCATGAGCGACCATATCACATTGCGGAGCTGGGTATCGCTCAGTGCATCGAGGGGCGCAAGATTTTCCCCGAGTTGACGGTGCTTGAAAACCTCGAAATCGGGGCCTATTGCAAACGCGCACGCGAGAGGCGATACGAGACGCTCAAGCAGGTCTATGACCTGTTCCCCATTTTGTCCGAGCGCCGCAGCCAACTGGGCAGTACACTCTCTGGAGGACAGCAGCAGATGCTCGCCATCGGACGGGCCTTAATGGCGCGGCCGGAGTTGATCATCTTCGATGAGATCTCAATGGGGCTCGCGCCGATGGTTATCGACGATATCTATGCGACGATCAAAGAGATCAACCGCCAGGGCATGACCACCTTGCTGGTCGAACAGAGCGTCGAGCGCAGCCTGGAGGTCGCGCATCGTGCCTACGTCATTGAACATGGACATATCGTGCTCTCCGGAACTGCTGAGGTATTGAAGCGAGATCCAGGGTTCAGACAGGTGTATTTCGGACTGCAAGACGATACCAACCACGAGAAGGAGGACTTTCTCTATGGACAAGCTGGTGCTGCTGCCCATACTCACGCGCGCGGTCCACAGACCGGTCGACCCACCGCTGATCCAGAGATTTATGAGCATCTCACCCAGAACGGGATGAAACACATTTGATAGAAAGGAAGTGTTTTCTATGACAACAAAGCGACCATTGCAGGAAGGCTACCACAAGACGGAGGATGGTAAATGGGAGATTATTGCGAACCACGAGATCCACGGGGTGACTCCCGAGATGATCGACTGGTGGTGGGATCACATGGGCCCCACGGAGCGCTACAAATTGTGGCATCCGACCGATCATGTCTCGTTTGAGTGGCTCGTTTCTCCAGCAACGAACGGGCATGTCGGAGCCATCCAGCGTATTGAAGAGTTCCTCAACGGTATCCCCGCAACTCCCTTAACCATTGACATTCGTTGGGAAGACGCGCGGGAGGCAGATGCCGAATACGATCACGTTCTCCTGGCGACAGGAACGGGCGAGGTGAGGGCAGAGCTGATGCACGAGTATGAAGCTGCCCCCTTTGGAACACGTATACGCAGCCACTTCCACCTCCCTCCCCAGGCACCGGAAGAAATCGTCAAGGCGCT
>WNFB01006360.1_pt1 | contig 19994 bp, 14 predicted proteins | sample 5400501 | NCBI WGS metagenome assembly WNFB01 (sample SAMN13153341, study PRJNA577476) | soil metagenome | isolation source: 200 cm saprolite under Douglas fir tree site 2 hole 1 | place: USA:California | collected 2015-04-18 | reverse complement strand
CCTGTTGGCCGCGCGCCGGTTCGATCTCGTTTATTTTTCGACCGCGCAATGGCCGCTGTTCCTGCTCGGACCGGCGTGGCGAAAACGGCTCGGAACCCCCTACGTGCTCGATTTGCACGACCCCGTGGCCCCGCGGACGAGCACGGCGCCAAGCGGGTTGAAGCATCGCCTGGGCGGGCGTCTCTCGGGGTATATCGAGGCTCGCGCCACAGCGGGTGCCGCCGGTTTGATTGCGGTCTCGCCGCAATACCTCGACCTATTGCGCGTCCGCTATGCGAAGGTGAGACCCGCTTGGCTGGCGCCCGGCCGGCAGGCCGTCATTCCGTTCGGCGTGCGCCCAAGGGATTTGGAGGAGGCTTCGCGGAGCATTCCCGGACACGGCAAAGCCGTGCCGGGGCCGAAGCGGATCGTCTATGTCGGCACCGGCGGCCCCATCATGGCTCGCTCGTTCGCGCTGTTGTGCCGCGCTTTGGCGCGATTGCGCACCGACCGTCCGGGTCTGCTCGCAGGCGTCCGGATCGAGCTGCACGGGACGGCAAGCGCGCTTGCCGATCGGGCCGCCGCGGATCTCGCCGGCATCGCGGGCAAATCGGGCGCGGCGGATCTGGTCGTCGAGCATCCTGCTCGCGTCACCTACCGCCGCTCGCTCGAGCTTCTGCTCGAGAGCGCCGGCGCGTTGGTGCTGGGGGTCGACGATCCCGGATATATGCCCTCGAAGCTTTTCACCTATGCGTATTCCGGGAAGCCGCTCCTCGCTTGCGTCCGTCGCGACGGCCCGGCGCTGGCGGCATTCCGCGCCCAGCCCGGCCTCGGTCATGCCCTGTGGTTTGCCGAGCATGACGAGATGCCCCTCGTCGATGCGGCCGCGGTCGTCGCCGACTTCCTCGCGGAGGTCGCAGCCGGCCGCACCTTTTCGCGCCGGGCCGATCTGGCGCCGCATACGTCGGCCGCGATGGCGCGCCGCCACGCCGAGCTCTTCGACGCATGCCTGCCTTAGACGGTTGCTGAAATGGGCGCGAGGAGACGCATCGCGTTCGTGGTCTCGCATCCAATTCAGTACGTCGTTCCGCTCTATCAGCGGCTCGGCCGGCGCGACGACGTGGAGCTCAAGGTCTTCTTCACCTGGCACGCGGGCATGCGGGCGGTCGAGGACCGCGGCTTTCGCAGGCCCATAGCCTGGGATATTCCGCTGACCCAAGGATACGGATACGAGCTCGTGCCCAATGTTTCGGCTGATCCGGGCACCCACGCCTTTTTCGGTCTGCGCAACCCGTCGCTGGTCGACCGAGTCGTCGCATGGCGGCCCGAGGTCGTGCATGTCAGCGGCTGGGCGTGGCTGTCGCACGTGCAGGCCTTGCATGGATTGCACAGACGGGGCGTGCGGACGCTGTTTTTCGGGGACTCGCATCTGCTCGATGCGCAGCCGTCCGGACCGCGCTGGTGGATCAAGCAGTCGCTGCTGCGCCGCGTGTTTTCCTGGGCCGACGGCTTTCTGGTCGTGGGATCGGCCAACCGGGCCTATTACGAGCGGTTCGGCGTCGCGCCGACAAGGCTCCATCCATGTCCGCATTCGATCGACGTGGGTCGGTTTGCCGAGCCGGCCGCGAGCCTGGAGCAGGAGGCGGCGCGCTGGCGGCGGGAGCTCGGGATTGCTCCCGGGCAGACGGTCCTGCTCTACGCGGGGAAATTCGAGCCCAAGAAGCGTCCTGCCGAGCTCATGCGGGCGGTGGCACGGCGGCGCGAGCCCGGCCTCGTGCTGGTCCTGGTCGGCGGCGGCGAGCTGCAAGCCGAGGTCGACGCCATCGCCGCCGCCGATCCCTCCCGCTTCCGGGTCCTGCCGTTTCAGAATCAGAGCCGCATGCCGGCCGTCTATCGCTTGGGAGACATTTTCGTGCTGCCCTCGGCCTATGGGGAAAGCTGGGGCCTGGCGGTCAACGAGGCCCTGGCGTGCGGGCGCCCGGTCGTGGTCAGCGACCGGGTCGGCTGCGCCGCCGACGTGCTCGATCCGACCTGCGGGCGCATATTCCCCTGGAACGACTGGACGGGGCTCGAAAAAGCCGTGGACGCGTTGGTCGAGAATGCCGATAAGCTTGCGGGCATGCGCCGTGCGGCGTCGGCGCGCGCGTGGTCGTTCGACGTCGCGGCGACCGAGACTGCGCTTCTGACGGCGGTCGATAGGGTCTGCGCCTCATGAGCTCCGCTTCGCTGTTCTTCCGCAAGCTGGACCCGGCCCGCCGGGCGTACATTCTCGGCGCCACGGCCGCCTGCATAATCGTCGCAGGGATTTTCGCCGAGGACGCGATGGCTTATTTCTGCATCGCCATCCCGGCCATCGTGCCATTGGTTCTTTGGCTGCAAGCCGGAGCCCCCGGGATACCGGTGCTGCCGGCGGTCTCGGGGCTGTTCTTCGTCTATTACGCGATCCCGCTGCTGCGCGGCAACATCGCGGCCTTTGGATCCGACGCGCTCGTTTCTGCCGGCATAACGATCGGAGCCTTTCTGCTCGCGGCGAGCCTCGTATCCTGGCCGTTCCTCGTCGCCGCCCGCCGGTCGTCCGGCGCGCCACGCGGCAACTTGGTCTCCGACGCGCAGATCGTGAGGCTCGTCTTCGTCGGTCTCGCCGCCGGCAGCCTGTTTCATCTGGCGACCATTTCCGGCGCGTTGGACGCGCTCGGCTCTTCGGTCGGCCTCGTCCGCTCGGTCGTGCTGACGCTCGGCTCGGTCGCGTGCTATTTGCTCGGCTGCGCCCGCGCGTCGCGCGCGCTGGTCGGCGCGAGATGGGTCGCAGCGGCCGGCGGCCTGTGCGCGCTGATCCTGCTTTCGCTCAGCAACCTGTTTCTGGTCAGCGGCATTATGAACGGCCTCGCGGCCGTATTCGGCTACGTCATGACCCGCAAACGAATTCCCTGGGTGGCCCTCGGAACGGCATTTATCCTGCTGAGCGTCCTGCACGCGGGCAAGTTCGAGATGCGCGAACGGTACTGGTTGCCGCATTCGCAGTCCTTGCAGCAGAGCTCCATCTATCAGGTTCCCGGCATGTTGACGGATTGGGTCACGGCGGGTGTTGGAGCGCTCCTGTCCGGCCGGGCAGAAAGCGACGTGCTGGAACGCGCGTCGCTGCTGCACATGCTGCTGCTCGTGGAGCGGGCGACGCCGAGCTTCGTACCGTACCTCGAGGGACAAACCTACGCGATGTTGCCGTCGATGCTGGTGCCGCGGTTCGTCGATGCGGACAAGCTCCAGAGTCAGGCGGTCCTCAACCTGCTCAGTCTCCGCTACGGCCTGCAGCAGGTCGGCTCGTCCGAAAGCACCACGATCGGCTGGGGACTGATCGCGGAGGCTTACGCGAACTACGGCGATCCGGCCGTCGTTGCGGTCGGTGCCGTGTTCGGCGCCCTGTGCGGGGCCTTGATGCTGTTGAGCAGCGGCGCGGCCCCGCTGTCGACGCGGATGCTCGTCACGATTGCCGCCACTCTGACGCTGTTCAATCTTGAGCTCGATCTGTCCTATCTCCTGACCGCGCTGGCGCAGTCGATCGCCGCGATCTTGCTGCTGGCGACGATTCCGAAGCTTCTCGGCCGGCGAAGACGGCCACGGCCGCTGGTCGCCACGGGCGCCGGGTTGGCACCCGGTCCCTTGGGCGACGCGAGCTCGCCCCGATAGTCGAGCGCGGCTGCCCGCGAACCGGCCGGCCCGGGCGGCGTCCGGGCGAAGGGGCGATATCACCGATGCGCCTGCTGCACGTCGTCCCGACCTATTTTCCCGCCACCCGCTACGGCGGGCCGATCTTCGCCGTGCACGGCCTCTGCCGCGCCCTGGCGGCGCGCGGGCACACGGTCGAGGTCTTCACCACCAGCATCGACGGGCCGGGCAACAGCGCGGTCCCGCACGGCGAGCCGGTGATGCTGGACGGCGTCAAGGTCCGTTATTTGCGCTCGAGCGTGCTGCGGCGGTTAGCGTTCGCCCCCGCGCTGGCGCGGGCCTTGCGCCGCGAAATGCCGGGCGCCGACCTCGTGCATCTGCATTCGGTCTTTCTCTGGCCGACCTGGGCGGCCGCGCGGTGTGCCCGCAAGCATCGCGTCCCATATCTGATTTCTCCCCGCGGCATGCTGGTGAGAAAACTCGTCGAGCAACGCCATCGCCGGCTCAAGACCGCGTGGATCGGCCTCGTCGAGAAGGCCAATCTCGAAAACGCGGCGGCCGTGCACGTGACGTCCGCCATCGAGGCGGCGGAGCTGCAGAAATTCGGTTTCCGGCTGCGCCGCGTGGCCATGGTGCCGAACGGCGTCGACGCGCCCGACGCCGCCCCGACCGGCGATCCCGCCGCCGACGTCGAGGCGCTCACGCGCGAGCAGCCGCTGATCCTGTTCTTCGGCAGGCTGTCCTGGGTGAAAGGGCTCGATCGGCTGCTGCAGGGCTTCGCGCGCAGCCGCGCCGGCACGCTCGCGATCGTCGGCACCGACTACGATCATCTCGCCCCACGCTTGCTGCAGGTCGCGCGCGATTTGAACATCGAAGCGCGGGTTCGGCTTCTGCCGCGCACCGTCACCGGTGTCGACAAGGAGGCCGTGTTCGCGGCCGCGCGCGCCTTGGTGCTGCCGTCCTATTCGGAGAGCTTCGGCAACGCCGTCCTTGAAGCCATGCAGCGCGGCCTGCCCGCGATCGTGACACAGGACGTCGGCGCGGCCGATATCGTGCGCGCCGCCGGCGGCGGATTGGTGGTCGACGGCACGCCGGCGGCGCTCGGCGCGGCGATCGACCGGTTGGTCGCCGATGCGGCGCTCGCCCGCTCGATGGGCGAATCCGGCCGCCGCTACGTGCATGAGCACTGCGGCTGGGCGAGCGTGGCGGCGCAGATGGAAGGGGTCTACGCGAGCCTGCGCGCCTGACGCCGCCATGCATGAAGAGATCACGCCGCTGATCATCACGCTCGACGAGGCGCCCAACATCAGGCGCACGCTCGACAAGCTCGTGTGGGCGCGCCGGATCGTGGTGGTCGACAGCGGCAGCACCGACGGCACCCTCGATCTGCTGCGCGCCTATCCGCAGGTCGACGTGATCCAGCATCCGTTCGCGGATTTCGCGACCCAGTGCAATTTCGGGCTGACGCAGGTCGCAACGGCCTGGGTGCTCTCGCTCGATGCGGATTACGAGCTCAGCGACGCGCTCGTCGACGAGCTCGGCTTGCTCGAGCCGCCGGGGGCGACCGCCGGCTATCGCGCGCGCTTCGTCTATCGCATGCACGGGCGAGCTCTGCGCGGCACGCTCTATCCGCCACGCACCGTGCTCTACCGCAAGGACAAGGCCGTCTACCGCAACGAAGGCCATGGTCACCGGGTCGTGGTGCGGGGAGAGGTGCGCGCGCTCAACGGCGTCGTCTATCACGACGACCGCAAGCCTTTGGCGCGCTGGCTCGCCTCGCAGCACCGCTACGCCCGTGAGGAGGCGCGCTATCTCGCCGAAACTCCGGTCGAGACGCTGACTCGCGGCGACCGCATCCGCCGTATGGGTTGGCCGGCGCCGATCGGCATATTCCTCTACACGCTGTTCGCCAAAGGCTGCCTGCTCGATGGCTGGCCCGGCTGGTGCTACGCGCTCCAGCGCCTTGTTGCCGAGACGCTGATCGCCCTCGAGATCGTCGACCAGCGGCTGCGCGGAACGAGGCGGCCGTAGGGCCTGCAACGCCGCGCCGGGCGCGCGGCGTTCCCCCCGATGATCATCCTCGGCCTCAACGCCTTTCACGGCGATGCGTCGGCCGCGCTCGTGCGCGATGGCCTGCTTGTCGCGGCGGCCGAGGAGGAGCGGTTTCGTCGCGTCAAGCATTGGGCTGGATTCCCGCGCGAATCCGTCCGCTATTGCCTGCGCGAGGCGGGCCTGCGCCTGGCCGACGTCGACCACGTGGCGGTCAATCAGGACAGCCGCGCCAATCTCTTCCGGCGGATCGGCCATCTGCTCGTCCATCCTCCCGGTGTCGCCCTGCTGCGCGAGCGACTGCGCAACCGGCGCAAGCGGCAGAGCATTCCGGACTTTCTCGGCGAGGCCTTTGCGGGCGAGCGTTTTCGCGGCGCATTCCACGACATCGAGCACCACCTGGCGCATCTCTCTTCGGTCTTCTATGTATCGCCGTTCGAGGAAGCCGCCGTGGTGTCGGTCGACGGCTTCGGCGATTTCGCGAGCGCGGCCTGGGCGGTAGGGCGGGGGAGCGAGCTCACTATCGAGGGCCGGGTGCATTTCCCCCATTCGCTCGGCATTTTCTACCAGGCGCTCACCCAGTATCTCGGTTTTCCGGATTACGGGGACGAGTACAAGGTGATGGGGCTTGCGCCCTATGGCTCGCCGTCGCTTCTCGACAGAATGCGCCGGCTCGTCGCGCTCGAGGGCGACGGCACCTTCGCCCTCGACCTCGCCTATTTCCGCCATCACCGCGCGCCGATCGGTTATCAGTGGGAGGGAGGCGCGCCGCGGTTCGACGACCTGTTCTCTCCCGCGCTCGAGGACCTGCTCGGTCCGCGGCGTCGCGCCGGCGATCCGCTCGAGGCCCGCCACGCCGATCTCGCCTGCTCGGCGCAGGCCATGTACGAGGAGGCGTTCTTTCATCTCCTCTCAGCGTCGCAGCGGCGTAGCCGAATCACCGACGTGGCGCTCGCCGGCGGATGCGCGATGAATTCGGTCGCCAACGGCAAGCTGCGGCGGAAGACGCCGTTCCGGCGCGTTTATCTGCCGCCGGCCCCGGGCGACGCCGGCGGCGCGATCGGGGCGGCCTTGGCGGTCTGGCATCGCCGCGGCGGCGCGCGCGCCTTCGTCATGGAGCACGCCTATTGGGGGCCGCGGTTCGACCGCGAGGAGATCGCGGCGCAGCTCACGGCGGCGCGCGCACGCATCGCCGCCGCGGGATGCACGGTCGAGGAGGTGCAAGAGGACGCGGAGCTCTGCCGGCGCACGGCCGCCGCGCTGGCGCAGGGCAAGGTGGTCGGCTGGTTCCAGGGCCGGATGGAATGGGGCCCGCGCGCCCTCGGCAACCGGTCGATCCTCTGCGATCCCCGCCGCGCCGACATGAAGGCGATACTCAACGCCAGGATCAAGCGGCGGGAATCGTTTCGTCCATTCGCCCCGTCGGTGCTGGAAGAGGACGTCGGCGCCTGGTTCGAGGAGGACGACGCCGTCCCGTTCATGACGCAGGTGCTTTTGATCCGCGAGGACAAGCGCGGCCTCGTTCCCGCCGTGACGCATGTCGACGGCTCGGGTCGGCCGCAGACGGTCTCGCGCCGCGCCAACCCGCGCTATTACCGCCTGCTGGAGGCGTTCCGCGATCTCACCGGCGTGCCGATGCTGCTCAACACGTCCTTCAACGAGAACGAGCCGATGGTGTGCCGGCCCGAGGAAGCGCTCGATTGCTTCCTGCGCACCGAGATGGACGTCCTGGTGCTGGGCGAGACCGTGGTGTCGAGGCGCACGGCCTGAAGGCCGGGTTTTCCCCTCGTAATGGCATGCGCATCACCATCGTCATCGGCCCCTTTCTTCCGGTCCCGCCGGTGCTCGGCGGCGCGGTCGAGAAGGTGCATCTGCTGCTGGCCGCGGCCTACCGCGCGGCGGGCCACGAGGTGACGATCGTTTCCCGGCGCTACAAGGATTTTCCCGGCGAGGAGGTCGTCGACGGGATAAGGCACCTGCGCATCCCGTCCTCCGACCGCCGGTCGAGCCTCGCCGTCAATCTCGTCCTGGATTTCATCTACTCCGCGCGCGCCGCGCTCATGCTGCCCGCGGCCGACGTGACCGTCACCAACGGTTTCTTTCAGCCGCTGCTGCTGCCGCGCCGGCGCGCCGGCAAGATCTACGTGCACGTCGCGCGCTTCCCGAAGGGGCAGATGGCGCTTTACCATCGCGCCGATCGCCTGCAGGCGATCTCGCGGGCCGTCGCCGAGGCGATCGCGGTCGAGGCGCCGCGCCTCGCCCGCAGGCTGGTGAGCATCGGCTATCCGATTCCTGACGCCTATTTCGGTGCCGATGCGGCGCCGCGACGGCGGCGGACGGTGCTTTTCGTCGGCCGCATCGCGCGCGAGAAGGGCGTGCACGTGTTGCTGCGGGCCTTCGCGCAGGCGCTCGCCGACGGCGCGCCGGCCGCTCCGCGGGACTGGACGCTGCGAATCGTCGGCCCGCACGAAGTCTCGCAGGGCGGCGACGGCCGCGAATATCTCGACGAGCTCAAGGCGCTCGCGCGCCCGCTCGGCCCGGTATGCGAGTTCGCGGGACCGGTCTTCGACCAGAACGCACTGATCGCGGAGTACCGCGCCGCATCCGTGTTCGTTTATCCGAGCCTCGCCGAAAGAGGCGAAGCGTTCGGTCTCGCGGCGCTCGAGGCCATGGCGGCTGGATGCGCAACGATCGTTTCCGACCTGCGCTGCTTCGACGATTTCATCGAGGACGGGGTGACCGGTCTGAAATTCGACCACCGCGGCGCCGAGGCGGCCGCGGCCCTGGCCGCGCAGCTGGCGCGCCTCACCGGCGAGCCGCAGCTCCTTGAGCGGATCGCGGAAGCAGGGCATCGGGCGGCCTGCAACTTCCGTACGTCGGTGATCGCCGCCCGTATGCTGCAGGATTTTGCCTCGCTCGTCGGAAATAGGAGGCCCTGATCGCGAGCGATTTTTATGCGCCTCGTGAACCAGAAATCCGGTTGCCGGGCCGTGCTGCGGCGGATATCGGCGGCGCTCTTGCCGGCCGACGACGCTCCTTGCGCCGCCGGTCATGCGCGCATTAGGATCGGCGGCAGACTTGTAATCGGCGTGCGGGGATTGCGGACGGATGCACCTTGAAACGCGCGTGCTGGTCACCGGGGGCGCGGGCTTCCTCGGCTCGCATTTGTGCGAGCGATTGCTCGCCGACGGGGCCAACGTCCTGTGCGTCGACAATTTCTTCACCGGCCTGCGGCGCAACATCGAGCATCTGCTCGGTCATCGCCGCTTCGAGCTCGTGCGCCACGACGTGACCTTCCCGCTCTATGTCGAGGTCGACCAGGTCTACAATCTCGCCTGCCCGGCCTCGCCCGTTCACTATCAACACGATCCGGTGCAGACGACGAAGACGAGCGTGCACGGGGCGATCAACATGCTCGGCCTCGCCAAGCGGCTGCGCGCGCGAATTCTCCAGGCGTCCACGTCGGAAGTCTACGGCGATCCGAGCGTGCATCCGCAAACCGAGGACTACTGGGGACACGTCAATCCGATCGGCCCGCGCTCCTGCTACGACGAGGGCAAGCGCTGCGCCGAGACCTTGTTCTTCGACTATTGGCGGCAGCATCGGCTCGGCATCAAGGTCGCGCGCATCTTCAACACCTACGGGCCGCGCATGCATCCGAACGACGGCCGCGTGGTGTCGAATTTCATCGTCCAGGCGCTGATCGGGCGCGACATCACGGTCAACGGCGACGGCGCGCAGACGCGCTCGTTCTGCTACGTGGACGACGTGATCGACGCCCTCGTGCGGTTGATGCGGACCGCGGAGAGCGTGACCGGCCCGGTCAACATCGGCAATCCCGACGAGGTCTCGATCCTCGACCTTGCCTCGATCGTGATCGAGCTCACCGGCTCGCGCTCGCGCATCGTGCATCGTCCGCCGTCCCAGGACGACCCGCGGCAGCGGCGGCCGGATATCTCCAAGGCGCACGACCTTTTCGGCTGGTCGCCGCGCACCCCGCTCAAGGAAGGCCTGACGCGCACCATCGCCTATTTCGACGAATTGCTGCGCGACAAGGGCGTGCGCGAGCGCATTGGCGACAAGGTGTGAGGGCGCCTTTTTTTGAACGTCGTCCAGCGCGTTCCACGGTGTTCAAAGCTCACCCGGATTTGGCGCCGATCGAGGCCGCGCTGCCTGGATTATTGGTTCGCGAACAGCTTTCTGCGCAGGTCGGTTGCCGAGATCTTTTCGACCGCACCGTCGAGATCGATCCGCTCGACCGCGTAGCCGACGTCGCGGCCGTAGAACACATGGCTGATGTTGGGCAGCGGGACGACGGCGAACCGGCCCTCGAACTCGCGCAGACCATGCTCGATGCGCGACTTGACGTATTCGAAGTCGAACGGGCTCTTGTCGTCGACGCCCTGGGTATTGCGCACCGCGATGCAGGCTTGGCCGACGCGCCTGAGCCCCTCGACGATCAGCGCCCGGTGCCCGTCGTGGAACGGCTGGTAGCGGCCGATGAACAGGGCGGTCGGCTTCTTGGGATCGAATACCGGGCGCAGCCGCGTCATCGCCTGCTCCGCCCAGTATTCCGGCGACCCGTTCGCGGTGACGCGGAGATCGTAGCGCTCCGGCGGCGCGAACAGGCGGTTGGTGTCGGCGAAGGCGCTGGCCTGGATGCGGTCGAGCCAGATCACGAACGCATCGCCGCCGGCCACCTGATCGCACAGCCAGCCCATGCGGCGCGCGTGCTCGACGCGGTCGGGCTCGGAAAAGCCGAGGTCCTTGTTGACGTTGGCGCGCACGTCGTCGGCGTTGAAATGCACCGCGTTGAGGCGGGGTGCGAGCGCTCTCGCCAGCGTGGTCTTGCCCGCGCCGGGTAGTCCCATGATCAGGATCTTCTTGTGCATTTCCCGGCGATCGCGACGCGGCTCAAGAGCGAGAATGCGCTATCTACGGCACTTCAACCGCAACGGTCAACAGAGAGGCCGGCACGATCGCGATCGGCTCAAAGCCGCCAAATATTGACGCCGGCGGGCTTTTCGGTGAGATCGAGCAGGCCCTTGACGTCGATGACGAGGCCGCGGCCGTTCCTGAGAAGTCGCGTGACGAACGGCCATCCGGACGCTCGATACCAGTCGTGGGCGACCGCCAGCACGACCGCGTCGGCGGGCGGGGGATCCTCCTGCAGGACGATGCCGTATTCGTGCAACGCCGCCGCGGGATCGGCGAGCGGATCGTGAACCTGCACGGTCAGGCCGAATGACTGAAGCTCGCGGATGACGTCGATCACCTGCGAGCTGCGGATGTCGACCACGTTTTCCTTGAAGGTCAGTCCAAGCACCGTCACCAGCTCGGCCCGGGTGCCGGCCTTCGACAGGGCGCGCAGACACTCGCGCGCCACCCGCACACCGATGGAATCGTTGATCCGCCTGCCGGCAAGGATCACGTCGGGATGGTAGCCGGCTTTCTGCGCCCGATAGGTCAGGTAATAGGGATCGACGCCGATGCAGTGGCCTCCGACCAGGCCCGGGGCGAAATCGAGGAAATTCCATTTGGTGCCGGCTGTCGCGAGCACGTCCTTGGTGTCGATGCCGAGCGCATGGAAGATGGCGGAGAGCTCGTTCATGAATGCGATGTTGAGATCGCGCTGCGCGTTCTCGATCACTTTTGCCGCTTCCGCGACCTTGATCGAGGGCGCCTGGTGCAGACCGGCGGTCACCACCGAGCCGTAGACCGCGGTCATGACGTCGAGGGTGTGCCGGTCTTGGCCGGCCACGACCTTGGTGATCGTCTCGAAGCGATGAGCCCGATCGCCCGGATTGATCCGCTCCGGCGAGTAGCCGACGGTGAAATCGCGTCCGGCCGCGAGGCCGGAGGCGTGCTCCAGGATCGGCACGCAATCCTCTTCCGTCGCGCCGGGATAGACGGTGGATTCGTAGACGACGATGTCGCCGCGCTTGAGGGCCGCTCCGACGGTTTGCGATGCCCGCAGCAGCGCGGTCAGATCCGGTCGCAGCGTCTTGTCGATCGGCGTCGGAACCGTGACGATGAAGAAATCCGCGGCGGCGATCTCGGCCGGGTTCGAGGTGAGACGGAGACTGGGATGGCCAAGGTCTTGCGGCGCGACCTCGCGGGTGCGATCGCGGCCGGACTTGAGCTCGGCAATTCGGGCCGCGTCGATATCGAAACCGACGACCGGGGTGCCCTGCCGAGCGAAGGCCACGGCAACCGGCAACCCGACATATCCGAGACCGATGACGGCAAGCTTCCGACCGTGCGACACGATCACCCTTCGACCCGTTTTGCGACAGACCGGCTTTCTCTACCCCGCCGCTGCGGGCATTCGCAATGATCGAGCAGCCGCGCCCTGCCGGGATCGCAGCCGACGTTCGCAGGCGCGCGGTCACGCTCGCCTGCATGCTGGCCATATTCATGGCGGCGGTGGAGGTTACCATCGTCGCCACGGCCATGCCGACGATCGTTGCCGAGCTGGGCGGGGCCCGCTTCTTCAGCTGGGTGTTTGCGACCTACCTGCTGACCCAGGCGGTGACGACCCCGATCTACGGGCGTCTGGCCGACATCTACGGCCGCAAGACGATCTTTGTCGCCGGGTCGAGCCTGTTCCTCGTCGGCTCCGCGGCCTGCGGCTTGACCTGGAGCATGGCATCGCTCGTGGTGTTCCGCACGGTGCAGGGTTTGGGCGCGGGCTCGATCCAATCGGTGGCGACCACGATCGTCGGCGACGTCTATCCCGGGTCGGACCGGGCCCGCGTGCAAGGCTGGCTGTCGGGGGTCTGGGCGCTCGCAGCCATCATCGGACCGGTGCTGGGCGCATTCATCGTGCAGCATCTGCACTGGGCATTCGTCTTCTGGATCAATTTGCCCATAGGAGCCGTGACGATTGCCCTGCTGTGCGTTTTCCTCCACGAGGAGTTCGAGCCGCGCCGGCACCACATCGACTACCTCGGATCCGTTCTGTTGACGTTGGGGCTGGGGGCGATGATCACGGTCCTTGTCCAGGCTCAGAGCCTCGATCCGTTCATTGCCGCCTTGCTGATGGGCGTCGGCATCGGCGCCTTGGCCGCCCTGGCGGTGCAGGAGCGTCGTGCCGAGGAGCCGATTGTTCCTGTCGCCCTTCTGCGCAACCGGACCATTGCCGCCGGCAATCTCGGCAGTCTGACCATCGGCGCGCTGCTGATGTCCGTCGTCGGGTTCCTGCCCGCTTATGTGCAGGCGGTGATGGGACGCAGCGCCGCGGTCGCGGGATTTGTCGTTGCGGCGCTGTCGATCGCGTGGAGCTGCGGCAGCATCGCCGGAGGCCGGCTGATGGCGCGGACCTCCTATCGCTTGACCGGCGCGGCCGGCGCGCTCGCCCTGGTCGCAGGCGCCGCATTCCTGACCACCCTCGATCCCCACGAGGGCCTTGCCGCCATGACCGCCGGCGCTCTCCTTATCGGCATCGGAATGGGAGTATGCAACGTCGTGTTCCTGGTCGCGGTGCAAGGCAGCGTAGATTGGAACGAGCGCGGGATAGCGACCGCATCGACCCTGTTCTTCCGCACCATAGGGCAAACGGTCGGGGCCGGATTGGCGGGGGCCATCCTCAATTTCGGCATTTCCCGCCGCGCGCCCGGATTCGGCGATGCCCTCGATTTGCTGCTCGAGCCAGGCCGGCGCGAGGGCGTCGACCCGCAGTCGATCGCGCGTCTCGTCGAGGCGGTCGCGAGCTCGCTGCACGACGTCTATGCCGTCACCGGCCTGCTGGCGGGGATCACGTTCGGCGTCGCGCTTCTATTGCCGGCCGGCGCGGGCCCCGCGGTCGACCGGCGGAGCTAGCTCGTAGACTCGATCTTCCGCCCGCATCGCCGCAGCTAGCCGAGCAGATTCATCCGAAATCCGGCACGCCGGACGACGGCATCGCGCGACTCCTGCATCAGTCGGCGGATGCGTTGCCGGTCGACGCCGACCAGGCCGCCTCGCCATTTGCGCACCTTGCCGGCGATGAAGACGGTCTCGACATGGCCGGGGTTCATGAGATTCACCACGGCTCCCGGCGCATTGTTGAGCGGCCAGACGTCGAGTCGATCGGCCTCGAGCATCACGATGTCGGCATCCTTGCCGGGGCTGAGCGTCCCGACCTTGCCGTCGAGGTTGGCGCAGCGAGCGCCCTCGATGGTGGCGAACTCGAGGACCTCCCGACACGTCAGCAGCGGCGGCAGGTTCTGCTCGCCGTTGCGCCCGCGTTGCAGGACGAAATAGCGCTGCGCGATGGCGGTCGCCCGCATCAGCGTGAAGAAATCCGACGAGATCGTCACGGCGTGATCGGAGCTGAGGCTCGGCCGCACGCCGTTGTCGAGCGCCTCCTGAATCGCCGGCGTTCCGTGCCCCATGGTCATCTCGATCGCGGGCGAGAGCGACACATGACCGCCGCTGTCCTTGATCAAGCGCCACGTGTCGGCCGGGAAATGCAGGCAGTGAATGTATTCGTCGCCCGGGCGCAGCAGGCCGGCGCGCGAGAGCTGCAGCAGCTTCTCGCCGTCATTGCGCTGGGGCAGCACGTTGCGCACGTGCACGACGATGGGGACGCCGACCTCGCGCGCGAGCGCGAACATTTTTGGATCGGGAGGGGCGCCGAGAGCGAGCGTCAGCAACTGGTCCTTGGAGCTGAAATAGCTCCGCTGCAGGCGGGAGATATCGCGCGGGTACTGCCCGTCCGGACCTTTTCCCTCCGAGTAGCCGAACACCGCCCGGATGCCGGATTCCTGGAGCGCGCGGATCAGGGCGTCGCTGTGCTCCGGCGTATTGTTGACCTGGGAAACGTCGACGACGCCGGTCGTGCCCATCTCGATCATCCCGAGCGCCGTCGACAGCATCCCGATATGGGCGTCAGTGGGGGTAAACGCCGGGGTCAAGGCGCCGATGATGTCGCGATTGTAGTCGGGATCGACGCGGCCGTTGGACAGGATGTTGCGCAGAATGCCCTGATAGGAGTGGCTGTGGGTATCGATGAAGCCGGGAATCAGGATCCGATTGGACGCGTCGACCACCGCAGCCGCGTCGTCGGAGATGGCGATGCTCGGCCGGACCTCGCGGATCTTGCCGTCCTCGATCAGCACGTCCGCCTGCGCGAAATCGCCGAGCTGCCGGTCGAGGGTCAAGACCACGCCGCCTTTGAGGAGGATGCGGCGCTGCTGCTGCACACGGCTGAGCTCGGCATCGGCTGCGTCCTGCGCCACGGCCGGCGTGGGCAAGACTTGCGCCGCAGCCCCGCCTGCCGCGAGCGCCGCGCTCGTCTCGAGAAAACGGCGGCGAGAGGTTTCCGGACCGCCGTCGCAACGGCTGGTCTGCGGCGCTGCCCACGGCTTGCTCTGCGCGGTCATGGTCGTTCCCCTCTCGTCGATTTCATCGCGGTCTCAGAACCTCTCTCGCCCGCCGTGCCATGTCGGCAGGCGTCGCCATGATCCTGGTCACCAACGCTTGCACGTCCTCGCCGCTGACCGGATTGACGTCCATGCCGAGCTTTTCGGCCTCGGCGCGGAAGGTGGGATCGTTCATGGTCGCGTCGAAGGCGCGGCGCAGCAGCGCGAGCCGGTCCGGAGCAATGCCGGGCGGGGCCAGAAACGGTCGCGACATTCCGAATTTCGCGAATACGACCTCCATGGTCCGGCGATCCTCGGCGGTCCGGGCGAGCTCGATGGCCATGGGCACGTCCTTGAGGTCGGGGTGAGGCTTGAGCCCCATTTGAACGAGGATGTTGACCTTCTTGCCGCTGATCCATTGCGGTCGCGTCGAGGTCAACGTCGTCCAATCCTTGCCGGCCTCGCCCTGCACCTCGCCGTTCTCGACCGCGAGATCGACTTCCATGGCGCCGGCATAGCCGTGCACGACCCTGAACCTCGTGCCCAGCAGATTGTTGCTCAGCATCGCCAGCACGTAGCTGTCGGAGCTCGTCGCGCTGGCGCCGAGCACGACCTCCTTCAGAGTCGCATCCTGCAAGGTCCTCACGTCCGACGCGTGCCAGGTCACGGTCACGAACACGGTCTGCATGATGCTGCCGATCCAGCCGAATTTGGTCGCGTCGAACAGCGCGTTCCTGCCTTCCGGCGACAACGTCTGGAACAGTTTCTCGAACGGCAGGCCGTTCTGTACGGTTGCGACCTCGCTGCCGTCGCTCGGCGCGCGATTGTAGAGGTAGTTGGCCAAGGTCAGGCCACCCGCGCCCGGGACGTTCTTCGGGACGATCGAGGGATGACCGCCGATATGACGGCCGAGGTGGCGAGCCAATGCCCGCGCATAAAGATCATATCCGCCGCCAGCGGTCGTTCCGATGAGAAGCGAAATCTGCTTGCCCGCAAAATATTCGGCGCCGGCGTCCGAGCGTGCGGCGTCCGGGGCGCCCAGCGCGGCCAGCGCCGCGAGGACCGCGACATTCAAGACACGGGCCATCGGCTTCATTGCCGGCGTCTTCGCGTCGACGCGATGCTCCCGAATTTTCCCCCGATCGCCGTCACTATAGGCAGGGCGCCGCTTTCGACACAAGGCGGCGAGCTCGCCACCCTCGGGACCAAAACCGCGGATTGAACGAGTGGCGTCGGCGATGGCATAAGAGCATGCGGGGTTGCAGCGGCAGCCGGCGGGGAGGACGACATGTTTGCGTGGCGCGCGCGCATCGGGTCGGGCGCCCGAGGGCGTGGAGATCGTGCCGACCTTCGTGGGCTTTCGCCGCAGCGACCGGCAAACCTTCGAAAACGCCTTCGAGCGGATCGAAGCGATCGCCGATGACCTGCAGGCCGTCGGCTGCAACATCGTCGCGGTCAGCGGCACGCCGCCCGTGCTGCTCAAGGGGCTCGATTTCGAGCGCGAATGGGGCGACCGGCTGGCGCAGAAGATCGGCTTGCCGGTGGTGACGCAGATGGAGCCGCATGCGCTCGCGTTGCTGGCGCTGGGTGTCGAGCGCGTGGCGATCGCGACCTATTACGGCGACGAGCTCAACGATGCGATCGTACGCTATTTCGCCCGCTTCGACATCGAGGGCGTCGTGCTGGGAGGGCTTCGCACCGAAGGCCGCCAGGACGCGCTCTACACGACGTCGCTGCAAGCCCTGGACGAGGTCTCCTACATGCAGGTCTACCAGTACTGCAAGCGCGGCTATCGGGCGCTCGAGCAGCCGGTCGATGCGATCTATATCAATGGCGGCGGTTGGGACGCTCCGCCGGCAATCGATCTTCTGGAACGAGACCTCGGCACCAAGGTGGTGTTCGCCTTGGCCGCCGAAATGTGGGCGACCTACAAGCGGCTCGAGGCCATAGCGGAGCGGAGGATGGCTGGAGCGGGGAAATCGTCGTCACCGGCGCGGCGCAGGGTATCGGCCGCGCGGTGGCCTTGCGCATGGCGGCGGCCGGCGCCTGTGTCGCGGTGTGGGACGCGCAAGCCGACGGCGCCGAGGACACCGCGCGCCTGTGCCGGGAGGCCGGCGCGCAATCGCGCGCCTGGCGGGTCGACGTGGCGGTCGCCGACGAGGTCGAAGCCGCGGCGGCGGCGTTCGAGCGGGAATGGGGCAGGCCGGATGGCCTCGTCAACAATGCCGGAATTTTTCCCCGCGCGCGGGCGCTCGACATGGCGCTCGCGGAGTGGGAGCGCGTCCTGCGGGTCAATCTCACCGGCACCTTCCTCTGCGCGCGCGCCGTTGCCCGCTCGATGAAGGAAGCGGGCAGGGGCGCCATCGTCAACATGGCGTCGGGCCGGGCGCTCGCCGGCGCCGCCAAGGGAGCGCATTATTCCGCGTCGAAGGGCGGCATCATCGCGTTGACGAAGTCGCTGGCGCTCGACTGGGCGCCCTACGGCATTCGCGTGAATTGCGTCATTCCCGGGATAACCGATACCGCCCAGCCGCGCGGCGAGCTCAGCGACGACGAGCTCTACGCCTTGGGACCGCGCATCCCGCTCGGGCGGATCGGCCAGCCGGACGACATCGCGGCGGCCGTGGCGTTCCTGCTCGGCGGCGACTCCGCCTATATGACCGGCCAGTCGATTGCCGTGAATGGCGGCGCCATCATGATCCCTTGATGGCGAGCGCGCCACGCGCTCATTGATTGATCGTGGTGCCGGTCGCCGCGATCACCTCGCCCCATTTCCTGGAATCCGCCTGCATCGCCGCCTGCATCTCTCCGGGCGAGCTGGCGATGATCTGCATCCCGTGCGGGGCGAGGGCGGCAACGAGCCGCGGATCGGACGCCGCCTTTTTTACTTCGTGCGACAACCGGTCGATCACGCTCGGCGGCGTTTTCGCCGGCGCGAGCAGGCCGAACCATGAGCGCACCTCGTAGCCCGGCACCCCGGCTTCTTCCAACGTGGGAATGTCGGGCATCAGCGGCGATCGTTGCGGCGATGCGATCGCCAGGATCCTGAGCTTGCCCGCCTCCATCAGCGGCTTCACCGAGGATTGACCGATCAGGATCATGTCGATCCTGCCCCCCATGAGATCGGCCATGGCCGTCGTCGTCGCCCGATAGGGGACGTGCATGATCTCGGTCCTGGTCATGAGCTTGAACAGCTCCATGCCGATGTGCAGCACGGTGCCGACCCCGGTCGAGGCATAGTTGAGCTTGCCCGGATTGGCAGTGGCGAGCGCGATCAATTCCCGCACGTTGGCGGCCGGCACGTTCGTGTTGGTGACGAGCACCAACGGCAGAGTGCTGACGATGCTGATCGGCGCGAAATCGCGGAACGGATCGTACGGAAGATTGCGATAGAGATGCGGATTGATGGTCAGCGTGCTGTCGACGACGCTCATGAGCGTGTAGCCGTCGGGCGCGGCCCGGGCGACCTGGCCGGCCGCGATCCCGCCGTTGCCGGCGGGCTGGTTCTCGATGACCACCGGCTGGCGCATGGATTCCATCAGCCGGTCCGCCAGCGCGCGGGCGACGAGGTCGCCGGCGCCGCCCGCGGCCGTGGTGACGACGAGATGAATTGGCTTGGAGGGATAAGGCTCCTGCGCGCCGACGGACGTCGCACATAAATTCAACGCGAGGCAACACGCCATGAGTGCATGTGGTGGGCCGAAACGAAAGCTCCCTCTCATCGGGTCCTCCGAGCGCGATCAGCGCTCGCGCCAATTCGGGTGCGATCGGAGCAAAGCGGACAACCGAAGGACATTGTTCGACGCGCTCGCCTCCCTGGTGACGCTATCGGACGCCGCCGGTGTTCTTCACGGGACCGGTATAAGCCTCGAAGCGCTTCCTGAGATCGGCAACGCGCCCCTCGTCCGTGATGAAGTTCTGATAATCGTTCACCACCTGATAAGCCAAGATGGGCTTCATTCCCGGGGGCGGCGGAACGTCCGAGCGCGGCGACCAGGTGCCGCTGCGGCTCTGCTGCTCCTGTTCGAGATACCAGCTGAGGAACAGCTTTGCCGCATTGGGATGCGGCGCGGACCGGAAGATTCCCGCGACATAAGGCCAGATCGGCAGCGGATCGATGGTGGAGACCGCGATCCCCTGCGGTTGGCCGTCCTGCTGAACGCGAAGGCTGATGCTGTAGATCGTGTCGAGGGTGACGAGATTGTCGCCGCTGGCGATGCTGCGCGCGACGCCCAGATGCCCTTGAATGAAATTCGGCTGGTTCGCCATGTAGCTATCCATGTAGGACCAGCCGTATTTCTTCACGATGCTGTCGAAGGCGTAGAGCGTTGCGTCGTCGTCGGCCGGATAGGCGGCGACCACCTTGCCGCGGAACTGCGGCTTCAGAAAATCGAGCGCCGATCCTGGCACGTCTTCGGACCGCACCAGATTGGGATTATAGGCATAGGGATGCGCGTTGATTTGCACGGCGACCCAGGCACCGTCCGCGTCCTTGAAGCTCCTGTCGATCTTGTCCCAGCCCGTGGGCTTGAATGCGAGCAGGACCTCCTTCCAGCGCACGAAGTCCTGCAACGTCTGAAACATCGCCATGTCGACTTGGAGCTTCCCGGCCTTGAGCTGCTCGTCGATCTGTCGGTCAAGCACGTTGCTGAAGCCGCCGGTGACGGAAATCTGGATGCCGGGGAAGCGCTGCGCAAATGCCTTGGCCCGCGCCTCCCAGGGCGCGGTCGGCCCGCCCGCGTATAAGACGAGCGTCCTCTCCGCCTTGGCTTCGGCATAGAGCTCATCGAGGCCTTCCGCCCGCGCTCCAGCGCCGGCAAAGAGCGCCGCAGTCGCCAGAGCAACGCCAGCCCAAATCCGACCGTGTGCCATGTTCGCTCCACCCTGGTTCAGCGCCGCCGCCGGGCTGGCCGAATGTACTCCCTTCACCCCTGGGCTTGCATGATCCCATCCGCGCCG
>WNFB01001489.1_pt1 | contig 19994 bp, 15 predicted proteins | sample 5400501 | NCBI WGS metagenome assembly WNFB01 (sample SAMN13153341, study PRJNA577476) | soil metagenome | isolation source: 200 cm saprolite under Douglas fir tree site 2 hole 1 | place: USA:California | collected 2015-04-18 | reverse complement strand
GCGACCAACTTGGCTGCGGAGATGATCGAACGGATACAGTACAACCGCAAAAATATCGCGCAATATGGCATCGATACGTCCAATGCCACTCCCTGTCCACAGAACGCAGGTACTCAGGCGATGGCAAAAGGCGATTGCGACCAGTGGGTGGCACTGCTCAGCAATCCACAGGCGTCAGGGCTGGTGAACGTGCGCGGAGTGATCACCGTGCCTGCGACGCCGGTGGGAACTTTGGCGACGCTGTTGAATCAATATCCGGTCACGGCAACGGTGTCGTGGACCGGCACGTCGGGCAACACCAAAACGGCTCGGCCCAAGCAAGTCGTGTTGACGACGACGATTTCTCCGGAATGAGGGACAGAGGAGAGAGCGCATTCATGGTCACGCAGGGGAATATTCGGGGCGGCCAGCACGGAGTGACGCTCATCGAGCTCATGGTCGGCGCCTTGGTAGCCACGACCGTCATCGCCGCCGGTTTCGCGGTGCTGACGTCCTCCAGTAAAGCACTGACCACGGACGAACAAACGATTGAGACGCAACAAAATGTCCGCGTGGCGATGGAATTTCTGTTCCGAGATATCCGGCAGGCTGGCTTCGGGATGAATGGCCCAGTCGGGAACTGTTCCACCGCCATCGTGCCCGCGGATAATACCCCGGCCGGCCCGGATCGCGGACCGGATCGGATCAGCCTGGTGGTGCCGGTAGGAAATCCGGTGGGAACCGCCACGGACCCACCTTGGATACTCAACAGCGATACGACCATAGGGTTTAACCTGCTCGCTCTTCCCTCGGCCGCCGCGGTCACCAATATGGCGAGCGAAGCAGGCGGAAGCCTCACGGCGCCGAGTGCGACCATCTCGATCGGCGGGGCGATCACCACGACGGTGACGGCCGCAGGCGGCGCCAACCTGACGGTGACAGCGGTTCCAGCCCCGGTCGCATTGAAGCGGAATACACCGATCTATTTGTTGCAATGCATCACCTATCAAATTATTCCGCCTCCCGATCCGACCGGCCTCTGCGCTGGGCGGTCACCGTGCCTGGTTCGCGGAGTGGCCGGAGGGATAGCGGCGGGTGTGTTGGATTGTACGACGGCAGGGAGCCGGTGCACGTCCATTGCCGACGAAATCGAGGACATCCAGTTTGCCTACGGGTGCGACGGATGCGTCGCTGCGGTCAACGGCGGCACCGCCGACGGCATTATCGACAACCAGGGCGGCGCAGCCGGGTTTGACCAGGCGGACTTTGTGACAAATAACGCCTGGGCCACAGCGCCGCTGACAGCCGACAAAATTCAGCTGGCCCAGGTGACGATCGTCGGGCGGCAACAGAGAGCGGATCAGGGATTCGGAGACAGTACTAAGCAATCGGCGCAGGGGACGGCGCTGCAGGTGAGCGACCATCTTCATTCGGATGGCCTGTTTGTGGCGGGGGACTATGCCACGTTGACACCTCCCTATACGTCGACCCGTCGGCGCTTGCTGACCCGGACGATCGAACTTCGCAATCTGAGACACTAAGGAGCAGGAGCGTGACGCACTACAGACTCTTGATTCACCGGCCTCGTTTCAGGGAGAACCAACAGGGCATTGCAATGATCAGCATCCTGATGCTGATCCTGATACTGACCGTCCTTGGAATTGGCGCCATGACGATCACGGGGCTTGAAAACCGTGTAGCAGGTTTCGCCAGTTCAATGGAGGCCTCCTCCGCAGCGGCGGACTCCTGTATCGCGACGGGGGTGAAAGTCATTCAGCAAGTGCTCGATGTGTCCAACGCCACGTCTGTGCCCACGGCGCTGTTGGATAATCAAACCCCGCCGGGGCCGGTGCCTTCCAGCAATAAGGCCCAGCTGGAAAAAGAAATCAACGGAGATCCGACCGCGGTCGCCGACGCGCCGATCGGACCGCCGTTCCCCGCCGGCATCGCCGCCGCCGTGCCTAATTTGGTCCAAACGGTCGGGGCCTATTCCGTGGCGGGAGACATTGACTTTCTCTACCGCAAGCAGCGGGCTGGGTCGGGCCAGCAGTTCGGCGCCGCCTACGACGGAACGGCCGTGGGGGGTGGAGCGGGCGGCATGGATATGTTCTACAGCGTGGACTGTGTGGCCACGAATACGGCCACCGGCATGAGCAGCCGCATCGCTGCCATCTATGCCTGTCTCTACAACGAAGGCTGTACGAGAAAACTGTAATCGTGACGCGTAGCGAAGTTTCACCTGCTCCCATGAAGGAGCGGCACGACTGCCGGCCCTTCGAGCAACACCGGGAGGATGTTATGAAGCGAGGACGTCTAGCGACACGTGGATACGGATTCCTGGCCGCCGGGGCATTCAGCGCGCTCATGCTGGCGGGCATGCCGGCGGGGGTGTCCGCTCAGAACATGGCGGACTACACCAACTATCCAATCTTCCTTAGCCAGGCCGTGCCACCGAACATTCTGTTCCTCGTGGACATGGGGAATTATACCCTCGAAGCCGCCTACAGCGGCACCAATCAGAGATATTGGATTTCGTTCAAAGCCGGGACGGCGACGGACCTCAAGTATTCAGCCAACGTGACGGTCACTGGTGCATCCGGTGACCCTCTCGTCGCCGCTGACAACAATGGGGTGGCGATTAATACGACGGTGGGTACGTCGCCGGTTGCGTCGCCGGCGGACACCTTCGACTCGACCAAGTCCTATTACGGCATGTTCGATTCCTTGCGGTGCTATACGACCGATACCAACAGCTTCAATTACGCCTCCGTCAAAGCCTCGGTCTCCGCCGCCTGTGGCAATAGCTATTGGGATGGCAATTTTCTCAACTGGCTGACGACGCGGAAGAAAGAGACAATTTATCAAGTGCTTGTCGGTGGAGAGCCAATTCCGGCGCAGGCGAACCAGGACGGCACGGCCAATACGCTCGACGCCGATCCGAAGACAGGTGAAAACGGCAGCACGAATACCTGTGCGAGCAATAGCAAGAGCTGTTGGCGCTTTGTGAAGTTCGTGCCGAACGGAACCCTGGCAGGCCGAACGCCGACCTCCCTGCCGGTGGCGATTGTCGATCTCCCTGCATCAGTGACCATTGCCTCCGGGATCTTCTTTGGAGTGGGTGAGGGGACCCTATTCATCAATGACAGCACAAAAATAACCGGCAAAGTCACAGCATCGCCGTTCGATACTGCCCCAGCGAACCAGTACAACCTCGAAGTCGATCTGACCACCGAGCCTAATAGCCCGTCAGGGACGGGTTCGGTTTCAGACAATTGTATTGTAGGAGATCCCTTGTTTGCCGGCCACCTGATTTGCTATCAGCGAGATCGGTCGCTCGGACTCTTCCAGAAGATGCGGACCGACAACATGCATGTTGCCGTCATGTTCGTCAATGCCAGCACCGGCCAAGGGGGTAGTCTCCAGTTCACCTTTGACCAGAATTTCAACGCTGCTTCAGTCACCAATATCCGCAACCAGCATACGGCAGCCAATGCACCCATCGCTGAATCTTTGTATGAAGGACTGTGCCTCTACCGAAAGAGCCAGGGGCCTTGCTATAGCAACAGCGGATCGTGGTCGACCGGCTACAGCTCAGGCGGGATCGCGGCGGCAGGGGATCCCTTCTTTTTTGTCAGCATGAATCAGACGGTCCGCTGTTGTAAAAGCTTCGTCTTGATGATCAGTCCGGGTAAGGGAGTGCTTGACGGCGATGTGCCCGATTTGCAATCGCCCTTCGGCAATCTTTTCACCGGCACCAATATCGGGGTTGATTATACTCAGGCGCCCTTGAGCATGACTGCTGCTAATGCCAAAGCTGCTGGCGACCGTTTAGATGATGTCGCCTATTACGGGCGAAGAAACGATCTGCGGAGTGATCTCTCGGGCACCCAATCTGTCGCCTTTTATGCGGTCAACGCCATGGGTGGTCCCAATGGAGCGGCGTTGTTGGCCTCGGCAGCGAAATATGGTGGATTCGAGGATCGGAACAACGATAATGCGGTCGATCTCACCGGCTCACAGGCCTGCACGTATCCGACGGGATCGAAGCTCGGCAGCGGGGCGAGCACCAGTAATCCGGAGTGGGATCTCGATATGGACTGTGTGCCGGATACGTACTTCGATGCCTCGGAAGGCGGCGATCTCGAAGGGCAAATTAATGCAGCCATTGCCGCCATTCTGAAAAAAGCCGCGTCCGGGACCTCCATTTCCGTGTTGGCTTCCTCGTCCACAGGAGAAGGCGCGCTCTTCCAAGCCTTCTTCTACCCCTCGACGTTTGAGGGAACCAATGAAATCAAGTGGACTGGCTATGTGCAGGGTCTTTTCGTGGATCCCTTTGGGAATCTGCGCGAGGATCGAGGAGGCTCGGGCGGCGCCGCCGATGGGAAACTCGTGTACAGCGACGACAATATCGTCGTGACGAGGACCGACCCTTCGTCGGGCGATGTCGTGGTCGATCGCTATGCCGACGTGAGTCCAGTGGACGGAATGGCTGACAGCACGACACCGTACGAAACGGTGAGCTTGCGCCAGATGCAAGGGATCTGGGAGGCAGGGAAAAAGCTTGCCCTGCGGGATATTTCGTCGACCCCGCGCAATCTCATTACCTGGGTCGATCTGAATAACAATGGTGTGGTGGACTCGGGGGAGCAGCTGGCCTTCAGCACGGCCAATGAGGCCACACTGAGGCCCTATCTTCGTGCTGGCAGCAGCGTTTCGGGCACGAACATCATCAACTTCATCCACGGCACGGAAGTGTCGGGCATGCGCGACCGGCAGGTGACCGTCAACGGCGCGCTGCATGTCTGGAAACTCGGTGACGTGGTGAACTCCACCCCGACGATCGTGGGCGCACCGAAGGAACGCTACGACATCCTGTATGGCGATTCAGGATATCGGCACTTTGTCGCGAAATGGGCCAATCGCCGCCAACAGGCCTACGTCGGCGCGAACGACGGGCTGCTCCACGCATTTAACACCGGCTATTACCATCGCGGCGACGATCCCACGACGACTACCGTCACCGAGCACGGGTGGTACACGACTGGTCCGGCTGACAATTCAAGCGGTGTCGGCTTGGGCGAAGAAGTCTGGGGATTCGTGCCCTACCATCTGCTGCCGCAACTTGAGTGGTATACGCGGACGGATTACACCCATGTGTCGTATGTGGATCTCAAGCCGAAAGTGACAGACGTCCACATTTTCACGCAGGAAGCGGCCTGTGGAGGAGGCACGACGCCGACAGCTGCCGGCTGCATCCATCCGGACGGGTGGGGTACCATCTTAATCGCCGGGCTTCGGTTCGGCGGCAGTTGCGGATCGTGCGCCGCTGTGTCCTCAGGCAACAATGGTGGGCCGGCATTAAAGGTGGTGGCAGATTTCAATGGCAACGGCAACACAACCGATGTGAACGATACCCGCTACTTTTACAGTGCCTACGTCATACTGGACATTACGGATCCGGATGCGACGCCGACCGTGCTCGGTGTCTATTCGTCGTCCGATCTCGGGTTGACCACCAGCTATCCGACGGTGGCCCGCATGAATTTGTCCTCCGACGGGAACACGACCCACACGAATTCCAAATGGTTTATGGTCTTCGGTTCGGGGGCTCATGGGTACGATGGACGAGCGGCTGCAACGGCTCAATTGTTCGCCGTGGAGCTTGGAGCTTCCCTGGGAACGGCCCCTACCGTTACGAAGATGGCGGTCGGCTCGTGGAATTCCTTCGTGGCCGATCCGATCACGCTGGACAAAGATCTCGATTTCCGATCCGACGCAGTCTATGTGGGACGGACGATCGATCCGGCCTCCAGTGGGATCGGGTATTGGACAGGCAAGATGTATCGGCTCACGATGGGCACATGCAGTGCCGCTCCCTGCTCGACCTCGACCTGGGGCATTGCTTCGGGAGCGAATCGCGTTCCAACGGAAATGCTTGACACGTTCACTATGAGTTCCGGCTTGAAATCTCTTGGACCTATGACCACGAGTCCAACGGTCACCTTAGATGATACGGGAGAGGTGTGGGTATTTTTTGGCACAGGAAGATTTCTGAGTACGGCCGACAAGTCGGATACAACAACCCAGTATCTTCTGGGACTCAAAGATTCAGTCCTCCGACCAGGAGGTTGTTCGCAGACCAGTACAACGAGCTGTTGGGACAATAATCTCCTGGATGTCTCGAATGTGCAGATCTGTGTCACCTGTGCGGCGGGATCCAATCAGGTGAACGGCATCGCCGGTACGTCGACGTACCCGGCGCTGATCTCGTTGGTCAAGAGCAAAGATGGATGGGTGACTAACTTGTCGACTGCGGGCGAGCGGTCCATTGTGCCGCCGACCATTATCGCCGGGGCGGTGCTGTTCCCGACCTTTATCCCCACGAGCGATATCTGTGTGGCGGCAGGAAACAGCAATCTCTACGCCCTGTTCTACAAGACCGGCAGCGCGTACAGCGAGCCGATTATGGGCGTGGATGCGTCCGGTTACTCGAAGACGAACGTGAGCCTCGGTGCAGGCCTCGCCTCCTCAGTCGCGATACAAATTGGCGCGGCGCCCACGGGCGTTGCCGGGTTCTATCAGACTAGCGGTGCCAATATTGGGAAATTGACGCCGACGACGCCGCTGTCGGCGTGGAGCGAGTATATCTCCTGGGTCAGTCGTCGTGATTGAGGCGGTTAAAGACGAACAGCGGGCACGAGGCTTCATGCCTCGTGCCCAACGGCATGTATGGTGGGTAGCGCTGCTGGCGCCGCTGAGCTTGATTCTCCTGGGGTGTCAGCAGGGAGAAGTCGGTGCCGACAATCCGAACACAAAGCTGATAACCGGCAACCATCCCCCGGTCGTTCGTGCTGCGACCCTCCAACCTACTCCACTTGTCTTGACCGGCCCGATTGTCGTCTTCGTGGATGCGCAGGATGTCGATCGGAATCCGCTGAGCTTTCGCTATCTGTGGATCGTCAACGGCCAGCCGGTTCGCAACCAGGACGGCGAGCAATTGTCGCCGGAGTTGCTGAAGCGTGGGGATGCGGTGTCGGTTGAAATCTGGCCGCACGATGGGATGGTTGAAGGTCGCCCGTTTACGACGGAACCGCTTGTGGTAGGCAATTCACCGCCGGTGGTCGCCCACCTCGCCATCGAGCCGGAGTCGGTCTCTCCTGGAGTCCGTGTACAGGCGCGCGCGGACATGTCGGATGTGGACAGGGACTTGGTTCGCGTGTCCTACCGCTGGTGGAAGAACGACGCGCTCGTCCAGGAGGGGGACGAGGCGGAACTGAATACGGCCGGGTTCTCTCGTGGGGACACCCTGTCCGTCGAGGCGGTGCCTTTCGATGGAGTGCAGAAAGGCAAGGCGGTTCGGTCGGTTCCGATTCGCATGGGGAATATTTCGCCGAGAATCGTGTCTGCCCCAGCCAAATCGATCGTCAACAACCGGTATGACTATCAAGTGGAGGCGACGGACGCCGAATCGGACGTCATCACGTTTTCGCTTGAAACGGCTCCGCCGGGCATGACAATCGATGAGCACAAAGGCTCCGTGTCCTGGCAGATTTCCCCGGACCAGATCGGTGTCCACAAGGTACGGATTCTCGCCAAAGACAGCCAGGGGGCCATCACATTTCAGGAGTTCGAGCTCAACCTCACGGCCGCCGTTCCTGCCAAGCCGCCGGGCGCGTGACGGCACTCGTTCAATACCGCACTTCCACTTGTCTTCTCTTTTTCTTGTCTGCTAGAATCAACTCACATCGATCATTACGTAGGAGGGAGAACACCCCGCGTCTGTGCGTAAACTTAAACTTCGAGAAGGCACCAATACTGCCGTTCTGTTCGGTCACCACGACCGGCACCTCAAGCTGATCGAAGAAGACCTTGGCGTGCGCCTCTCGGCGCGCGGCGAAGAACTCACACTCGACGGTACGCCAGACGCCACTCGTCACGCGGAACGCGTCCTCACGGAACTCGCCACCCTTGCCAACGACGGGATGGTCCTCCAGCCAGACGACATTACCCACGCCTTGAGCGCGCTCCGGCAGAGTCCCGAGACACCGATCAAGGAATTACTGTCCAGCTCCGCAGCTATCGTCACCAAGAAACGTTTCGTCGCGCCGAAAACGCCGACGCAAAAAGCCTATATCGAAGCCATCGAGACGCACGACATCGTAATTGGAATCGGCCCGGCCGGAACAGGTAAGACCTATCTGGCGATGGCGATGGCGGTGAGCGCGTTGATGAAGAAAGAAGTGAGCCGCATCATTCTCGCGCGGCCGGCTGTTGAGGCGGGAGAGAAGCTCGGGTTCCTGCCGGGCGATATGTATGCCAAAGTGAATCCCTATCTCCGCCCTCTGTACGATGCGCTGTTCGATATGATGGATATGGAACGGGCTGCGCGCGCGATCGAGCGGGGCGACATTGAGATCGCGCCACTCGGTTTTATGCGGGGCCGTACGTTGAACGATTCGTTTGTCATTCTCGACGAAGCGCAGAACGCTACGGCGGAGCAAATGAAAATGTTTCTCACGCGGCTTGGCTTCCATTCCAAAGTGGTCGTCACCGGTGATATCACCCAGGTAGATCTGCCGCCCGAACGGGTCTCCGGCCTGATCGAGGTGCGGGAGATTCTGCGCGACGTCGAGGGCATCGAATTCGTCTACTTCGACGAGCGCGACGTGGTCCGTCACAAGTTGGTGCAGGACATTATCAAGGCCTACGATCAGCATCAGAACCCCACTCAGCCTTCCGGCTCCTCATCTGGTGCGGCGGGACGTCGACCATCGCCGGTGCAGCACAATAAGCAGCCGAAGCCTGCCACCCCTTCCTCACCGTTCACGGACCCTTGGGGCCAGTCGCATTAGCAGGATGCTAAAACAGTCCGCCAGCGTGTATTGGCCGTGACGCGTGAAGTGCGCGCTATGCGAGAAAGGCGCGACGTAAACAGATGAGCTTCCCGCCTCGCTTGGCCCGTCTCGCTCGTCCCGCCTGTCTCGCGCGGTTATCCTGCGGGATATTCATCTGTGGTCCATGACCTGTGGGACATAGGGTTTCCTGCATGCCACAATAGTTTTTCCACAACCTGTTAATGCCGGTCCATATACAGAGTCACGTTCGATGTGTGACGTTTGACCAGGCGCGCCTGGATCGACTGGCGCGGGCGATTCTTTCCGATGTCGGGGAAGCGTCGGCGGAGCTGGGCATCATGTTCGTGGGCGATCAGCGGATGCGGGGTCTCAATCGTCGGTATCGGGGCAAGGATCGCACCACCGACGTGCTGGCCTTTGCTATGCGGGAAGCCTTCACGCCTCACGCCTCACGCCTCACGCCGGATATGCTGGGCGATGTGGTGATCTCGGTCCCCGCGGCGTGGCGACAGGCGAAAGAGGCTGGACGGTCCTTGGACGAGGAACTCGCCTGGTTGCTGGTCCATGGCATTCTGCATCTCTGCGGCTACGATCATGAGCGGAGTGAGAAAGAAGAGCACCGGATGCATCGTCGTGAACGGATGATTCTGCGGTCGATCGCGCGGTTGCCGAAACGAGTGAATCGAACGCGTCACGGTTCAACAGGTTCACCGCCCCGAGCCAAGTCGAGGGACGCGTCGCACATCACGCATCACGAGTAGATCTATGGAATGGCTGCAGCGACTGAGTGATGGGCTCACCAAAACGCGCGATGTCGTTCGCGGGTCTTTGGATCGGCTGTTTGGCCGTGCGGCGGATCCTGCCCTCTTGGAGGAATTCGAGGCGGCCCTCATTGCCTCCGATCTCGGTGCCCGCGTCGTGGATCGCGTGATGGAGCGCCTTAAGAAACAGCTTCAAGGGACCGATGCCTCACAGCCCGGTCGGGTGCATACGGTATTGCGGGACACCCTGCTCGATGTGCTGACGCCCGTGCAAGGGCTGTCGTTGGACTCCCTGCTCGCGAAAGGTCCCAAGCCCTTCGTCATCCTGGCGGTGGGCGTGAACGGTGTAGGCAAGACCACCACGATCGCCAAAATCGCGCAACGGCTTGTACAGGCAGGAAAGGTACCGTTGCTGGTGGCTGCCGATACCTTTCGCGCGGCGGCGATCGATCAGCTGCAAGTCTGGGCCGACCGAGTCGGCGTCGACGTGATCCGTCACCGCCATGGAGCCGATCCCGCCGCCGTAGCGTTCGATGGGATTGCTGCCGCGAAAGCTCGGCGGGTGGACGTGGTCCTGATCGATACGGCCGGCCGGCTGCACACGAAATCGAATCTCATGGATGAACTCCGCAAGATTACGCGCGTCATCGCGGGGGAATGTCCTGGTGCACCGCACGAAGTGCTCCTCGTGCTGGACGCCACGGTCGGGCAGAACGCGCTGTCCCAAGCCCGTCAATTCCATCAAGCGGTCGACGTCACCGGCTTGGTCCTAACGAAGCTCGACGGCACCGCTCGCGGAGGGATCGTCGTTGCGATTGCCGAAGAACTGAAGTTGCCCGTGAGGCTGATCGGAGTCGGGGAGTCAGTTGAGGATCTGCAGGATTTTCAGAGCAGCGCTTTCGTGGACGCACTCCTCGGGACATCGGCACCGCCCTCCACCTAGCAGGATACTGAAAAAATCCGACAGCGCCACGGCCGTGGCGCGTGAAGCGCGAGATAGGCGAGAAAGGCGCGACGTGGACAGATATGATTCCCACCTCGTCTCGCCCATCCCTCCAGTCTCGCATGTCTCGCGTGGCTATCCTGCGTAGCCCCCGGTGAGATCCCGTCATTTTCTTCTCAGCCAGCATCGCCTGTGTTAGGCTGAATTTGCGAATTCTAGCAGGCTGCGGAAAAACAAAGCCGGCCTGCAGGAAATCCAATGGTCTGCATGTCTGGGACAACAGGACAGACCCCGCAGGATGCTCAAAAAATTCGTCCAGCAAGGCCGCAGCGAGTGAAGGGCCGAGGTGTACCATCTGGGGCACGTTGGGGGTCTGAACGATGCGAGAACGTAGCTGGCGGACTGTTTCAGCATCCTGCTAAACGCGGCGCGCCACGCATTCCTGTCCGTAAGGTTGAGACATGATCAAGATTCTGGTTATCGACGACGATCGCATGAACTGCGAACTGATCCACTCCGTTTTCACCCGCCATGGGTATCAGGTGCTGTCGGCGACGAGCGGGATCGAAGGCCTGACCCTCTTCCGCCAGCAGGCCCCGCGCGTCACCATTCTTGATCTTCGCATGCCTGAAATGGATGGGCTGACCGTCCTCAAAGAAATCCGTGCATACGATCCCCATGCGCTGGTGATCATCCTGGGCGGCGGAGCGACCGAGGAGCAGGAAAATCAAGCGCGGGGATTACGCGTCACCGATTTTATCCGAAAGGGGCTATCGCTCGATGTGCTGGTCGAATCCGTCAACCGAGTGGTGCGGCTTCCGGCTAAATCCGTTACCGCTCTGCCGGTGGCGGGCAGCGCAGCCGTGGCCGATACGGGGGAAACGATCCTCGTCGTCGACGATGAGCCGCTGGTCCGCGACTTGCTCGTTCAGTTTCTTAGTCTCCGCGGCTATCGGGCACTCGGCGTGAAAGATGGCCCGGAGGCTCTCTCGATGGTGGAACAAGCGCCTCCCGACCTGATCCTTCTCGACCTGTTCATGCCAGGTATGGACGGCGTCGAGGTGCTCCGGCAACTCCGTCAACGCGAATACACCGGCGGGGTGATCATCATCACCGGGAGTCACGACGAAGAACGCCTCGATGAAGCCTGGGCCGTGGGGCCGCAAGAAGTCATCGGGAAGCCAATCGACTTGGAGCGATTGCTGACGTCCATCCAGCTTGTGCTCGTCTGTCGCGAATGCTAAAACTCTTCCGATGCCAATCGGAAGCAGGAATGTCTCTTTCTCCTATCTCTTTCTCCTCGCGTTCCTTAGCCACGGGGCTCTCGGTATCGCCTGCGCAGCCGACCCAGTCCTGCCGCGTGTCGTCATTCGGCATCACGATTTATTCGTACAGATCATCCCCGAGCAACATGCCCTCATCGCAAAGGACCGGCTGACCCTGGAGATGCCGCAACCGCAGGTCCCTATTCGTTTTTCTCTCGCCCCCACGCTCCAGATCGACCACATTAGACTTGTGCAAACATCGGCCGAGGCGGAGGTTTCGATTCACGATGTGCCGTTTGAACTCGAGCATGGTTCCGCGCCGGAGTCGGTCCAGGAGGTCAGCATTCCTTCGCAGGTCGTGGCTGCCGGACTGGTGACGCTGGATGTTCACTACCATGGCGTCATCAACGATCCGCCGCGAGATCCGCGCCATCTTCGTTTTGTGACGCCCAGTGAGACTGCCGGATATATCGGGCCGGAAGGCGTCTATGTGAGCAGTGAGAGCCACTGGTATCCCGATATCCCAGAATCACTCAGCACCTATGCGGTGCTGGTCGCCGTGCCAACGGGGTGGACCGTTGTGACCCAAGGGAAGGCCGACGAATCGCGCGCCTGTCCCGCCGGGCTCTGTCGCAGTGATCAGATGGTGATGACGGAATGGGCCGTCACGCAGCCGAGCGAGGCCGTCACGCTCGTGGCGAATACATTTGTCACATCGTTTCGCGACTGGACGGCCAAGACCGGTCAGAAGATTCGGCTCTCGACCTATCTCTTTCCCGATGATGCGCATCTGGCTGAAGAATACCTCGATGCCACCGCGCGCTACCTGGACGTCTATATCCCTCTGCTGGGCCCCTATCCGTTCGAGAAGTTCGCCGTGGTGGAGAATTTCTTTGCGAGCGGGCTCGGCATGCCCTCGTTTACCCTGCTGGGTAGCAGCGTCATCAAGCGGCATTATGTGCAGCCCTACGCGCTTGGCCACGAGATCGTGCATTCGTGGATCGGCAATGCGGTCTTCAATCACGCCGATCGCGGGAATTGGGTGGAAGGTCTGACGACGTACCTGGCCAATTATTACTGGTATGAACAGATGGGAGATCGCGCGCAGGCGCGGGACCAACGCCGTCTGATGGTGCAGGGCTACAACCTCCACGTGCCCCCGGAGCGGGACTATCCGGTCGCGCAATTCACGCAGAAACAGGATGAGCATGACAATGCTATCGGCTATCAAAAGGCCGCCATGCTGTATCACCTCCTGCGCCAGGAGGTGGGAGAGGAGACGTTCTGGCGGGCCCTTACGAGCTTGGTGGCGCAATATCGTGGCAGGCATGCGGAATGGCGCGATCTTGAGCGAGTCTTTGCAGAAGAGAGTCGCCAGGATCTCCGATGGTTTTTCGCGCAATGGGTGGAACAGGATGGGGCGCCGGTGCTGTCGTTGCCGGAGGCTGTCGCACATCCGGTGACGGGGGAGCCAGCGCAGACCTTTCAGCTGGAGGCCACGATCGTCCAATCGAACAAGCCCTTTCGTCTTCCCCTTCAGCTGCTGATTCGCATGGAGGGCGACCGTGAGCATCTTCTGACTCTGCCGCTGCGTTCGCTGCGCGAGACGATCTCCATTACCTTGCCTGCTCGACCGATCGCGATTGATCTCGATCCCGAGTTCATGACCGTCCGACGGATCGCCCGGCAGGCGTTGCCGCCGGTGCTCACTCACTATGTCACCGATCGGCGCCGATCGGTCCTGATGGCGTTTACGGATGAGGCAGACCATCCCTCGCCGTTTCGGGACGTGGTCACGCGCATCGAAGCCCAGGAGCAGCAGAGACCCATCGGCGAGCGAACGGTGATCGCCTCGATGGCGCAGGATGGGCTGTTGCCTCAGGAAGGTTCGGTGTTAGTATTGGGCAGCCCGGAATCCCGTTCGGGTATCCAATCGATCCTGGCCAATCACTGCGGTGAGCGCGCGACCCTGAACGACAGGGGTATCACCGTGATGGGCACAGCGCACGAAGGGCCTGGGCTGGCCCTGCTGGTCAGTTGCCACCGGGTCGATCGTCCAGGCAGCGTCGTGACGGTGCTGTATGCGGCCACGTCGCAGGCCGTGGCGAAGGTGGCGCGGCTGCTCTTTTTTTACGGGTGGAATAGTTTCGTGTTGTTCAAGGATGGAGCGGTGGTCACCCGCGGGGAGTGGCCATTCGCGAGCGATCGTACGGAGGTGCGTCTTGATGCAAGCAATCCCATTCGGTAAGTGGTCCATGATCGGACTCGTCTGTCTGTTGCTGTGTGAGCAGACGGGACAGGCAGAGGGCCTTGCGTCGAAAGCTCGGGCGGTTCCCGCTCACCAGGCCGAGCGACATCTGAAGAATATTCGCCAGCTGACAGTGGGCCGGCAGAATGCCGAAGCCTACTTTTCCTTCAGCGGGAACAAATTGATTTTCCAATCCACGAACAATTGGATGAAAGATACCTACGCGGCCACGCTCAAACCGGCCGATGCCGGGCTGGGTTGTTATCAGATGTACGTGATGGATCTGGACAGTGACACCGTTCGATTGGTGAGCACCGGCACGGGCGCCACGACGTGCGGATACTTTTTCCCGGGCGATCGCCGCGTGCTCTACTCGTCGACCCATGCGTCGGGGCCAAACTGTCCGCCGAAGCCGAAGCGGGACGGGGCCTACCGCTGGGCCTTGGACGACTATGATCTTTATGCGGTACGCATTGATGGTCAAGAGATGCAGCGGCTGACCTCCACGCCGGGCTACGATGCGGAAGCGACCGTGTCGCCGGACGGAAAGACGATCGTCTGGACGTCAGTCAAAGATGGGGACCTGGATCTCTATGCCATGAATCTCGATGGCTCGAAACCCCGACGGCTGACGAACGAGATCGGCTACGATGGCGGAGCATTCTTTTCGCCGGACAGCAAGCATATCGTCTACCGGGCGTCGCATCCCACCGATCAGGCGGAGATTGACAAGTACAAGGACTTGCTCAACCAGCGGCTGGTGGAGCCGGGGCAACTTGAAATTTTTGTGATGAATGCGGATGGAAGCGGCCAGCGACCGGTCACGTCGAACGGCGCCTCGAATTTTTCGCCGTTCTATTTCCCCGATGGCAAGAGGATCATTTTCTCATCGAATATTGAAACCAAGGGCGAAGGAGGCCGGCCAAGTTTTCATCTCTACGTGATCGGTGAGGACGGCCAAGGCCTCGAGCGGCTCACGTTCGACGGTCAATTCAACAGTTTCCCCATGTTCTCGCCGGATGGCACCAGCCTGGTCTGGGTATCGGATCGCCAGGCCAAGACGCCTGGAGAGTTCAATATTTTTCTCGCCGACTGGGTTCCCTAGCAGGATGCTGAAAAAGTCCGCCAGCGGCGTTCTCGCCGCGCTCAGAGGCTCAACGTACCGAAGCGTACGCCTCGCCTGTTCGCTTGCCGCGGCCTTGCTTGGGATAAGGTGCGTCTTGGCACGCCAGGGTTGGGCAGGTGAGAAGTCTGGCCTTTTTGAGTATCCTGCTCACGTTGTTAATCGTTGAACGTGTAGACCGATTCTCATGGCTCTCCCGCAATTCGCAATTCGCAATTCGCGATTCACGCCTGTTGCAGCCGTCCTCCTCTCCGTCTGTGCGCTCACCCTCGCGTTCGCGGGGCTGTTTGAGTGGGATGTTCCGCTGACCCGGTTCATCCGTTCCCTCAACGATTTTCACATGGACCACCTCGCCAATCCCTGGCTGGCTCAGTTCAGCAATATCGGTGATCGGCTCGGTAAGGGGGAGTCTTTGGTGATCCTGAGCCTCGTGCTGCTGGCGGTCGGGTATGGATTGAAACATCCGCAGTGGAAAGACGCCGGCCGGCAGAGTCTCATCGCGCACGGTCTTGCCGCGTTGAGCGCCAACATTTTGAAACATGCCATTGGCCGCCCCCGCCCCAAGTTCATGCATGCCGGCAACCTCGAGTTCTCCCCAGCCGGCGGCAGCGGATGGGACTCGTTCCCGTCCGGGCATGCGGCGGCAGCGTTCGCGGTCGCAACCGTGCTGGCCACAAAGTTCCCGCGAGCGAGATGGCCCATTCTCGCTGCGGCAGTGGCCATTGCTGCCAGTCGGATCCTCCGCGGGTCTCACTATCTGACCGACGTGGCCGGAGGAGCGGCTCTCGGCTGTGTCATGGGAATGATTGCGGTCCATCCCTGGCGCGAATGGCGTTCATCAGCTGGAATGGCCGTCTGTCGGATGACGCCATTTTTTGTGACGACGCTCGCGCTCGTCTGGACGATCGTGCATCTCCCGTCGGCGGCCTGGCCGTTTCAACAGCTCTTGTGGGGTGGCCTGTTGCTCACACTGGCGGGACTCGTGGGCCATGTCTTGTGGACGGTACGGTCGTCATGGTGCCCGGCCTGGCTGTCCGGATCGCTGGCTCGTAGCCTCGTGGGACTAGGGTTAGGGATGACGACGGGCTCTCTGTTTGTCACGACCATCGTGCTGCTCGCCTGTGCTGCACATTGGTGGGATGGTCTCCCTGGTCAGATCGAGTCCATGGCGGAGGGTCATGTGGGGTTATGGGCGGCCATGGTGGAGGGTCTGTTCGTCGCGGCCATGCTGTTGGTGCTGGGGGCGAGCTATGCCCTGAAAGGCATCGTGCCGATGTAGCAGGATGGTGAAAAAATCCACCAGAGCTGCGAAGGGTGACGCGCGAGACTTGCGAGAAAGGCGCGATCCGAAGTTCGACGTTCGGGGTTCGAAACCCTGAAAACCTCGAACTTCGTACCCCGAACCCTCGCTCGTCCCGCCTGTCTCGCGCGGCTATCCATTCAATGGCCGAGAATGCTGGGCGGAGGTGGCGGGGTTGCGCCTTCTGGAATCGTCACCATCGGCTGGTTGGCCAGCAGCACGTAGCCGTAGCGTTTGAGAATGGGGACTAGCCCGTTTGCTTCCGCCGGCAACTTCGATTGTGCGCTCTCCGGCAATAGGATCATCACTCTCTTTGGCTCTTTCAGGGCCGCCCGTATCCTGTCCTCTTCCCCAATGGGTACGAAGAGCGTCTTGCGTTTCGCGTAAAATACGGACGACGGTCTCGTGGTGCCATAAGCAATGAATTGATCCTGGCGACTGAGGTTCAGTCCCGCGGCATAGGCGAGTTCCTGCGGGGGCGCGATCACATATCGATTGATATGCGGAGTCGCGATCACGATGACGATCAGAACAAGACTGGCCAAGGTCGCCCCCGCCGCCCAGAACGCTCCTCCGCGCCGTTCGTCGTTCAATCCAAGATATCCTACCAACGTCATCCCGAGTAACAACACAGTCGCGGCCAGATAGGGACTGCTGCCGAGATCCACCTGTTCGGCCAAGGGGAACTCCCGCACCATCTTGGAGGCATAAGTTGCGTAGAGCGTGGGGAGGCAGGCAAAGCCGACCGCCAAGAGATACCCCAGTCCCATCATGAGATGAATGGAGCCTCGAATCCCTTTCGTCGTCGGATCTTGCAGGCACCGCGACCAGTACGAGGCTGTCAATAGGGCGGCGGCGGGAAACAATGGGCCAATGTAGTGGGGCAGGCGGGTCGAAGAGGCCGTGAAGAATACGAAGACGCCTACGACCCATAAGGCCGCAAAGAGTTCAAGTTCTCGACCCGGGGTAGAGGGTTGAGGGAGATCAGAGTGGGGTAGCGGGGCAGAGGGATAGCGGGATATTCCCCCGCTACTCCGCCAGTTTTTGAACGCGTGATAGAGCGGGACAGGCAGCAGCGCGCTCCAAGGGAAGAAGCCTAAGAGCAGGACCGGGAGATAGAAGAAGATGGTGCCCTGGTGTCCTTCCATCGGACTTAGGAATCGGCCGATCGTATTGGCCTTCGCGCCTGTGGCATAAGCGTCGCCATGCACGAGGAACATGGCCGCATACCACGGGGCGGCGAGCAGAATGAACAGCAGCAAGCCCGCAAGGGGAACCCCTTTCTGCCAATACTCGCGCCACCGGCGCGTCCAGATGAGGTAGAGTGCCGCCGCGATAATGGGCACGGCGAACCCGACCGGTCCCTTCGTCAGCGTGGCGAGAGCCATACCGATATAGAACGCCCAGATCCATCGGCGTACGCCGCCTTCTCCATGCAGTCCTAGCCAGAATCCGTACAGCGATGCCGTGGTGAAAAAAATCAAGACACTATCGGTCAGCGCCATGCGTCCGAGTCCAAGGATTTCCAGGTTGAGCAAGAGCATCAAGCCGCCGAAGAGTGCGACGGTTTGGTCGCGCTGGTGCACGAGAAACAGGTAGTGGATGAAGATCAAGCCCACGCCGAAGAGGGCTGAGGGGAATCGTGCGGCGAACTCGTTGACACCGAACAGGCGATACGACTGCTCCATCAACCAATAGATAAAGACCGGTTTCGCGATGCGCAGCTCACCGTTGAACGTCGGCGTCAGCCGATCCCCTGACTCGAACATTTCGCGCCCGGCTTCGGCGTTCCGTCCCTCATCACGGTCGGTCAACCCCATGTCGCCGAGCGCCAAGAAGAACAACAGTCCCGACAGCGCCAGGAGCGCGAGAAGGACCAGTGCGTGGGGCGAACGGTCGGTACTGGTCATAGAATCGTTCGGATCGTGTGGTGGCCGCATAAGTTGAGAGTGCTGGATCTCAAAGAGTTATGTTCGTGGAGAGGAGGGGCTGACCGGCTGGTTCGCGCGAGAGATCAGCATCAGATTGCGAATATAGACGATAGACCCGATGCTCTGTCCTGCGATGAAGACGGGATCTCTTCGATAGATCGCATAGGCCAGCGTGATGAGCCCGCCGATCAGACTCATGTACCAAAACGAGATCGGGACCTGACTCTCTGCCTTCCGTTCAGAGGCAATCCATTGGATCACCCAGCGGCCGAAAAACAGTCCTTGGCCGAGAAATCCGATGGCGAGCCAGATAGTTTCGATGCTCATGATGGAACCGTCATGCGCGACGGGCGAGACACGCGCGAAGCGCGGGACGCGCAAGGTGGCCGATTCTCACGGTCCATGGAGTTTTGTTTGTCGCGCATCTCTCGCTCTTCTCGCTCGTCCCGCCTGCCCGCGCATCACTTGTCTCGGAATGTATACCGCAGCACTCTGGTCTGCATCCAGCGCACGGCGATCAGGTCGTACAGGCTTTTGAAGAGGCGGTTGCCTACGCCGTATTTCGACAGGCCGTGTGTGCGCGGGTAATGGCGCACCGGCACTTCGGTGACCGTGAAGCCGTGCATCAGCGCCTGCGCGGGGAAAAATCGATGCATGCCATTGAAGAGTTGCAGTTTGTCCACCACGGCACGGCGGAAGATCTTCAACGAGCAACCGGTATCGTGAACCCGATCGCCCGTGACCGCGCTGCGCACCGCGTTGGCAATTCTCGATGACAACGTTCGCACAAGGCTGTCATGCCGGTTTATCCGCCACCCGCACACGAGGTCGAATGTTTTCACATGGGGAAGCAACGTGCCGATATCAGCCGGGTCGTTCTGGAGGTCGCCGTCGATCGTGATGACCAGATCGCCGGTCGAGTGTTTGAATCCCGCGTCGAATGCCGATGATTGCCCGTAATTGCGATCGAAATGAAAAACACGCACCCGTGGATAGTCCGTGGCCAGCCGATCGAGCACGTCCGAACTGCCGTCCGTGCTGCCGTCATCGATGAAGAGGATTTCGAAGGGAGCTGAGCGTGATTCGTCACAGGACTCCATTGTCTTGAGCAATCGTCCTGTCAAGGGAACGAGATTGTCTCGCTCATCCTTGATGGGGACGATGACGGAAGCCCATGGATGGGATGGCACGGTCATGCGGGGTAGATAATCCTGACGCAGATGGGGAACTACACGCTCACTCGGGCATTCTACAGAATGCCCGAGCGAGCGTCAAACGGCGGACGTGATCAGTGATGGGTGAACAGTGATGACGAGGGATTATTTGGTCTTTCCTCATCACCCATCACGTCCCTCGCCACGATGGTGAAGCGCATCGTGCCCATCAGACTCATTTCGTTGACCTGTTCTCCCACGTGAATTTCGACTTTGTATCGGCCGGGTTTCCATGCGTCCTGTGGAGGGGAGAGCGTGAGATAGCCGCTTTCGTCTTCGAGCGCAATGTGCATGGCATCTTGTCCGATCACCACAGTGGGATCGAGGCCGGCTACCGCTTCCGGGAAGCAGCGTCCGAACACCTGGAACCCCTGA
>WNFB01001486.1_pt1 | contig 20010 bp, 15 predicted proteins | sample 5400501 | NCBI WGS metagenome assembly WNFB01 (sample SAMN13153341, study PRJNA577476) | soil metagenome | isolation source: 200 cm saprolite under Douglas fir tree site 2 hole 1 | place: USA:California | collected 2015-04-18 | reverse complement strand
AAGCAGCGCCAGCAATAGCGACCCCTCTGCCAGCAAGCCCGCCGCCGGGCAACAGTGGCAAATCGAGCACCCACACGTGATGCTGTTCGGGACGGAAATCGACCACCAGGTTTATTCCACGGAGATGAAGTCCGGGCAGCCCTGGATCATGTTCTCCGGGACGCCGTTGGAGCACCTGATGGTGCCTGTGAAATAAGGCTCAGCTGAACCGTAAGGGTGGCGACCTGTCTCAGGGGGAGAACTGCTGAACAAAAGTATAATCTCCGAACCAGAAACCAAGAAAACGGGCGAACCGGTTATGGTTCGCCCGTTCGGTAAGGGGGGTCGGCGAAGGCACTCGCCACCTGTTCGGTTACTGGATCCGGCAGGACTCTGGCAGTGAAGCCACATGGAGAAAGGACCGTGATCTGATGAGTTTCTTGGCTTCGTTGTAGCTTGCTCGGCCCTCTAATTATGTGGCGAAGTTGAAAGCCGGCGTGTTGAACGCCAAGCACATGACCGGGCCTGGCCACATTTTTAGCTTCGCCACATTGCGCATCAGATGTTGTCGACAACATTTTATGCGGTAACTCCGCTCGTACGGCTCCGCGCGGGGGGCGGTGGGCAACCATCGTCCCTACCGCACCCCCCCTTTGTACTTTTGGAATCCAGAACAGCGGAGGCCGCCTCGGCCCTGCGAAGTTGGACGGGTTGGAAGGTGCGGGGGAAAGCAGGAGAAATGAAGACCGAAAGAGCGGCGAAAAGGAAAAAGCCGGCGCAAATCTCACAATTTTCTCAAAGCACCTGCCGAACCGCTAGCCGTTGCGCCGCCGGGCCGGGGACCGCCCCAGTCCGTCCCGCTCCCACGGTTTCGGCGCCGGCCTAGTCTGCTTTGCCCGCGAGATCCTGAAACGAAAAATTCTTCTCCAGTGCTGTGAACGGTTTCCCATCCAGTTCCGCATAGGGATAGATGAAGTAGTCGAGTGGCTCGCCCTGCCTGCGGGTGATTGAGGCGAATGTTGCGCCCGATGAGGCGACGGCTCTCCTCCTTGAAACAAGTTGCTACCTTGCTCGCTGGTCGGCATAACGATAACCGAACCAAAATCCGCCAACAAACGAGATAAGTGCCAAGAGCAATAGGGTCACGGTCTATCTTTCACGGCGCCCTTTTCTCTTAACGCGCCATTCGAACGAGTCTTCAACTCTCCAGCGTGCATCTCTTCCATCCCCCTCGAGCTTTACCATCTCGAATCTCAGTTTTTGCTGGTCAATCGTCAACTTACAGTAGTGATAGGTCGGGCCGGGCTGCGTATAGAAGTCCTTAGGGAAACGTTTGGGCAGATAAGGCTCTGCGCCGCCTCCACCAGTTACCACGTACATCAAGCCATTACGTTCGTATCGCTCGTAATTGTGGATGTGCCCGGCGATAACTATGACCTGTGCCCGCATGCCCTTCGCGCGCCCTTCAATCATGCGCCCCAGCCTCTTTTCCTGACCACGTGCGGAGTGTCCTCCGTCAGGCGCATGTTTCGAGGACCTCGTAAAGGGAGGGTGATGCAAGACGACGAAGACAAAATCAATCTCTTCTGGGAGTTGATCGAGTTGCGCCTCTAGCCATCTCCACTGAACGCTTCCTCGTAACACGTCGGATTCACTGTCCAGAATGAGCAAATAACAGTTGCCATAGCGGACGGAATACCAACGGCGCTGCTGGAGGTGTGGGAAACGCTGAAAATAGTTCGCCAGCGCCTTGGCCTCCGAGCCCTCTAAGTCATGATTACCCAGTGCCGGAAATATCTCTAGGTTTGCATTGCGCAGTGGTTTCGTCTCCTGGTCGAAAGCATCCCAGTCCTTCAAGTCATCGCCGCGCATAACGAGGTCGCCGGTAAGCACCAGGAACTCGGGCTTTTCTTGCGCAATGCGCTCCACCAGGGCAGTACGGAGGGTTGCATTGCTGGCCTCGGTATCGCTCGGGTCTGTGAAACGAATGTCGCCATAGGCAATAAAGGTGAAGGGATAACCGAGCGGCGTCAATGCGATGTCGGCTGGCGCTCCGGCTGAGCCATTCTTACGAGCGGATTCCCCAAAAGCCGGGACATTCCAGAAGGAGGCCACTCCCGTTAGGAGCAAAATGAAGAACGCCAGCAATAACCGTGCTCGAGACGGCTTGGAGGAAAGTGAGGAGGCGAACGGCGCAGAAATTAATTTCTTTATGCGGGATACAACTTGAGACTTCTTCTCTGCCAGACCTCTGTTTCTATCATTCCCCATAAACTGAAACTAGCTCGGTTCGCCGAAATAAGGCCGTTAGCACAGGAAAAGCTTCCCCCTATAATTTCAGGTTAAAAGAAAGCTGCAGATCTCGCGCCGGATAAGCCGAATTGGCGCGTCCGAAGAATGGTGAGCTGAGCGTTCCCACAAAGTTCTTGAAATTTACGTGATTGAAAACGTTAAACGCATCCAAGCGGAATTCTAAGTACTCTGATGAGTTTTTATCCTTGCCCATTCTGAACTTTTTCGACAAGCGCACATCCACATTGGCGAACCCGGGGCCTTCTCCAGTGTTGCGTCCCACACCCGGCGGGCGATCATTCGCCACAGTGTCTCCGTTATCGTCGCGACCGGTCTTGATATTGAAAGGCAAGCCAGACGCAAAGGAAGCGATTGTTCCCATCCTAAATCCCAGCGGCAACCTGAAGGTTCCAGCAAAGTTAAAGCGATGCCGTCGATCAAAATCAGAGCGTCCCCGTTCGTCCCGCAAATCGAAATTGTCGGCCGGCAGGGAAAACATACCTGAAGAATCGTCCATGCTCCGCGAGAGCGTGTACTGCGATAGGAATTCAAATCGTCCGCTCACATTCGCCTGCAATGTGACGGTAAGATTATGGCTACGAGAGCTTGCCGTGGATTCGAACTGGTTGATATTGAGGAAGCGAGGATCGGGCCGGACGCCTGTCCCGGGCAGTGGCGCGTTGATGTTCCGCGTACGGTAAAGTTTAACGCCGCGTAACTCCGTGTATTCCACGGCCAGAGAATTGTTCCTCTTTCCGAATCTCCTCTCGAAACCAAGACCCGTTTGGACTAGATACGGAGTGCGCATATCCGGCGCGATGCGCACGACACTCGGCGTGGGAAACGTAGCAAGTCCCGAGCCGCCTGGAAGCACGGGAAAACTAGGGTTGGAAAACACGGCTTCTCGAATGCGCAAGCCATCGAGGAGCAGTCTCTGTTGCTGCATGATGGCAGGCTGCCGTTCATAGAAAATGCCTCCGCCCGCACGGAAAACGGTTCGGCCACCCCCAGGAGCGTAAGCCAGAGCAATTCGCGGAGCCAAGTTGTTGTGGTCGCCCAGATTCGTCTGGAGCTCGTGCCTGAGGCCAAGTGACAGGCTGACGGTCGGGTGCAAGTGGATTTCGTCCTGCAGGAAGTAGAAGAACTCTTGCTGGGTGAACGCGATGTCGGGATTGCCCTGACTCACGGTGAAGAGGAACGGACGATTATTGTTGAAGTCAGACAAGCTGGAGAACCTAAATGTGCCCCCGAAGTTGGAGGCATCCGAAACGTCAAAGAATCTTGGACGCACACCTCCTCCAAAGCGTAGTGAGTGTTTTCCTGTAATCAGAGAGGCGACATCCTGGAAATCCAATGAGATTTCTCGCTGGTCTTGCGAAATCTGAGCCCCACCACCACTAAAAGCGTCGAGAACAATGATCGCGAGCCGATCGGTTAGGCTCCTCGTATCTTTGTGCCGATTTTGAATCGAGAAACGCAGCTCGTTCAAAAAGTTTGACGAAAAAAGCGCGTTATCGGCGATCCGCGTTTGATGCTCGCTTTCAGAAAAATTAGTCCCGCGCTCAGGAAGATTGAATCCCCCCACACCCTGATTTCGCGCTGAGACATCTTTGAACTTGTAACGAACAGTGAGGGTATGTATCGGATTGAGCTGGTAATCGACTCGTGCGAGCAAGCGCGGCTTGCGTTCGCGAGCGGTGACATTTTCAACCAAGGCCCCGTCCGGGGTTTGTGCCTTCACTACACTGCCGTCATTCTTGGCCGAGAATTCCGCACCGACCAGAAAAGTGGCCTTGGTGCCGGGCAAGCGCCCATCGAACTCCCCCTCGATAGACTCCCGCTGCAGGGGTGGCTTCACCTTGGAGAACGCATTGCTCGCATTCAGCGCTGAGTTGTGGAGGGAGAAGAAAACCCTACGGTGGAAGTGATGCTGGGATCCCTTTTCTGTGATCACCTCAACGCGTCCCGTCCCGGGTCTGGCGAACTCCGCGGAGTAGGGATTCTTGTTGATGTAAACCTTTTTGATCGTCGAAACCGGTATGTCGAGGTTGCTGTCTTCCACACCATCTACGACGATGCTTATCCCTCCCGCGCCCAAAGACGCAGGATTGGAAAACACAGAGATAACAGCCAGCGCATCGCCGTCTCTCACTGGCAATTCGAAATATAGTTTTTGCTTGATTTGAACAAGATCAGCGTTTTGATCGGCCGCCACGGCGTCAGGAGACGTGGCACTAACGGTCACCTCCTCGGATTCAGCAGCGATTTTCAGGCGGACGCGCAACGCAGCGCTGGGTGCTGAGTCCACCTGGACCGGCAAGGTGGTCGTTTCAAAGCCCGGGGCCTCTACTTTCAGAATGTATTTACCAAAGGCAAGTCCGGAGAATTCGAATTCACCCGCGGCGTCAGAGGTCGTCTCGAAAGCTTGCTTGTAGGCTTGACTGACCAGTTTTACTCGCACTTGGGGTATCGGCGCCTTCGTAGGATCCAGAATCACGCCACTAAGTGTACCGGAATTCTGAGCCGCAGCGGTTCCAACGAGAGCGAGAGTGAGTGCAAGGACCAACCTAGCTCGTGTCCGCATGGTCTCCTCCTCTCTCCAAGGCAAGAGAATGTTCAGTTCCAACCGGCTCCAGGGGCCGGTACTGCAGCTCGTAAAGCTGCCGATAGAGTTTGCTTCTCGTCAAGAGTTCCGTGTGCGTTCCGCGCTCCGTGATTCTGCCTTCTTGGATCAACAGGATCTGGTGTGCTTTCTGGATGGTGGAGAGGCGATGAGCAATCACGAAGGTGGTCTTCCCGCGCATAAGAAGACTCAAGGTTTCGTTCAACTGCCGTTCGGTGATGGAGTCCAGCCCGGTAGCTGGCTCGTCGAGAATCAGGATCGGCGCATTCCTCAAGAATGCGCGAGCGAGGGTGATACGCTGCTTTTGGCCGCCGGAGAGGTTTCCGCCGCGTTCATCGAGCAGGGTCTCGTATCTGCCGGGCAATTTCATGATGAATTCGTGAGCCTGAGCAGTTTCAGCGGCGGCCACAATCTGGTCAAAGGTGGCGTCCGGCCGTCCATAGGCGATGTTCTCCCGGATGGTTCTTCGGAAGAGGATGGCGTCCTGAGGGACCACGCTGATCTGCCTGCGCAGCGACTTGAGCTTGAGCCCGCGTATGTTCCGGCCATCGATGAGTATCCGACCCTTCCAAGGGTCAAAGAATCGGGGCAGCAACCTGAGGAGGGTTGATTTGCCCGCGCCGCTGAAGCCGACGAGCGCAATCATCTGACCCGCTTCCGCACCGAAATTCAGTTCTCTGAGAACCGGCTCGCCGGGCTGGTATCCAAACGTAACGTTCTGGAAGCAGACTTGACCGCGGAAAGGAGGTGCCTCGACGGCGTCGGGAGCATCCAGAATCACAGCATCTGCTTCGACGAGTTGCAGGAGTCGCTCGCCGGAGACCAACGATTCCATAAACTCAGCGGTGAAGTCAGACATGCTTTCGACTGGACCGTAGAGATTATTCAGATAGGCGACAAAGACGACGATGTCCCCTGGCGTCAGTCTTCCATCAAGAACTCGCGAGACGCCGTACCACACCACCAGGGCGGTCCCACAGGTGGTCAAGATTTTGACAAATTGGCTGAAGGCCCGATTAAATCGGGTACTTTCCAGGGCTGCCTCCAGGCTCTCGCTACTCTCCTTGGTGAGGCGCTTTTTCTCGCGCTTTTCCTGGGTAAAGGCCTGGACCACCGCGATGGAGGTGATTGTTTCCTGGACGATTGACGCGACTTCGCTTTCCTTGCTCTGCTTTTTCCTGGCAGCGTCTTCGATGCGGCTGGAAAAATAACGGCTGATCCCGTAAAGCGGCGGCGCGACTGCCAGCGCTACAAGAGTCAGGCGCCAGTCCATCCACAACATGACGGCGAGAGTGATCAAGAAGTTGAGGAGATCTTTCCCGAGGGCTTGAATATGACCGACCAGCAGGTCCCGCAGCGATTTGATATCCGAAGTAAGTCGGAGCACCAAATCGCCCGTCCGCCTTGCACCCAGCGAGGCTAGCGAGAGCGATTGCAAGTGATCGAAAATATCCAGCCGGATATCGTTTGTTACGGCTTGTCCAATCATGGAGAACAAGTATCGGTTGACGTAGGAACAAATGGCGTTGAGAAGAACGACCAGAACGAGCGCAACACAGAACAGAATGAGCAGGGCCGCTCGATCGTTGCCAAAGACCAGGGTCACAAAGGCGAGTCTGGCAGGCAGAGGTTTGTTCCACAAGATGTGGTCGAAAATGAGTTTTAGTGGCCAAGGTTCCAGCACCTTCATTGCAACGGTTCCGACCACGCTGGCATAAGCCAGAAGAATCCGCAGCCAATAGGGTTTCAGGTAAGGGGCAAAGTTTTTGTAAATTCGGGCGATGAGATGGACCTTCGGTTTGAGAACGGCTGGCGAAGACTCACCCTGTATTTCGACACTCCCTGGATAAAGCCGACCCAAGGCCCCGCTCCGATTCTTCATGGGCACCCACCCGCCACTGTGTTTGTTCCTCGTATTTCAAATCTTGCAAGCTTTTCGATCTCCTGTACTGACAGCGCAAGATCAAAGGCCGTGCGTTTGCTGATCTCCGATAGGATGGCTCTCTTTTCCGTCGAGTTATGCTGAAACCTCAACTTAAATCCTCGTCGTTCGTCCCTGACTGTGACGCTAGCCACGGGGCCATTGAACTCCACCCTGATGTCCACACCGGCCGGAGGCTGTTGAGAAGGAACGGACGTTGTCTCAACCGTTTCAGGAAGATCGGCGTACAGGTCGTACACTTCCTGGACGGTTCGAACGGGAAGGCCAGAACACTGAGCGTATTGAACGCACTCAGCCAGTTCGGTCTTGCAGATATAGAGTCCTTCTTTGCCAGAGGGGATTCCACTTTCTGATTCAGTGACGCCGTGAATCATCGCGATCAGCCATTTATTTAGTGAAAGTGCCGAATCGACAGCCGAGTTCCACTGCTTGAGGTTTCTCTGACATAGGTTGAACCTTTTTAGCTTCGTGTTTGCTGATGAGACCTCATTCAGGCCCCTCTCGCAGGTCCTTGCATAACGGTAGTACCTCCGCGCAATTGTGGCCACCTCATCGTTATAGCTGCCATAAGGATAGGCAAACGAGATGACCGAAAATCCGTTCGCGAATAGCCAATCTCGTGATTCCCGAAGCTCGGCTTCAAGGGCGGCCAGCGGCAGTTTCGTTCGCCCGCCGCTCACGAGATTGGGATGTGAAACCGTATGCGAGCCAATGTCCCAACCGGCATTCGCAAGCTCCTGCAATTGGCTCAAATTCATCAATCTTTGGCCCTCAAACCATTGGCCGACGAGCCCGGTAGGGACATACACAACCCCCTTCAGGCCGTATTCGCACAGGAGCGAGTATCCATTGTCAAACTGACAAAGGAGAGCGTCATCGAACGTCATTGTGATCAGCCCAGAGATCTTCACGTCAGCCATGGCAGACACCCCGGTCCCAAACAGCGGCCGAGTTTTCCCGCGACAGCCGATCCGACCTAATAAGCTTTCTGCCCACCGAGGATTTGCACCGTTTCGTCTCTTAGTCTCAGAACGTCACAATGGCAGGCGTTCTTGTTCGGCCATCTCCGTAGTCTCTCCAGCAGAATGCTGGCAGCCGCGCCTTCGTCGACCTGCTGAGAATCATCGTGCACAAGCACAGTATGCTTAGCATCGGAAAGCCTCCAGCCGTACGAAACCGAAGGCAGGAAGGAAGCCAGGCTGTAGGGCGTGTTCGGAGTGATCGTAACCGTAGGTTTGCCTAACGTCGCGGCTATCCAGATTGGGCCCGATGGTTCCCCCGCCGTGATGTCGCATCTGTCGATCAGGGCTATGAGTTCTCTCATGGAGGTGTTGCCGACGGAGACTATCCCAATGCTTTCCCATTCTCGGCGAAGACTCGAAAATTCCTCCTTGTCGCGGATTCCGCCTGTGCCAAGTCTCTCGTCAGGACCGCCCTTTTCGTGCATCAACACCTTCGCTCCGCAGCCTGAGATGGCCTTTGCTAGGTTGATGTACTTCCTTAATCCCCATCCGTCAACCTTGCTAGCCCGATATGGGTTCATAAAGATCGTCCGGGAGCCAACCAGACCATTCCTTATGAAAAACCCCTCAGCGTAATTCTTGTCATCGTCGCTGAGACGAAGTCTAGGCAAGTATCGACGAACATCTTCTTGATCTCCCTCACTTTCGAACAGCTGCTTGGCAATCTCCTGGTGGAGAAGCTCAGGTGTCGGCTGAGAACATGCCTTAGGAAGATTCTTGTCGAATACACGTGCGGTCGTCAGCCTGGCTAGAAAAGACAAGGGCCAATGTGAGTCCTTCACGTGGAGGAGAACGATGGCGTCGTAACCGAACATTGAGCGCAGGACGTACGGGAAGTTTTTGATCGCCCGCACGCAATGCCTGGGTTTCTTAAGTTTCAGGCTCGAGAATCTTACAAGCTGGCATTTCTCGAGGCATGACTCGCATACCACTCGCTGGGTTTCCCTGAAGTACCCGACAGAAAGATGTGTGCCGGGCCAATTACTCGTGATCGCGTAACAGAGGGGTACGGCGCGGATAGCTTCATCCAGACTCCGGTCGCCGGGCACGACGAGGATTCTTTTACGCCTATTCATGATGTCACGCGCGTCTCGCTGCCTGAGATGAGGTCGAATGCCAGCGCTTTGAACGCGAGACAGAACCAGCTTCCTTTTGAGTTGGTCACGAGTGTCTCGTCGATCAGCGGGAACTTAGATTTCAGGACTCGCCGGATGGCCTGACCCCGAGCGTTCCGCCAAAGCGACACTACGAAGATTCCGTCCTTGGCCAGGTAGGCCCCATATCTCTCCATTGCTTTTCGGGGTTCGTTTAAGCAGTTCAGCGACTCGCTGAAGAGGATCACATCGAAGATTCTATCGGGAACGTACTCTTCAGCATTTGCCGCGATAAAACTGGTCTTCTCGTCACAATAGGACGCGCACCTCGCAATGGCTGCCTCGGAGAAATCGATCCCGGTATATTGTGCGTATCCGTAAGGTCTCAGCCCCCTGTAGAGCAGGCCCTCGCCGCAGCCGACATCAAGTATGGAAGGCATGGGACGAAGGTGGATAATGTAGGAAAGCGAGACAGCATAGTGCGCTTGTTCGCGCAAGTGGTAGAGCAGGTTCCAGGCGCTTTCTTTGTATTCAGAGTCCCACTGTTCTTTGCTTTCTGTGTGAGTGCGTTTGATGAAATGCGCAATCTTCTGGCAAAAGGCGTTCTCGCGCAAATAGATAAAGCGATAGAAGAAATAGCGCACCAATCGGCGTGCCAGCTTGCGAACGAACTTTAAGGGGTTCATACGCCGAAAATGGCGTGTGAGCGGCTCAAGGGTCGCTATGGGGCCGAAGTTGGAGTTTGACACTGGCATCATCCGCCTCCACTCGTCAGCTAAGTCAGCATCACTTCTCCGCGCAGCAGGCACCGCTCGGCAATATCCAGCCAGGGCTCAATAATGCCGCCTTGGTCGTTCTGCGCGATGCACAACTCGCCGTGCAGACTTTGCAGGAAGGCCATGCTGAGATACAGGGCTAGGCGCGAGCACGGAAGCGGCGACACAGCATCCTCGTAAGCTCCCAGGAAGCAATCGCGCGCCTTGGAAGTGGCGGCAAAGCTGCCGAGTTCGAAGTAACCGAGAATCGCAGTCTGAGCCAGCAGATAAGCCACGTCTGCTGCGGCCTCCTGCCGGCCGAAAGTGTGGAAGTCGATGGCCGTCACTTGGCCGGTCGGGGCGATGAAAATATTCCTTGGATGGAAGTCGCCATGACTCGGGACTGAGAGGCTCTGGTCAGGGGACTCGAGCTGTTCCAAAGCGCTAGCCGCGAGGCATGTAATCCGAGAGGCCTGCGCGGGAAGAGTCTCCGCCAATTCCCTGCCGTATCGGGGGGACCGTTGGATCAAACAACAAGCAACGGAGCCGAGCGAGCCGACAAGGGCGGCCCGAGTGTCGTTGGTCCCTGCGGACATGAGTGTCGCCGGCCGCTGGGGAGCGTCTACGACGCTCGTGTGTAATGCCGCAAGCCAGCCGGCAGCGCGCACCATGGCGTCGGTCGCGTCATCGCCTTCTCGCCGAAGAATGTCCTTAAGTAGCGCCCCCGGTGCCTTCTCTTCAACAAGAAGCCCCTCATCTGAAATGTATGCGATCGGACGAGGCACGGTATAAGGCGATGGCGGGCGGAAACCCGCTTCCCAGAGCCGCGACAAAGTCTCATAACAGTCGCGAGTGCCATGACGCCTGTTCATCTTGACGATGTACCGCAACGGCGGATTACCTTTCTCGTGCCGGTCTGCCACCTCGATTTCGATGACTAACTTCTTCCGCCGGCGTTTGATCCAGCGCACAAGCTCACAAGATCGGGCGTGGCCACTATCCAGGTGGGGCAGCACGCAAGCCGCAAATTGAGAGAGATCCCATGTAAAGTCCTTGGCCTTGCTTGACGCTTGAGGGGCTACGAGCTCGGTGCCCATCCCATTTTCCATCTGAGTTCCTCCGGCCTATAGGGTTTGAGGTAAGGCAAGAAAGTCTTGTAGATTTTGAGCGATAAGCCGAAGCTTCGTCCTCCTTTGGATACGTGCAGGGCTCGCGCTCATACCCAAAACTCCTTACCGCGTTTGCAAAACGGACGCATTATTTTCGACTCTGCTGCACAGGAACCATGACTTCGTCGCATGCAGTTCTAGCTGCCTACCGTGCCGTTGCTGCCTGAGACGTCAGTAGCTCCTCTCGGTGTGTCCAGATCTTCTCGATGGCGGCGAGAACCGCATCCATTTCCTCTGCCGGGCCCAAGAAAAGTCTGTGTCGCAGGTGAACTGCCTCTGCGGCATGAATGCGCTCCGCCTCCGGGCAGAACATAGTCGAGTAGTCAATCGTCTTGCCGTATGGCTGGCCGCGCACCGGGAATCCGGTCCGGCCGAACGCCTGGCCTGCGTTCTGGAAGAGCGGGTTCTGGTACAACGGCTTCGTGTGACCCGTGCCGCAGTTCACGCCTTCGGCGCGTAGCGCCCGCCGAAACTGGTCGCGGGTGATCCCGTCCCATCGGTCGGGGAGAAACTTGAAGTGCCACATATAGAAGCCCCAGCGAGTCACCCGGGGATCGCGGTCCAGCGGAGCAATGCCCACCCCGGCCCGTTGCAGCTCTTGTAGGCCCGCTGCCAGGTACCCCGCATTCCGCTCCCGTGTGTTTGTTTGCTCCTCCAAACGAACTAGTTGGGCCAGTCCAATCGCGCCTTGCCATTCGGTCATTCGGAGGTTGGAGGCGGGCACGTGATGCTCATAGAAGGGCCGACCCTCGATCCGACCGATGTGGTGGTAGGAGTAAGCTTTGGCCGCTAGCGACTCATCATTGGTTAGGATCATGCCACCCTCGCCGCAGGTGAGCGGCTTGGCCATCTGAAAGCTGAAGGTGCCCATCTCAGTCAGCGCTCCCACGCCGGTGCCGCGCCACTGCGATCCGTGGGCGTGGGCGCAATCCGCCACGATGGGGATGTTGTGGCGCCGGCCAAGCGCGATCAGCGTGTCGTAGTCGCAGGGCATACCCCCGTAGTCCACGATCGCAATGCAGCGCGTGCGCTCGGTTATGGCTGCCTCCACAGCGCGCGGATCCACGGTGTAGTTCCGGGGATCAACGTCCACGAAAATGGGCACCGCCCCGACCTGCAAGACCGCAGTAGCGGTGGCCACGAAGGTGATCGCCGGCACGATCACCTCGTCCCCCGCCTCCACACCGACGGCTTTGTAGGCGCATTCCAGGGCCGCAGTACCGTTGGTGACCGCGAGGCCGAACCGAGCATCCTGAAAGCGGGCGAACACGGCTTCGAACTGGCCAACCTTGGAGCACAGCGGGGCTTCGTAGGCGCCGCGCCACCACTTGCCGCTCTCAAGGACCTCATTCAACAAGCGCCGCTCTTCATCGCCCCAAATTGGCCATTCGCGGCCCAGAGCCTGCTGCACGACCGGTGTGCCGCCGTGGATTGCGAGCTGTGCCATCAGTCGCTCCCTTTGAATATGCAGCGCGAATGCCCCATCACCGGTTTGCCGCTGCAGCTACTGCGCCACCGGTTGTCCGAGCCCTTGCCCTCAACCGAAACGGGCCGACCGGTTTCGAGCGAATGGTTTACGGCCATTACGACTTCAGCAGTCTTGACTCCATCGGGGTAGTCCGTGCAAATCAAGCTTCGATCGCCGGATTTGACAGCTTCGATAAACTGCCTGTCCTCGATGGCCACAATGTCCGGCTCGTCCTCGACCGTCTCCTGGGTGCGAACTCCCTCGGACCCCGGCGTGGTGGTCACCAGGCGTAGCGAGTGTTTCCAACCGGTGAAGTAGGCCACGTGCTGCGTGCCGAAGACGCTCAAGCTCACACCCCCGCCCGCGTTCGAAGCACAGGAACACCAGAAGGCCGCCACCGCGCCGCTCCGGAACCGGAGCGTAGCGACCACCGCGTCCTCGATGCTGTAGTTCGGAGGCACTTCACGGTTAAAGGTTTTTGGTGACGCCGCGTGCGCAAACACCTCCTCCACTTCCCCGATCAGGTAGCGTGCGAGGTCGATTGTGTGCGTGACTTCGTCTGCGAACTGGCCTCCACCTTTGTTTTTGTCAACCGACCATTGCCACACGCCGTACTTGTCATCCATCTCCGGAGTGCCACTGATCCAGCCGCCGTGGGCTAGCACCGCGGGGTCCTCGCGAAATACCTCCCGAGCACGCTGTACACAAGTGCGATAGCGGTTCATGTAGCCTACGCAGGTTAGAAGATTCTGCTCAATGACCTCCGCTGCTATCTCACGGCACAACATCACGTCCAGGCCGACTGGTTTCTCCACAAAAAAAGGCACGCGGTGTTTCAGCGCGGCGCGTTCCGCAGCGCCGTGAGCGAAAGGCGGCAGCAGGACATAGACGGCGTCGAGGTCCACCTCCTCCAGCATCTGATTTGCGTCCGTGAACGCCACGGCGGCGTGGAGATTTGCCAGTCGGCGTGCCCGCTCCTCAACGACATCACAGACTGCGGAGATTCGGACCTCATCCATCCGCGTCAACCGTTTCAGATGTTTGGTCGCCATTCGGCCGGCTCCAATAATCCCAATCCGTACACGTTGCGAGTTCTGGTCCATTCTCAGATCCGTCCATTCAGTTGTCGTTTAGCCTCTTCGACAACTTCTTCGACCTTGATGGCTTGTAAGCAAGGGTAGATCTCTGAGACGGTGCGGCGCCGATGGATTCCAAGGGACCTCATCACTTTCTTCCGTGCCTTTCTCCAAGGTTCCCAAACACCCAGACGCTTCATCACTCGTTTCAGGGGTTTTGGCCTCTCAGCACGGCACCTGCAATTTGCGCCCATGTTCTGTTGGCACCAATCGATCTTCGTGATGACTTTATGGTCTGCGCCCCGGGGCCACCAAGCGGGTCCGATTCTCTCTTGACCGGGGTAACCGTGCTCACCGGGACCTACCAGAGTGATGGTTGGTGTCCCAACTGCCATAGCTACGCAAGCAGGTCCGTTGGCGGCGCCGATGTACAAGTCACATTTGCTGAATACGGCGGCTAATTGCCGGGGAGAGGGTCTTTCAAGAAGAGCTACGCCATTGTGCAGTTCGTGAGCGACGCTCTTGAATTCTTCGATTTGGTGGTCGGCGCCTCCATTGATGATTAGGCGCGCTCCCCAGTCTACAAGAGCGTTAGCGACTCGCGCGTACCTCTCAATGCCCCAGTCCGGGAGCGCGCAGGGATTGCCCCCATTTTGGCCTGACTGGGTGTTGATGATGACTGTAGGCCCGTGCCCCAAGACTTTTCGACTGAAGAACTCTTCGGCAAATCGCTCGTCTTGCTCCGAGAACGCAATCTCCGGCCGCTTCAATCGAACCAATGGCGCATCGAACAGGAGATTCGAGGTCACAATCTGAAAGAAGACGTGTTCTGGGAAATCGCTGTAGGTATTCCTGCGCTCGTCTCTGTATCTATAACCGTGTTTGTAGAGCACGCGTGCGCCCGCCAGTCTAGCTCCCAGACGGATCGGCCAGGTGATCGGCTCCTTCTTGTAGAGAAAGAAGACGGTATCGAAACCCCGTATCGCTTTGAGGTTCCGGAGCAGCCCTTTTATCGACCTGCGGAAATATCGAACACCTCCGAACAGCCTGACAGTCTCTGAAATGTAAGGCGACGTTTCCAGGATCGGTTTCTGCGCATCCCTGAAATATCCAGCGGCGATGTAGACATCAGACCAGCGCTGTCGAATCATCTCGAACACAGGAAGCGCTTCGACACCATCGCCCATGCCGCTCTGTCCCACGACGATCAGAATCCTGCGAGCTCGTTGTCCGTTTCTCCGTTCGGTCCTCATGGGATGTCCGTTTGGCTCTTCTTCCCTCAAGCCGACTCCTCTAAGAGGAGAAGTTTCATGTAGCCCGTTGCAGTAGCCTCCGGGGTCAATTCGGTGCCGGCTTGAGGGCCCTCGCGGTGCTTCTGGTGGAGAACGATGATTCGCCTCTGTAAATCGAAAAGCGATTGGAAAAATGCGGATGGATCTGCGCCTACGCGGCGCAGCAATTTGTCCTCGAAGGTTAAGAGAACGACCCTCGTTCTGCGTAGGATGTCGATCGCATCGGCGACAATTTGAGGTTCTTCCCCCATCGCGTTGACCTTGATCGCCGAGGGATAGACCCTATGTTTCTCGCAAAAACCCTTAAGGGTCACCGTCTGGATTTTGATCGAGCCTTCCTTTTGACTGACCGTCGACTCCGAAGCGCCCAGCTCCAACGCCTCCAGCCAAGCTGAGCCTTCCCGACCCGTGACGGCGTACGGCAGGACGGTTACATTCGATATCCGATTGGCTGCGAGGGCCTTTTCCAGCATGCGCCGCGCGACGGGGTCCGGTTCGAAGGAGTAAACCCATCCTCGCGGTTCGACCAGCTTTGCGGCCAGCAGTGTGTAGGCTCCTATCCACGCGCCCACGTCAAAAAACACATCGCCTGGCCGTAGGGCCTCCTTCAGAAATTCTCTAACGGTGCGCTCCCACTTGTCCTGCCGGACTCGCCTTGCCCACCAGAGATTCTCGTTTGCAATAGGGAACTTGAAGTCAAAGCCCGCCAAGCGTAACTTCGCGTATCCTCTCAACTTCCAGAGAGGCGCGGGCCATTTCAGGTAATACTTCCATAGGCGCCGCAAACGACGATTGAGCCGCTGAAACGTCCGTTCATAGCTGAAGTTGTCGATTGACTCTGCCACAATGCACCGCCACACGTCGCCTAAGACAGCATCGCCTCTCCGCCTAGCAAACACCGCTCGCCATTATCGAGCCAGGGCTCGATAATGGCCGGTTTGTCGTTCCGCAAGACCCACAGCTCGTAATGCAGGCTTTGCAGGAAGGCCATGCCGAGATATAGGGCTAGGCGCCGGCGTGGTAGTGGGAACACAGCCTTCTCGTAGGCCTCTAGGAAGGAGTCGCGCACAAAGGCGGTCGCTGCGAACGAGCCCCGGCGGAAGTAGCCCATGATCGCGGTCTGAGCCAGGAAATAAGCGACGTCGGCCGCGGCCGCCTGCCGGCCGAAGGTGTCGAAGTCGATGGCCGTCACCTGGCCGGTTGGGGTGATGAAAATATTCTTTGGATGGAAGTCGCCATGGCTGGGGACTGAAACACTTTGGTCAGAGGACTCGATCTCTTCCAAAGCGCTAGCCGCGAGGCGTGTAATTCGCGAGGCCTGCAAGGGAAGAATTGCCGCCAATTCCTTGGCGTATCGAGTCACCGCGGACAGCAGTTTCGCCCGCCGCGGGGCAGCTTCGACAGAGCTCGTGTGCAATGCCGCCAGCCAGCCGACTGCGCGCACCACGGCGTCGGTTGCGTCATGGCCTCCTCGAAGAATGATGTCTAGCAGCGGTGCCCCCGGTGCCTTCTCTTGAACAAGAAGCCCCCGATCGGCAATGTAGGCGACTGGACGGGGCACGGTATAAGGCGAGGGCGGGCGGAAACCCGCTTCCCAGAGCCGCGACAATGCCTCATAACTGCCGATGGTGCGGTCACTACCGTGCATCTTCACGATGCACCGCGTTGGGGCATGGCCATTTCCATCTGGGGCTGTCGCCTTGATCTCAACAACAAGCTTTTCCCGCCTCCGCTTGTACCAGCGCACTAGCTCACAGGAATGGATTCGGCCGTTATCAAGGTGAGGCAGCACGCAAGCCACCAACTCGGAGAAATCTTGCAATGGGTTCGTGACACGGCTGCGTGCCTGAGCGACTGCCACTCCGGCATTGCTGGCACTTTCCATCTGGGTTCCTCCAAGCGATGCGAGTTCAGTTCATGGAGCCCGCCTTCAGGAATTAATCACAAGAGTGTCAATCAGTCGCGTGCTGACATGACACTTGCGCTTGCTCTACACCGTCGCGTATCGCGGTGTCTATTCCGATGGATATGCTGAACCGCCTCGCTTCGCTGGAGAGCCTGAGTGAACGACCGTGACCGAACTCCTCCTGGTATGGTTTGGTCCAAGCAACGAAGTTTTCAGGTCTTACCCATACCGCTGCTGCACCGGTTCTCCAGCCGCTGGCACCAGCATTCTCGTATCGCCGCAATAGACAACGGCCATGGTGAAGCAACTTCATGTAATCAGGGGACAAGCCGAATTCGACACTGACGCCGGACAGGCCTTCAGGCAAGGAATAATCAACTGTCAAAATATCATCTTCGTGCGACCACAGAATTACATCCTTCGCTAAACCGAAACCTGCACTGTTCCATTGGTCGTTTTGGAGCCGAGCATGAGCTGCCGAACCATTCGCAAGGATAATAGCGGGCGCATAAGAGTCGTTCTCAAATCCGACATCTGCCAGAGCGCCGGGATGGTTGCGCGGCACCTCCATGTACTTATTCAGCGCCTCCAACAAGTTCCAGTCGTCACAAGGATTGCCAATTGAGAGGTTCCCCTGCTCTCCACCTACGCTGAACAGATAAACCAGTCTTCCGCCCCAGTGTGGCGAGAAGACTGCAAAAAGTTTCTCGTTCTTCAGAACGAGTTCTTCTTCGCCGTCGCCATCTATGTCGTAGAGGTATGCGTGGGACTCGCCATCTTTGTGTTTCATCCAAAAGGCCGCTTCAGCAATGACGGCGGCGTGGCGACTGTGGCTTGCTAGGGCTTTGCTCCACGCGCTTGGGCTCCCCTGAGTGGCTGGATCACCGTGGGCACCGCTGGCGGGAGTATGCCAAGCTGTCTCCCAGCTTGACGCCAGAAGTTGCTTCTCTGCCAGAGCCATCAAAGTTGAATCAGCACCGAGGGAGGCAAGGTACTTAACCCGGTTCTCTGACCACGAAAAGTATTCGCGGTATTTATCCCAGGAAGGATCGAAGTACCATCTTTCATAGTCCTCGCCGGCATTGAAGTGGTTGGCCAGCTCCAGGTAGGTGCCTGTTTCGATCGCCCTTGCGCCAGCGAATCGGTGACGAGAGACCCACTCCGTAACCTTTACAGGCTTTATCCATTCATTCTCGCTGACCCAACGAAGCAAAGCCTCGAACTGGGAGGGTCCTTCGCTGTCCCATCCCACGCCCGCTGGTTTTTCCATATCATCGCCATAAACAGCTATCAAATCATTGCAATATGAGCCGAGTGCAGAAAGGCAGCTAAATTGAGCCTTAATGTTGTTCCAGTGATCCAGCCCTCTCGGAGGAATGCTCTGCCGGAGGTTGTATGCAATCGGAAGGGCTAGGAGACCGTACCCATCTTGAATCTCATAACACCTGAACAGCTCTGGATGCCAATACAAGTCGCGGTCGTACCGGCGCCTCGGTGATCGGTTGCCATCAGCACGAAGCAACAACCGGTCATCAACAATCACAAGCGAATAACCCCCATTGAGAAGCCGAAGGTCCTTCAAGACTGGAGCCATGCACTCCGTGTCCCAAAGCCGCTCGGGTGGCCAAAACGTCTTGATGTGAGCAGGATTCAGGCCGAGATGGATCTGATAAAGCGCGATTTCCTCATTGAGCTGTTTGAGGTTGTGATCGTAGCTGCAGAACCTCATCATGTTCTGCCCATAGCAGCTGCCCACGAACTCGATTAACCCTTCCTGGTAAGTCTCCAAAATGTCGAGAAGAAAGGAGGGCTGATGCCACGCGATGGCCTCTAACAGCGTTCCGCTGATATGGATGTTTGCTGGAATCTTATAAAGGCGATGCAGCTCGAAGATCCAGGACAAACCGGTCCTGTCGGCTCTCGATCCGATGATTGCTTTCACTCCTGGCCTGCTGTCGTAGTCTTCTGTGATCAGATACTGATTGGCGTGATGAACAAAGGCGACAGCAACTTGCACTTCTCCCCCCAAGCCGGGAGGCGTGTGAGACGACCTCACATTGTGAATTGTGTGGTCCCCTCTCGCATATTCAGCTAGCGCTCTTACGCGAGTGCTATAGCTCAATGGGTCCGCGTCCAGGGTCGTCTGAGACGATCCATCGAATGGCTCCTGCCTCAGTGAACTTGCACACGCGCCTTTGGGCTACCAGTTGTAGTGGAAGGAGGCGATGCGGGTTCTTTTACTTTTCTTTGATGTAGTTGTCAAGCCCAAAAAACCCCGCTGTGGGAAAAGTGGACAGATGGCTGGCGATTCCGTTGATGTCGATCAGGATTCCGGGCTGATCGCCATCGGTGGTCCAGGATCAGTACGATCACGTCGGAGCGAAGCGCCGCTGACGCTCGTCTCCGGAAAGTGATCTGGATCGCGGCGCGCAGGTGCTTAAAAAAATTGTGAGATTGCGTCGGCTTTTTCCCACAAGCTTTCGCCCGCCCTTTCGATCTTCATTTCTCCCGCTTTTGCCCACTCACCTTCCGTCGACCCGTCCGCGACTTCGCAAGCCGAGGCGACCGCGGCTGTTCTGGATTCCCAAAGCACAAGGGGAGCACTGGGCCGGGGACCCCGGCTGGGAAGAGAAGAAAGCCCTGGCTATCCGAAACTGGAAGACGTCTTTCGGTTCCTGGGACACGCTGGAGCATGCTGGGATCTGCCGAGTCGATTCTCCGGCGGTCTTTCCGCTTCCTCGCGGCTGGTCATTTCCCGAAACCCCTGAAATCGCGAACTCGCGAAATTTTCAGTGTAATTGTCCGCGCGCGGTCGTTGGATCCAGTGAGCTCGGTCACTTGCAGGCTTTCGGTTTCCGGCCGGCGGTAGGATCTGCTCGGACTCGGCGAGCCTGAGCTCTCGTAGTCCAGGCACCTGCGAGACTGCTCGGAAGCGGTTTTGGATCTGCCGAGCCAGGTCTCCAGCGGGCTTTCGGTTACCTGAAGCGTGCCCCTCTGCGCCCCCTTCGAGCACACTTTGCAAGCCCGGTTCTTCTCGGGGACTCGCTCGTGGGTTGGCCAGGAACTCGGCCACAGCCGACTCCGGGATCAGGACGATCTTCTGCCGCCCTCGTGCCGCTCCGGCGGGTACTCCCGCCTCATCTGGTAATTTCCCGAAACCACATACACGGCCTTTGTCATTTCCCGAGAGCGCGCGTAACTGTCCGCGCGCGGTCGCTGAATGGCCTCGGTTTTGTAATCGTACCCCGCTATCCTCCTGCCGGTGGGCTGTGCCTGTGACGGGGTTGGATCCGGTGGGACTGAGCTCTGCCGGTCTCCCCGTTCCCTACCACGGCACGGCCTGCGCCTGGACGAGCATTGGACAGGTTGGATCCGGTGAGCTTGGTCACTGG
>WNFB01001485.1_pt1 | contig 20028 bp, 12 predicted proteins | sample 5400501 | NCBI WGS metagenome assembly WNFB01 (sample SAMN13153341, study PRJNA577476) | soil metagenome | isolation source: 200 cm saprolite under Douglas fir tree site 2 hole 1 | place: USA:California | collected 2015-04-18 | reverse complement strand
TAGAGCCAATGTCAACGTTACTATCGCTATTGGCGTCTGTAAGGCGCGTGATGCAGTTGCCCACCCCACTGCTCGGATAGTAAAAATCTGACGGTGAGGAGTAAGCGTATCCGGTGCTATTCACCCCCGTTTGTCCACCCATGTTCGGAGTAGCCGGGATAGTCGCCAGGGTGGTGCTCTGGCTGGAGCAGTTGTAGGTTGGTGGCCCGCAACCCGAACTCGGCGGATTCACCGTCGAGGAGGACCCCGGAGGGTTCACGCTCACGGTGGCGAGCGCGCTCTTGGTGGGATCAGCCAGACTGGTCGCGGTGACCGTGACGGTGGTCGCTACCGTGACCGTGGGCGCGTTGAACAGACCGGAATTTGAAACCGTTCCTGCACTGGCAGACCAGGTCACGCCCACGTTGCTGGTCCCGCTGACGCTGGCCGTGAATTGCTGCGTGCCTCCAGAAACGACACTGGCGGTTGCGGGTGAAACTGCAACCAGCATGTTCGGGTTGACGACGATGCTGGCGCTCGCCTGAGCACCGGCCGTCGCCGAACTGGTTGCCGTCACGGTTGCGGACTGCGGACTGGTGACTGACGGCGCCGTAAACAGCCCAGCGCTCGAAATGGTTCCGGCACTTGCGGACCAGGTGACGGCGGTGTCGCTGGTCCCGCTGACAGTGGCTGTTAATTGCCGTGTGCCTCCGGAATAGACTGACGCGCTGGTCGGCGAAATCGCAACGCTCACGCTGGTGCCATTACCGGATGAGGCAGCGACTCCGATGGTGAATCGGTGGTTACCGTAGTCGGCCCGCGGAAGATCCGTGACGACGACTGAAAAATAATAGGAGCCCGCAGTGATGGGCGTGCCGGAAATTGTTCCGGTCTGCGCATTGAGCGTCAGTCCCGGGGGAAGCATCGCGATGCCGATCGCAAACTGATAAGGTGCTCTGCCGCCGCTTACTGAAACCACCGCGTTATAAGGGGTGCCCACGGTGGCGGCGGGCAGAGTAGCGGCAACCCGGATGTGTCCGCCGGCGGGTCCGAAAGCTCGGCGGGCCGATTTCATCATCAGGGTGGAACGCACCAACAAGGGGGTGATGCCCTGAGCTTGTAGTCCGCAGGAGGTGGCGAAAAATGTCCAAACCATCAGCAGCGTGATCCGCCTGGTGGCGAATGTCATAAGAGAACCGAAAAAGGTGCACCGCGATTCGACAGCGTGAATTGAGCCTGCGGCCAGGGGGGGCATGACACCTTCCTCGAGACGAGATTTAGGGGGGACTAACGTTCGAGCCCTAGGGCAGCACTGTAAAGTGAGGTGCAGTAGCTCGGACAGATAACGGGAGGTCGTGGCCTTTCGAGAACGCGAAAGTACGTGCCACAATTCACCCCATATACCTACTTAGGTGCCTGTGAGCGCAGCGAGTAGTTACCGTGCTGGACGCGCGTTGGTGCTGTGATTCGGCGTGGGCCGCGCTGCACCGTTACTCGCCTTCAGTGGGGCGAACACTGTAAGGAGACTGCAAGGTCGATGATCGCGGAGCGAGCTGTCCGGCTGACCTTTGCCGTCCAAAAACGCTCGCGAAACACGAGGGCATCGGGCCGGGCGATTACACTTGCAGATTCAGCGAACGCCAGCGGTGGCCATATCGATCGCGTCGATATCGGCGCCCACGTCTTTGTTGTCCGTACCCTTGCGTTTGTACGGGCTGGTGGACAGCAAGTGATAATCTCCGCCCTCCTCCGGGTCGAAGCTGGTGAAGCCAACCGCACTGGCGTCATTGGCCAAGAAATTTCCCGGGGGCCACGGCCCCTGGTTTCTTGGATAGTCGACAATCACATTGTTGACCACCTTGAAGGAACTCCAGCAGTTCTTAAACGTCGTTAACGGCTGCCCAGATTTCTCGCAGTCGCCAACCCCCGTCGACCAGACAGAGTATTTCCCCCCAGGGACAATATTATTCGTAAAGGAGATGTTGAATGGGAGACGAGGATTGGCCGGCGCCACACCGGCCAGGATCAGACTCTTGAGCGGACTCTTGGTAGCCACGGTCACATGGTCCACGCTTACGTTATTCAGCGGGGTATTGGTCTTGAAACCGCTGGAAATCTGAAAGACGATGCCGTCGCCGTTATAGGCAGATGGATTCAGGTCTTTCAGAATATCGTCGTGAATGCTCCACCGCTGAGCGGCCAGACTATCTTTGTCCGTCGCTTTGGAAGCTGCTAGTTGCATTCCTGATCCAATGTGACTCACGACGTTGTAGCGAATGGTCACATCTTGTACTGCGGCCCACGTGCCGCGGGGAGTCAACAAAATGCCGTAACCCACTTGGGTATAGCCTCCCCAACTGTTCTCCAGCACATTACCTTCGAAGAGGACGCGCTCTCCGATCTTGAGTTCGAACAGATTCTTGACGATGAATTTCTTGCCAATAAAGTCAGGCCGGCTGGGCATCCAGGTGAGGGGTTTCAACAGGTAGTTGCGACGGATTTCTATGTCACCCGGAATTTGGGAGCCTCCCGCACCGCCGAACATGACGTTTTCCGCGGCAGCCTCCAGGTAATTGTCGACGATCTTGTAGACCCCGATGGGAACGGTGCTATTGCCGCCGTTGATGGCTTGGGCATCAGTGCACGCCCCCTCCTTTGCGATGCAGTGGAAATCGGTGAAGTAGGAATCAACCACACCGACATAGGTGCTGCCGCCCAAATACACGCCGCGTACGGTTTCGTCCAAGGCAGTTCCGTGAACCCAGGATCGATCAATGACGATGTGGTCTACGCCGTCGTCGAAACGAATCAGCCCGTAAATGATTCCCGTCTCTGGCGTCCTGGTTACCTCAAGCCCGATAAGGCGGTAGTGATTGGCGCCGGCGGAGACCACAATAGCTCCCGCGCCATTCTTGAGCTCTACCTTCGCGAGCACATTCCTAGGCGACGAGCAGCTATACCTTGGTCTCGCGGGGAGAGCAGCAACGCCCGCGTAGCAGGGTGTGATGCGTGCACCTTCCGGGGGCAGTTGGGTATCGGGAGCACTGGTGCGAACGGTGATCCAATGTGCAGCATCGCACTTCTTGGGAGGAAGTTTGAAGGGCGCAAACGTACCACCCGCCTGCAACAAAATTGTGTCGCCGCAGGAGGCTTTCTGCAGGGCGGCTTCGACATCCTTGCTGCCCGAGACCTTGATCACTTTCCCCGGGGAAGGCGTCGAGGAAAGAGCTGTATTAATGCACCGGGTCGGCAGAGCGGCGGGGCCGTCTTTCTCAGCCCCAAACTCGGGAACATCGCCCCTGCCGCAATAACGATTATCCGGTTGCGCCATCATCGCGGTTGCGGCGCTAAGAAGTATCGGCAAGACCAGTGTTCTCATAGTGTTTCGCAGACCCCCCAAAATTTAACGTAACATGAGTCGGCTTCTGAGGAGTTTAAACCCCAAAAGAAGGTAAATGGCTCCAGGAAAGTTATCGCAAAGGGCCGATGTGAAATTGTAACCGCAAGCAACCGCCATCGCACAGGGACGGCTACCTATTAGAGGGGTGCGGCACGTGCCTGAGAGTGCAAGCTTTTGCACTCTCTGCCGGAATACAATGAGTTGTAGGCTGGGTTGGTGGCGCTTACGCGCTGCAGCATGCGGTGATTTGGAATGCAAAATGCGGGATAAGCGTGCAGAAGCTCATCTTGTGCGCGATGAAGAGTGCAAAGAAAATTCTGCAGATTGGTAACTATCCGCCTCCGATGTGCGGCTGGGCCATCCAGACCAAGCTGGTCACAGACGAACTGCGGCGGCGCGGACACATCTGCGAAGTCCTGAAGATCAACGAGAACCGGACCGTCAAGGACCCCGCTTATATCGATGTCCAGGGAGGCTTCGACTACACGATCAAGGTTTTGCGTCATGCGCTGAGCGGCTATCGCCTGAACGTACACGTGAACGGGCAGTCAAAGAAAGGCTACGTGTTGGCGCTGATCGCGGCGCTGGCGGGGCGACTCGCGTTTCGTCCGGCGCTTGTGACTTTTCACGGCGGGCTCTCTCAGGCCTATTTCCCGCGGCATGACTCCACCGGCTTGCGCTGGGCGTTCCAACTTCTGTTCCATCTGGCAGGCGGCATTGCTTGCGATAGCCCTCCGATCAAGCAAGCCATAGCCAGTTATGGAATCAACCCGGAGAAAATTGCGGCTATCGAAACTTTCTCTGCACAGTATCTCGATTTTCGCCCCGCGGCATTGGCGGGGGAAGTTGAGGCCTTCTTGCGCAGCCACGATCCAATCTTTTTCTGTTACGTTTCGTTTCGGGCCGAGTATCGGCTGGAAATGTTGCGCCAGGCGATGGTCTTTTCTCGAGGGCGTTTTCCCAAGGCAGGTTTCATCTGGTTGGGTTTTCCCGCGAAAGAAATTCCGCCAGCGGAGCAATTTGTCCAGCAGTGGTCTGCTTCCGAACGCCAGAGTCTACTGCTGCTGGGCAATGTCACCCATGACCAGTTTCTAACCTTGCTGAGCCGCTCTTACATCTGTATTCGGACCCCCGCGTGTGATGGGGTTGCGGCGTCGGTACTGGAGTCGCTCGCTGTCGGCGTTCCCGTAGTGGCCAGCGAAAACAGCCGTCGCCCGCCGGGGACTGTGACTTACGACGAGAATGACGCAGCCGATCTATGCCGCAAGCTCGTCTACGTAGCCGAGCATTACGCTGAGGTAAAAGCCAGGGTCGAACAGACCAAGCCCGGACAAACCTCGGGCGACGACAACGTAGGACGCATGGCGAACTGGTTGGCGGGTGAGGCTATCTCCAGCGACAGAACCGAGGTTGCGCATGCCACGTGAGGGTCACGGGAAATTGCGGTTCAAGATTCTGCGGGTTCGATTCGCACTCCCTAGAGTCTCTTTTAGGTCCAAACTACGTGGGGGCGTTTGTCATCAGGAGATGGCGGACGCTTGCGAGCTGATACCACGCGGTAGAGCCACGCAAACAACGATGCGTTGATCATGCAGAAGTAGAAGGGAAGCCGAAGCACTTTGGGTTTCAACCAACCCAGCGCTCCCAGCAGGGCCAAACCGTAAAACAGAATTTGTCCTCCAACCACCCACGCGTAGAACGGAGTACGCCATAAGAATACGTTGCTCACCGCCAGCGAGATCATGGCCAGCGGAACAATGATTCTGGCCCCTTTGTGCGACAAGAAACAAAAAAGCACCAGCGGCCGTGGCGGCCAAAGCAGGCCTTTGATCTCCCGCATCTGCGCGATATTTCCCCCCATGATGCGAACGCGGCGGCCAAAACCTTCCATCTCGTGCGCTTCTTCATAGGCGATTGCCTGGGTTTCGTAGGCGATGCGGAAACCGCGCCGCAAGACGCTGGTGGGGATCACAAAATCGTCGTTGATCGTCCCCGGCGGCGGGAAAGGATAGAGCGACTTGCACATCCCATAGAGGCAGCCATGCGCACCGGTCAAAGCGCCAATCTTCGCTTCCTGCAGCTTAAGGAAAGTTTCGTACTTCCAGTAGAAATCCTCCTGACGGCCCAGCCGAGCGTGATCTTGATTGAGCACCTTGTAAACGCCGCTTACAGCGCCCACGCGCTCATCCGCGAAGTTGGCGACTAACTTTCGCAGCGCATCCTTCGCCAGCATGCTGGAGGCATCGGAGAACGCCACTATCTCGCCGCGAAGCTGTGGCACGGCGTCGTTCAAGGCGGTCACTTTGCCGCGGTTTTCCAGAAATTCGAGGAGGCGGACGCGGCCTTTGCTTTCCTGCCCGATCAATGAGCGCACGATTTGAGCGGTGCCATCCGTGGAGCCGTCGGAAGCGACGACGATTTCCAGCCGATCCGGCGGATAGTCGAGTGCGAGCGAGTTGCGAACTTTGGCGGCAATCACTTGGGCTTCGTTGTAAGCGGAAATCAGAAGTGAGACGGAAGGCTCGATAGGTGCTTTGCGAACCGGCCGCCGGAACAGGAACTGCACCAGCCAGAGCAACAATGGGTAGCCGAGATAGGCATAGACCACGACTGCTGCGGATAGCCAAAAAATGAGCCTGGTCGTCATCGCATTAAGGTCGTCACAGCATTAAAGAAGCTTGGACTCCACACAGTAAAGCTGGCCGTAAATTTCGCAGGACTCGACGCCGAACCCCGCGCGGCGCAGATAGTCATCGACCTGGGATCGCGTCCAGAAGTACACTGGGCATCCTGCCACCTTCAGTCGGGCTTTGCGCACAGCGGCGCGCCAGGTTCCGGCACGGGGCCAGGCCGAAAGAAACCTGCCGCGCGTAATGCCGCGGATTACTTGCAGCCGCGGCAAGGGGTCGGCAACATAGTCCCAGAAGCCGATCGCGATCACCAGATCGAACTGCCGGTCGGTCTTCCAATCCAGTACATCGCTCAGCACAAAGTCGCATTTATCAGTGACACCGTCGCGCTTTACCAGATCGCCCGCCAGTTGCAGCATAGTGGGGGCGAAGTCGAGCCCGGTCACGCGCGCACCCGTTTGGGCTAGCGCGCTGACAAAGCGTCCCGAACCGCAACCCACATCGCAAACAGTTTTGCCAGTGACGTCGCCCGCTTTGCGCATTACCCAGTTAAAGCGTTCGTACATATCGCGGCGGAGCCACTTGTCGAGAGTGCGAGCGACTGGATTCTTGTTGCCGCTGTAGATCGTGTCAAATTCTGGCGCGATGCGGTCCCAGTATTCCGCCACCTGCCGGGCTTCATCTTGAACCATTGTTCCCCCAAGTGCTTGGATCGATGGCCTGCGCGAGATGGGCGAGGCCGCTATTCCGAAAACTTGTAAATCCGCCGCCACGCAACATGTTGGCAAGGCGGGCATAGGTCTTATTCAAGTTCGTGTAGTGCCGCAGTCGCGAAGACAATCGCCCGTTCAGCCTTGGCTGTTCCGGATCAATCTCCCAGGGATGGATGTAAGCGATCACCGGGAGCCCTTCGGTGTGAGCGCGGTGCAACCCCAGCCGTGTGTACCACCAGGGGAGGAGCCGCAAATATCCGCCACCAGCGAAAGGAAAATTGAGCTGACCCCACAGGCGGAAGGTAGCGATGGGACACTCCAGTAACGGCCCGGAAGCGGTATTGATGCGAAAGGGGAATCGCGGCGCATTGGGTATGCCATAGCGCTCGTGATGAATGGGAAAAATGCTGGAGTCATAGGTGAAGCCAAGTTCAGCCAGAATATCGGTTGCCCAAAGCGAACTCGCGACGATCGAATAGGTTGGGGCGCGATAGCCATAGATCCGGACTCCAGCGTTCTGCTCAATGGTCTGCTTGGCACGGTACGTGTCTTCCCGGAATTCCTTTGGGTCCAGTTTGTAAATCAGGCGATGCCAGTAGGAATGGCAGGCCAACTCATGTCCACCGGCGGCGATTTCCCGCACCAGGCCGGGAAAGCGCTCAGCCACCCAACCCAAAACAAAAAACGTCGCTTCCACCTTCAACTCGGCAAAAAGCTCGAGCAACCGCTTGGTGTTGTTTTCCACACGGCTGGAATATGTTCCCCACTGCGCACGCTCCACGATATCGGCAAACGATTCCGCGTGGAAGTAGTCTTCCACGTCCACCGATATCACGTTTTTGAAGCCCGGGCCAGTTACCGGCAGGGTCAGGGCGCCGGTTCCAGTGCTCACTTCAGGTTGTGATTCGTTTCTCATGTACTCAGCACTATGTAACATTCGTCCAGCGCACGGAACCTGGGCTGCTAGGCCCCCGCATGCACAACCGCCCTGGGGCTATGACCGGCGGCGACATTGGTTAAGACCTCGGCAAATCCTTTTGCGACTCGCGCCCAACTATGGTTTTCTTCCACCAACTTTCGAGAGGCCTGACCCAGACGCTTGCGCTGAGCGGGATCTCGCAACAAGGAAACCACACATGCGGCGAATTTGGCCGGCTCGTCGGTCAGGAGGATGTTCTCGCCGTGGCGCACCGGCAGACCTTCTGCGCCAATCGAAGTCGAAACAACAGCCTTGGCCATGCCCATGGCTTCAAAGATTTTCAGGCGTGTGCCGCCGCCGATGCGCAGCGGCACAATGCACACTGCTCCGCGCCCCAGGTAAGGCCGGATGTCTTCCACCCAGCCGGTAAGCTGGATATTCTTTTCGTTTGCCGCCAGTTCGTGCAAGCGGCGGGAAGGCTTGCGGCCCACCACGCACAGAGAGACTTGCGGAATCTGCTGACGAATGAGCGGCAGAATTTCTTTTACGAAGTACAAAATGGCGTCATCGTTAGGGAGCCAATCCAGGGAACCGGTGAAGACCAGGGAATCGGCCGTTTCCTCCTTGGGGGACGGCCGGAAATATTCGGTATCGACGCCGGTCGGGATCACAGTGACCCGATTGGGGTCGAGGAACGTGGCGAAGGAATCGCGATCGTTTTCCGAGACGGCGAGCACATGGTCGGCAAGCCGCAGATATTTTTCTTCCGCCGCCTGCATGGCTCGCCATTCCCGCCGTGAAAGCGCCTTCCACAAAGGATTCCGTGCCACCTCGTAGTGGCGCTGCCAAATCACAGCTTCCACGTTGTGAGTGAACAGGATCTTGGGGCAGGGATGATCCCACGAGATCGCGCCAGCAGCAGCGAGGAAATCGCAGAGGATCACGTCATAATCTTCCTGCTGCAAAAGACGACCCAGTTCGTCCCGGACCTGCGGCCGGCAGTATTTAGTGATCCCGTACGGCTCGCGGGAGAAAATGCGGCCAACGTAATGGCAGAGCTCGCCGAAGCCCCTGGGCGCAGGCAAATCCAGCGGGACACAGACGACATGGTCGAAGATACTCTTGAGTTCCGGGTGAAGGTCGTTCTTGTGCGCGCCGTAAAAAGAGAAAAACGTGACCGAGTGATGGCGCGCCAGTTCCCGAAGAATGTTGTAGCTGCGGATTTTGCCCCCGGTATCAGGGGGGACCAGTCCGCCGGCCTTTACCCAAAGAATCTTCATAAACTAAAACTACCAGCAGATGCCTTCGTATGCGGATGCTGCATCAAGGCGACGAGCCTTCTCCAAATTCACCAGGTCTATGATGATGTGATCCTTGCGGAGATGTCGGCCCAGTGTTTCCTTGTCGAGTCCGCGAGTTGCGATCACGACCACGTCTGCGTTTTGCAGCACTTGCTCGAGGCTGGAGCACAACAGCGAACCAATATGAGAAATTACCTCCTCAATGTACTGGCGATTGGAGCCGATGAGCCGGCCCAGCGAGACGTTGTCATCCCAGATCTGGATCTGGCGGCCCTCACCGAGCAGGCGCTTGACCAGTTGCACTTGCGGGCTCTCGCGCAGGTCGTCCGTCGCGGCTTTGAAACTCAGACCCAGCATGGCAATGTTGCGTTTTCCGGTCTCCAGAACCATTTCCACGGCGCGCTCCAAATGTCTTTCGTTACTGGGCAGGATGGATTCGAACAAGGGCAGCTTGAGGTCGAGTTCCTTGGCGCGATAGTTGAGCGCGCGCACGTCCTTGGGCAGACAGGAGCCACCGAAGGCGAAGCCGGGCTTGAGATAACTGGGCGAGATGTTGAGCTTGGTATCGGCAGTGAAGATTTCGACGACAGCTTCCGCGTCCACGCCGAATTCTTTGGCCAGCGTGCCCACTTCATTCGCGAAAGCTACTTTCACCGCGTGCCAGGCATTGCAGACGTACTTCACCATCTCCGCGGAACGGAAAGAAGTCTCGAAGATTCGGCCCGGCGCCCAAGAGTAGAGTTCGCGCAGCAGGGCGCTGTGGGCGGGATCGGCGGCGCCGATAATTGTCATCGCAGGTTCCAGGAAGTCAGCGACGGCTGTGCCTTCTCGCATGAATTCGGGATTTACGCAGACCCCGAAATCTTTCCCCATGCTCTTACCGCTGGCTTCCTCAAGTGTCGGAACGACGATGGATTCCGCTGTTCCGGGCAGTACGGTGCTCCGCAGCACGACCAGGTGAAACGAGTCTTTTTCCTTGAGAGCTTCGCCGATTTGGCGGCAGACCGGTTCGATGTGCCCCAGATCGAGCTTGCCATTGCGCAGGCTGGGCGTGCCCACACACAAAAATGAAATGTCTGTCTTCAGTACGGCAGAAGCGGCATCGCTGGTGGCGTGGAGCCGGCAAGCCTTAGCGCACTCGGCGATTAATTCGCTGACGCGCGGCTCCACGACCGGGCTGCGGCCCGATTGCAAGGCCTCGATCTTGGCCGGGCTGAGGTCGACGCCGATTACGCTGTTGCCTTCGTGCGCCAGGCACGCTGCTGTGACCGTGCCCACGTAGCCCAGACCAAACACGCTAATAGACTTGCTCATGCGAAACTCTTAGCCTAAGAGTAGCCGATCCACAGTAAGGGTGGTATAGGCAATTGATGGGCAACTGGGCTGCCGGGACCGCCTGACAAACGGAGCCCTGTCTCCAGATTAGATATTTGTTTTCAACGATTTGGAAGATTACCAACGTGCAGCGGATGACTCGTGAAGGCGACCTGCCGCGACCTGCAAAATGTTGCGCATTTGCCGTAAGCGTTTCCCGTCGGACCGGAAAAGTGCAGGTAGGATGTAAACCTTAGCAGTATCTTTTTTGGAAAGCCAATTGCTGCTTTATTCTTGATTCAAGCTCAAGCACATCAAGGAGATAGGCCAAGTCGAATGAAGGCAGTCAACCAGGATCAGAAAGCGGGAGTGCTACCCCGAGCCGAGCCTCCGTCGAAGGGGTCGGAGCACCATGAGGGAGTGCATGGGCTCCGCAAAGTCTTTTTCCTGGTCGACTCACTCAATGTTGGCGGCACCGAGACCCAAGCCGTGGAGCTCGCGCGCAGGCTTGACCCCGTGCGGTACGAAGTCACCCTGGGCTGCTTGCGGGCGCAAGGACCGTTGCTCGAGAGACTGCGGGATTCCTCGGTTGCGATTGTCGAGTTTTATCCCAAAGGAGGGCTCGATTCCGCCGGCGGAATCTATCAGCTCTTGCGCTTGAGCGCTTTTCTGCGTCGTGGTGGCTTTGACATCGTTCATACCCACGATCTTTGGTCGAACCTGATGGGCGTGCCGGCGGCATGGGTGGCGCGGGTCCCGGTGATCATCTCCAGCCGCCGTGATCTTTCCAACTTCGACTGGTATCAAACCGGGCGGCGAGTGTGGCTGCGACGCATCCAAAATCTTTCCGACGTGGTGCTGACCAATGCGGATCCCATCCGCGACGGCCTGATTGCCGAAGATGGGTTTGCACCTCAAAAAGTTCGTGTCATCCACAACGGGGTGGACCTGGAGAGATTCAGCGTGGGGCCGCGCGATAGAGGCAAACTTTTTCCAGGCGCCGGGGAAGGCAAGCTGATCGTGCTGGTGGGCAACATGCACAGCGATGTGAAGGGGCACCCTTGGCTGATTGCAGCGGCACCGGCGATCGTGCGCGAATTTCCCCAAACTCGCTTCGTTTTCGCGGGCGATGGAGAGCAGAGAAAAGAATTCGAGCGTCAGGTTGAAAAGTTAGGACTGCGGCAAAAGTTTCTTTTTCTGGGCCGTCGAGGCGACATTCCCGAGATTCTTGCCTGCTGCCACGTTGCCGTGCTCCCGTCGAAGGCGGAAGGTCTGCCCAACGCTGTGCTGGAATACCTGGCTGCCGGCCTGCCCACGATCGCCAGCAAGGTGGGAGGGAACGCAGAAATTATTGAGGACGGCGTCACGGGATTGCTGGTCCCGGCGCGGGATTCGGCAGCGTTGGCGGCAGCAGTCTTGCGGCTGTTGCGTGATCCTGGCCTGGCGCGCAGGTTGGCGCAAGGCGGACACGAATACGTACGTCAACATTTCAGTTTCGAGCGGCTGATCGAGCAAGTGGACAGCTTGTATACCGAACTGCTGCAGCCACGGACGAAACAAGTCAGGAATCGTGCCGGGAAGAACCGCTGGAGTCGGCTGGTCTCCATGAGTCCGGAAGAGTTTGCCGACCGTCTTCGTCAGGGGGTAACGGCACGCTCCGACCTGCTTCGCTGCAAGCTCGGCGTAGGCTTTGATCCAGGACTACGGGTGGCTGCGGTCGAGCACAAACCACGCTTCTTCTTTTCACCGGAAGCGGTTCCGGCACTTTGTTCGTCACTGAAACAGCGTCTTCCTGAAAATGTTGAAGCGATCATCCAACGAGCGGAGCGGATTTGCCGTCACCGCTTCGATCTGCTGGGTTACGAAGATTTGGATTACGGGGCAGCAATCGACTGGCATTGTGATCGGGTGCACAACCAGCGCGCGCCGCGGAAGCCGTGGTTCAAGATTCGCTGCCTGGATTTCGCAGAAGTTGGTGACAGCAAAATTACCTGGGAACTGAACCGACATCAGCATCTGGTGACGCTGGCCAAGGCGTACCGGCTGACAGAGAATGGGAAATTTGCAGGGGAATTATTTCGCCAGTGGCGGCACTGGCATGAAGCGAATCCGTATCCGATTGGGGTGAACTGGGCCAGCAGCCTGGAGGTGGGTTTTCGCAGCCTGTCCTGGCTGTGGGTTTACTTTCTGCTGGCTGGGTCTCCGGCAATGCCCCCAGACTTCCGTGCCGACCTGCTGCGGGCACTGAACATCAACGGCCGACACATTGAGACCTATCTTTCAACCTATTTCTCGCCCAACACGCATCTGCTGGGAGAGGGCGTGGCGCTATTCTTCATGGGCACACTCTGTCCGGAACTTCGGTCGGCGGAACGATGGAAGCGGCGTGGATGGGAAATCGTGCTGCGCGAGGCCGAGCGGCAGGTGCAGGCGGACGGGCTGCACTTCGAGCAGTCCACGTACTATCATGTGTACGCGCTCGATTTTTTCCTGCACGCGGGTGTACTGGCCTCGATCAACGATGTGCCCGTTCCGCCCGAATTCGAGTGCACTCTGGAAAGCATGCTGGAGGCGCTTTGCATTCTAGGCCGGACCGGGGCGCCACCTCGGCTGGGTGACGATGATGGCGGTCGAGTGTTCGATCCGCGCCGAAACCGGGCGGAACACTTGCTGGATCCACTTGTGACCGGTGCGGTTCTCTTCGGACGTGGTGATTTCAAGTCTGTTGCCGGCGGTCTGCGTGAAGAAACGTTGTGGCTGTTGGGCGAGCAGGGCATTGCCGAATTCGACCGGCTGCCCGCGAAGGATCCGGCCCAGGGTTCGGTCGCACTACAGGCCGGCGGTTTGTACTTGATGGCGAATGCGGAATCAAAGCAACAGTTGGTGGTCGATGCCGGTCCGCAGGGGGCGTTCGCAGCGGGGCATGGCCACGCTGACGCGCTGAGCGTCTGCGTAAACAGTGGGGGACGCGCGCTGCTTGTCGACCCGGGCACGTTCGAGTACGTGGGAGCGGATGCAGAGCGTGATGTGTTTCGCGGCACCCGCGCCCACAATACTTTGCTGGTTGACGGCGTGGATCAGACAGAACCCAAGGGACCTTTTGGTTGGACGAAGCTGCCCAGCGTGAAAGCGGAGGTGTGGATCAACGGACACAGTTTTGATCTCTTCGTGGGCAGCCACGACGGCTACTGCCGGCTGGAACGCCCGGTCGTGCATCGCCGCTGGGTGTTTTCGCTGAAAGGGCAATTCTGGCTGGTGCGCGACGTGGCGCTGGGCGCTGGGGAACATCGGCTCGATCTTTTCTGGCATCTAAGCCCGGAGCTTTCACCGCGCGGTGGCGTGGCCGATACGTTTGTCGATGCAGGCGGACGTGCCGGGCTGCACGTTCTTGCAGTGGAGGGTCACGACTGGTCAGAGGATGTCCGCCAGGGATGGTGGTCTCCCGTTTACGGACGCAAGGAGCCCGCCAATGTCCTGCACTTCGGTACCATGACCAAACTGCCGGCTGAGTTTGTAACCTGGTTGGAGCCGGTGGTGGATGCCAACATGGGCCGTGGCAGTCTCGCACGGATACGGCAATCATCGGCGCAGGGATTGGTCAGCGGGTATCGCTACAGAACGTCGGATGAAGAGCATTGCATATTTTTCAGCCAGGGCAATGCCTGGACGCTGGGTCAGTGGAGCAGTGACGCTGAGTTTCTCTACTGCGGGCGAAGCGCCGATCGTGCGCGCCAGGTGTTGATCTGTTGCAATGGCACTTATGTGGAAGCTCACGGTCGAAGACTTGTTTCCTCGCCGCGGCAAGTATTGCGATGCGAAATAGTCACTGCGGGTAAGCAGGTGGATGTATTCTCATCAGATAAGGATGCGATTGTCAGCAAAGAAGCGCTGCACAATGTTTCGGCTGAATTGGAGCCGGCGTTGACGAGCCGTCTCTCTGGTTCCGGCAAGACGGGACTTTAACCCATGTGCGGAATTTGCGGAATTCTATATCCCGATCCCCGGCAACGCGTGGAGCGCGGCACGTTGTCGGAAATGAATCGGCAGATCGTCCATCGTGGGCCGGACGACGATGGTTTCTTCGTGGAAGGAAACATTGGCCTTGCCATGCGCCGGCTGAGCATCATTGATATCCGAACCGGGCACCAGCCGATCAGCAACGAAGATGAGAACATTTGGATCGTTTATAACGGTGAGATTTACAACCATCGGCAACTGCGCGCCGATCTCGAAGCCCGCGGCCACCGTTACCGCACCAAGAGCGACACTGAGACCATCATCCATCTTTACGAGGAGTACGGCCGCGACTGCGTGAACCACCTGCGCGGGATGTTCGCCTTCGCGATTTGGGATCGACGCGCCCGGCGACTGTTTATCGCGCGCGACCGGCTGGGCATCAAGCCGCTCTATTATCGGTACGATGGCAAGACCTTCCTTTTCGGCTCTGAGATCAAGGCGATTCTGGCGTACCCGGCAGGGAAGGCGGAATTCAATCAAGGCACGCTGGCAGAGTATCTGGCCTTTGGCTACATTGCGGGCCCGGAGACAATGTTTGCCGGCGTTCAGAAGCTGCTTCCGGGCCACACGTTGGAGCTGAATGAAAGCGGCGAACTGAAGGTCAAGTCCTACTGGGATCTCTCGGTCCGCCCCGATACGGACCACCGTCCTCGCAGTTACTACGTCAAGGCTTACCGCGAACTGCTGGAAGAGTGTGTCGCCAGCCATCTCATGAGCGATGTGCCGCTGGGCATGTTTCTGAGCGGTGGGCTGGATTCCAGTGCGGTAGCCGCTCTGGCCACGAAAATCCGGCGCGAACCGATCGAGACCTTTTCGGTGGGATATGGCGAGGAAGAGTACAGCGAATTGCCGTATGCCCGCCAGGTCGCGGAGCATCTGGGCTCAAAGCACCACGAAGTCCGCTTGAGCCGGAAAGAATTCTTCGAAACTCTCCCGCAACTGATCTGGCACGAAGATGAGCCGATTGCCTGGCCTTCCAGTGTGTCACTGTATTTCGTGGCACGGCTGGCGCGGAAGCGTGTGACCGTGGTGCTCACCGGCGAAGGCAGCGATGAAACCCTGGCCGGCTACACACGCTACGCCTGGACCCTGAAGAACTCGCGGATGGATGATGTTTATCGCGCGCTGACGCCTTCCTTTCTGCGGAGGTTGGTGCGCGACGGGATCAACGCCAGTCCATTGTCTGCTGCGTTGCATCGCAAGCTGGAGCATACCTTTCTGGTGCGGGATGGAGCGTCGTGGGCTTCTTTCTACTTCGACAACTTCTATTCCGCGTTTTCCGCCGCCGAGCAGGAGGAGTTACTGTCTGACCGGGTGAAAGGCTCGTCAGGCGACGCGTACGCCGGATCCATGCATTATTGGGAGGGATCGTCCGGAGACCTGCTGCACCGCTTGCTGTACACGGATATCAAGACCTACCTGGTTGAATTGCTGATGAAGCAGGACCAGATGAGCATGGCCGCGTCGATCGAGAGCCGGGTGCCTTTCCTCGATCACGTGCTAATGGAGTTCACCGCCAGCATTCCCGCGGAACACTCGATCAAAGGGTTGGCCGGAAAATCTATTTTGAAGTCGGCCATCGAAGATATTCTTCCCCACTCGATTGTGTACCGGCGGAAGATGGGGTTTCCCACCCCGTGGGCTTACTGGCTGGCGGGGCCGCAACTGAATGACCTGGAGCGGATACTGCTGGAGCGGCGCACGCTGGAGCGTGGATTGTTCAAAGAAGATGTGATCAGGCGCTTGTTTGCCGACCACCGTACCCGCCGGCGTGACCACGGCAATCGCATCTGGCGGCTGCTGAACCTGGAGATCTGGCAGCGAATCTTTGTTGACGGCGAGACCCCTGCTAGCGATGCGGACATGCAGCACGGCCTGGCCGTGGTTTCCGGACGCTCTGGCTTGGGAGGGGCAGCACTCTGATCCGCCACAACACTAGCGCCACCAGAATGGAGCGCCCCATCTTCTTCCCGACATGCTGAAACACGTCAGGCGTGCAACGTTGCGGATGTTGCGAGGCTGCGGGGTGTTCCGTCTGGTTGGTGACAGTCAATGGCGGCGGAACCGCCTGCTAATCCTCTGCTACCACGGAATCTCCCAGGAAGACGAGCATCTGTGGCGACTCCAGTTATACATGCCGCCGGACATCTTTCAGCAGCGGCTGGAGATTCTGAAGCGTGGTAGCTACAACGTTTTACCGCTAGGGGAAGGCTTGCGGCAACTGCAGGCCGGAGAGTTGCCACCGCGCAGTGTGGTAATCACGTTTGACGACGGCGCTTACAATTTTCTGGAGCAAGCGTATCCGCTGGTGAAGGGCTACGGCTTTCCGGTCACCGTCTATCAGACGACCTATTACAGCGATTATCAGAAACCAATTTTCAACCTGATCTGTTCCTACATGCTGTGGAAGCGCCGGGGTACCGTACTAGAACAGGGCGGAGAACTGGGTCTGGACCAGCCGATGGACTTGAGGACCGAACTGAGCCGGCATCGGATCGTGCTGAAGCTGGTTGCCCGCTGCGAAGCCGATGATTTGAGTGGAGGGCAGAAGAACGACTTGGCGGCGCGGTTGGCGAAGCTGCTGGATATTGATTACGACGAGCTGGTGGCAAAGCGTATCCTGCAACTCATGAATGCGCGGGAGATTGCACAACTGGCTTCACAAGGAGTCGATTTCCAACTGCACACCCATCGCCACCGCACGCCTACGGATGAGGCTTTGTTTCGCCAGGAAATTCAAGACAACCGGCGGAGACTCAATGAGCTAACAAAGTCCACGCCGTGCATTTTTGTTATCCCAGGGGCATTTACGAAGCTCAGTTTCTCCCCTGGCTGCAGGCCGAGAAGGTGGTTTCCGCGACCACATGCGACGTGGACCTGGCCAGCTCACGAAGCAATCCGCTTTTGTTGCCCAGGTTTGTGGACACGTCGGCCCGGAGCGCGATTGAATTCGATAGCTGGCTGACGGGTGTGGGGTCGCTCCTGGCGTTCCGGCGGGCGGCTCGGCAAGAGTACCAGCCACCACCGGATTAGCAGCGGCCCTACGACTGCCCGGAACCTGCCGGAAGATGATCGCTTACTAGCCCGAGCAGTTCGTCGCGCAACAGAGGTCCACATGCTACAAGACCGGAAAGCAGGGGTGATTGGTGGTTACAGAGCAGCGGCTGATTGTCCATGGTGCGTACGAATCCACCGGCGCTCTGCACTAGGGCAGCCCCCGCGGCGACGTCCCATTCGTGCTTCGGGGTCAGAGTGAAGGTTGCATCAGCCAAGCCCGCCGAGACTAGGGCCAGCTTGTAGGCGACCGATCCCATGGGACGAATCTTGAAGGCAGCCTTCTGGAACTGCTTCCACTCTCCGCGTTTCACTTCACTTCGGCTGGCGAGAACCAAGGCGCCGTCGAGGCTGGTTCGCCGGCTGGCGCGGGCGGGATTTCCGTTGTAGGTCACGCCTGAGTCCAGCGAGCCCAGGAAAACTTCGCTGGTGGCCGGGTTGCAGATGCCTCCTGCGATAGCGCGGCCATTCTCCACCATCGCCACGGAGACACAGAACTCAGGAATGCCGGCGACGAACTCGCGCGTGCCATCCAGCGGGTCCACCACCCAAACGCGGCTTTTCTCCAACCGCGTGAAGTCGTCCACGCTTTCTTCCGACAACCAGCCCTCGCCTTCACGCGGTAGTTCCTTGCGGAGAACGGCGTCCACAGCCTTGTCCGCTTCGGTCACAGGATCGTGTCCGGCCTTGTACTCCGCTTGGATCGCTCCGGCGGTGAAACGGCTAAGGACAACACGGGCAGCCTCCAGGGCGGAGTGAATGCGCTGTAGAGTTTCGGTATTCGAGTAAGAGGCCATGAATGTATTCGTGAAAACAGTAAAAAAAATAGTTCGCAGTTGCCAGTTCCCGTTTGTCGCTTCAGTCCTTGACCGAAAGCAATCCAAATCAGGCCCAAAGCATTCGGGCGCCGGTCGCCAGCAGAACTGCGCACAGAATGCGCCTCAACCAGGGCACAGGTACGCGAGTACTCAAGTGAGAACCCAGCAGGCCTCCCGGGATCGAGCCGATCAAAAGCGAAGCTACCAAAGTAGGATCAATATTGCCAGCCCGCCAGTGCAGCAGGCTGGTTACGCCGGTAAGCGCCACCGCATGCACAATGTCGGTGCCCACCATCACTTTGGGGGGATAGCTGTAGAACAAAAGCAGCAGCAGCATGATGATGCTGCCTGATCCCACCGATGTCATACCCACCAAAAAGCCCGCCACCAGTCCGATACCCGTCATGCCCACGAACGATTTCAGGGTAGGTGGGCGGTTGGCCACGTGCTCTTCGATCTGGCCCTGGAAGAGCAAAAGAGTCGGGATGCAGACCAGCAGGAGTCCGATAGCGGAGGTGATGAAGTTATTGACGCCGCTTCCGTAAATAGTGCGGAGATGAACCAGGAAACTCACGCCGAGAATAGAACCCGGAACACTGCCCGTGGCCAGCGCCAGGACCACCTTGCGCCGAACCGTACGCTTGCGCAAATGCATCAGGCCCGAACCGATTTTGGTGATGAAATTAAAGAGCGCGTCGGAGCCAACGGCGATTATGGGTCGAACCTTAAGGCCAAAAATCAGGATGGGCAGCAAAAGCACGCCGCCCCCCAAACCTGTCATACCGATCAGGGTGCCCACCACAAAGCCGATCAAAATTTTGATCGCGATTTCCATGGCAGAATCGGTTGCAACCCGTTACTGCTGAGTGTTTCGCCTCCCGCTTACGCCGGTCCTCCGTTAACTCCGATGAAGCCCTCCCGCTCCAGGTGCAGGATGATCTCCTGCGCGGCTTCTTCGGGCGACAGATCGGCCGTATTGATCACCACTTCCGCATCCTTCGGCTCTTCGTAGGGATCCGAAACGCCGGTGAATTCCTTAAGAATCCCGGCCCGAGCCTTGGCATAGAGGCCCTTGCGGTCGCGCTGCTCGCACACCTCGACCGAGGTAGACACATGCACCAGGATGAAGCCGCCCAGCGGCTCGATCATGCCGCGCACATGCTTGCGAGTTGCGTCGTAAGGTGCGATGGGCGCGCAGATGGCGATGCCTCCGTTCTTCGTGATCTCCGAGGCCACGTAGCCGATGCGGCGGATATTGATATCGCGATGCTCCTTGGAGAAGCCGAGTTCGGAAGAGAGGTGCTTGCGCACCAGATCGCCATCGAGCAGGGTGACTGGCCGGCCTCCCGTCTCCAGGAACTTGGTTATGAGCACGTTGGCGATGGTTGATTTGCCCGAGCCGGAAAGGCCGGTGAAGAAAATGGTCACGCCTTGTTTGTGGCGCGGCGGATAGCTGCGGCGCAACTCCTGCACAACCTCGGGATAGGTGAACCAGGCAGGAATCTCGCGGCCTTCATTCAGGCGCTGGCGCAACTCGGTCCCCGAGATATTGAGCACGCGGGCGCCCTTGGGGACTTCATCCTCAGGGAAGTATTTGTCCTGGTCTTCGAGGTACACCATCATGTTGAAGGGCACCATGGTGACACCAACGTCGGCCTCGTGTTTCTTGAATAGTTCCTGCGCTTCATAAGGCCCGTAGAACGGTCTGCCGTCGGCGTCTTTTCCCGGGCCCGCGTGGTCGCGGCCCACGATCAGGTGCGTGCAGCCGTGGTTCTTGCGGATGATGCCGTGCCAGATGGCCTCGCGTGGTCCGCCCAACCGCATGGCTAGCGGCAACATGGCCAGCTTCACCGTTCCCGGCGGGTACTTGGAAATCAGTAACT
>WNFB01001483.1_pt1 | contig 20031 bp, 13 predicted proteins | sample 5400501 | NCBI WGS metagenome assembly WNFB01 (sample SAMN13153341, study PRJNA577476) | soil metagenome | isolation source: 200 cm saprolite under Douglas fir tree site 2 hole 1 | place: USA:California | collected 2015-04-18 | reverse complement strand
GAAGACGAAGGATTGGCGACCGAAGCGGCGCTTTACACCCTGCGTTACAAGCGCCAGCAACAGCTCGTAGACTTCTACAGCAAGACGGTTCAACAGTCCCCGAGTGACTATCGCTGGTCGATGGTGTTGGCTCGGATCCAGACCAGTCTGGAGAATTTCCCTGCGGCGATCGACACCTACAGCAAAGCCATCGCGATCCGGCCTGATCGGGCTGACCTGCGAGTCGCCCGTGCCGGTCTCGAGGAGCGTTTGATGCGCTTCGATGATGCGGTCACCGACTGTGAGCACTTGTACCAGCTGGCGTATAAGGACCCGAAGTGGATGGAGAAGATCGCCGACGTCCGCGCCCGTCAGGGCAGACCAGATGATGCAGTGGCTGCCCTGAAAACTGCGCTGGTCGATGTGCGCCCGGAGAGAGCGGACAACTACTTCGAAGTCGCGCGGCGTTTGGAGTCGTGGGGCATGTTGGCGCAGGCTCGCGGATTCGCGGAGCAGGGAATCTACACGGCCGGAGCTGATCTGCTCGCGGCCACGGAACATCACGCCGGAGCAAAACTCTATGCGCGGATCATGACTCGTCTTCGTCAGCAGGAGAAAGCCTACACCACTTTACAGAGCGCGCTGGCAGCTGCGTCTTCGGCTCTGGTGGTCATCAAAGAGCAGGTGGCCAAGGAAGGCATCGCCGCGGTTACCGACAATGAATGGCGCAAGCGTACCCAACAAACTCGCATCGAGCATGCCCGTGATGGCACGCGGGCGGCCTTGGTCGAAATGGGCAACACAGCGGCCCGCTACTTCACTCCCGAAGAAAAAACTTCGTTTGCTCAATTTGCTCAAACGCTGCGCGCCCCGATGAGCCTGGCGGACGTGGACGCCTTCGCTGTCCCGCTCGTACAAAACGCAGGTCTCGCTGATCTCGAAGCACGGTGGCGGTATGAGCTGATGATGGAGCCCGGAAAGCAGTCTGCCGTCCTCCTCGAAAAGATGCGCGCATACGTGGACCTGCAGCGGCGCCGGCTGAAATTCGCCGACCTTGGTTCACAGTTGGAGCGCTTTGCTCCCCGCCTCGAGCGCAATCAACAGTCCTCCGCCTGGTTGGCTGCGGCTGATGCCTATGATTCTGCGGGTGACCAAGGTAATGAACTGCGCGTCCTCACGATGATCCCCTCCGACCATATGGGCCGCGACGTGCAAAAGCGTTTCCTGCAGTTGCTGTTGATTCGGCGGCCCCAGGAACTTGTACAACTGGCTTCGAATTGGACTCCCTGGGGCGAACAAGCTGCCGATTTCGCCGTCGCCAATGGTGACCCGGCATTGGCGCACGTGGTTGTTGCCGCCCGTGGCCGGGCCCGCCCGTCAGTGTGGTCAAGAGCGTATGACGCCTTGGTCGGGCTTTACTTTGCTGAATCGGCGCCGGAAGTGAACAAGGCATTCCTTGGGGCACTTGGAGACAACACTATCGGCGAGCGCCTGGCAAAGCAGGTGAATCGGAACGACCAGCTTGCGGGTGACATCTGGTTCTACTACGGGTTCCGCTATGGCGAATATCTGGGCGCCACCAGGCAGGGGAATCCGGAAGACTTCCTCCCGGCTGTGCTGGAGCAGAGTCCAGCGTCCGCCTCCGGATACCTTGCCCTCGCCGATTACTACGCGGGCAGTGGTGACGCACGCGCCGCCATCGGCGATTACAACCGCACACTGGAGCTGGCTCCAGGGCGCGCCGATGTGCATGACCGTTTGGCCATGGCTTATTACAAGCAAGGCGAGCGAGCCGAAGCCATTGCGCAGTGGAAGCTGGTCTTCTCCACACTATTACAGCAGGTGAATAGCGTGCGTGTGCCGGAAAGCTTCTGGACGGACTTCGGGCACGCCTGCGACCACCTGCGCACACGCCGGCTCTTCGCAGACTTGAAGCCGGATGTGGATGTGCTCCTGCGCGCGTATCTCCGCCGCAACGGCAACTACCGCTCCAACGCACCGCTCCACAGTGCCTATCTGGCCGCCGGCGATCCGGCTGCAGGGACCGCGTGGCTCCTCGATTTGGCTTCCATAGCTCCTGATCCAACTGCCGTTTTGGCCGATGTGGTGGACGCGCCTTGGATTCCCTTGGCGCAGCGTGCCCCCATCTATCAGCGCATCTTGGAGGTGAAGCAGAATGCGCTCGCCAAGGCTGAGGGTCTCGAAAAAGATAATGCCCAGCAAGACTTGCAGTCCTGGCAGGCACGCTGGGCGAAATATCTGATCCAGACAAAACAGTTTGCCCAGGCCGGTGACTTCTTGGCTTCCCTGGCGCAGGAAACGCGTAATGCCCAAGCAGCGGCTCTGGTTCCCCTCGAACTGCAAGTAGCTGCGCAACTCGGCACTCTTGACTCCAAGATTGCCGGCTACCGTTCCGGCCCCCAGGCCGCACCTGCATCGGAAGTGTTGCGGGCATCGGCCCGGCAGCTTTTCGAGACGGGAGACAAGCAATCGGCGCGCAAGGTTCTCGAATTTGTTTTCGCGCGAGAAATCGACGAGCACAAGCTGGTAGCCGCCAACTTTCTTGGCCTGGCCGAGATCCGTATCGCCGCCGGCGATACGCCGGGCGCCCTGGACTTGCTGCGGCGCTTGGTGCTCGTCGTGGGAAACCCATTTGAGAATCTAGACTCCGCCGCGGCGCTTCTGGAGAAGATGCGCCACAATGCAGAGGTAGTGGAGTTCCTGGATCAGCTAGTCAAGTCCGCGCCTTGGGAACCCTCCTTCCGTTTGCGACTCGTGAAAGCCAAGATCGCTGCCGGTCAGGACGCGAGTTTCGCCCAGGATACGCTTGCAAAGATTGCGTCTAGCGCGGAAGCTCTCTATAGCGTCCGGATCGAAGCAGCGGCGGCTCTCGCTGGTGCTCGCCCTCAGTCTGAATTCGGAAGTGGAGAGCTGAAACTTCTGGCGAGCGACGCTCACGGAATTTCCGCGGCAGCGGCGGATCAACCTTTCTTCTATGATGCCCGCATTCGGGCAGCACAGAACGTGAGCGATGCCCGTGTGAAGCGTCAGCTCCTCGGGAACGCGCTATGTGACACTCCGGTCCGGGATGATGCTCGCATTCCGCTATTTCAAGCGGCAGTGAGTCTGCACGCTGATGAATTTGCTCTCGCGGCACTCGAACAGCTCTTGCGCCAGCAACTTCTGCGTACCGCCCCCGCCGGGGAGAGCAGCGAGGAAGACGAAATCATCAGTTCCGACGAAGGAGAGGCCGAGCAGGAAGAAGTCCCCTTACCGGCGTTTGCCCCGGCCAAGCTCCCGCCCGCACAGCAGGCGCAACTCGCTTGGGCTGTGGGGGACGTTATGGCTAGGCTCAATCGCCTTAACGAAGCTCTGCCGTACCTGGAGTTAGCGCAAAAACTGGAAAAGGTAGCCTCGCGTCGCAAGGAGATCAGCGGCAGAATCTCTGACGTCAAGAGCGGGCTGCGGCGCGAGCAGCTCAATGCGGCCCGGCAGCCGATCCCGCACGAGGGCTTGGAACAGGACCGTCTGGTTCGCCCGCGCCTCGTCGCGCGCGCCGCGCCGCCTGCCAAAGCGTCTGCAAGAGGGGGTGAGAGGCCATGAATCGCGCAGTAGTTTTCCTCCTGATCGGTGCTGCTTGCCTGGGTGTTGGCTGGGCGGCTTATCAAGCCGTTGCCCCCGAAGGGCCGCCGCTCTCCAGCTATGTTCCTTCCGGTGCGTTGCTCTATCTCCAGGCGAAGGACCTCTCCTCGTTGCTGGCGGATTGGAACGGGTCCCCGCAGAAGCAGCACTGGTTGCAGAGCAGCAACTATGAGGTATTTTCCCGGTCACGGCTCTTCGTTCGTCTGAAAGGTGTGAGCGATCAATTTACTGCCGCAGCCGGACTGCCGCCGGATATGAACTTCCTCATGCAAGTGGTGGGGACGCAGAGTGTGCTTGCGCTCTATGATATCGGCAAGCTGCAGTTCCTCTATATCACACGATTGCCTTCGGCCAGTTCCATGCAATCCGCGCTCTGGCAGACGCGCTCGAAATTCGAGACGAGAAGCACGGGTGGCGTGACCTTTTACCTGCGGCGCGATCCCGAATCCGAGAGGGAAGTGGCATTTGCCGTCAACGGCGATTATCTTCTGCTGGCAACGCGCGAGGACCTGATGGCGGGCGCCTTGCAAGTTATGGCGAGAAGCAAAGATCGGACCATCGAAGGCGAGCGGTGGTGGTCACAATCCGTAGCTGCCGCGGGACCGGTGGGCGATTTGCGGATGGTCTTGAATCTCGAAAAGATCGTCCCTAGCCCCTATTTCCGCTCCTACTGGATCCAGCAGAACATCACGGACATGAAGCAGTACAGTGCGGCTGTTTCTGACTTGTTCCGCTCCGGCAAGGAATATCGCGAAGAGCGGGTATTGCTGAAAAAAGCTGCGCCGGGTGGAGACGCCTCAGCCGGGGACGGTCCAGCCTCCGTAGCCGAGTTGGTTCGTCTCGTTCCCGCCGAAGCAGGCGTCTACGAGGTGAAAGCCGATCCCTCCGCCGATGCTTGTTTCGGCCTGCTAGAGACCAAGATCCTGGCTCCGCACCTCGGGCCGGCAGCCGCGGAGCAGCTCGCGCCACAGGTGCAACTCACGCCGGGTGATACTGGGAAGAGTTCCGACCTGGAGACCCGCATCGATCAGGCTCCTGTCCAGCACTCAACCGCTGCTGATAGTTCAACTCCATTGAAGGATCTGTTCAAGAAAAACCAGGTTCGCGCACTTCTTCAAGTACAGGCTACGGAGAGAGACAAGGATGGAGTCTTCGTCAGAATTCACTCAGCAGTTGCGCTGCTCGGCAGCTCGGAGTGGAACGAGGCTGCGGTGCATTCCGCGCTCGTGGATTTTGTTCGTCCCGGCCTGACAGCCGGCCAGTTGGGAGTTGGCTGGCAGCAGAAATCCGGTTATCAGGAACTGGACGGCCTCTGGACGTTTGCTGCCGTGGCCCGCGGAAGATACCTGCTGATTTCTGACGATCCCGCTCTGATGAGCGGCATGTTGGCCAATATGAATCGGAAGGCCGACCTGAAGCCCGCTGTTTTCTTAGCCGGGTTCAACCACACCCGTGAACAGGAACACTTTGCGCGCCTTACTGCGTTACTCGATCGGCAGAACTCGCATCCGGGTGCGGCTTCGGGGCCGCAACACACCCCGCAGTTCTTTTCTGAAAATATCGCTAGCCTGAGTTCCACTTTGGCTGGTGTGTCTTCGGAAAAAATTGTGGTACACGAAGCGGGAGGCAAGGTGATGCAGACGGTCATCTACGAATGGGCCCACTAAGAAAACTCGCTGCTTTTCTTGTTGTCGAGATTCTGCTCTCGCCCTACTCGATCGGCAGTGCCGAGCCCCAGTCAGCTTCCGGTCCCTCTCCCGATACCGCAGCACAAACGAAGTCGCTCTTCGCGCAAGCGGCGGTCCAGGTACTCGAGCGCGAGTTCGCCACCAGCGAAGTCTCTTTTCTCTTGCTCGATGCTCGAACCGGAGTCTTTCTCTCCTCTCACTGGGATGACCCCGAAAAGCGCATCCCCCTGGGTTCGTTGGTCAAACCGTTTACAGCTCTCGCATACGCGGAGGAGCATGACTTCGATTACCCGGTGCATTTCTGCAAAGGGGAAGCGAGCGGCTGCTGGCTGCGCCGGGGCCACGGAAGGCTGGACATTGTCTCCGCCATTGCCCACTCGTGTAACTCGTATTTCCGCGTGCTGGCCGCCAATCTGAGTGGCGAACAGATGAATCCCACAGCAAGGAGATTTGGTCTCGAAGCGCCGGACTCGGATCTCTCCGGGCCGGCGCTCATGGGCCTGGGCGATCGCTGGCTGATTTCTCCGCGCCACATGGCGCGCGCTTACCTCGAACTGTATCGCAGGCGAAACCAGCCGGGTGTGCGCGAACTGCTCGCTGGCATGGGCCAGTCAACCTGGCAGGGGACAGGTGCGGGAGTCGGCCGGGCCCTGAAGCACTCTGACGCGCTCGTAAAGACCGGGACCGCACCCTGCACCCATCCGCATCCCGCTCCCGGTGACGGTTTTGTCGTCGCGTTGGTGCCGGCCGGTCAACCCGAGCTCCTGCTCATGATTCGGGTCCATGGAGTTCCCGGAGCAAGAGCATCCATCACGGCTGGCCGCATATTGAGCCGTCTTGAGGAGTAACCGCCGCATGATCTGGATGGCTTTCGCGCTCCTATCATTTGTTCTGCTGGCGAATCAGTTTGCCGCCGCTCAAAACGTCCAGATAAGTGTGCTCGGACGCTTCCATGCCCGCCAGATCACCCTGAGCGCTGCGCCGGGGCAGGCCGTTGTCGTCAGGGCTGGGGAAAATACTTTCGTGCTGGAGCCGAATTTCCGAGCCGGTGTCGCTGAGATTCGAGTTTCCGCTAACTCCTTGCTCATGGATTTTGGTGGACAAGTTGTTCAGGTTTCTGAGATTCGCGCAGGTAGCCGAACCAATGGCACTGCCGCCTTCGTCCTGGCGATCCCCGGAAAAATCAGCCGCCACTATCGAGGTACGCTCCTCGTGAATGCCGCTGACGGCGTCCTCGTGCCCATTGTCACGATGGATTTGGAGACGGCCGTGGCCTCCGCTGTTAAGGCAGAATCCGCGCCGGGCTCCCCGTTCGAAGCTCTGAAGGCTCAGGCGGTCGCAGCGCGCTCGTACTTTGTCGCCGGTAGAGGGCGTCACCACGATTTCGATTTCTGCGATCTCACGCATTGCCAGTTCCTGCGCGAGCCGCCCCATGCGGAGAGCCCCGCCGCGGCCGCTGCTCGTGCGACGCGCGGTTTGGTACTTGCCTACCGCGAAAAGCCCTTTGCGACAATGTTTACGCGCAGTTGCGGGGGCCGGACGCGGACTCCGGCGGAGCTTGGAATTCCCATTCAGGGTTATCCGTATTTTGCGGTTGTTTGCGAGTACTGCCACAAGAATCCTTCGCGCTGGAGCCGCCGAATCTCACAAGAGGAGGCCGCTCGATTGCTTGGCAAGGGCGAAGCCGGCCGTCTGTCGGTTGACAGGCGACTCGGTTGGAACGCCGTTCCCAGCAATAATTTTTCGGCGCGCAATGACGACACGCAGGTGTTTCTGGAAGGAACCGGCCAGGGGCACGGAATCGGACTTTGTCAGCGAGGCGCGAAGGCAATGGCAGAAGAGGGAGCAAGCTTCCGGGCGATCCTCAATCATTACTTTCCCAATACTGCGCTCGTCAGCCTTGATAGCCCTGTTGCGCGCTAGGAGGTTTTGGGGGCCATGGCCAATTGGCCCAAACCTTCTTATTTTGGGCAAGCTAGCTTCAGGTCTTGGGCAGCGCAGAAAATCAGGGAGTTGCCGGCGTGCCGCCAGCAGGGTCCTTGGGCAGGGCAGGGTTTTTGGGCAAGCTATAAAAGGCGCGCTGGGCTGTGCCCTTGCTCAGCCCTAGCTCGACACAGACCTCGCGCCAGCATCGCCCCTGTGCGTGGATTACGAAGGAAACCGCGTAGCCTCGCGAATGGCTCGCTCCACTTTGGCAATCTCTGCGTTGGGATTTTGCCGCCACGATGTAGACCAAATGCGAATAATTCGCCAACAGCGTTCTTCGAGAATGCGCTGACGCCAAAGGTCGTAGGCTCTTGCGGCGGGGGCACTGTGGTACGCCTTTCCGTCGCACTCAATCCCTAGAATATAGCGAGACTCGTTCTCTGGGTGACGCACGCCAAGATCAATGCAAAAGGTACCAGAACCAACTTGCGGATCGACTCGAACCCCCAGCTGTTCTCGAATCCGGTCCCCGACCTCTGCCGCGCCTTGTGGGGTTCCCGAACGCGCTCGACCTCTTATTTTCAGCGAGGACGATCGATGCGGCCGGAGCGCTGCGCACGGGGCTGGTGAACCAGGTGTTTCCTCAGGACGTTTTTTCAGATAAGGTACGCGAACACGCGCACGACCTGGCGTCGAGCGTAAGCTCGCGCTCATTGCGCGTGATCAAGCGACAGGTGTACGGAGCGATGTTTCAGACTCTAGCTGAGGCATTTGACACCTCAGAGCGCGAGATGCTCGCGAGTTTGCAGAGCGAAGACTTCAAGGAGGGCGTTGCGCACTTTCTCGAGAAGCGCGCCCCCGCTTTCAGCGGCAGATGAGGAACGTCAGTGAACTTCGAATTCAGCGACAAAGTGAAGGGCCTGCAGCGCCGATTGCAGGCTTTCCTGGACGAGCACATTTATCCGAATGAGCGGCGCTTCTACGACGAGATCGAGCAGAATCGGTGGTCGCCCACAAGGATCATCGAAGAGCTCAAGCCGAAAGCCCGCGCCGCCGGTCTGTGGAACTTGTTCTTGCCGGACAGCGAGCACGGTGCAGGGCTGACAAATCTCGAGTATGCGCCGCTTTGCGAGATGATGGGCCGCAGCGTGATGGCACCGGAGGTCTTCAACTGCTCGGCGCCGGACACGGGCAATATGGAAGTGCTCACCCGGTATGGCACGCCGGAGCAGAAAGAGCGATGGCTCAAGTCGCTGCTTGCAGGGGAAATCCGGTCGTGTTTCGCAATGACGGAACCCGCGGTGGCCTCCTCGGACGCGACGAACATCCAGTCCAGCATCGTTCGAGACGGCAACGAGTACGTGGTCAACGGCCGGAAGTGGTGGGCTTCCGGAGCGGGCGATCCGCGTTGCAAGATCGCAATCTTCATGGGCAAGACAGACCCCTCGGCTCCCCTGCATAAACAGCAGTCGATGATCCTGGTACCGATAGACGCACGGGGAGTGAAAATCGAACGGTTACTGACGGTGTTCGGATATGACCATGCACCGCATGGTCATGGGGAAATCACGTTTGAGAATGTACGCGTTCCGGTTTCGAACATCTTGCTCGGCGAGGGACGCGGATTCGAGATCGCGCAAGGGCGGCTGGGGCCGGGACGCATCCATCACTGCATGCGCTGTATCGGCGTGGCCGAACGAGCCCTGGAAACGATGTGTAAACGGGTGCAGTCACGCGTGGCCTTCGGCAAACCGCTCGCCGAGCAGGGGACCATACGCGCTGACATTGCAATCTCGCGCATGGAGATCGAGCAGGCCCGCCTGCTTACCCTCAAGGCGGCTTACATGATGGACACGGTCGGGAATAAGGTAGCGCGCTCCGAGATTGCGATGATCAAAGTCGTCGCGCCGAATGTAGCCCTGCGAGTGTTGGATCGTGCCATCCAGGCGCATGGGGGCGCCGGTGTTTCGCAAGACACGTTTCTCGCCGACGCGTGGGCGAAGGTGCGGACACTTCGCCTAGCTGATGGGCCGGACGAAGTTCACACGGAAACGATCGCAAAACTGGAACTCAAAAGATGGGGTAAGCCTCCGGTGCCGTCCTCGTCGCTTTGATCATTGCCCCACGTGATTCGTGCCATTTCTTTCCCGGGAGATTCCCATGCCGCCAGTCGTTTTGGAAACACTGCATGCGCTGAATGATTTCGTGGGCCGAGAAATTGCCCTGACGGAATGGCTCACCATTACGCAGGAGCGTATTGATCGGTTCGCGGAAGCCACACAAGACCGCCAGTGGATTCATGTCGATCGCGAACGCGCACAAAGAGAATCGCCCTACGGCACAACAATTGCACACGGTTTCTTGACGCTTTCACTGCTGAGTTTTTTTATGAAGCAGGTCATTCAGTTTAGAGGCGGCGTCCGCATGGGGATCAACTACGGCTTGAATCGGGTCCGCTTTCCTTCTCCTGTTCGCGCGGATTCACAGATTCGTGCCCGCGTTGGTCTTCAATCCCTGAAGGAGCTTCCCGACGCGCTGGAGGCCGTATTTTCTGTATCGTTGGAGGTTCAGGGATCGGAGAAGCCTTGTTGTGTGGCGGAGTGGATTGTCCGTTACTACCCTGAATGATTGAAGGCACGCCCTTCAGAACGGGCGAAGCTGCATCTCTGAAATGCGAAACTGTCAAATCGAACCGGATTCGCCAGAGTGCAATGATGCGCGCAAGAGAACCTTGACCACTTCCGGCATCGAGGCAAAGCGCTGGTCCTTTGTCAGCCCCTGGTGATAGCGGTAATAAATCTGCTGGACAATCACCGCGACCTTGAATCGAGCAAAGGCCAGATAGAAGACCATATTGGACACGTCGCGGCCGGTCGCCCGCGCGTAGCGCTCGACGAGCTGGGCGCGCGTCAGGCTTCCGGCATAGGTCGAAGGGCACCAGCGAACTTTCCGTAACTCGTCCGGATCCTGTGGATCGACCCAGTAGGCCAGAGCCGTGCCCAGATCCGTAAGTGGATCGCCGATCGTGGCCATCTCCCAGTCCAACACGCCCACAATCCTGGTGATGTCGGCCGGGTCCAGCACGATGTTGTCGTACTTGTAGTCATTGTGGATCAACGCAGCTTCGCTTGTTCGAGACATGTGTTCTTTCAGCCAGACGGAGATGCGCTCGACTTCTGGGAGGTCTTGAGTCTGGGAGCAATGGTAGCGGTCGATCCAACCCCGCAGCTGGCGCTCGAGATACCCTTGTGGCTTGCCGAGATCGCCGAGCCCGATCGCCACGAAGTCCAGGGCATGCAGCCGGGCGAGGTTATCAATGAGCGACTCGCTCAGCCGCCGAGCCGTTTCAGCCATGAACGACAAAGCTGGGGGTGGATCTCTGCGGATGATAATCCCCCGGATCGGTTCCATGACGTAAAAGGGCGAGCCCAATATGGACTCGTCATCGCAATACAAGAGGACCTTCGGCGCCGCCGGGTACGCGGAATGCAACTTCGAAAGCACGCGGTACTCTCGGCCCATATCATGCGCCGTCTTGACCTTGCTGCCGAAGGGTGGGCGGCGCAGCACCATTTCCCGATCGCCGAGGCGCACCAGGTATGTCAGGTTCGAATGACCACTGGGGAATTGCTCAACGGCAAGGGGTCCCGTGCTGCCGGGAAAATGGCTCAGCAAAAACGGTTCGAGCCTGGCCAGGTCGAGCTCTTCCCCGGCTCTCACCGCGGTCGGATGATCTCGAAGGTCGGCCATGAACCTCTCGGAATCTCTCTAGCGATAAGTCAGCAACGCCGCGTCGTCCAGATGCGGAAAGGCATTAAATGTGCTCAGCGTAAAACGATCGCCGGAGAACAGGAACTCGCTGTAAGAACAGTTTCTAGACATCCAGGCCACGCGGAGGGTGTCTTGTGGCGAAAGATTCAAAGCGCGCTGCATGGCCACTCCAATCGGTCCTCCTGAGCTGAAGATCGCAACTCGTTCCCCTCGACTCTTGCTTGAGGCAACCTGGGAAAGTCCACGACCTACTCGCGCGCAGAAGTCGGCCCAGGATTCCACGTCCGGGACTAGAATCGCCCCGTCGACCCACTTCCCAATCACGGCCTCGAACAACCTTTGAAAGCTCTTTCGCTGTTCGCCAGCAGTGTTTGAGTTTTCGAATCGCTGGTAGAACTCGCGGATTTCGCTGCTCTCTTCGAGCAAGCGCGCGAGACTTTGCCGCAACACAACCTCACCTTCGTATTCGTCAAACTCATTCATTACAACCGGCACAGGAAATTCGAGTCCCGCTTCCTGGTACGCGTCCCTAACGATCCTGGCTGTATTGAGTTGCCGAACCCGTGGACCCGAGTAGACCCGATCAAGAACCATTTGGCGACTCGCCCAAAATTCTCCCAATCGGTGAGCTTGGATTTCCCCGATTGTCGAGAGCTTGTCATAGTTTCCCCCCAGAAAGGACGCTTGCGCGTGCCGGATCAGAAACATGCGACCCACGCATCACCAGGTTTCAGGGACATCGGTACTTCGCATGACAGGCCGTCGGTGACACCCGTAATCTTGCCCATTCTCTGAAGCGACAAATTCGACACCCAATGATTCCATATGATATCGGAGTCGACAAACGCCGCGCAGCGACGCCAATCCTGGAGTCGAGCGCTATCGATCAAGCACCGATGATGCCCAGCGGGCGTTCCAACTGTCCAGCCGTTCGAGACTGGTAACGAACGGCTTCAAAGCTCGATAGAGGAATACCGCCGCGAGCGCGCATGCCGCGGATGTCACAATGGCCAGCGAATATCGAACGGCATCGTCGCGTCCGAATACGTATTGCGTAAGAACCCCAACTGCCGTGGGTCCGGCTCCAAGCCCGATGATATTGATGGAGAACAAATACACGGCTGAGGCCTGCGCGCGCATAGTGGCCGGCATCATCTGCTGAATCGCAGCCGCCGCGACGCCGAAAGGGGCTGCCGCGAGCACGCACCCAAAAACGAGCCAAAAGGTCGCCCAGGCTGCCGAGGGCGCCAGATACAAGAGGCAGTTGAGCGGGATCCAGACCAGTCCGATCAGCACACCCACGAACAACGTCGCGTTAGTGCGACCCCGCATGCGTAGGTAATCCGCGACCCGGCCTGCGCTAACGATGCCAATACACCCAAACACTGCAACAAAGGAGCCATAGACGACGCCAATGGTTCCCATGCTCCAGTGGAAGTTGCGCCTGTAGAATTCTGGCACCCAGGCGCCGCTGGCATAGGAAGAAAGCGAAAGCAGACCGAAGCCGATGTTATGGAGTAAGAAAGTGTGCCGGTTCTCGAAGATATAGGAGAAGACCTGCCGGATCGGGGCAGTTGTGTGTCGTCGGGCTGCCCCGTGCGGAACCGGTTCCCGTATCGTCAGAAGCAGAGGTGTCAATGCAATGCCGGGCAGACCGACCAAGAGCAAGATGAGCTGCCAGGGACGAATTGCACGGAGCAGCGGAATGTTCCACGTTGCCTGGGTGGACGTGTACGCGACGACAAGTCCACCCAGCAAATAGGCCAAGCCGGCACCGAGATAGATCCCCATCGAGTACACACTGAGGGCGGTGGCCAACCGATCACGAGGAAAATACTCGGTAATGAGTGAGTAGGCAGCTGGGGAAAGCGCTGCTTCTCCCACACCGACGCCCATGCGCAACAACAGCAAGGCTGTGAATGTTGATGCCAGCCCGCAACCCGCCGTAAACCCACTCCAAAGGATCAAACCGATCGCGATGATCAAGCGCCGGCTGTAAGTGTCTGCCAGACGCCCGATTGGAATCCCGAAGAACGTGTAGAACAGCGCAAAGCTGAACCCTATCAGCAAACTGACTTGTGTGTCGCCAATATGCAGGTCGCGGCGAAGAGGGCCGACCAGCAGGCTGAAGATCTGGCGGGAGATGAAGGAGAAAGCGTAGACGACCGTCAGGACCCCGACGACGTACCATGCGTAGAGCAACGGGCGCTGAGGTATCACCACTTGCCTGGGGGCGACCTTCCCTTCATGCATACTGGGACCCGGCAGTCGATTAGCCACAGGTTGCTCTCTCTTCAGGAGATAACGGGCTCCAAGCCTGCCCACGGAAGTGATCGAATTACCAGAATGACGTCTCGCATGCCCAAGGCGTGCAGCACCGCTTAGTTGGCCCTTTCGAACAGGCCCGCCGCTCCTTGGCCGCCGCCGATGCACATCGTTACGACACCGTAGCGAGCCTTGCGGCGTTCCATTTCATTTGCGAGGGTGCCGACTAGGCGCGAACCAGTCATGCCGAACGGGTGACCGATCGAAATCGACCCGCCGTTGACATTCAGCTTATCCGGATCGATGCCCAGCCGGTCGCGGCAATAGACGACCTGGACTGCGAAGGCTTCGTTGAGTTCCCACAGATCAATGTCATCCATCTTTAATCCGGCTCGCTTGAGCAGCTTTGGCACAGCGAAAATCGGCCCGATACCCATTTCATCCGGGTCGCAGCCGGCGATTTGGAAGCCGCGGAAAACCAGCTTGTGGGGGATCCGCAGTTGGTCAGCGCGCTGGCGGGACATCAGCAGCGTGGCTGACGCGCCATCAGAGAGCTGGGAGGAGTTACCGGCAGTCACCGTGCCCTGGCCGCTGTCTGGATCAAAATGCGGCTTCAAAGCGAGCAACCCTGAAAGCGTCGTCTCTGGCCGGTTGCACTCGTCGCGGTCCGCACACACCTCTTCCTTGCCGATCACCTCGCCAGTCTTCTTGTCCAGGATGGCCCGCGTCACACGCATCGTTGCGATTTCCTCTTCGAGAAAGCCATCGCGCTGAGCGCGAGCCGTGCGCTGCTGGCTCAGAAGGGCATACTCATCTTGCGCCAGTCGGCTAACCTTATATCGTTTGGCCACAACTTCGGCGGTTACTCCCATGACCATGTACAGCCCAGGCATCCGCTCCAACAACTGCGGATTTGGGTTGTAGCCGCGTGGTGTCATGCTGATGCTCTCGACGCCGCCTCCGATGGCCGCGTCCATGCCTTCGTTGATGATCTGATACGCAGCCAAGGCGATCGCTTGCAAACCGGAGGAGCAGAACCGATTGATTGTCGTGCCGGCGACCGATGTCGGCAGGTCGGCCAGCATCGCCGAGATGCGGGCGATGTTCTGCCCTTGTAGACCGTGGGGCTGGGCGCATCCGAGAACAACATCTTCGATCTCGTTGGGATCAAGCTTCGGCGTCTTGCGCAGGATGTCTTTAATACAGTGCGCAGCGAGCTCGTCGGGGCGCGTCATGTTGAAAGAGCCGCGAAACGATTTCGCCAGCGCCGTCCGCGAGCTGGCAACTACGACCGCTTCTCTCATCTCATTCCTTCTCCCAGCCAATAAGAGACGAACTCACAATCCAGAACGAACCTGCTTTGCGATTCAACTCTCAGATACCCAGGGCTCTAGTCTAGGCAGTTGCGCGCTGGTCTCTGGTGAATTCAGCGAAGGTCTTGCCCTGCTCGGCCAATTGTTTTAGCAAGGGTGCGGGCTCCCAGATCTGGCCGTGCTGCTTGTGGAATTCACAGATACGGTTGTAGACCTTCTTTAAACCTACGGTGTCTGCGTACCACATCGGACCGCCGCGGTAGGCCGGGAATCCATACCCGTTGAGGTAGATGATATCGATATCGACCGCGCGCAACGCGTATCCCTCTTCGAGGATGCGCGCACCCTCATTGACAAGCGCACAAATACAGCGATCCACGATCTCTTCGGCTGTGATCTGGCGCTGCGTGATGCTCGCCATGGCGACCCATTTGCGTACCAACTCGGCGACCTCGGGATCCGGGATTGCGCGCCGATTCTCGTCGTACTTGTACCAGCCTGCGCCGGTCTTCTGCCCGAAACGTCCGAGTTCACACAGACGATCCTCGACGAGCGGCCGGCGCACGCCGGGCTTTTGCAGGTGCTGATGTTCCTTGCGGATGCGCCAGCTGACGTCGAGACCGGCGAGGTCGGCCGTGGCAAGCGGACCCATGGCCATGCCGAAATCGTACAGCGCCTTATCCACCGCCTCGACGCTTGCCCCCTCTTCCACGAGGAACTGCGCTTCCCGGCGGTACGGCCCGAACATGCGGTTGCCGACAAATCCGACACAGTTGCCCACCAGCACGGCGACTTTGCCGAGCTTCTTTGCCAGCTGCATGCAAGTGGAGATCACTTCTTTGCTGGTTGCCTTACCGCGTACGATTTCGAGCAGGCGCATGACGTTCGCCGGGCTGAAAAAATGTGTGCCGATCACGCATTCGGGCTGCGAAGCGGCCGATGCGATTTCGTCAATATCGAGCGTGGACGTGTTGCTCGCCAGGATCGTGCCCGTCCTGCACACACGAACGATCTCGCCGAAGACCTGCTTCTTGAGCGCCATGCTCTCGAACACGGCCTCGACAACCATGTCGACCGCGGCGAAGCCCTCATAGTTCAATGTCGGCTTGATCAGGCTGAGGCGTTCATCAACGAACTGCTGCGTGAAGCGGCCACGTTTGACCGAACTGGCGTAGTTCTTCCGGATGGTTGCAAGCCCGCGATCAAGGGCCGGCTGGTCCACCTCTTTAAGCAGCACGGGGAAGCCGGCGTTGGCGAAAACCATGGCGATGCCGCCCCCCATCGTTCCGGCGCCCACGATGGCTACGCTCTTTACCGGAATGAGCGGAGTTTCCTTGGGCACGTCGGGGATTTTGGCGACCTCGCGCTCGCCGAAGAACACGTGAATGAGCGCCTTCGATTGATCGGAGAAAAGGCACTCGGCAAACAGCCTCCGCTCCATCTGGCAACCCTCTTCGAAAGGCAGACGAGTTGCGGCTTCGACAGCGTCAATGGCGGCGAGCGGCGCGATGATGTTGCGCTGCTTTTTGCGAGCGGTCTCGCGCGCAGTCGAGAAGATGGGGCCATTCTGCTCCGGGGTGCCCAGTTTGTCGTTGCGCTCGCGCGTTTTGGGCGCGGGCCTCCCGGCAACCTCGTGTGCGAAGGCAACAGCGCCGGCCAGCAGGTCGCCTTCGATCAATCGATCGACGATGCCGGATTTGAGCGCTTCCGGTGCCAGGATCGGGTTGCCCTCGGCGCACATCTCGACGGCTTTCGCGACGCCTGCCAGCCGCGGGAGGCGCTGTGTCCCGCCCGCGCCGGGGATAATGCCAAGCTTCACTTCGGGCTGGCCGACCTGCGCGCTGGGAACAGCCACACGGTAATGGCCGGCCATCGCCAGCTCCAGACCGCCACCGAGCGCAGTGCCGTGAATCGCCATCACCACCGGCCTCCGGCAGTCTTCGATTCGCAGCAGCAGCGCAGGCAATTCCAATCCGCCGCGAGCCTTGCCCGAGGTGATCTTGCCGAATTCCTTGATGTCCGCGCCGGCGACGAAGGTCCGGCCGCCACCGATCAGCACCACAGCTTTCACGGTGTCGTCGTGATCGATCTGCTCGATCGCTTCGGCAATTCCCTCCGGGACGCCGGGGCTCAACGCGTTCACGGGCGGGTTGTTGATCGTAATGATCGCAATGCCGTTGTCTCTTGTAAGTTGAACGAGGTCGCTCATGGAAGTGACTCTCTCGATTCTGACTTTTATGCTCCCTGGGCCGCCGCTGCGCCGGCATCAATGACCAACCGAGCGATGCGTTCGCGATGGAACGTCGCGTCGCCCAGGGCCGTTTCCGACGCTTTGGCACGCCGGTAGTACAGATGCAAGTCGTTCTCCCAGGTAAAACCCATACCGCCATGGATCTGGATGCCGCGATTGCCCACGGTGCGGCAGGCATCGCTCGCGTACATTTTTGCAATCGAGACCGCCACCGTGGCATCGGGCGCGTTTTCTTGGAGCGCCCAGGCGGCGTAGTAGACTGCCGACCGCGAACTCTCCGTTTCCAGGTACATATCGGCGCACTGATGTTGAACCGCCTGAAACGCGCCGATGGGCTTACCGAATTGCTTGCGGGTCTTCGCATATTCGACGGTGGTGTCGAGAGTGCGCTGCATCCCGCCGACCATTTCCCCCACCAGGGCGGCAGTCGCCACATCCAGCCCCTTCGCGAGGCCATCTGCATTGCCGAGTTTCTCGGCGGGCACGCTGTCGAATCGCACGGAATAGAGCTTGCGGGTGAGATCCATCGCCGGCATGGCCGCTGTCTTGATCCCAGAATCTTTAGCATCGGCAACGAAGACGCCGTTGCGGGCTACGACAACAATGGCGTCGGCCACGAGGGCGTCCGGTACGAAAAGCTTTTCACCGGTCAGTTTTCCATTCAGCACCTCGATTTGCGCGTCCTTCGGGTCCCAGCTGGCAGCGGCTTCGAGCATCGCGAGCGTAGAGCGTGCCTCGCCGCGGCAGATCGGCGTCAGGTATTTCCTCTTCTGTTCCGCCGTGCCCACGGCATCGAGCACAGCACCGGCCAGCGCGACCGTGGAGAAGAGAGGGCCCGGGAGAAGGGCGCGGCCTGCCTCTTCCATCATGAGGATGAGTTCCACTTTGCCGAGCCCGACGCCGCCGTACTCTTCGGGAAAAATGATGCCCGTGTAGCCCTGCTCAGCTAACTTCCACCACAGGTTCGGATCGTAAGCCGTTTCGGTTTCCATCAGGCGGCGCACTTCGGAGACGGGGCACTCGCCCGCGAAGAACTTCCGAGCGCTATCCTTGAGAATTTCCTGACTCTCACTCAATCCGAACTGCATTCGGCGTCCCCTCAGTAGCTTCTCGGCAGGCCGAGGACAAAATGCCCGATGATGTTGCGCTGGATCTCCGACGTGCCGGCTTCGATGGTGTTCCCGCGGGCGCGTAGGTATCCGTAAGACCAAACGCCATTGTCGATTGCGTGGCCGTCGCTGCCGACGAGCTGTCCATACGGCCCCAGCAACTCCTGTGCAACCTGCTGGAGCCGCTGGTTCAGCTCGCTCCAGAAGATCTTTTGAATGGAGCCTTCGGGGCCAGGCACGCCCGTAGCGCTGATGCGGCTGAACGCCCGCATCTGGTTCAGCCGCATGATCTCAATCTCGGCGTAGCACTGCGCGAGCTTCTGACGAGCAATCGGGTCCTGCGAGGCGGGCCGTGCGTTTCGCTGAATCCCGCGTGAGAGCTCAATGAGCCGATCCATGTTGCGCTTGTAGAGAATCTGGAGACCGGCGCCGAACGTGCCGCGCTCATGCATGAGCGTGCCGATGGCCACGTCCCATCCCTGATTCACCTTGCCGACGACGTTTTCGATGGGCACGCGCACGTCACGGAAGAAGACCTCGTTGAATTCGGCCTCGCCGGTCATCTGGCGCAGGGGCCGGATGTCCACGCCGGGCGTTTTCATGTCCACGAGCAGAACCGTAAGGCCTTTGTGCTTGGGCATATTGGGGTCCGTGCGGACGACCAATTCGCACCAGTCCGCCACCCAGCCATAGCTGGTCCATACCTTCTGACCATTCACGATGTAGTGGTCTGCATCCAGTCGCGCTTCGGCTTGCAGGCTGGCGAGGTCGGACCCCGCGTTCGGCTCGGAAAACCCCTGGCACCAGATTTCTTCTGCGCTCAGAATTTTTGGCAGGTAGCGCATCTTTTGAGCTTCCGTGCCGAATGCGATGATTGTGGGCCCGATCAATCCGAGACCCAGGGCATTGGCCATCGGCGGCGCTGCGGCCCGCGCCATTTCCTGCCAAAAAATGACCTGCTGCATCGGGCTGGCGCCGCGCCCGCCGTATTCCTTCGGCCAAGAAACGCCTGCCCAGCCTGCGTCGTAAAGTTTTCGTTGCCAGCTCCTCAGAAATGCAAAGCGGTCTTGGAGGGCCTCCTCTCGCACCTGCCCCCAATCTTCCGGAACATTCGCCTCGAGCCATGCGCGCAACTCGTCGCGGAACCGCAGTTCTTCGGCCGTGAGATTCAAGTCCATGGGAGGAATTCCTTTGGTCTCCTTGCGTCCCGCACTCTCAAGGTTTCTGCCGAATCTGGCGGTCGAAGCGGGTCCCGACCTTGGCACGCAGAATTCTCTTTTCCTCTGCGCAGGCCTTTCATTTTCTGACAAACTCCGGGCGGATAGTTGTCTGCCCGCCCCAGTATTTCTTGCGCAGCTCTCGTTTCAGGATTTTCCCCGTGCCGGTCTTCGGTAAGCTCGGAAGGAATTCGACAGAGCGTGGCGCCTTATAGTGGGCCATCTGAGACCGGCAAAACTCAAGGAGTTCTTCTTCCGCGGCCGTTGCGCCTGGTTTGAGCACCACGAGCGCTTTGGGAACCTCGCCCCATTTGTGATCCGGAACCGGAATTACGGCCACTTCATAGACGCTGGGATGCGCTGCAAGAGCCTTTTCGACTTCCAGCGACGAAATGTTCTCGCCCCCGCTGACGATAATGTCCTTCTGGCGATCGATGATGAGGAGATAGCCGTCCTCATTCATTGTGGCCATGTCCCCGGTGTGAAACCATCCTCCGCGCAGCGCTTCCGCCGTGGCTTGGGGCTGCTGCCAGTAGCCCTCCATAACGCCGTCACTCCGAGTGATGATTTCGCCGACCGTTTTCCCGTCGTGTGGCACGTCCTTATCATGGGCATCCACGACCCGGATTTCGACGCCCGGAATGGCATGTCCGGTCATGGCCTGGCCTGCGTAGCGCTGTTCGCCCTCCCAATGAAGCCCCGGCTTCATGAGCGAGATTGACAGTACCGGCGCAGTTTCCGTCAGGCCATACCCGGAAAAGCAGGTGCAGCCCAGCTTTTCTTCCACCTCGCGCACCAGGGCCGGCGAGGACGCCGCGCCGCCGATAGAAATCCACTGCAGGCTGCTCAGGTCATATTTCTGCCGCTCCG